>Ga0233425_10002157_pt1 | contig 39997 bp, 38 predicted proteins | sample Watercolumn_Towu_2_FD_181712 | JGI IMG/M metagenome (GOLD analysis project Ga0233425, IMG submission 181712) | Freshwater microbial communities from Lake Towuti, South Sulawesi, Indonesia - Watercolumn_Towuti2014_140_MG | ecosystem: Environmental > Aquatic > Freshwater > Lake | place...
CGCGCGTCCAGACATCGCCAGAACCTTCGTGATTGCCGCCGTAAGCGTCGTCTTCCCGTGGTCAACGTGGCCGATTGTGCCCACGTTAACGTGAGGCTTCGTCCTCTCGAATTTCGCCTTAGCCATTACACCCTCCTGAATCAGGAATTAATTTAAATAACTCGCCAATAAAAACCGCAAACTATTGCACCACAAGCTACTGGAGCCCATGAGCGGGATCGAACCGCTGACCTCATCCTTACCAAGGATGTGCTCTACCGACTGAGCTACATGGGCACAACTGGAGCGGGAAACGGGGTTCGAACCCGCGACATCCAGCTTGGAAGGCTGGCGCTCTACCAGCTGAGCTATTCCCGCGTCCACACAAAACATGGTGGAGAGAGGAGGATTTGAACCTCCGAAGGCATAGCCGGCAGATTTACAGTCTGCTCCCTTTGGCCACTCGGGTATCTCTCCACGAAAACACCGGAGTTCTGGAGCCGCCGAAGGGACTCGAACCCCCGACCTGCTGATTACAAATCAGCAGCTCTACCAACTGAGCTACGGCGGCTTAAACGTCCGGCCCGTTCACATAAGCTGTAATTTATACCCTGTTTCCCGGAAAAAAGCAAGAGCGATTATACCTTGCGGCAGCGAAAATCTTCAAGGCTCTCCCACAAAGACAAGACCAGCCTCAATGCCTCATCACCGAATAATGCAGCCGCCCCTTGCGCAAATCGCGCTTTTTCATCAGCACGAATATCACCGGCGTCATGATGAGCACATGAATTGCCGATGAGATCATGCCGCCGATCATCGGCGCGGCGATCGGTTTCATCACGTCGGAACCCGTGCCCGACGACCACATGATCGGCACGAGGCCAAGAAGCGCAACCGCCACGGTCATCAGCTTCGGACGGAGCCGCAGCACCGCGCCCTCGAACGTGGCATCATAGATGTCCTGCTCCGTAACCGGCCCGTTGAGGAGCTTTTTGTCCAGCGCCTCGTGCAGATATATCACCATCACCACGCCGGTTTCCACCGCGATTCCGTACAGCGCTATGAAGCCCACCCAGACCGCCACCGACATGTTATACCCAAGCGCGTAGACCAGATAGACGCCGCCAACCAGCGCGAACGGAACCGAGAGCATCACCATGCTTGCCTCGATGGCCGAATGAAACGTGAAATATAGCAGCACGAATATAATGAGAAGCCCCGCCGGAACCAGTATCTTCAGCCGCTCCTTCGCCCGCACCTGATTCTCCCACTGGCCCGACCACGCAACGTAATAGCCCGCCGGAAGTTTCAGCTCCCTGTCAAGCACGGTTTTGGCATCTTCCACGAAGCCGCCCATGTCGCGCCCGCGCACGTTCAGAAACACGATAGAGCGCAACAGGCCGCCCTCGCTCGAAATCTCCGGCGCGCCGGTCGAAACGCCGAATTTCGCCACCATCTCAAGCGGAATCTGCGCGGCTCCAGCCGGTTCATTGGCCATGCCGGCAACCAGAATGCGCTTCATCGATTCGATGTTGTCGCGGTAGTCGCGCAGGTAGCGGATGCGGATCGGAAACCGGTTTCTGCCCTCTACCGATGTGGAAAGCATCATGCCGCCAAGCGCGGTTTCGATGGCGTCCTGCACGTCGTCCACCTTCACGCCGTAGCGGGCGGCGGCCTGACGGTCTATGTCTATGTCGATGTAATTGCCGCCGGTTATGCGTTCGGCCACAACGTCCGCCGCGCCCGGAACTTTTTTCAATATGCCTTCAGCCTGAACAGCCAAATCCTTCAACACGTCGAGATCGTGGCCGAATATTTTTACGCCCAGATCAGTCCGGACGCCGGTGGAAAGCATGTTGATGCGGTTGATGATCGGCTGCGTCCAGCCGTTGCGCACGCCCGGCTGCTGGAGTTTGGCGTCAAGCTCGGCCACGATGTCGTTTTTTGTCATACCCTTGCGCCACTGCTCGCGCGGTTTGAGGTTTATGATGCTTTCGAACATCGAAACCGGCGCTGGGTCTGTGGATGTCTCGGCGCGGCCCACTTTGCCAAGCACGCTTTCCACCTCCGGCACGCTCATGATGATCTTGTCCTCGAGCTGAATCAGCCGCTTCGCCTCGGTTATGGAAACATTCGGCAGCGTGACCGGCATATAAAGAAGCGAGCCTTCGTCCAATGGCGGCATGAACTCGCTTCCGATCTTCATGAACATCGGAACGGTTATCAGAAGCGCCAGCACGTTCAGCGCGATGGTTGTTTTTTTCCACTTCAGCACCCGGTGGATGACAGGCGAGTAGAGCGATATGAAAAACTTCGATACAGGGTTCGCGCTCTCCGGCGGCATCTTCCCCCGCATGAAGAAATACATCAGCACCGGCACGAGCGTGATGGCGATCATGGCCGAGCCGACCATCGAGAAGGTCTTCGTGAAAGCAAGCGGATGGAACAGTTTCCCTTCCTGGCCTTCGAGCAGAAACACCGGCACGAACGACAGAACGATTATGGCCAGCGAGAAAAAAATCGCCCGGCCAACCTGTTTTGCCGACGCGATGATTATCTCAAGCCGCCGCGCCTGCCGCTCTTCCGGCGATATTTCCGAGAGATGGCGGTATGCGTTTTCCACCATTATCACGCCCGCGTCAACCAGCACGCCGATTGCGATGGCGATGCCGCCAAGCGACATGATGTTCGATGTCACGCCCATATGCTTCATAGTTATGAACGAGATCAGCACCGCTATAGGCAGCGTCAGCACGATAACAAGCGCGCTCTGGATATGCAGGAGGAATATGAGAATCACCAGCGAAACAACCAGAGATTCCTCCGTGAGCGCGCGTTTGAGTGTGTCAACGGCGCGCATGATCAAATCGGCCCGGTCGTACGCGGTGCGGATTTTCACGCCGGGCGGAAGCCCTTTTTCGAGCGCTGCTATCTTCTCCTTCACGCGGTGAATCACGTCGTGGGCGTTCTCGCCGTAGCGCATCACAACTATGCCGCCCACGACCTCGCCGTCGCCGTTTAAGTCGAGCAGGCCGCGCCGTATCATGCCGCCAAGCTGAACCGCGCCCAGGTTTTTCACGTAAACCGGCACGCCGTTCATGTCGGCCTTCACAACGATGTTTTCCAGATCGCCCGCCGACTTCACATAGCCGCGTCCGCGAATGAAATACTCGGCGTCGGCCTGCTCGACCAGCCTTCCGCCAACGTCCTTGTTCGCCTTCTTCACCGCCTCCATCACGTCGCCAACCTTCACGCCGTAGGCGAAAAGCTTGTTCGGGTCGAGGTCTATCTGATACTCACGCACGAATCCGCCGATTGATGCCACCTCGGCAACGCCCGGCACGGTGTTCAACTGATAGCGCACGAACCAGTCCTGAAGGGTTCGAAGCTGTTCAAGATCGTAGCCCTTGCCCTCAATCACATACCAATACACATGGCCGACACCCGTGCCGTCCGGCCCAAGCGTGGGCACGACGCCCGGCGGCAAGAGCGACGCCGCGTAGTTCAACCGTTCGAGCACGCGGGTTCGCGCCCAGTAGATGTCGGCCTTGTCCTCGAATATCACGTAGATCATCGAAAACCCGAACGCCGAGCTTGCGCGAACCGCCTTCACCATCGGCAGCCCTTGCAGGTTCACCGCGAGCGGATACGTCACCTGATCCTCAACCACCTGCGGCGAGCGGCCCGGATAGTCTGTGAACACGATCACCTGATTGTCGGAAAGATCGGGGATGGCGTCCACCGGCGTGTTGTAAACCGCCCAGACGCCCCACGCGATTATCAGCCCGAAAAGCATCAGGATCACGACCCGGTTTCTGGCCGAGTACTCGATGATTTTCTCGATCATTTTTTAATGGCCTGAATGAGCCGGTTTCACAGAAACATCCTGTTTGCCGGAAGCCGGTTGGTTATTCTTGATCCCCCCTGATCCGGCATGTCCCTCATGTCCGGTTCCGCCTGCCAGTTGCGACTCCGAATCGATCAGATAACCGCCCGACGAGGCCACCTTCTCGCCCGCCTCAAGCCCCGAAAGGATCTGCACGTAATCGCCAACCCTCATGCCGGTTGTAACATGACGAGGCTCGAATTTGCCGACTTCCATCTCCATTTCAACCCATACGACCTTCCGCTTGCCGGTGTCCATCACGGCCGAAACCGGCACGGCCAGCTCGTCGCGGAGCGGAATTTTTATCAGCGCGTTCACATACATCTCCGGCTTGAGCGCGAGATCGGGATTGGAAATCTCCACGCGCACGCGCACGGTGCGCGACTCCTTGTCGAGAAAAGGGTAGATGTACGTCACCGCGCCCTCGAACACCCGGCCCGGATACGCCTTCGACGTAATCTCCACGCGCTGGCCGGGTTTAACAAGCCCGAATTCGTCCTCGTAGAGCGACAGTTCCACCCAAACGGACGACAGATCGGCCACGCTGAAAAGCGCCATGCCCATCTCCACGAACTGGCCTGCCTGCGCCATCTTTTCAATCACTATTCCGCTTATCGGCGTGTAGACCGGCAGGCTCATGATCGGCTTTCCGGTCTCCTCGATATGGTCAAGTTGATCCTCGCGCACGCCCCATTGAAGCAGCCGCTGCCGCCCGGATTCGATCAAGCCGTCGTTTGCCGCCTCGACTATGCCGAGCGCCTTCATCTTTTCGCGGCTTTTGAGCGCAAGCAGATACTCAAGCTGGGCCGAAACCGTCTCCGGCGAATAGATTTCGGCAACCGGCGCGTCAGGCGAAACCGTGTCGCCAACCTTCGAGACGAACAGCCTGTCGATACGTCCGGCGATCCATGCCGCAACCTTCGCCTGCCTCGACTGATCGAACGCCGCCGTGCCCACGGCGTTTATCTCCTTCACAAGCGGCATTTTCCGCGCCTCGACAGTTGCCACGTTCGCAATCGCAAGCTGCGCCGGAGAAAGCGTGACCGTTCCCGGCGGGAGCGTACCGCTTCCGGCTTCGCCTCCCTCACCGGTTGCGCCGCCGCCCGCAAGCTGCTTCACCAGATCCATGCCGCAGATAGGGCAGCTTCCGGGCTTGTCGCGCACGATGAACGGATGCATGGGGCAGACATACCGCGCGTGCTCCTCGTGTTCCGCACGTCCGGCAACCTCCCGCGCCTTCGCGGCCATGCCATGGCCGACGTAGTAGTAAACGCCGCCAGAGATGGCAAGCATCACGACGATCAGGATTGATCCAGCTATTTTGGTTTTATTTTCCACGGGTTGTCCTTAAAGTCGGTGCGGACGCAACATCTTGCGCCGTACGACTATAAATTGCCTTATTCAAGGCGGGGGTGGCCTTATTTGTTTTCATTGTCCAGCCGCTTTCCCACCGCAGCCTCAAGCCGCGCAAGCTGCATCATGCAGTCGGCCAGCAGGCTGTAGTATTCGCGCTCGAAGTTGAACCGGGCCATCAGGCTGTCGGCCAGCATCGCGAATTCCAGCTTGCCCACCCCATACGAAATTCGCGCCGACTCGACCGCCGCCTGCGCGCGCGGGATGATAGACGCGCGGTAGTGCTCTGCCTGCCGCTGACGTTTTTCCATGCGGGCAAGCGCGTCTGCGATCGTCGATGTTATCGCGTTTTCGGCTGCCGCAAGCTCGGCGGCGGTCATGTTCATATCGGATGACGCCATGCCGATCATCGCCTCCCGCGCCTGCTTTCTTATCGGCAGGTTGAACGACAGGCCAAGCGTGTACATGTCGTAGCCCTCGTCCATCCCGTTCGGCTCGCGCTTCATGTACTCGAAAGAGAGCGTGAAGTCCGGATATTTTTCGCGACGGGCAAGTTCAATATCCGCCTTCTTCTTTTCGATCATCGCGCCGAGAGCCTTCAGCGCCGGGCGGGTTTCGATCGCTATCTTTTTCAGCTCGTCCGGCCCGATTATTAATGGTGAAATCCCGAAATCGGCTATCGCGCCGACAGGCGTATCCGCCGGGCGGAACAAAACCGCGTTAAGCGCGGCGGTGTCGGCCTTTTCATCGCCTTCGAGCGAAATCAGCATGTCCTCCATTTTTGCCCGTTCCAGCCGGGCGTTGTGAACGTCCTGCTGCATCGCCTGCCCGACCGAGTAACGCGCTTCGGCGACTTTTGCGATATCGTCGAGAACCGCGATATTTTTTGCTGTTATCTCGCGCATCTTGCGCGTCATGAAGACGCGGTAGTACGCTTCGCTCACCATCAGGGCTATCTCGATTTTCCGCTCGCCGGTCTGAAACCTGTACGATTCGGCCTCGTAGCGGGCGGCATCTTTTTTAAGCTCGCGCTTGCCGCCGTATGGAAACATCTGCGAGATGCCGATAACCTTCGAGGTTGTAGCGTCGCGGCGGAAATCAAGCGGAGATGTAACGATGCCGTTCTGGATTTTCAGCATCAGCATCGGGTCGTCGAGCGAACCGGCCTGACCCGCGCGGCTTTCGAACATCCGCGCCTTCGATTCGGCCATCCTCACCTCGGCGTTGTTTCGAAGCGCGGTTTCCACGAGCGCCGGAAGCGATTCTGGCGCGGGCGAATCTGTGGCCGCGCCTGCTCCGGCCGAGACAACCAAAACAATAAACGCAGAAATAACAATGGGGTTATTTAATAGTTTCTTCATTATGGCAACTAGATTATCATGTAAATTACCGATTCCGGCAACACAATCAAGAGGGCGGCGGATGGAAGCCTGGCTGGCGGTTGAACGATGCGGGACGGATGGTGAAACAATGTTGGGATGAGATTCCAAATCATTTCCCCCATGTGACGTTGGATACGGTTGCGGTTATGCCAAATCATGTTCACGGAATATTGACGATTGACGGCACATCCGTAGGGGCGAAAAATTTTTCGCCCCTACAACAACCGAATGCGCAACATTCGCCCGTATGACCTGTGGAGACCGCATGACATACAACCCAGACATCCATCACCGTCGTTCCATACGCCTGCGCGATTATGAATATTCACAGGCCGGGATTTACTTTGTCACAATATGCACCCAAAACAGGGAATGCCTTTGGGGGGACGTGGCGGGTGGACAGATGCGGTTGAACGATGCGGGACGGATGGTGAAACAATGTTGGGATGAGATTCCAAATCATTTCCCCCATGTGACGTTGGATACGGTTGCGGTTATGCCAAATCATGTTCACGGAATATTGACGATTGACGGCACATCCGTAGGGGCGAAAAATTTTTCGCCCCTACAACAACCGAATGCGCAACATTCGCCCGTATGACCTGTGGAGACCGCATGACATACAACCCAGACATCCATCACCGTCGTTCCATACGCCTGCGCGATTATGAATATTCACAGGCCGGGATTTACTTTGTCACAATATGCACACAAAACAGGGAATGCCTTTGGGGGGACGTGGCGGGTGGACAGATGCGGTTGAACGATGCGGGACGGATGGTGAAACAATGTTGGGATGAGATTCCAAATCATTTCCCCCCATGTGACGTTGGATACGGTTGCGGTTATGCCAAATCATGTTCACGGAATATTGACGATTGACGGCACATCCGTAGGGGCGAAAAATTTTTCGCCCCTACAACCGCCCCAACGCATTTGCGGAACATCAAAAACCATCGGTTCCGTTATTCGTGGTTTTAAAATCGGGGTAACCAAATGGATGCGCCAACATACTGATGTGTATGATGTTTGGCAGCGTAATTATCATGAACACATCATTCGCAATGAAACTGATCTGGCACGCATCCGTGAATACATCGACAATAACCCGGCGCAATGGGAATTGGACAGCCTGCACCCCGCAAAACATAAGGATACGCCATGACCGAAGAGCTCACCCCGTACCGCATCGAACCGATTGCGCTGTCCAACGAAAGCACGGTCGTTGCCGAATTCCTGGCTGACCGGGTGCGGGAGACGGCCTACCAGTCCGAGGCCGAACCGGAAAAGGCCTTCATCAAGCAGTTGCAAGTGCAGGAAAAGCTGGGCGCATTCTTCGAGCGTTTCTTCGGCTTGATCTGAGGAGCTGAGGCATCGATCTGATTTCGTGTGGTTTTTAGATGAGGCAATTCGAACAGTTGACCTTCCCCCCGCCGGGCCTATAAAATCCATCCGATGTCGAAACAGCCTCCGCTTATCCCCGAATACGACGAGAGCAAGATCAAAACACTCTCATCCCTCGAACATATCCGCCTCCGGTACGGCATGTACATTGGCCGCCTTGGCGACGGATCGAACCACGACGACGGAATTTACGTTCTTTTAAAAGAGGTTATCGACAACGCGGTTGACGAGTTCGTGATGGGTTATGGCCGCCGCGTGGAAATAAAAATCGACGGAGACATCGTGACAGCCCGCGACTACGGGCGCGGCATTCCGCTTGGCAAGGTGGTCGATTGCGTATCGCGCATTAACACCGGCGCGAAGTACGATTCGCAGGTTTTCAAGTTCTCGGTTGGATTAAACGGCGTGGGCACGAAGGCCGTAAACGCGCTTTCGGAACATTTCATCGTGCGCTCGGTGCGCGACGGCGAGTTCCGCGAGGCCCGCTTCGAGCGCGGCGCGCTGAAGGACGACCGCTCCGGCAAGACAAACGAGCGCAACGGCACGCTTATAACCTTCCGCCCGGACCACGAGATATTCCCGCCCTACTCGTTTCAGGAAAGTTTCCTGGAAAGCAGGCTTTGGCATTACGCCTGCCTGAACTCCGGACTTACGCTGGTTTACAACGGCAAAACGGTTAAATCCGAGCGCGGGCTTTTCGATCTGATAAACACCGAAATAGGCGAATCCGCGCTTTATCCGGTTGTTCATCACCGCTCCGAACGGATAGAGTTCGCCTTCACCCATACAGACGCCTACGGCGACACATGCTATTCCTTCGTGAACGGCCAGTACACGCCCGACGGCGGCACGCATCAGGCAGCGTTCCGCGAGGGAATCGTGCGCGGAATAAACGAATACGCCGGAAAATCCTTCAGCCCCACGGACGTGCGCGAGGGCGTGCTTGGGGCCGTGTCGGTTCGCATCGAGGAACCGGTGTTCGAGTCGCAGACCAAGAGCCGTCTTGGAAACACCGACATCAAGGGCTGGGTAACGGGCGAGGTGAAGCGGCTTGTGGAAGACTATCTGCACAGGAATCGCGAAACGGCCGACGCCATTCTGGTCAAGATAGCGATGAACGAGAAGGTGCGGGTGGAGCTTCAAAGCGTAAAGAAAGAGGCCAAGGAGCTTGCCAAAAAGACCGCCATCAAGATTCCGAAGCTGAAAGACTGCAAGCGGCACTTGAACGACGAGAGCCAACACGGCGAAAATACGATGATATTCATTACCGAGGGCCAGTCGGCGTCCGGCTCTATCGTGACCGCGCGCGACGTGATGCATCAGGCGGTGTTTTCGCTGAAGGGCAAGCCGTTGAACTGCCACGGCGAGAAACTGGCGCGCATCTACAAAAACGAGGAGCTTTACACCATCATGCGGGCGCTCGGCATCGAGGAATCGACCGAGGGCCTCCGCTACAAAAAAATCATTCTGGCAACAGACGCCGACGTTGACGGACTTCATATCCGGAACCTTATGCTCACGTTCTTTCTAACCTACTTCGAGGGGCTTGTGATAAACGGCCACGTTTTCATACTGGAAACCCCGCTTTTCCGCGTGCGCGACGGCAAGAAGACGATCTACTGCTACAGCGAGGCCGAGAAGGCGGCGGCGCTTGCCGAGCTTGGCAGGAAGGCCGAGATCACGCGGTTTAAAGGCCTCGGCGAAATATCGCCGCAGGAGTTCGGGCAGTTCATCGGCCCGGCCATCCGGCTGAAGGAGGTTCAGGTGCGCGAGATCAAGCGCGTGCCCGAAATCCTCGAATTCTACATGGGCAAGAACACCCCGGCCCGCCGCGACTACATCATGGAAAACATTGTGGATGAGGCGGTGTAGGCGCGATGAAAGCGAGAATGTAATATGCCGACTATTTCGATGTTTTTCGGGCTTATTATTCGAATGTATTCCGCGCCGGGCGAGCACCCGCCGCCGCATTTCCACGTGTACTACAACGAACACAGGGCTTCCGTGGATATAAGAACTTGTGAAATAATTGAGGGGAGCCTGCCGATAAGGCAGACAAAACTGACACTCGCATGGGCGGAATTGCACCAGGAAGAGCTGATGGCGGATTGGACGCTCGTAATGAATGGCGAAGAACCGTTCAGAATTCAGCCTCTTCAGTAAGGAGCGCGCTTATGTATCCCTCGGTCAAAGAAGTTACGCCCGGAAACGATTACACGCTTTCCATAGTTTTCGACAATGGCGAGAGCGGGCTTCTCGATATGAAGCCGATTCTTGACTTCGGATTATTTCATCGGATCAAAAAATATGAAGCTTTTCAAAGGGTTCGGGTAGCTTTCGACACAATCGAATGGGACTGTGGCGTTGACCTGGATCCGGAGTTCGTCTATGCCAAATGCATGGCCGGCAAACAGGCATAGCAACGCTCTGCATCCATTCCAACAATGCACCTTCGCGACCTCATCGATAAGAACTTCATCCGGTACGCCTCGTACGTCATACGCGACCGCGCCATTCCGCACATCGACGACGGCATGAAGCCGGTGCAGCGGCGCATTCTTCACGCGCTATGGGAGATGGACGACGGGCGGTTCAACAAGGTGGCCAACGTCATCGGCCAGACGATGCGCTTCCATCCGCACGGCGACGCCTCGATCGGCGACGCGCTGGTGAACCTTGCAAACCGCGAGTTCTTTATCGACCGGCAGGGTAATTTCGGCAACATCCTCACCGGTGACGAGGCATCGGCGGCGCGTTATATCGAATGCCGCCTCACGCCGCTTGCGCGCGAGGTGCTGTTCAACCCCGATCTCACCGAGATGGTCGATTCCTACGACGGACGGAGCAAGGAGCCGGTGACGCTTCCGGCCAAGGTTCCGGCTCTTCTGATGATGGGAGCCGACGGCATCGCGGTGGGGCTTTCCACTCGCATCCTGCCGCACAATTTCCGCGAGCTTCTTCAAGCCCAGATCGCGCTTCTGCGCGGCGAAACCACGCGTCTCGCGCCGGATTTCCCGCAGGGCGGCCTTATAGACGCGCGCGACTACGACGACGGCCTCGGAAGGGTAAAAGTTCGCGCGCTTATAGAGTCGCGCTCCAACAAGTCTTTGATTATCCGCGAGATTCCGTTTTCCACAACCACCGAAAGCCTCATCGCGTCCATAGAAGACGCGGCTCGCAAGGGCAAGATCAAAATCAGCCAGATAAACGATTTCACGTCCGATCAGGTTGAAATAGAGGTTATTCCGGGCCGCGGCATTTCGGCGGATGAGCTTGAACCGGCGCTATACGCGTTCACGGACTGCGAGGTTTCGGTTTCGGTGAGTCCGGTGGTGATTCACGAGGCAAGGCCGCGCCGCATGTCGGTTAACGAAATCCTGTGGCACAACACTCTGAAACTGCGCGGCGATCTGGAAAAAGAGCTTCGCATAGAGCTTGACCGCCTTGGCGAAAAGGAGCACCGCAAAACCTTGGTGCAAATTTTCATAGAAAACCGCGTTTACAAGGAGATCGAGGAGAAGATGACGGCCGACGCCGTCGATTGGGCGGTACGCGATGGTCTTGAGCCGTTCCGGGGCGAACTGAAGCGCGACGTAAGCGACGACGACGTGGCGATGCTTCTGGACATTCCGATCAAGCGTATTTCGCGGTTCGACATCGAAAAGAGCCGCGAGGAGATACGCGAGATTCAGGCGCGAATGCGCAAGATCGGCGAAGAGCTTGGCGACATGACCGGTTTCACCGTGAATTACATAAGCGGCCTTCTCGCCAAATACACGAAGGACTGCCCGCGCCGCACGAAGATCCGTTCGTTCGAGACTGTCGAGGCGCGCGAGGTTGCGCTTGCGAACGTTAAGATTCGCTACGACGAGGCTGCGGGCTATCTGGGAACCGACGTGAAGGACGGGCGGCTTATCAGCCTGTCGCCATACGACAAGTTGATGGTTATCCGCGCCGACGGAACGTATAAAATCACCGGCATTCCGAAGAAGGTTTTCGTTGGCGAAAATGCGCCGTATCTGGACGTCTACTACAAGGACGTGCTTTTCAACCTGATATACCGCGAGAAGAAATCGGCGGTGTCGTTCGTGAAGCGCTTTAACGTGGGCCAGTTCATACTGGATAAAGAGTATCCGCTGTTCGAAAAAGGCGGCGTCATTCAGGCGTTTTCAACCGGGCCGAAGTTCGCTGTGAAGGTTTTCTACCGCAAGAAGCCGCGCCTGAAGGTTACGGACGAGGTGATGGATTTCGCCGACATGCCGCCGCGCGCGCCGTCGGCCAAAGGAAACCGGGTGTCGCCTAAGGAGATAGCGAGGATACGCATTCTGGAGGGCAAGGCTGTAAATGACGCAGCGGCGGACAAGACCATTCCACCAGCTGAGCCGATTGGGCCGGTAGAAGCTGTGGAATCCGGCGATTTACAGCCGGTTCCGGACATTTCGAACGTTGCGCCGCCGAAGCTGTTCGACTAAGCAAACGCGGCATCGCTGTCCGGGTCGAACCGCGTCAAACCTTGAACGTGCCGATTGCCGCCTTCAGTTCCGCGATTCTTTTCGCCAGATCACCGGTTGACGCGGCACTTGCACCCTTTCCCATGTCGGCCACGGTTTCCGACACCGACTTCGCAGCCATTGAAAGCAGCCGGAACCGCTCCCGAAGCTTAATGGCCATCCGGTTGAAATCATCCGCGACGTCTATGAATTCGTCGTTTCGCCGCAACGTCACATCGAAGGCCAGATCGCCGTCGGCCATGTCGGCAATGTCGTGCCTAAGGCGCGTAAGCGGCCCGTTAATTCCCTTGAATAGCTGTCTCACCACTATCCATGTGACAACAAGCACAATAACCGACATAAACAGCATGGTGTAAAGAAGTTCCGGCAGAATCACCTCGCCCGTGGATCGGGCCGTGAGATGCAGGCTGTACATCATCTGCTCAAGCTTGCGGCGGGCGATTACATTGAATACCGCCCCGGCTCCCAGACCGGCTGCCATGGTGACAAACACGAAGTTCATTATGAACCGCGTCTGAAAGCCCTTTTTGGTCAGGAAATTCCTTCGCTTATATAGTTTCATAGCCGCTCCTTATTTATTGTGGCAGGTTGTGCATAACTCGCTTCGTTCCATTGACAGCTTGTACGGCATTCTTGAGTATGGATCGTGGCATGTGCCGCAGCCTACCATGCCGTTAACAAGCCTCAGCGCTTTGGGAAGCATGGTTCTGGGAGTCATGTCGCGCCTTCGTGCCTGCGCCATGTCGTAGTTCACGCCGATGGGATGAGGGGATTCGCGTCCATCCCCGGAATGCCGCCATGTTCCGGCTCCAAGATTGGCGTCAACATGGCCGGCGCGCGAACCGTCGTGGCACGACAGGCATTCGGAGGATACCGCGTCTATTCCGATTCCCGGAGATTCCACTATGTACCGCCCCATATGCGCGATTTCGATGTCTGTCTTGTGGGAGCCGCCGCGTGAGGCAAGCGGATCGGAACGGTGGCAAACATCACAGAACGCCCGCCCGCTCAATGCCCGCCGCAGGAAATTGCTCTTCCCGCCGGAACTGTCGGTTGGCGAAGCGTGAATGTCGTGGCATGTGGCGCATGTAAGCTTGCCGTTCCACGAGAGCGGCATGTCCGGCGGCACAATGGCGGCTGTGGGAATAATCTCTACCGGATGCGAATAGTTGTCTGAAATGCCCCGATGGCATCTTGCGCAAAGTTGCAGCACCGGCGCTGTCATCCGAAGCTTGCCGCCGGATATGACGGCACGCGCCGGATCTGTGATATGACAGCCGCGGCAGTCGCCCGGCCCGAAGGCGTGCGGATTTCCGGATGTCGAGGCGGCTTCACGCTGAAAGACCGCCGCGACAAGCACGAAAGCGGCAACAAGCATGAGCAAGGCGCGCAGCATTCCGGAAATCACTCCTCCGTCTCCGGAATCATCCGCTCTATTTCCTGCGCCTTCATCTTGATAGCCCTTACGGACGCCTCGATGTTCAGACGATCGGATTTCCTTGCCGACAGGTCTTCGGTTGACAATCTGAGAGCTTCCAGGTCTTCGCATTTCCGGAGAAGCGAGGCGATCCTGACTCTGTAGTTGGCCGTGAGCCGGTTCATCTCGTCGGCAAGCGGGAAGATGGCGTCCGTTTCGCGCAGTTTCACATTCACGCTGAAATCGCCATCGCTTATCCTGCCGGCCTCAACGCCAAGCCTGTGGAGAGGCCCGGCCACCCGGTGGGAGTAGAGCAGATTGAGCACCGCAACGCCTGTTACGATGAGCACGCCCATGCCGGCGAAAACAAGCAACGTCTTGAAGGCGAGCACGTCGCGCAGATCCTTCATAGAATGAAGCGCACCGGCGTAGCCGCCGCCGATTCCCTCATGCACAGCCAGATAAAGAGCCGTTGCCGCCATGGCATTGCCCACGATTATCAGCAGCGCCACCTTGATGAATACATTCGATATGTATTTCTTGTCGACAAGCTCCAGGGGATTCATCCTTGCTCCCTCCGGAAAGACCGATTGTTAAGGCGCAACAACTCCGAACGTGTCCGGCTCCAGCCGCACATCGTACGCCAGCTTCTTTATCGTTGCCTTGAGGCTGAAACTTGAGGATTGAATATCAAGCGATTCGGGAAACACATCTCCGTCGGCGAAAACAAACGGCCGGCCGTATGCGATCACCGCGGCGCCCCGCGATGTTCGCATTGCCTGTAAAACAGGCATAAGGCTGCCTCGCGACAGTACCACGCGGCGGTCGGGCGTAGAGAAAACATAGTGCTCGCGCTCAATGCCGAAATCCGCGCCTGCCATTTCGGTATGCCAGAACACCGCGCTTATCAGCGCCGGAAATACCTCGCCGTACAATCCTCGCTCCGCGTCCGGAACGCCCTCGATATGGCCGCGATTGTAAAGCGCGTCCAGCACCGGCATTCCGAACCTGTAAACCCGCACCCTTGCCCTGTCCGGATTTTCGATATATATCGCGGCCGTGCCGTCCACCACAGGCTGGCCATCCTTCAGGAATGTCACCTCCGCCACCGCGCGAACGTTAGAATGCGCCGAGAACTCGATCACCTCGTCGCTGCCCATAATCCGGTCCGGAGGCCGGAGTTTTTCGCGCGGCGCAGGCGTGTGCGCGCAGGCGGATGCGAGCGCCGCAACAACAAGAAGGCTAACTGAAAATAGAGAGAAGCGCTTCTTCCACATTTCTGGGAGCGATTATTTTCATGCCAGGGCTGTCATCCATTCCCGATGCGTTTCCTTCCGGCATGACGACGGTTTCGAAACCGAGCTTCGCCGCCTCCTTCAGCCTCGAATCGGCGCGGGCCACGGCCCGGAGTTCTCCGGAGAGGCCAATCTCGCCGAAAACCATCGTGCGCGGCGGAACCGGCTTGTCGCGCAGGCTGGACGCAGCCGCGATGGCGATGGCAAGATCCGCCGCGGTGTCGTCGAGCCTGATGCCGCCAACCACGTTCAGGTACACGTCGCATCCTGAAAGTTGCAACCCGGCGCGTTTTTCGAGAACCGCAAGTATGATGTTGCCGCGGTTCGTGTCTATTCCCAGCGCCGTGCGGCGCGGATTGCCGAAACCCGAAGGCGAAACCAGAGCCTGAATTTCTATGAGAAGCGGCCTCGTTCCCTCCACCGACGCGGTCACCACGGAGCCGGGAACATTCAGCGAATGCTCGGCCAGGAACAGCTCCGACGGATTCGAGACCTCGACAAGCCCGCGCCCGGTCATGGTGAACACGCCGATCTCGTGCGTGGAGCCGAAACGGTTCTTCACGGTGCGAAGAATGCGGAAAGGGCGTCCGCCGTCGCCCTCGAAATAGAGCACGGTATCGACGATATGCTCCAGCACCTTCGGCCCGGCTATCGAGCCGTCCTTGGTTACATGGCCGATAATCAGCATCGGGACGCCGGTTTTCTTGGCGTATGCGGTCAGGCGGGCGGCCGATTCCCGAACCTGCCCCACCGAACCGGGAGCTGAGGCTATCTCGGCGGTATGCACCATCTGGATCGAATCCACTGCTATCAGGCCGGGCGAGGCGGCATCCGCCGCCTCGATGATCTCCTCAACCGATGTTGCCGGAAGAATAAGTATTTCAGGAGATGAAAGGCCCATGCGGTCGGCGCGGAGTTTTATTTGCGACGGCGACTCCTCAGCCGAAATATAAAGCAGGCTGCCGCTTCCGGAATTTGAATCGGCCAATTTGGCCAACTTGGCCAACTCGGCCAGAGCCTGCAATACCAGCGTGGACTTCCCGATGCCCGGATCTCCGCCAACCAGAGTGACAGCACCCGGAACCATTCCTCCGCCCAGCACCCTGTCGAATTCGCCGATTCCGGTCATCAGGCGGAAAGCCTCCGACTGCTCGATACTGTCGAGCCTCAGCGGCTCAGGCACTCGCCCCGGTCGTCTGCCCCTTGCAACAGCGCCGGCCGATTGTATCTCCTCCACGAAGCTGTTCCAGAGACCGCAATCCGGACACTTACCAAGCCATTTGGGCGATGCGTGTCCGCATCCCTGACATTGGAAAACAACCTTCTGTTTCAGCATTCGTATGGAGACTTGTCAGCGGCCAATCAGGGCGCGGAAGGTGTCGAGAGACTCGGCGGAATCCCATTCGCGTCCGCCGAAGACCCTTTTGGTTATCATGCCGTCGCGGTCTATCAGGAAGCTGGTGGGAAGAGCGAAGACCTTGTAAATTTTTGCGATTTCGTTTTCAGGATCCGGCAGCACGGTGAATTCCAGAGGCATCCGCGCCATGAACCGCTCGATATGATCCTTCGATCTGTCGGACGACACTGCCAGAATAACAAGCCCCTTGTCCGAAAACATTCGAAACGCCCTGTTCATCGACGGTATTTCGGCCTTGCACGGCGGACACCACGTTGCCCAGAAATTAAGCAGAACGACCTTGCCCTTGAACTCGCGCAGGGAAATTTTGGCGCCCTTCATGTCGGCAAGCGTGAAGTCCGGAGCCTTCTTGCCGATCATCTCGTCCGCCTCCCACGGCGCCGGCGGCGCGGAAAAGGCGGGGGCCGGGATCAGAAGCAGAAAAAGGATTAATACCGCTTTCAGTTGCATATTGGCCACGATCACTGCCCTTCAGGAAGATGTTCCATATGCAGCAAGAGGTTGGTACCGAAGGTGGGAATCGAACCCACACGGAGTTGCCTCCACCGGATTTTGAGTCCGGCGCGTCTACCAGTTCCACCACTCCGGCTCAGGCTGCCCGTATAAGTTAGCACATGACGGGCGGTTTGGTGAAGCTTCAGGATCAGTTTCAGAATCAGTTTCGAAAACTGTATTGTGCCGATCGCGGATTCCGGCAAGAAGATCGAAAAGTTCCCAAAAGACCGCCGCCGGTCTGCGTTCCGCTTCCACCGCTTGTCTGCTGCATCGACTGGCCACCGCCCATTGACCCCTTGCCTTCGCCTTTTCCGCCCATCATGCCGCCCGCAAACGCCTGAGACGGGATCGCGTTCCGCCATGTTTCCTATCGCGGCGGAAAGCGAAAGCGCGAGGCCGCGCAGATTCTCCCCGGCCATCGGAATCGCGGCACGGTAATCACTTATCGCGAGCCAGACGATGAAAGCTGAAATCGCAAGCCACGAAAGAAAAAGTATTCGCTTCAGCATATGCCCTGCAACTTTGTTGGAATTGGAATACCGCAATGCCGCCGCGATAAGTTACGAGATCGTGCGCTCACCCAGTTACGGAAAATATCAGACAAAGCCCCACAAGCACTCGGAACATCGCGTCGGAGTACGTGAACCGGCGGATTTCATCGTCGCCGCGGTTTTTATAGGCTTCTGTTATCGCCATGGACAGACGGGCGGGTTTAAGCAGAATCGCCCCGCCTGTGACTGTCATGACCAAAAGAATGAACCAGACGCCGAATTCAAGATTCGGAACCGGCTGGGCCGCGAACAGAACAGCGGCAATCGCAACCAGCACCATGCCGTGGAAACGAAAGAACCTGCTTGCGGCCCAGCGCATCCAGAAACCGGCCCAGATGTCCGGGCGCATGAACTCGACGACCGAGAGCATCAGGTTCATGAAACCGATCACCACGACGGCGTCGTGAATGGAATATCCGGCCATCGGTTTCAATATGTCCATTTAGATGTTGTTGTTCCGCATGGCCTGCCATGTGGTGTAAATTCTTCCGCCGCCGATAACCTCATCACCAGTATAGAATACAGCAGCCTGCCCCGGAGCGGGAGCCCACTGCGGCTGATCGAGTTCGACACAGGCGCGCTCTCCATCATCGAGCGTTGACAGCGTTGCAAAAACCTCCCGCGCGGTGGAGCGCACTTTCACCGCGCACCTGATGGTTTCGCCGATGCCGACCGGCGAAGTCCAGCGCAGATCACATACGGAAAAGCGTGAAACCATGCCGCTTTCGCGCCGGCCAAGCGTGATTGTGTTTGTCGCGCGGTCGATCTTCACCACATACAGCCTTTCGCCCGCGGCAACGCCAAGGCCGCGCCGCTGCCCAACGGTGTAGAACGCTATGCCGCGATGCCGCCCCATCACCCTGCCCCGCATGTCCATAAACGGGCCGGGCTTGGCGGATTCCGGCAGCAGGTTGCGGATGAAGCCGTCGTAGCCGTCCGGCCCCACGAAGCATATGTCCTGGCTTTCCGGTCTGTTGGCCGACGGCAGCCCGGCATCGGCGGCAATGCGGCGGACTTCAGCCTTGGCAAGGCCTCCAAGCGGAAACAGAGTCCGCGCCCGCTCCTCATCCGTCATGGCATACAAAAAGTAAGACTGATCCTTCGCCGGATCGACGCCCTTCAAAAGCCTGAATCGCCCGCCGGAAAATTCGATTCCGGCGTAGTGGCCGGTTGCGATGGCGTCCGCGCCGCATCGCCTGGCATGATCGAGCAATGCCGGGAATTTGATATGGCGGTTGCAGAGAACGCACGGGTTCGGGGTTTCACCTTCGGCGTAGCCACGGCAGAACGGTTCTATCACCAGTTCGGCGAACGCCGGGCGCGCGTCAACCGATTCGTGGCGGATACCAAGCATGTCGCAAACGGCGCGCGCCGATATGACCGATTCCTGCGAGCAGCAGATGGAACTGTCTGTCCGGCAGCGCTGGTCCCACAGCTCTAACGACAGGCCGGTCACGTCGTGTCCGGCCTGTTTCAGAAAAAGAGCGGCGGTGGAGGAATCCACCCCGCCGCTCATGCCCACGATAATTTTCAATGTCTACAATCCGTTATGCGGATATGCGCCCTACAATATAACAGACGCCAGCTCGGCCAGTGACGACCTCTCGCCCTTCACCAGCGTTGCCAGACCAAACATCTCCTGCCCCTTGAACTTCTTGGCCACGTAAATAAGGCCGTTGCTTTCGGAATCGATGTACGGATTGTCAATCTGGTAGGGGTCGCCGGTGAGCACGATCTTCGTGCCTTCACCCACGCGCGTAATAATGGTTTTCACCTCGTGCGGCGTCAGGTTCTGCGCCTCGTCAACTATGAAATACTGCGTGGCAAGATTTCGCCCCCTGATGTATGTGAGAGGTTCCAGTTCCAACATGCCGGAATTCATGAGGTCTTTAGGCGATTTCATGCCGCGGATGCCGCTTCCGGTTGAAAGCAGATATTCAAGGTTGTCGAATATCGGCTGAAGCCACGGCCTGATCTTGGCCTCCACATCGCCCGGAAGAAAGCCCACGTCACGCCCAAGCGGGAATATCGGGCGGCTGACCACAAGGCGGGAATATTTCTCTTCCTTCACCTTGGCAAGCCCGGCGGCAAGCGCGAGCAGGGTTTTTCCGGTTCCGGCCTTTCCAACGAGCGTCACAAGTTGAATGCTGTCGTCCATGAGCAGGCTGAGCGCGTACTGCTGCTCCTTGTTGCGCGCGCCGAGGCCGGAAAATCGTTCTTTCTTGCTTACCAGCAGGCGCAGGGCCGATTCGCTCTTGCGGAACATTGCAACGCCCGAATGCTTGTCGGACGATTCGCCATGAACGATCACGAATTCGTTCGGCTCCAGCCCGTCCGGGTTTTCGAGCGGCAGCTTCTTCTCGCGGTAGAGCGTGTCGATGTCGTTATCGGCCACGGTGATCGACTTTTCCTCGCTGGTGATCGACTGCTGCTCGATCTTGCCGGTTTTGTAGTCCTCCGCCGTGATGCCCATTGCGTCGGCCTTGATTCGAAGATTGGCGTCCTTGCTCACCACTATCACCGGCATCCGCACCGCTTCGGGCCGCCAGTCCTGATCGGCCTTGGTGACAAGCGCGCTTGCAAGGATGCGGTTGTCGTTTTTCAGCTTGTCGAGCGCGGCTGGAAGCTCCTTGCCGTCGGCGTGGCTGTCTACCTCCACGCGAATCAGTCCGCCGTTTTCAATCTCCACGCCCTCGGAAAGCGGCCCCTTTTCCCTCAGGCGGTCGAGCTGGCGGACAACCTCGCGGGCGTTCCGGGCTTTTTCGTCCGCGCCCTTCTTGAAATTGTCCAGTTCCTCGATCACGCCGATGGGCAGATAAACATGATTTTCCGCGAAATTGAACAATGATTTCGGATCGTGAATCAGTACGTTTGTGTCGAGGATGTAGATCTTCTTCATCGCGGCGTCCCTTTCGACCGGCTGTTCTCCCGTGCGGCTTGCCGCACGGCGTAAAACGCTGTTGTCCCGCATGGCTTGCCATGCGGCGTAAAAGGCTGTTGTCCCGCATGGCTTGCCATGCGGCGTAAAATGCATGAAGTCGTGCCGTATCTGTATAATATATCGGCGGATCATGAAAATATTATTAATTAGCGACACGCATTCGAACACCTCCGACGCGATCAGGATTCTGCGCGCCGACGGCAGTTTCGACATGTTTTTTCACATGGGCGACACATGGCAGGACGCCGCCGGCATTCGCAACGAAAGCGGCGTTCCGATGCGGGCAGTATCGGGTAACATGGACGGCCTGAGGGTGGGGCCGGCGGTGGAGGTCTTCACGCTCGAGGGCGTGAGGTTTCTGCTGACGCACGGCGATCTGTTCGGCATTCACAGGGGCTTGCGCGATCTCAACGCGGAGGCGGTTCGCAGAAAGGCCGATGTTGTCTGTTTCGGCCACACGCACGCGGCGTTCGACGGCATGTTCGACGACCGCCGGTTCATCAATCCCGGCGCGATGAAGCACGGCAAGAAATCGTATGGAATTCTTACGGTCGAGAACGAAACTATAGTGTACGAGGCGGTGACGATCTGAACCGCAGATTGACGCGTATTATATGGAATAAGAGGTGTTCACGGCGTGAAATGCCTTTGTCCCGCATGGCTTGGCTTGCCATGCGGCGTGAAATGCCTTTGTCCCGCATGGCTTGGCTTGCCATGCGGCGTGAATTGTCCCGTGCGGCTTGCCGCACGGCGTGAAATGGAAATGCCTTTGTCCCGTGCGGCTTGCCGCACGGCGTGAAATCGCTCGGCCTGCGATGTAAGATTGGTCTCGCGGGCCTCGGCCCGCGATGTTAAGATGGTGCGGAAGGCGGGACTTGAACCCGCATGGATTACTCCACACGCCCCTCAAACGTGCGTGTCTACCAGTTCCACCACTTCCGCACACTCGGTTGTTGCAGACTGCTTTTATACCAGATACGCCGATTCGCCGTCAATGGCATGTTGCCTTTATCCGCCGCCTTGCCGATAATGGTACGATAATGCACAGTACTTACGGAGGTTGATAATGTTTCCCATACATCGTCCAAGAAGACTTCGAAAAACCGACACGGTTCGCGCCATGGTGCGCGAGACGATACTTTCGCCGAAGGATTTCATCCTGCCGCTGTTCGTAACCTACGGCAAAAATGTACGCAAGGAAATATCGTCGATGCCCGGCTGTTACCAGGAATCTGTCGAAAACATAGTGGAAAACGCCCGCGAGGCTTGGCAGCTTGGGGTTCCGGCGATAATCCTGTTCGGCATTCCCGAGCATAAGGACGCCGTCGGCTCAGGCGCTTACGACCCGCGCGGTGTAGTCCAGAGCGCCGTCAAGGCGATCAAGGACGCGGTTCCGGAACTCATGGTCATAACGGACGTATGCCTCTGCGAATTCACCGATCACGGCCACTGCGGCGTTGTGCACGAGGGCGAAATCCTGAACGATCCCACGCTCGAACTTCTTGCCCGCGAGGCGCTTTCGCACGCGCAGGCCGGGGCGGACATGGTTGCGCCGTCCGACATGATGGACGGCCGCGTTGGAGCCATTCGCGAGGCGCTGGACGAAAACGGATTCGGCAATGTTCCTGTCATGAGCTACGCCGTGAAATACGCCTCGGCGTTCTACGGGCCTTTCAGGGAGGCCGCGGAGTCCACTCCGCAGTTCGGCGACCGCCGCGCCTACCAGATGGATCCGGCCAACCGCCGCGAGGCGATGCGTGAAGCGGCGCTCGACATCGAGGAGGGAGCGGACATAGTGATGGTGAAACCGGCGCTTTCGTACCTCGACATCATTCGCGACCTGCGCGATTCATGCGATCTGCCGGTTGCGGCCTACAACGTGAGCGGCGAGTATTCGATGGTTAAGGCGGCGGCGAGGATGGGATGGGTTGACGGCAGCCGCGTGATGCTCGAAATCCTGACATCGATAAAGCGTGCCGGGGCCGATCTGATTCTCACCTACCACGCAAAGGAAGCGGCGGCGTTGCTGAACGGTTAGAACGCCTTATCCGCTTCCGCGCCCGTCTTCTGCGCGCGGAGCGCCAGGATGAACGCATCGACAATTTCCGGGTCGAACTGCGTTCCGGCACAGGCATGAAGCTCGGATATGCCCTTGTCGCGTCCGGGCGTATCTCGATATGGGCGCTGCGAGGTCATAGAGTCGAAGGTGTCGGCGACTGTCAGAACCCGCGCGAGAAACGGGACGCCTTGCCCGGAAAGGCCGTCCGGATAGCCGCGTCCGTCGAAGCGCTCGTGATGATGGCGGATGATCGGCAGAATATGCGACAGCCGGACTATCGGCTTCAAGATATTTTCACCCTTTACCGGATGCAGCTTCACCATTTCGTATTCGTTGTCCGTCAGCCTCGCCGGCTTGTCCAGCAGCGTGTCATACGTTCCGATTTTCCCCACATCGTGCAGCAGCGCGGCAAGCGTCAGAGTGTCCATGTCGCGTTCGCTGAGGCCAAGCGCGCTTCCGATCATTCCCGCGTAGATCGTGACGCGCTCGGAATGCCCCTTCGTCCATGGCGATTTGGCGTCGATAGCGTTTGAAATCGCCTGCACAACGCCGTAGAACATGGATTCCGTTTCCTCGATCTTCAGTTGCAGCCGGTCGTAGAGCCGCACGCGTTCAAGGGCAATCGCGGCATGATTGGCAAGTATCACCGCCACTTCCTCGTCGGTTCGGGAGAAGGATTTGCCGTCGGACTTGTCCGTAAGATTCAGCACGCCCATCGGCATCGATCCGATCACCAGCGGAATGCTCATGAAGGAGTGCGTTTTATAATGGCTGTATCTGGGACCGGCTCCAAGCCCGGTCTCCCGGCAGATGTCCTCGACACGAAGAGCCGCGCGGGTTTCGAACACGCTTTGGGCAAGTTCGGCCTCGGTCTGCCGGGCCGCTTCCTCGATCTCGCCTGAAATGCCCCTTATTATGGCTATTCGAAGCCTGTCGCTTCCGGACTCGCCGTCCGGAAGCATGACCGAAATGATCCGCGCCCCGGTTTCCGTTGCCGCGCATTCGCTGAGGTACTGAAGCAGACTGAACTCGTTAACCTCGCGAGCAATGCGTTCCGTGGCGGTGATGAGCCGCCGCATGATTCGAAGCCGCTCACGCTCCGCCATGTATTCGCGGTGCTCCAGCGCTTTCTCAACCGAACGCTGAAGCGTTTCCAGCAGAAACGGCTTTTCGATGAAGTCGCTCACGCCTCCGCGCAGCGCCTTGTGCATCAAGTCATACGAACCGTATCCTGTCAGGATTATTACCGGAATTTCCGGTTCGAGTTCCTTGATCCACCGGGCAAGCTCCACCCCGGATATGGAGGGCATGTTGATGTCGGTGATCACAAGATTGAACCGGCCGGGCTCGAACAATGCCATGGCAAGTTCGGCGTTCGACGCCGTATCCACGGTGTAGTTCCTCGACTCAAGGAACCCCCGGCATACGGCAAGAACCGACGGCTCATCGTCAACCACAAGTATGCGGTCGTTCAATACTTTCTCCACTTCACAAACGGATACCTGATTTCGTCACATACCTGCGGGCGCAAATGCTCCAGGCGGTTTGACCGGGCGAAGTTCGCACTTGTTCTTATCGGCGCTGAAATCGAAAAGGTTAAGCGCGACGGATCAGAAATCCGTTTTCGGCGCAAGCAGCCAGATGGGGGAGAAATGGCGTTCCTGATAGACGCGCGCAAGACCGAGGCGGAGAACCTCAAGCAGCGCCAAAAAAGTAACTATCAGCTCGCGGCGCGTTTGTGCGCCCGAAAACGCGCTTTCAAACCTGACGCTCTGCGCGTTTTCCAGCATTTCAACGACATGATTGATTCTGTCCTTCACGGTGAGGGTTTCACGGGTTATCTCGACAAGCTCGGACGGGGCCGACTCCAGCAGCTTGCGGAAGGCGGTAAGAAGATCGAATACGCTGAAATCGAAGACGTCGTCATCGCTTCGTTTTTCGACCTCCACAACGATCTCCCTGTCGTCCTTGCGCTGCGGGGCGCTGAATATCTGCCGCCACAGTTCCTCCCTTTCACGCAGCTCTGAGGTCGACTCCTTGAATTTCTGGAATTCGAGAAGACGCTCCACAAGCTCGGCGCGCGGATCCTCGGCCTTGCCGACATCCTCGTCGGGCGGAAGCAGCATCCGCGACTTGATCTGAATGAGCGTGGCGGCCATGACCAGAAACTCGCCCGCGACCTCAAGGTTCAACTCGCGCATCAGCTCAATTGCGTCCAGATACTGACGCGTGATGTCGGCAATCGGTATATCATAGATGTCGAGCTTGCTCTCGCGAATCAGATGCAAAAGAAGATCCATGGGGCCTTCGAATATAGGAAGGGCTATACGGTAGTTTGCCTGCGCTTGCACACGGACATTATATAGCTACGTTGCCCATGCGCCGCAAGTGCGCCATAAAAAAAACTGCGCCGCAAGCTTGACAAACTCAGCCGGGCCGGTATATAGTCTCCAATTCCCGATAGCATTGGAAGGTGCCTGATATGAAGACCTTTATGGCAAAAAAGAATGATACTGAAAAGAAGTGGGTTGTGCTCGACGCCGAAAACATGGTGCTCGGCAAGCTCGCCGTCAAGGCGGCCAACATACTTCGCGGCAAGAACAAGCCGACATTTACTCCGCATGTCGACACCGGCGATTTCGTCATTGTCGTTAATGCCGAGAAGGTTCAGCTTACCGGCAGGAAGCTCGACAGCAAGATGTATTACAGGCACACCGGCTATATCGGCGGCCTGAAGGCCGAATCGGCCCGTCACCTGATCGAGCGCAAGCCCGAACAGGTGGTCGAATTCGCGATCAAGGGCATGCTCCCGAAGGGAACGCTCGGAAGCAGCATTTACAGGAAGCTCAAGGTATATCGCGGCCCGGATCATCCCCATGCCGCCCAAAAACCGGAACCGGCGAAATAGTTACACTATAATCAATACAGGCGGACAGGAGAAGTTTTCATATGGCTGACATAGCATACAACGCGACCGGCAAGAGGAAAGATTCCGTGGCAAGGGTAACCCTTACGCCCGGCAGCGGCATTATAACCGTGAACAAGCGGACGGTCGATGACTATTTCCCGCGTGAGACGCTGCGGATGATCATCAGGATGCCGCTTGAGGTAACAAGCATGTCGGGCAAGTTCGACATCACCGCCAATGTCCACGGCGGCGGAATGTCCGGTCAGGCCGGCGCGATTCGTCATGGCATATCAAAGGCGCTTACCATGATCGATGGCGAACTCAGGCCGCCGCTCAAGAAGGAAGGCTTCATCACCCGCGACCCGCGCAACAAGGAGCGCAAGAAGTTCGGGCAGAAGTCGGCCCGCGCGAGGTTCCAGTTCTCGAAACGTTAGGCCTGTTGTCGTTCATATATCAGTTACAAAAGCGCAGGCAATGTCCTGCGCTTTTTTATTTCAGGGAGATGAATCGATGAATAAACTCAGGGTTGCCGTATTTGGTGGAAGCGGATACGCAGGAGGAGAGCTTCTGCGGCTGCTTCACCTTCACCCACAGGCGGATGTCACTGTTGCGACCTCCGAGAAATCGGCCGGGCAGCCGGTGCCGTCGGTCTGGCCGCATCTTACCGCATACGCCGGGCTGAAATTTGATCCGATGAACGCCGCCGCGCTTGCGGACAGGGCCGACGTCTTTTTCCTCGCGCTTCCTCACAAGGCGGCGCAGGACACGGCGGCGGAGTTGATCGGGCTTGGCAAGCGGGTAATAGACCTTTCGGCTGATTTTCGCCTGCGAAATCCGGACATCTACGAATCCTGGTATCAGACTCCGCACACGAAAAGGGAGCTTCTTTCCGAGGCGGTCTACGGCCTGCCGGAACGGTACAGGAGCGAAATTAAAAAGGCGCGGCTGATTGCAAATCCCGGCTGTTACCCCACAAGCGCGATTCTTGGCCTTATGCCCGCGCTGGAGGCAGGGCTTGTGTCGCTTCCTGAAGGCATTGTCATCGATTCCAAATCTGGAGTTTCCGGAGCCGGACGGTCGCTTCAGCAGGGTTTTCTGTTTTGCGAGGCGAACGACGGTTTTAAAGCCTACGGCCTTGCGGTTCACCGGCATACGCCTGAGATAGAGCAGGAGCTTTCGGCCATTGCGGAAAGCGAACTCGTCGTTGAGTTCGCGCCGCATCTCGTGCCGATGGACAGGGGAATTCTCACGACGATATACGCGCCGCTTGCGCAAGCCGTCACGCTTGAAGACGTTCATGACATTTACCAGAAACGGTACTCCGGCGAGCCGTTCGTCACCGTACTTCCACAGGGGCAGTATCCGGTTACGAAAAACGTGCGCGGCTCGAACCACTGCCACATCGGCCTTCAGATCAACAAGCGGACGGCGCGGCTTATCGTTGTCTCGGTTATCGACAATCTGGTCAAAGGCGCGGCAGGACAGGCAGTGCATAACATGAACATCATGATGGGCTTCGACGAAACCGAGGCCATTGCCGGAATGGGGGTGTTTCCATGAGCGATATTGCGGTTCCGAAGGGTTTTCGCTTCAAGGCGGTTTCGGCGGCTATCAAGAAGCCGGGACGGCTCGACGTGGCGGTTATCTTTTCCGACAGACCGGCAACCGCCGCCGCCGTGTTTACCACCAACAAGGTAAAGGCCGCTCCGGTGCTGGACGGAATTAAAAAAATACGATCAGGCGCGGCGCGGGCCATAGTTGTAAACAGCGGAAACGCCAACGCATGCACCGGGCCGCGCGGGCTTGACGACGTGAAGGCGACCGCCCAAGCCGCCGCCGGAGTGCTCGGCATCAAGCCGTCGGAGGTGCTGGTTTCATCCACCGGCGTTATCGGCCTGCCGCTTCCTATGGACAGGCTGGTTCCGGGCGTGAAATCGGCCGCTTCGGCGCTCGACGGCACGCTCGACGACGTGGCGCGGGCGATCATGACCACCGACACGTTTCCAAAAGCTGCCTCGCGCACGGTGAAGCTTGGCGGGAAAAAAGTCACCATTTCCGGCGTTGCCAAGGGTTCCGGCATGATCGCCCCGAACATGGCGACTATGCTGGCGTTCATCGTTACAGACGCGGCGGTTGAAACGTCATTGCTTTCGGAAGCGCTTAAAAACGCTGTGAAATATTCGTTCAACAGAATTACTGTGGATGGCGACCGCTCGACCAACGACACAGCTGTTCTGCTTGCAAACGGCGCGGCGGGAAATGCGGCGATTGAAGCCGGAACGCCGGACGCCGCGAAATTCATGAAGGTTGTGGGTGAGATTACATACGAGCTTTCGCGCATGATCGCAAAAGACGGCGAAGGCGCTACCAAGCTGATCGAGGTCTGCGTGAAGGGCGCGAAAAACGAGCGCGACGCCGAGCTGGCGGCGATGGCCATCGCGAACTCGCCGCTTGTAAAGACGGCGGTTTACGGGCGCGACGCCAACTGGGGCAGAATTCTCTGCGCCGCCGGATACTCCGGCGCGGCGCTCAGGGAAGACAAGATTGCCGTGTTCATCAACAAGGTCAAGATCGTATCCGGCGGGCTTGCAACCGGAAAAGACGCGCAGGCCGCGCGGGCGATGGAGGCCGATGAGGTGAACATCGTTGTCGATCTGGGCGTTGGAACGGCTGAGGCCCGCGTGCTGACATGCGATCTTACCGAAAAGTATATTAAAATCAACGCGGAGTACAGGACGTGATCGGAGGAATACAGTGCAGAAACTAAAACTCGGCATCCCGAAGGGGAGCCTGCAGAACGCAACCATAGAGCTTTTCAAGCGATCGGGCTGGAACATTTCGGTAAGCTCGCGCAACTATTTTCCGGCAATAGACGACGCCGGCATCTCGTGCGCGCTCATCAGGGCGCAGGAGATGGGCGGCTACGTGGACAAAGGCACGCTCGACGTGGGGCTTACCGGCAAGGACTGGATTCTGGAGTACGAATCCGATGTTGTCGAGGTTGCCGACCTGATCTACTCGAAGGCCAGCCAGAAGCCTGCCCGCTGGGTTGTGGCGGTTCCGGGCGATTCGCCGGTGAAAACGCTTGAAGACCTAAACGGCAAGCGCATCTCGACCGAGCTGGTCAATCACACGAAGCGTTATTTCTCGGGCAAGGGCATCGACGTCGATGTCGAGTTTTCGTGGGGCGCAACCGAGGCCAAGGTGGTCGAGGGGCTGGTTGACGCCATCGTGGAGATCACCGAGACCGAAAGCACGATCCGCGCCCACGGCCTTCGCATCATTCACGAGATGATGCAGACCAACACCAAGCTGATAGCCAACAAGACGGCTTGGGCCGATCCGTGGAAACGCGAGAAGATCGAGCAGATGGCGATGCTTCTGCAGGGCGCTCTTCGGGCCGACGGCATGGTGGGCATCAAAATGAACGTGCCCGAAAGCAGGATAGACGACGTGGTTGCGGTTCTGCCAAGCCTTCAGGCCCCAACCGTGGCGCATCTGTATAAATCTGACTGGCTTTCGGTGGAGACCGTGGTGTCGGAGGCTGTAGTGCGCGAGATCGTGCCGAAGCTTCTCAAAGCCGGAGCGCAGGGAATAATCGAGTATTCGCTGAACAAGCTGGTGTAGATTTCGTTGCAAGCGAGCGACCGCGAGCTCTTGCTCGCACAGATGCAAAGGCCGAATATAACCGTCTTAATGAGGAGTTTGCGCTTTTTAATAATTTTTTGAAAGCACGCATTTCCGCCGGTATCACTCAGGGGGAGGTTGTCAAACATCAGGGACAAGTCAAGTCCTGAAATTGCTGTAAATTCCATCCGGCCATATTGATGACGGACGGATGGGACGTCATCATCTGAAGGTGTCTGATTATAGCTTGACTTGCGCGCAATCTTAATACTATGATGCTTGTGTTTTGAATCCACTACAATATGCAGATATTGAACAGCACTGCGGCAAACGGCACATAAACCATGGTTTTTCATATAACTTCAACAACATTATGAGGCACAGTTTTTGTGAAATCCTGAGGTTTTCCGGTCTTGCGAGACCGTTGCCCGGGAAAATTTTTTACAAGAAAGGAGGTAAATCCGATGCGTAAAATCATGTTCGCTATTGTTGCCATCATCGCGTTTGGTCTTGTCGGCACAGCCATGGCGGTTCCGCCGGGCAAGTCTGTCGATTTCGACGGCAAGGGCGGCGGTAAAGTTGTCTTTGACGGCAAGTCACACGCCGAAAAGGGCAAGAAGTGCAACGACTGCCATCCGAAGATCTTCAAAATGAAGAAGGGAGCGGAGGCGATTACCATGAAAGACATCAACGCCGGCAAGTCCTGCGGAGCCTGCCACAACGGCAAGGATGCTTTCGATGCAAAGAGCGCCGATTCCTGCAAGAAGTGCCATCACAAATAGGTTGAAAAAACCTTGAGTGGAAACGAAAGGCCCGGTTAATTCCGGGCCTTTTTATCTGGCGGAAGCGCTGCAATCAAACAGCTTCCACGGATACTCATCCTCCGGCGGCCCGGCCGAAAGCCTTATCCTCTCCTTCGTGACCGGATGATCGAACTCAAGCCGCGCCGCAAAGAGCGCTATGTTGCGTCCGGCAAGCGCCATGGGCGCGCCGTATTTCAGATCGCCACAGAGCGGCCATCCGCGTGATGACATCTGCACCCGTATCTGGTGCGGGCGTCCGGTGACAAGATCGATCTCGACGAGCGACAGTCCGCCGCCCGCGGCCATAACACGGTAGCGCAGCCGCGCCTCCTTCGCGCCAGGAACATAGCCGGAAACTTTAACAATGTTTCGTTCGCGATCCTTCAGCAGATAGTCAACCGGTTCGCCTTCCGGCGGCGGCTCGCCATGCGCTACGGCAAGGTAGCGCTTGGTTATCGCGCCGGTACGGAACTGCTCCGAAAGCCTTGCCGCCGCCTTGGAGGTTCTCGCAAACAGCACAATGCCGCCTGCCGGGCGGTCGATCCGGTGCAGAAGACCGATGAAAACATTGCCGGGCTTGTCATATTTTTGCTTGACCCAATTTTTAACCCAGTCGATAAGCGCCGCATCGCCGGTTGCGTCGCCCTGAACCAGCATGTTCCACGGTTTAATAACGGCAAGGCAGTGATTGTCGTCGTGAATTACGACAGGTTCATTCATTTTTTGAAGCCCACCGGGCGAATATGCCGCACGGAAGAACGCGCCGCGATGACGACTGCGGAATGAGCAGATCGCCCGATTCCAGAATTCCTCCCGGACTGGTGGTACCGGCAAGACGGCCTGAAAAATCCTCCAGAAAATTCCTCATGCTCATGTGGGCATAGCCCGACGCGTATGTGTTGACAAGAAAGAATAGCGGCCTGTCGGAAAGAAGCGACATGCAGCCCGCAACCAGTGGCGCGAGATCGGTCTCGATCTTCCACAGCTCGCCCGCCGCGCCGCGCCCGTAGGGTGGAGGATCCATCACAACCGCGTCGTATCGCGAGCCACGGCGCGTCTCACGCGCAACGAACGCAGACACGTCATCCTGAATCCAGCGTATTTTCCTGCCGGCAAGCCCGCTTGCCTCCTGATTTTCGCGCGCCCACTTTATCGCGCCCCTAGACGCGTCCACATGCGCCACCTCCGCCCCGGCGGACGCTGCCGCAAGCGTGGCCCCGCCGGTGTAGGCAAATAGATTCAGCACCCGCCCGCCGCCGCGCTCCGCAATAAGTCGCTGGAGCCAGAGCCAGTTCGCGGCCTGTTCCGGAAACAGCCCGGTATGCTTGAAAGATGTGGGTTTCACCCTGAAAACCAGTTCACGAAACGAAACCGTCCAGCTTTCCGGCAGACTGCGCCGAAACGTCCATTCGCCTTCGCGCCCGCTTCGCGCGTATTCGGCGTCGGCCTTGCGCCATTCGGCTTCGGAGAGCGCAGGCTGCCATATAGCCTGCGGGTCGGGGCGCACAAGGCGGTATTTGCCATAGCGCTCGAATTTGCGCCCGCCGCCGGAGTCGATCAGTTCATAGTCGATCCAGGGGAATTCGGTGCCCATGTAATTAATACGGCTTACGATGCCGCATATTAAAACAATCTTCTCCGGCTCACGCGGCCAAAAGTCATCCGGTGAATGGCGCACGGACCGTGCTTTTCGATCTGTGCCAGATGAAGCTTCGTGCCGTATCCCTTGTGACCGTTGAAGCCGTATTGCGGGTACTTTCCATGGAAATGGCGCATCATCGAATCGCGCACCTCCTTGGCCACGATGGAGGCGGCTGCAATAGATGCGCTCGTGTCGTCGCCCTTCACTATGCCGCGCTGTTCGATGCCCACGCCGTCCAGGCGAAGCGCGTCGATCAAAAGAAGATCGGGCGGAGCCTGAAGCGCATCGAGCGCGGCGCGCATCGCCATCTTTGTGGCCTGCAGGATATTCACGCGGTCTATCACGTCGGCGTTCACCACGCCCACGCCGAAATCGGCGCAGCAGTCCAGGATGCGAAGATAGAGATCGTAACGGGCATCCGGTTTAACCTGCTTTGAATCGCGCAGGCCTTCGGCAAAAAAATCCCCCGGCAGAACGACCGCAGCCGCAACCACGGGCCCTGCCAGGGGACCTCGTCCAACTTCATCAATACCCGCAATGCGCGTAAAACCGGCGTTTCGAAACTCGCGGTCGTACGCAAACAGATCGCGGCAGGGCATCGCGGCCCTACTTTCTTACGAAGTTATCCTTTTCCCTGACCTTGGCATCCTTGCCTTTCTTGTCGCGCAGATAGTAGAGCTTCGCCCTTCTCACGCGGCCAAGCTTCACCACCTCGATCTTGTCGATAAGCGGCGAGCAGAACGGAATTATTCGCTCCACGCCCACGCCGTATGTAACCTTCCGGACGGTGAACGATTCGCGAGTGCCGCTTCCGCGACGCGATATGACAACGCCCTGAAACACCTGGATGCGTTCCTTGTCGCCCTCCTTCACCTTCATATGCACCTTGATGGTGTCTCCGGAATTGAACGAGGGCAGTTCACGGCCGTATGCCGCCTCGATCATGCTCAAGCTGTTCATTGCGCTTCTTCCTCCTTTAACCTCTTCAACAATCTTGCGTCTTCATCCGTCAGGACGGTTTTATCCAGCAAATCCGGACGCTTGAGAAGCGTGTTTCTCAGCGCCTCTCCGCGCCGCCAAATTTCTATCTTCCGATGATCGCCCGAAAGCAGAACATCCGGGACCGCCATTCCACGGTACACAGGAGGCCTCGTGTAATGCGGGTAATCGAGCAATCCCCACGAAAACGAATCGACCTCCGACGACCGGTCATCGCCCAGCACGCCCGGCATCAGTCTGACGGAAGCGTCTATTATAGCAAGAGTTGCAAGCTCTCCGCCAGTGATCACGAAATCGCCCAAGGAAACCTCGTCATCCACCAGCGCCATGCGCACCCGCTCGTCGATTCCCTCGTACCTTCCGCATATGAAAGTGAGCGTCCGGGTTTCCGCCGCAAGCTCCTCGGCCATGCGCTGATCGAACCGCCTGCCCTGCGGCGACGGCAGAATCACGCGCCGCGCCGCACCGTCAGTCTTCAGGTAATCGATGGCGTTGAACACAGGCTCCGGCTTCATCACCATGCCCGCGCCGCCGCCGTATGGCGAATCGTCGGTGGAGCGGTGCTTTCCGGGCGCGAAGTCCCGGATGTTCACCACCGTCGCGCTGAAAAGCCCCTTTGCCGCGGCGCGCGCCAGAATGCTCTCGCCAACGTAGGCTTCGATCATCGCGGGGAATATGGTAAGTATTTCGCAGTGAAGCATGTTATCCGGCGCGCCTTGCCAATGCCGCCTTCTTGACGAACCCGACGAAATCAATGAATCCCGTTTTTCTTCCAGTAATCCCGCACCTTCGCCTTGAGCGCTTCCGGAAGCGGAACATACTCAAGCTTTTCCGCCTGCTTGTCGCCGTTCTTGAATGCCCAGTCGAAGAACTTGACCACCTTTTTGTTAACATCAGTCTTCTCCCTGGCAAGAAGAATGAATGTCGCGCCCGCGACAGGCCATGAGTTCTTGCCCGGAGCGTTCACAAGCCACGCGTGGAAATGCTTTGCGGCATCGAAACTGCCCGACGCCGCGGCATCCCGGAAGGTTGCATCCGACGGCTCGACGAAATTTCCGGCGGAATTTTTCAGAAGCACATGCGACATCCTGTTCTGTTTGGCATATGCGAACTCGACATATCCGATACCGCCGTCGGTCTTGGCCACATAGCTGGCAACGCCCTCGTTGCCCTTGCCGCCGATTCCGGTCGGCCAAGCCACGGCCTTGCCCGCTCCAACCTTTGCTTTCCAATCCGGACAGGTGGTTGCCAGATATTCGGTGAATATCGCCGTGGTTCCGGAACCGTCCGAACGGTGAACGACGATTATCCTTTTGTCCGGCAGCTTGATGCCCGGATTCAGCGCCGCGATAACCGGATCATCCCATCTCTGAATGTCGTTGATGAAGATGCGGCATAGCGCGTTCGAATCGAGCTTCAACGCTCCGGACTTGAAACCGGGAACATTCACAACCGGAACAACACCGCCTATCACCGCCGGGAACTGAAGAAGGTCGTCCTTGGCGAGCGCATCGGCTGTTGCCGGATCGTCGGAAGCTCCGAAGTCAACCGTGCGGCTTACAATCTGTTTCACGCCGCCGCCTGAGCCTATCGACTGGTAGTTGAGCTGAATGCCGAATGCCTTGTTGTAATCGAAAGCCCATGACGAGTAAAGTGGGTAGGGAAACGATGCTCCCGCTCCGTTTAGCGTTTCAGCGGCGCTGCCGGTTGCCGGACCGAGAAATACGGCGGCGACAAGCGCCGCGACGAACATTCGGACAATCCTCATAACTTAATCCTCCATCTGATGTATTGCGCCGCATGATTCATTCGGCTGACAATACCGTACACTGCCAATGTTACGGAAATATTACAGGCCTGCGCTTACGCGCATAATATATTCGCAGTGCTTCAGGTTATGTTCCACTGATGATCCTGCTTGTAGACGGGTAGCTATGGCTTGAACGCAGGTCTTATTTAGCCGGGAGGACGGGGAATCGTTACTTTCACCCTCGTTCCGCGCCCCTCTTCGCTCTCTATCCGCATGCTCCAGCCGTGCGCCCGGACAAGGTGCTTCACTATCGCAAGGCCAAGCCCGGTGCCGCCAAGCTCGCGCGAGCGCGATTCATCCACGCGGTAGAACCGCTCCCCAAGCCTCGGCAGGTGGCGCGGGGGAATGCCCATGCCGGTATCGGACACGGTTATCTCAACCGCGCCGTCATGATGCCGCGCGCTCACGGTGACGCTCCCGTTCGTTGTGAACTTTATCCCGTTTTCAACAAGGTTTGTGATGATCTGGCCAAGCCTGAATTCGTCCGCGGCAATCTCGCGGGCATCGGCTGCGATGTCGCTTGACAGCGTTATTGCCTTTCTCAACGCCCTGCACTCAAGCGCCGTGAATACGCCGTCGATTACGCGCGCAAGGTCAAGCGGCGCGATCTTCAATCCTGTCTCGCCGCGCTCTATGGTTGATATGGTCAGCAGGTCTTCCACAAGATTGCCGATGCGCTCGCTGTTTGTTTTAACAATTCCGAGAAACCTGACTGCGTTTTCCCTCTCTTCCAGCGCTCCGTTCAAAAGAGTGTCGGCGAATCCGCTTATCGCTGCAACCGGCGTTCTTATCTCGTGCGACACATTGGCCACGAAGTCGCGCCGCGATTGTTCGAGCTTTTTCAGGCGCGTGATGTCGTGAAATACCGCCACGCAGGCGTGAGGCTCGCCGGATTTATGGAAAAACGGCGACACCTTGGCCGCCGCCATGCGTTCGTCGTCATGGTTTAGAAGTATCTCACGCTCTCCGGGCTGAAGCGAGCGCCTGACGCTGTCCAACAGGGCGAAGAACTCAGGACTGCGCACAATTTCAGCAACCGGACGACCCTTCAGAGTTGAGCTTCCGAAATAGTCCATCGCAGCCGGATTGGCAAGAGTCACGATCCCGTCGTGATCGATTATCAGAAGCGATTCCGGCATGTTTTCAAGGATGATCCTCAGGCGTTCCGTCTCCTCATCGTTGCGGCGGGTAGCCTCATCGAAGCCCGCCGCTATACTGTTGAGGCTTCCGGCAATTCCGGCAAGCGGGCCGCCCTCTTCCGGAATCAGGCGGCTTGCAAGCTTGCCGTCCGCGAGCGAGGCCGCAAAGCCGTCGATTTCGGCAACGGCGCGTTCCAGCCCGAACATCCGCCACGACACGAACAATCCGGCAAGAAGGAAAAGCAGGCCCATGGCGATGATGATCCTGATTCTGAGCGCCGCCACGCTCTCGTAAACCATGTCGAGCGGCGCGGCAAGCCGAACGAAACCGCCATCATTTCCGATTCTTCGCGCCACATACAGAAACCGGCCGCCGGTGGTTCTGCTTCGATGAATCGACGAACCGGAGCCGGTCATTATGGCCTGCTGAATCTCAGGCCTGCCTATATGATTCTCCATGGATGCCGGATCCGCCCCGGAATCCGCAGCCACAACGCCATCCGACGCGATGAAGGTTATGCGGGCGGTTTCAAACGTCTTCAGTTCGCCCACGAGAGCCATCAAGCCGGATTCCGGCGTTCCGGAGGCGCGCTGCGCGATAAGACCGGTTTCGGCGGAAAGCCGCTCTCTGATGTTGGCGATCTGGAACTCGCCAACCACATCGGTAAGATAGACCACCGCGAGGGCAGCCGCGATAAGCGAAACCGCAACCGAAGCTATTACAGTGCCGAGAAATATTCCCGGCGAGGAACTTCGCACGCTCATGAGCCGCGGCATGTTTTCGCTATTCATCTTCATCGGACGCGAAGTAGCCAAGGCCGCGCCTCGTGCGTATCAGCGCGGGCCGCGCCGGATCGGCCTCGATCTTTGCCCGCAGCCTGCTTATATGCACATCCACGGTGCGAGGCTCCACGAACGCCTCGTCGCTCCAGACCGCATCGAGAAGCTGGTCGCGGCTGAACACCCTGCCCTTGCGCCGCGCAAGATAGAGAAGAAGCTTGAACTCGGTTGCGCTAAGTTCCACCTGTTCGCCTTCACAAACAGCCCGGCATGTTTCCGGATCGATCTGAACGGAACCCAGGGTAACAGCCTTCCGCGCCGCCTCGGCTGAAGCTGCCTTGTCAACCGCATTATCACCGCCACGTGCCGCCTCGGCGCGGCGCAGCAGGGCCAACACCCTTGCCGACAGCTCGCGCGGCGAAAACGGCTTGGTCATGTAGTCGTCGGCTCCCACGTTCAACCCCGCCACCTTGTCGGATACATCGCCCTTTGCCGTAAGCATGATGACCGGAAGCGAAGACGTGCGCGGGTGCTCCCTAAGCCTGCGGCATATCTCCATGCCGCTCATGCCGGGAAGCATCAGGTCGAGTATCGCCAGATCAAACGAATCGCGGCGCAGTCTTTCAAGCGCGCCAAGTCCGTCAGGCGCAGTTACGGTTTCGTGGCCATCCTTCCGGAGCGTGTATGAAACAAGCTCCAGAAGATCGGGCTCGTCATCGACTATGAGGATGCGTTTTCTTTCAGGCATTACCCGGATAGTATATAACGTAAATGCGCTGTTGCTGATAAACGTGAAAACATTGTCACCACCCAGCCGCTGCCGCCCAGCGTGTGTGCGACACCGCGACGGATGCCACATGCTCCGGCGCGCCTTCGGCAAAAGCTTATCTATTAACTTCGAACTCGATCAACTCCGTAATTTCCGGAACTTCCGGGGTGGGTGAATCGGGGTTGTACACCTGATGATACAGCCGTTGCTGATCTCCACGTCTGTCCCCGGTGCGGATGGTCACAAGCGTATGAAGCTTGCCGTCGAGGTCAACCCCCGCGGAGAGGAATTCCGCTTCATGCCCGTCGATAGTCTGCCATCGCGCATGCGCATAGCTTGCCTTGTAACCGGCATTTATCGGCACGGGGATCACGCCGACGCCTTCTTTCCTCAGCAATGCCATCCATGCCATCAGCATCGCTTCCCTGGCATGGTAGTATTCCAGGCTGAGACCTTCATCCAGAAGCAGATTTCTGCCTGAATATTCCTCCCATGGGAATCCGTGACTATCGATATTATTAACTTGCCATCCGGCATCGCTGCACGTAGCCCAATAAAGATATGACGTTTTTTTCGCAGCGTCCTTGCTGGTGAAAACGACCTCCCAGATAAAGCTTTTCCCGTCCCATTCACCGTCTTCAATAAACGGAACCACCCAATATTGGGGCGCTTCAGTGTACTCGAAGTCCGGCTTGTTCATCTCGATCACGCTTGCGGCCTCTATCGGCGGAAGCGGATAATCGCTTGCGGTTCCCTTAATTTCGTCAACCAGCTTGAACTCGATTTCAGCGCCTTTTGAGTGCGCCATTACCAACACTCCGTATCCTGTAACAATGCCGCCTCCGTGCTCGTCGTACTCATAAAAAACGCCGTTTTCGTCTTTGACATAATTCAGGTCGTCTTTTCTCCACCGGCCCGCCTCATCCTCGCATCCCAGATATCTGTCATCGTCGTAAGCACCGTTACGCCCTGAAATAATGCAGAGTTTGCCGTTTAAATAATATGCCGTATAAACACTGTAGACGCCAAGCGGGAGATCGGGCCTGAACTTGCTTTGCAGGTTGCCGTTTCTGTACTCCAGATGAACGGGATTATCCTGATGGTCATTGCTGTAAACAATATGCAAATTCCCATCGGGGTCGAACAATATTTTGCCTGCATAATAGGCGGGACCGTGATGCAGGTCAAACGGATCTTCGAGATTTATATCGCACGACACTAAGATGGTTGAAACGAACAAGGCTAGGGCAACTATGACAGGCGATTTCATCCGCATTAATGTCCTCCATAACAAGATCATCCCGGCTCCGGATAACGGAGCCGGGAACCGAAAATATCGCTGCGAAATTACATGCGGATACGCACACCTTTCCAACTGGCAAACGGATATGCATACCAATCGTATCGATAGAAGAATTTGTCGTACAGGCCAGCCTCGGTTTTGGAGCGAGCGCCATGGACGTACAGATAATGCTCATTCGGCGCGAGACACCAGGCATTCTTTCGCACATGTTTCGTTCCCATTACAGGCATTACATGAAAAGAGTTCTCTCCACCGCCCCACAGGATATACAGCAGCGGCGGCGTATTGTTCCTGACCTCATCGTGGAAATCGTCGAAGTCGGCGGCTCCACCAAGTGCGCTGGCACTGCCGCTTATATAGCCATCTCTACCAATTGCGCTGGCACTGCCGCTTAGACCGTGGCTTGCCAAAACATCGTTGATTCCAGATATGACATACGGGAATGTGGTTCCATCGACCTTGCCGACAAATATTACAAACGTCTCATTGGTATTCATGGCTGTAGAAAGATCGTCGTAAAGCGGGATATTAACTTTCTTCTGTTGGTTTTTAACTTTACTTAGCGGAGTAGCACGGAATTCATCATCGCCGCCCAAATAGATACCTCCACCAATATCTATTGTGTGCCCAGGTTTGAATGCCTTATAGAGATAGCTGTTCCCCATCCTTTTCCCGTGATACCTGAGCACCATTGTCGCGGATGTCGGCGCGCAATGATCAGCCACGCTGTTGCCCACGGCTATATACTGCGTCCAGTCGTCAACGGAGTCGTGCATATCCACGCCGTATATATGGTCTTCCTCCGTCGAACTCTCGCAACTGGGAAGTGTGAGCATCCGCTTGATTGCCTTCTTTATTTTCTTGAACAATCCTCTCTCGGTTGACGGGATTTTGCCGTAATATTGCACACTTCGCGCCGGTTCGCTCTCAACCTCGATTTCAACCTCCTCCGTAATCTCTTCAAGCCCCTTCAGAGACCGCCACTCTTCTGTTCTGTACTCTTGGGCCGACTTTCCGTCAGAGGCATCTCCGACTGCTGCCGCAGCTCTTGCCTTGCTTGCCGTTGCGGCAGTTTGAGACTGCGAAGCAGCGCTTTCAGCATCCTTGATTTTCTTGACGATGCTCTCTCTGTCCGCGCCGGTCAGCTCCACCAGTCCGTCTTTCTCTGTCCCGCCGCCGGAATTGCCATCTATCAGATACGTTCCTGTCCAACCGTTGCCGTCGCTGAAGGTCAGATAGAAATTCTCCGCGCCAACGCTCAACGCCCCGGTTACGTAAACATCGGCATGGCCCGTTTCACGAAGCTTGTCCAGAACCCGAATCTTGCCGGCGTAATACGGCGACAGCCCGTCGAATTCAACAAGCGTCGAACCGTAATCGGCGGACGCGCCAAGCACAACGCTGTAATAATCGCTTTGATTCAAGGCGTTATCCCTGATCTTCCGCAGAAGCGTTTCTTCGTCCAGTTGCCTGTATCCCTTGACGAACGTAAACAGCGCAACGCTGTTTCTTCCGTCGGCAAGCCCT
>Ga0233425_10002158_pt1 | contig 39988 bp, 42 predicted proteins | sample Watercolumn_Towu_2_FD_181712 | JGI IMG/M metagenome (GOLD analysis project Ga0233425, IMG submission 181712) | Freshwater microbial communities from Lake Towuti, South Sulawesi, Indonesia - Watercolumn_Towuti2014_140_MG | ecosystem: Environmental > Aquatic > Freshwater > Lake | place...
CGAAGAACCCGATTAATGGAAAGAGCCCAAAAATTATACGGTTTTTGTGCTGCCGCAAGGTTCTGCTTATTAGGCCTCTGCTTCCTTGATTTTTATCAAACTAATCCGCGATCCGGAGAAAAGAAATTACCCACAAAATAACCACAGTTAATCGGATGGTGCCGGGAGGGGGAATCGAACCCCCACAGTGTTGCCACCGGCGGATTTTGAGTCCGCTGCGTCTACCAATTCCGCCATCCCGGCACAGCCACGTACAATGCGGGCCGCAAGGAGCCGGCATTATCCCGTATCCGGCAACGTAAAATCAAACACATGCCTCTGTCCCTGGCCGATTTCGACTACGAGTTGCCGCCCGAACTGATCGCCCAGTTCCCGCTGCCCGAGCGCACGGCCAGCCGCCTGCTGGTCGTAGACGGGGCCCTGCAGGAAGACCGGCGCTTTTCCGAAATCCCGCGGCTTTTGCGTGCCAGCGACCTGCTGGTCTTCAACGACACACGCGTGCTCCATGCCCGCCTGCACGGCGTCAAGGACAGCGGCGGCCGTGTCGAGGTGCTGATCGAGCGCCCCGTCGGCCGCCACGAGGCCCTGGCCCAGATCCGCGCCAGCCATGCGCCCTGGCCGGGCAGCCGCCTGCGGCTGGAGGGCGCGCTGGAAGTACAGGTGGTGGCGCGCGAAGGGGCGTTTTTCCTGCTGCGCTTCCCCGGCCCGGAAGACCTGGTCGATCTCCTCGAACACCACGGCAAGCTGCCCCTGCCGCCCTACATCCAGCGCCAGGCCGAGGACGCCGACGAGGCACGCTACCAGACGGTGTATGCGCGTCAGCACGGCTCGGTCGCCGCGCCGACGGCCGGCCTGCATTTCGACGCCTCACTGATGGAGGCACTGCGCGCCATGGGTGTCGATTTCGCCTGGCTCACCCTGCACGTAGGCGCCGGCACCTTCCAGCCGGTGCGGGTCGAAGACCTCGCCCATCACCGCATGCACCGCGAACGCTACGTCATCCCCGCCGATACCGTCGCCGCCCTCGCCGGCGCGCGTGCGCGCGGCGGGCGCATCGTCGCTGTCGGCACCACCACCTTGCGCGCCCTGGAAGCCGCCGCCCAGGAGGGAGAGATCGCCGCCGGACCCGGCGAGACGGAACTCTTCATCCTGCCCGGCTTCCGCTTCCGCACGGCGGATGCGCTGATCACCAACTTCCACCTGCCCAAGTCGACCCTGCTCATGCTGGTCAGCGCCTTCGGCGGCATGGAAAACCTGCGCCGCGCCTACGCCCATGCCGTAGCCGAGCGCTACCGCTTCTTCAGCTACGGCGACGCCATGTTCCTCACCCGGCACAACACGCCATGAATTTCCAGCTCCTCGCCAGCGACGGCGCCGCGCGTCGCGGAAAACTGACCCTCGCCCACGGCGTCGTCGACACGCCGGCCTTCATGCCGGTCGGCACCTACGGCGCGGTGAAGACCCTGGCGCCGGACGAGGTGAAGGCGCTCGGCGCCCAGATCGTGCTCGGCAACACCTTCCACCTCTGGCTGCGCCCCGGTCTCGACGTGATCGAGGCCCACGGCGGCCTGCACCGCTTCATGGGCTGGGAGGGGCCGATCCTCACCGACTCGGGCGGCTTCCAGGTCTTCAGCCTCGGCGCCCTGCGCAAGATATCCGAGGAAGGCGTCAAGTTCGCCTCCCCCGTCAACGGCGACCGCCTGTTCCTGACGCCGGAGGAGTCGATGCGCATCCAGCGCGTGCTGAATTCCGACGTCGTCATGATCTTCGACGAATGCACGCCCTACCCCGCCACGCATGCCGAGGCGGCCAAATCCATGCGCCTGTCTTTGCGCTGGGCCGAACGCTCGAAACGCGCACATGAAGGCAACGCGAATGCCCTGTTCGGCATCGTCCAGGGCGGCATGCACGAAGACCTGCGCGACGAATCGCTTGCCGGCCTCGTCGATATTGGCTTTGACGGCTACGCCATCGGCGGCCTTTCGGTAGGCGAGCCGAAGGCCGACATGCGGCGCATCCTCGCCCACACGGCGCCGCGCCTGCCGCAGGAGCGGCCGCGCTACCTGATGGGCGTCGGCACGCCGGAAGACCTGGTGAATGCCGTACAGCAGGGCATCGACATGTTCGACTGCGTCCTGCCGACAAGGAACGCCCGCAACGGCTGGCTGTTCACCCGCCACGGCACGGTGAAGATCCGCAACGCCGTCCATGCCACGGACACGCGCCCGCTCGACGGGACCTGTCCCTGCCATACCTGCCGCAACTTCACCCGAGCCTACCTGCACCACCTGCAGCGGGTGAACGAGATCCTCGGCGCGCGCCTGAACACCCTGCACAACCTCACCTACTACCAGCAATTGATGGCCGAACTCAGGGCGGCCATTGCGGCCGGCAGGCTGGCCGACTATATTGCCGAATTCCGCGCGACGAGAAGCGCCAAGCTGTTATAATTTCGCGTTTTTTTAAACCTCTCACGGAGACAAACGTGCTGATTTCCAACGCCTGGGCGCAAGCCGCCCCTGCCGCCGGCGACCCGAGCGGCGGCCTCTTGGGCATGCTGCCCATCGTCCTGATGTTCGTCGTGCTGTGGTTCCTCATGATCCGACCGCAAATGAAGCGCGCCAAGGAACACAAGGCCATGGTCGAAGCCATGCAGAAGGGCGACGAGGTGCTCACCAACGGCGGCATCGCCGGCCGCATCACCAAGGTCGACGAAACCTACATCGGGCTTGAAATCGCCGAGAACGTCGTCATCTCGGTGCAGAAGAACGCCGTCACCGCCATCCTGCCCAAGGGTACGCTGAAGACGCTCTGATCCACCCACGCGCCGCGGGACGGCCGGTCCGCCCCGCCACGAGACATGAACCGCTACCCGCTCTGGAAGTACCTCCTGATCGCCGTCATTCTGGCGCTCGGTTTGCTTTACACCCTGCCCAATTTCTACGGCGAGGCGCCGGCGGTGCAGGTCTCCAGCGTCAAGGCGACGGTGAAGGTGGACACCCGGCTGCTCGGCCGCGTCGAGGAGGTTCTCAAGACGGCCGGCATCGCCCACCAAGGGCTCTTCGCGGACCAGAACAGCGTGCGCGCCCGTTTCGGCGACACCGAGACGCAGCTGAAGGCCAAGGACGCCGTCGAGAAGGCGCTGATTCCCGACCCGGAGAACGCATCTTACGTCGTGGCGCTCAACCTGCTCTCGCGCTCCCCGGCCTGGCTCACTTCCCTGCACGCCCTGCCCATGTACCTCGGCCTCGACCTGCGCGGCGGCGTGCACTTCCTGCTGCAGGTGGACATGAAGGGGGCGATCACCAAGCGGCTCGACGCCACCGCCGCCGACCTGCGCTCGCTCATGCGCGACAAGGGCGTGCGCCATGGCGGCATCGTGCGCGAGCGCGACCAGCTCGCCATCCGCTTCCGCGATGCCGAGACGCGTGGCAAGGCGCGCGCCGCCATCGAGAACGCCCAGCCCGACCTGCTGCTGGTCGAGGCGCAGGACGGCGCCGACTTCAGGCTCAGCGCCACGCTCAAGCCCGAGGCGCAGAAGCGCATCCAGGAATTCGCCCTCAAGCAGAACATCACCACCCTGCACAACCGCATCAACGAGCTCGGCGTGGCCGAGCCGGTGATCCAGCAGCAGGGCGCCGACCGCATCGTCGTGCAGCTGCCCGGCGTGCAGGACACGGCCAAGGCGAAGGACATCCTCGGCCGCACCGCCAGCCTGGAAGTGCGCCTGGTCGACGACGAGAACAGCCAGAACCCGACGGTCATGGCGGAAGCCGCGCGCGGCCAGCCGCCGGTCGGCACCGAATACTACGTCGAGCGCAGCGGCGCCCCGCTGCTGGTGAAGAAGCAGGTCGTGCTCACCGGCGACCGCCTCACCGACGCCCAGCCCGGCTTCGACAACCAGACGCACGAGCCGGCGGTGCACCTCACCCTTGACTCGGCCGGCGCACGCATCTTCAAGGACGTCACGCGCGAGAACGTCGGCAAGCGCATGGCCATCCTGCTCATCGAGAAGGGCAAGGGCGAGGTCATCACGGCGCCGGTGATCCGCACCGAGATCGGCGGCGGCCGCGTGCAGATCTCCGGCCGCATGAGCACGGTGGAGGCCAACGACGTCGCCCTGCTGCTGCGTGCAGGGTCGCTGGCCGCGCCGATGGAGATCATCGAGGAACGCACCATCGGCCCGAGCCTCGGTGCCGAGAATATCGAGCGCGGCTTCAACTCCACGCTCTACGGCTTCCTCGCCATTGCCGTGTTCATGGTCATCTACTACCTGATGTTCGGCTTCATCTCGGTGGTGGCGCTGTCGACCAACCTGCTGCTGCTGATCGCCCTGCTGTCGATGCTGCAGGCGACGCTGACCCTGCCCGGCATCGCCGCCATCGCGCTGACCCTGGGCATGGCCATCGACGCCAACGTGCTCATCAACGAACGCATCCGCGAAGAGCTGAGGAACGGCGCCACGCCGCAGGCCGCCATCGCCGCCGGCTACGAGCGCGCCTTCGGCACCATTCTCGACTCGAACGTCACCTCGCTCATCGCCGGCGTCGCCCTGCTCGTCTTCGGCTCCGGCCCGGTGCGCGGCTTCGCCGTGGTGCATTGCCTCGGCATCCTCACCTCGATGTTCAGCGCGGTCGTCGTCTCGCGCGGCATCGTCAACCTGGTCTACGGCAGCCGGCGCAAGCTGGCGGGCCTGTCGATCGGCAACGTCGGCTGGAAATAATGGCCCCCACGCTCACTTCGTTCGCTGCCCCCACGGGGGGCGCTGCCTTCCTCGGGGCGGCCCGTCGGAAGGCCGGAGGGAAATAAGACATGGAATTCTTCAAGATCCGCAAAGACATCCCCTTCATGCGCCATGCGCTGGTGTTCAACGTCATTTCGCTGATCACCTTCGTCGCCGCGGTGTTCTTCCTCGCCACGCGCGGCCTGCACTTCAGCGTCGAGTTCACCGGCGGCACGCTGATCGAGGTGAGTTACGAGAAGGCCGCCGACACGCAGAAGATCCGCGACGCATTGGCCCGGGCCGGCTACACCGACACCCAGGTCGCCAACTTCGGCAGCAGCCGCGACGTGCTGATCCGCATGCCGCTGAAACCCGGCCAGGACTCGGCGGCGCTCGGTGCGGCGGTGATGGGCGCGCTCGACCAGGACGCCGCCGGCGCCGAGCTGAAGCGCGTCGAGTTCGTCGGCCCGCAGGTCGGCAAGGAACTGGCCGAGAACGGCGCCATCGCCCTGCTGCTGGTGATCTTCGGCATCATCGTGTACCTGGCGCTGCGCTTCGAGTGGCGCTTCGCCGTCTCGGCCATCATCGCCAACCTGCACGACGTGGTGATCATCCTCGGCTTCTTCGCCTTCTTCCAGTGGGAATTCTCCCTGCCGGTGCTGGCTGCCGTGCTGGCGGTGCTCGGCTACTCGGTGAACGAATCGGTGGTCGTCTTCGACCGCGTGCGCGAGAACTTCCGCAAGATGCGCAAGGCCACCGTGCCGCAGGTCATCGACAGCGCCATCACCGGCACCATCAGCCGCACCATCATCACCCACGGCTGCACCCAGCTCGCCGTGCTGTCGATGCTGATTTTCGGCGGCGAGGTGCTGCACTACTTCGCCCTGGCGCTGACCATCGGCATCCTCTTCGGCATCTACTCCTCGGTGCTGGTGGCGAGCCCGCTGGTGATGTGGCTCGGCGTCTCGCGCGAGCAGTTCGTCAAACCGCAGAAGCCGAAGGAAGAAGCGGTCGTCTGATGCCGCGCTTCCGCCTCTGGGACCTGCCGACCCGGGTCTTCCACTGGGCGCTGGTGCTGTGCGTGACCGGATCGTTCATCAGCGTCAAGATCGGCGGCCATGCCATGGTCTGGCACGGCCGCTGCGGCCTCGCCGTGGTCGGCCTGCTGGTGTTCCGCCTCGTCTGGGGTGTCATTGGCTCGACCTATGCACGCTTTGGCCAGTTCGTGCGCGGCCCCGCGGCGATCAAGGCCTACCTGCGCGGCGAATGGCGCGGCGCGGGCCACAATCCCCTCGGCGCCCTCTCCGTCCTCGCCATGCTGGCCACCCTGCTGTTCCTGGTCGGCAGCGGCCTCTTCGCCAACGACGACATCGCCTTCGAGGGGCCGCTCTACGCCCTCGTCGGCAAGGACTTCTCAGACCGCGTCTCCGGCCTCCACCGCCTGATCGAGCCCTGGCTGATCCTGCTCGTCGTGACGCACGTCGGCGCCATCGCCTATTACGTCCGCGTTCGCGGCGAGACCCTGATAATGCCGATGCTCACCGGAACAATGGAGGGCAGCGGCGAAAGCGCCCGAGGCGGCGGCGCGGTGGCGTTCTGCATCGCGCTGACCCTCGCCCTGGCGGCGATATATGGGGCGAGCGGCGCCTGGCTGCCCGGGCCGCCGCCGACTCCCGCGGGCGCAGGCAGCGCACCCGCGTTCTGACCGCCGGGCCGGAAACGCAAAAGGCCGCCCGAGGGCGGCCTTTTTGCTGGCGGCGGCTGGCGCTTACTCGTCCTTGCGGAACTTGTCGTGGCAGGCCTTGCAGGCATCGCCGAGCTTGCCGAACTGCGCCTTGACGGCGGCGGGGTCGCCGGCGGCGGCCACCTTGGCCATCTCGTTGGCTTCCTTGACGTAAGCACCGGCGATCTTGCCGATCTCGTCCTTGCTTTCCGGCTTGAAGAACTCCGCCTTGACACGGGTTTCCTTCCAGCCCTTGCCGCTGCCGGTGTTCGGCTGGAACAGGGCGCCCATCTTCGAGTTGGCGACGGCCTGGATGACGTTGGCGGCCTCGACCACCTGGTCCTTGTTGTAGGTGCCTTCGACGTTGGCCTTGATGCGGGCCATGCTCCAGGCCAGGGTGTGATAGGCGGACTGGCGCCAGCGGATCTGGTCCTCGACCTTGCCGACCACCTGGGCCAGCGCCGCCGAGGTGACGCCCAGGGCAAGGACTGCTGCAGCGATGTTCCTGATTTTCATGGAGTCTCCTGTTGAAAAATGCCGTGACGGCAACCTGTAAACAGGGATGCCGCGGGAATTATTCCACGGCCCCGCAAAAAAAGCTCAGGCGAAGAAGACGTGCTTGACGCGCAGGGTGCGGCTGCCCTCGGCGAGGGCGAGCAGGCGGTCGATGTTGGGATGCTTGCCGGGATTGGCGCGGGCATCCTCGGTGTGCTCGGCGTAGAGCTCGAGGCCGGCGCGCGCGGCCTCCGGCGTGATGGCGCCATAGGTCTGTGCCAGGTGGTTGTAGAGAGCCAGCGAGCCGACCTGGCCGGACTTGTGCTCGATGACGGCAACCTCCTCCTCGCCGTCGAGCAGACGGATCGCCTCGAGGTGGGCCACGCCCGGCATCTTCTTCAGGTTGTCCGTGAAAGCCATCTCAGCCCTCCGCCGGGCCGCCCCAAGGAGGGCTGAAGTCAACGATATGGAAGCCGCGTAGCGGCTGAACCAACGTCACCCCTTTCCTCGGGAAAGGGGTTGGGGGATAGGTCGTCATGGTCAGATCCTCTTTGCCAGTTCGGCCGCCTTGCCGACGTAGCTCCACGGCGTCATGGCGAGCAGGCGCTGCTTCTCGGCCTCGGGGATCTTCAGCCCCTGGATGAAGGCGTGCAGCCCCTCGCGCGTGATGCCCTTGCCGCGCGTGAGCTCCTTCAGCTGCTCGTAGGGATTCTCCACGCCATAGCGGCGCATCACCGTCTGCACCGGTTCGGCCAGCACCTCCCAGCAGTCGGCCAGGTCGGCACGCAGGCGCGCCGGGTCGGCTTCCAGCTTGCCGAGGCCCTTCAGGCAGGAATCGTAGGCGAGCAGCGCGTAGCCGAAGGCCACGCCCATGTTGCGCAGGACGGTGGAGTCGGTCAGGTCGCGCTGCATGCGCGACACCGGCAGCTTGTCGGCGAGATGGCGCAGGACGGCGTTGGCGAGGCCGAGGTTGCCTTCGGAGTTCTCGAAGTCGATCGGGTTCACCTTGTGCGGCATGGTGCTGGAGCCGATCTCGCCGGCCTTCAGCTTCTGCCTGAAGTAGCCGAGCGAGATGTACATCCAGACATCGCGATTGAGGTCGAGCAGGATGGTGTTGGCGCGGGCGACGGCGTCGAACAGCTCGGCCATCGCATCGTGCGGCTCGATCTGGATGGTGTAGGGATTGAACTCGAGGCCGAAGGACTCGATGAAACGCTTCGCGAAGCCCTCCCAGTCGAAGGCCGGATAGGCCGCCAGGTGGGCATTGTAGTTGCCCACCGCGCCGTTGAACTTGGCGGTCAGCGACACGGCGGCGATGCGCGCGCGGGCGCGCTTCAGGCGCGCGGCGACGTTGGCCATCTCCTTGCCCAGGGTGGTCGGACTGGCCGGCTGGCCGTGGGTGCGCGAGAGCATCGGCAGCTCGGCATGCTGGTGCGCCAGCTCGACCAGGCGAGCGATGACGGCATCCAGCGCCGGCAGCAGGTTCGCCGCGCGCGCGTCCTTCAGCATCAGCGCGTGCGAGACGTTGTTGATGTCCTCGGAGGTGCAGCCGAAGTGGATGAACTCCGCCACCGCCATCACCTCGGCGTTGTCGGAGAGGCGCTCCTTCAGCCAGTATTCCATGGCCTTGACGTCGTGGTTGGTGCGCGCCTCGATGGCCTTGATGGCTTCGCCGTCCGTGGCGGAGAAAGACGTCACCACTTCGTCGAGTTCCGCCTGCGTCTCGGCGGAAAAGGCCGGAATTTCCGTGAAATGCGGCTCGGCGGCCAGCGCCTTGAGCCAGGCCACCTCGACGCGCACGCGGTTGCGGATCAGGCCGAATTCCGAAAAGTGTGCGCGCAAAGCTTCGATCTTGCCGGCGTAGCGGCCGTCGAGCGGCGAGAGAGCAGTCAACGGAGTCAGGGTCATGTGCGTAAACCTTCTGAAATCAGACGAATTTTATCACGCGCGCGGCCTTGCCCTCACTGTCGGCGTGACGACGGTCACGGTCGTGGCGGAGGGCAATGATATAATTTCAGCGCATTCAGACAGCGGCTCAAAATGAAACTGATCGGTTCCCTGACCAGCCCCTACGTGCGCAAGGCGCGCATCGTCCTCGCAGAGAAGAAGATCGAGTACGACTTCGTGCTCGACAATCCCTGGAACGCCGACAGCGGCGTCGCCAAGCTCAATCCGCTCGGCAAGGTGCCGGTGCTGGTACTCGACGACGACAGCACCCTGTTCGACTCGCGCGTCATCGTCGAGTATCTCGATGGCGTGACGCCGAACAACCGCCTGCTGCCCTCTTCCGGCCGCGAGCGCATCCGCATCAAGCGCTGGGAGGCCCTGGCCGACGGCGTGCTCGACGCCGCCGTGGCGGCCTTCCTCGAGGCCAAGCGGCCCAAGGAAGAGCAGGGGAGCGGCTGGATCGCGCGCCAGCGCGAGAAGATCCTGCGTTCGCTGGAGATGATGTCCGAAGAACTCGGCGAGCAGCCCTGGTGCAACGGCACCGCCTTCTCGCTGGCCGATGTCGCCGTCGGCGCGGCACTCGGTTATCTCGACTTCCGGCTCGGCGACATCAAGTGGCGCGAGCAGCATCCCAACCTGGCGCGCCTGTTCGGCGAGCTGATGGAGCGGCCCTCCTTCGCCGAAACCGTCCCGCAGGGCTGACGGAAAAAGTCAGCCTCCACGGCACGGCGGCCATCCGGTCTATGCGATGATGCCGCCGCCGAGGCAGATCTTCGAATCGTAGAGCACCACGCTCTGGCCGGGCGTCACCGCCCACTGCGGCTGGGCGAAGACCACCTCGCAGCGCCCGGCATCCACCGACTCCACCTCGCACGGCGCATCCGGCTGGCGGTAGCGCGTCTTCGCCGTGTACACCCAGTGCGTGTGCGGCGCCTTGCCATTCACCCAGGAAAGGTCGATGGCCTGCAGGCGGTCGGACAGCAGCGCCGGATGGTCGTGGCCCTGCACGACGTAGAGCACGTTCTTCTCCAGGTCCTTGCCGGCGACGTACCAGGCGTCGGCGTCCCCATCTTTCTGCCCACCGATGCCGAGCCCCTTGCGCTGGCCCAGCGTGTGGTACATCAGGCCGTGGTGTTCGCCGACGGGCTTGCCGCCGTCCAGGGTGCGGATCTCGCCCGGGCTGCGCGGGATATAGCGCTCGAGGAATTCCTTGAACGGCCGCTCGCCGATGAAGCAGATGCCGGTCGAGTCCTTCTTGGCGAAGTTGGGCAGGCCGGCCGCTTCCGCCATTTTCCTCACCTCGCGCTTGTAGATTTGTCCGAGTGGAAACAGCGTTTTCGACAGCTGGGCCTGGTTGAGGCGGTAGAGGAAATAGCTCTGGTCCTTGGTGCCATCCTCGGCCTTGAGGAGCTGGAACTCGCTGCCCATCTCGGTCGGGAACGCGCGCACCTGGGCATAGTGGCCGGTGGCGATCTTCTCGGCACCCAGCGCCAGGGCGTGGTCGAGGAAGGCCTTGAACTTGATTTCGGCGTTGCACAGCACGTCCGGGTTGGGCGTGCGCCCGGCCTGGTACTCGCGCAGGAATTCGCTGAAGACGCGCTCCTTGTACTCGGCGGAAAAATTCACCACCTCGAGGTCGATGCCGAGGATGTCGCACACCGCGGCGACATCGATGAGGTCCTGGCGCGAGGAGCAGTACTCCGCGTCGTCATCGTCCTCCCAGTTCTTCATGAACAGGCCGACGACCTTCCAGCCCTGCTGCTTCAGGAGCATCGCCGCGACGGAGGAATCGACCCCGCCCGACATGCCGACAACCACGGTGCCCTGGCTCATAGTTCGTAGTGGGTGATCAAATCGAGGCCGAAGCGCCGTCCGGCCAGGTAGTCGCGCACGCACTGCATGACCAGCGGGCTGCGGTGGCGCACCCGCTCGGCGGCGATCTCCTCCGGCGTCAGCCAGAGCGCGCGCAGGATGCCGTGATCGAGCGCCCGCTCCGCCTCGACGCCAAGCAGCCTGCCGCCGAAGGCAAACCGCAGATAGGTCACGTCTCCCGCCGGCCGGCGCCACTGGTAGATGCCGACGAGGAATTCCGGCATGAAGCGGTGAGCCGTCTCCTCGAGCGCCTCGCGCGCCGCCGCATCGACCAGTGATTCGCCCTCGTCGAGGTGCCCGGCCGGCTGGTTGAGGCGAATGCCGTCGTCGGTCTCCTCCTCCACCAGCAGGAAGCGGCCGTCGCGTTCGATGACCGAGGCGACGGTGACGTTGGGTTTCCAGATGCGGTCCATGCGCCGATTTTACCGCGTACCCTCGGGTGCGTTAAAATTCGTTCTTTCTCGATGAGTTGGAGAACCATCATGTCCATGGCCGACCGCGACGGCTTCATCTGGCACGACGGCAAGCTCGTGCCCTGGCGCGAAGCGACGACGCACGTGCTGACCCACTCCCTGCACTACGGCCTCGCCGTGTTCGAGGGCGTGCGCGCCTACAAGACCGTCGACGGCACCGCCATCTTCCGCCTCAAGGAGCACACCGACCGGCTCTACAACTCGGCGCACATCTACATGATGAAGATGCCCTACGACAAGGAAACCCTGATGGAGGCGCACAAGGAAGTGGTGCGCGCCAACCAGCTCGAATCCTGCTACCTGCGGCCGATCGCCTTCTACGGCTCGGAGAAGATGGGCGTCTCGCCCAAGGGCGCCAAGGTGCACGTGTCGATTGCCGCCTGGCCCTGGGGCGCCTATCTCGGCGAGGACGGCCTGGCCAACGGCATCCGCGTCAAGACCTCCTCGTATGCGCGCCACCACGTGAACGTCTCGATGTGCCGCGCCAAGTACTCCGGCACCTACGCCAACTCGATCCTCGCCAACATGGAGGCCACCGAGCACGGCTACGACGAGGCCCTGCTGCTCGACGTCGACGGCTTCGTCGCCGAGGGCGCCGGCGAGAACCTGTTCGTCATCAAGGACGGCCAGATCTACGAGCCGGAGATCGCCTCGGCGCTGGTCGGCATCACGCGCGCCACCATCATCCAGCTGGCCAAGGAGCTCGGCTACGAGGTGAAGGCCAAGCGCCTGACGCGCGACGACCTCTACATCGCCGACGAGGCCTTCTTCACCGGCACCGCCGCCGAGGTGACGCCGATCCGCGAAGTGGATAGCCGCCAGATCGGTTCCGGCAAACGCGGCCCGATCACGCACCAGATCCAGAACCTGTTCTTCGACGTGGTGAACGGCCGCTCGCCCTTCCACAAGGGCTGGCTGACGCCTGTCTGACCCGGAGCCGACATGAGTGAAGTCAAAGACACTGCCCGCGTCGTTGCCGTCACCGCGCACGACCTGCCCCTGCACTGCCCGCGCGCCGACTCTCCGCTGTGGGCGCGCCACCCGCGCGTCTTCCTCGATCCGCTGAAGACGGGCGAGGCGGCCTGCCCGTATTGCGGCACGCGCTACACGTTCACAGGCGAGGTGCCCAAGGGGCACCACTGAGCGCCTGAAGACGGGCGCCATGCGCAAAGCCCTCATCGTCGCCCCCTCCTGGATCGGCGACACCATCCTCGCCCAGCCGCTCTTCGCGCGGCTGCATGCGCGGCACCCGGGCCTGATTCTCGACGCCTTCGCCCCGGCCTGGGCGGCGCCGGTGCTCGCGCGCATGCGCGAAATCCGCCAAGTCATTCCCAATCCCTTCGCCCACGGCGAGTTCAACCTCGCCGGCCGCTGGCGTGCCGGGCGCGAACTGGCGCGCGAAGGCTACGACAGCGCGATCGTCCTGCCCAACTCCTGGAAGTCCGCCCTGCTGCCTTTCTTCGCCGGCATCCCGCAGCGCATCGGCTTCAGGGGCGAGGCACGCCGCGTCCTGCTCAACCGCATCCACCGCCTCGACGCGGCGGCGCTGCCGCAGCTCGCCCAGCGCTACGCCCTGCTCGCCGAGGACATGGGCGCCACTTCACCTGCCCCGCTCGCCGCGCCGCATCTCGCGGTCGATGCCGAATCCGTGCGCGCCACGCTGGCCACGCTCGGACTCGATGCGACCAGGCCGGCGGTCGCCTTCTGCCCCGGCGCGGAGTACGGCCCGGCCAAGCGCTGGCCCCCAGCGCATTTCGCCGAGCTGGCGCGCCGTCTCGCAGCGACTGACTTTTCCGTCTGGCTCGTCGGCTCGGCCAGGGATGCGCCCGTCGGCGAGGAGATCGTGCGTCTGTCGGACGGCGCCTGCAGGAACCTGTGCGGCCGCACCGACCTCGGCCAGGCCATCGACCTGCTCTCCTGCACACGGCTGGTGGTGAGCAACGACTCCGGCCTGATGCACGTCGCCGCCGCACTCGACCGCCCGCTGGTGGCGCTCTACGGTTCCTCCAGCATGGCCTACACGCCGCCGCTGTCGCCGCGGGCGCGCCTCGTCTGCCTCGGGCTGGACTGCAGCCCCTGCTTCGAGCGCGAATGCCCGCTCGGGCATTTCAAGTGCCTCAACGACCTCATGCCGGACAGGGTGCTCGAAGAAATCAGGGGGATGCCATGACCATGCGCTTCTTCGCCACGCCGCAGGATGCCGAAGCGGCCTTCTACGACGCGCTGGAGCGCGCCGACCTCGAGGCCATGATGGCCATCTGGGCCGAGGACGAGGAGGTCACCTGCACCCATCCCGGCGGCGGGCGCCTCGCCGGCTTCGCCGCCGTGCGCGAGGGCTGGCGCCAGACCTTCGCCAGCCTGCAGCGCGTCAGCGTGCGCCTCACCGATGCGGTGCAGCGTCAGGGCATCCTGCTTGCCCTGCACAGCATGCACGAGCACTACGCGGTGCAGGGCGAGGCGGCGCCGCGCCCGCCCGTCATCGCCAGCAACGTCTACGTGCGCGGCGCCCAGGGCTGGCACCTGCTCTCGCGCCACGCCTCCGCCGCGCCGGCCGCCGTCGGTGCCGACAGTTCGGCGACCCTGCATTGACGCCGTACGTCGCGCCCGCCTGGCTGCCCGGCGGCCATGCGCAGACGATCTGGCCGGTCGTGCGCAAGGGCGCGCCGCCGGCCTACCGGCGCAGCCGCTGGGACACGCCCGACGGCGACTTCATCGACGTCGACTGGCTGGCCATGCCGGAAGAGGCGGATGCGCCGCTGGTCGTGCTCTTCCACGGCCTCGAAGGCAGCTCGTCCAGCCATTACGCCGCCGCCCTCATGCACGCGCTGGCCGCGCGCGGCTGGGGCGGCGCGGTGCCGCACTTCCGCGGCTGCTCGGGCGAGCCCAACCGCCTGCCGCGCGCCTACCACTCGGGCGACTCCGCCGAGATCGACTGGGTGCTGCGGCGCATGCGCACCCTGTTTCCGCAGCGGGAAATTTTCGCCGCCGGCGTCTCGCTCGGCGGCAATGCCCTGCTGAAATGGGCCGGCGAACAGGAGAATGCGGCGCGCGACGCGGTGCAGGCGGTCGCCGGCGTCTGCGCCCCGCTCGACCTCACCGCCGCCGGACAGGCCCTGCAGCAGGGATTCAGCCGCTTCTATGCCAAGAACTTCCTCCTCACGCTCAAGGTCGGCTCGGCGGCCAAGCTGGCGCGCTTTCCCGGCCTCTTCGACGAGGTGCGCATGCGCGCGGCACGCAACCTCTACGAGTTCGACGACGCCGTCACCGCGCCGGTGCACGGCTTCAAGGACGCCGCCGACTACTGGCGCCGCTCCAGCAGCAAGCCCTGGCTGGGCGGCATCCGCCTGCCGGCGCTGGTGTTGAACGCCCTCAACGATCCCTTCCTGCCGCGCGAAGCCCTGCCCGCCGCGCAGGCGGTCGCCGCCGCGGTGACGCTCGACTACCCCGCGGGCGGCGGCCATGTCGGCTTCGTCGCCGGACCCTTCCCCGGCCACATCGGCTGGCTGCCGCAGCGGCTGCTGGCGCATTTCGATTCACGGCGGTAATTCCATCGTCGCACGGCGGTGCGATAATGAGGCTTCCTTCATAGAAAGCCCTTGCCATGCAGATCCCCGCCCCTGAAATCTTCAAGGCCTACGACATCCGCGGCATCGTCGGCAAGACGCTGACGCGCGACGCCGTCTATTCCATCGGCCGCGCCATCGGCTCGGAGGCGCGCGACAGGAAGGTGAGCACCGTCGTCGTCGGTCGCGACGGCCGCCTCTCAGGACCTGAGCTGTCGCGCGCCCTGATGGAGGGCATTTGCGCCTCGGGTGTCGACGTCGCCGACATCGGCATGGTGCCCACCCCGCTCGGCTACTTCGCCGCGCACCACCTGAAGACCGGCAGCGCCGTGATGGTCACCGGCAGCCACAATCCGCCCGACTACAACGGCTTCAAGATCATGCTCGCCGGCGACACCCTGCACAGCACGGCCATCACCGCGCTGCGCACGCGCCTCGTCGAGGGCCGCCTCGCCTCAGGCAGCGGCAAGATCAGGCTGGTGGACGTGCGCAAGGACTACCTCGACCGCATCGTCTCCGACGTCAAGCTGTCAAGGAAGATGAAGATCGTGGTGGACTGCGGCAACGGCGTCGCCGGCGCCGTGGCGCCGCAGCTCTTCCGCCGCATGGGTTGCGAGCTGGTCGAGCTTTACTGTGACGTGGACGGAAACTTCCCCAACCACCATCCCGACCCCTCCAAGCCGGACAACCTGAAGGACGTCATCCGCGCCCTGCAGGAGACCGATGCGGAACTCGGCATCGCCTTCGATGGCGACGGCGACCGCCTCGGCGTGGTGACCAAGGACGGCGAGATCATCTATCCAGATCGCCAGCTCATGCTGTTCGCCGCCGACGTGCTGACGCGCAATCCGGGCGCGCAGATCCTCTACGACGTGAAATGCTCGCGCAACCTGGCGCGCTCGATCCGCCACCAGGGCGGCCAGCCCGTCATGTGGATGACGGGCCACGCCCTCATCAAGGCCAAGCTGAAGGAGACCGGCGCCCCGCTCGCCGGCGAGATGAGCGGCCACACCTTCTTCAAGGAGCGCTGGTACGGCTTCGATGACGGCCTCTACGCCGGCGCGCGCCTGCTCGAGATCGTCTCGCGCTGGAAGGACGCCAACTGGCCGCTGAAGCACCTGCCCGACGCGGTGTCCACGCCGGAGCTCAACCTGAAGATGCAGGAGGGCGAGCCGCATGCCCTCATCGCCGAGTTGCAGAAGGCAGCGAAGTTCGAAGGCGCGCAGGAGATCATCACCCTCGACGGCCTGCGCGTGGAGTACGCCGACGGCTTCGGCCTGATGCGCGCCTCCAACACCACGCCGGTGCTGGTGCTGCGCTTCGAGGCGGACAATGCCGCGGCGCTCGCGCGCATCCAGGCCGACTTCCGCCGCGTCCTGCGCCGGGCACGGCCGGACCTGCTGCAGGCGTTCTAAAGTCGCGGCCGGGCCGGCCGTTATTGTGGAAATGTCCGCCCAGGAAATCTTCATCGGCCGCCAGCCGATCCTCGACCGCGAGCAGCAGCTCCATGCCTACGAGCTGCTGTTCCGCCGCGGCACCCAGAACAGCGCGGAGGTGACCGACGATCTCGCCGCCACGGCCACGGTGCTCAGCCACGCCTTTACCGAGCTGGGCCTGGAGGCGGCGCTCGGACCCTACCTCGGCTTCGTCAACCTCGACGCGCGCATGCTCATGAGCGACGCCATCGAGCTGCTGCCGAAGGAGAAATTCGTGCTCGAGGTGCTGGAAACCGTCGAGCTCACGCCGGACGTCGTCCGGCGCTGCCGCACGCTGAAGGACCTGGGCTACACCCTGGCGCTCGACGACTTCGTTCGCCTCGAGGAGCAGCATCGCCCGCTGCTGGAAATGGCCGACATCGTCAAGGTCGAGCTGATGGGCATGGACGACGCCACGCTGCGGCAGACGGAGGCGGCGCTGCGCCCCTGGCCGGTGACGCTGCTGGCGGAGAAGGTGGACAGCGAGGCGCAGGCGCGCTTCTGCCGCGAGCTGGGATTTGCCCTGTTCCAGGGCTATTACTTCGCCAAGCCGACCGTCATCGCCGGCAAGAAACTGTCGCATTCCGAGCTGGCGCTGATCCGCCTGCTCGGCCTGATTCTCGACGACGCCGAGACGCCGCAGCTCGAGGGCATCTTCAAGCATGAGCCCGGCCTGACGATGAACCTGATGCGCCTGACCAACTCGGCCGCCTCCGGCCTGCGCCAGAAGATCACCTCGCTGCGCCACGCCATCACCGTGCTGGGGCGGCGCCAGCTGCAGCGCTGGCTGCAGCTCCTGCTCTACACCAACCCCTCCGGCGGCGGCGCCAATCCCCTCTTGCAGCTGGCCGCCACGCGCGGGCGCTTCATGGAGCTGCTCGCCGGCGACCTGCAGGGCGCCGGCCGCGATCTGGAGGACCGCGCCTTCATGACCGGCATCATGTCGCTCATGCCGGCACTGCTGCACGTGCCGATCGGCGAGGTGATCGCCTCGCTCAATGTGGCGCCCGACGTGCGCGAGGCGCTGGAACAGCGCCAGGGCCCGCTGGGCACCATGCTGCTGCTGGCGGAAAAGCTGGAGGAAGGCGACATGGCGGCCTGCCAGGCACACACCGCGCAACTGCCCGGCCTCGATGCGGATCGCGTGAATGCCATCCTGTCCCAGGCGCTCGCCTGGGCCAACAACATCGGCCAGCAGGGCGCTAGCTGACTGCCTTGAGGATCAGTGGCGTCGCCGTGTCGGGGAGACTGACTTTTCCGGCGAGGGCGAAGTCGCGCGCCGCCTGCGACATCTTCTGCCAGGTCTTGCGGATGATGTCGATCCACTTCTCCTCGCTGTAATCGGGATGCTGGGCGGCGAAGCCGGCGAGGTAATGCTCGAGGAAAACGAGATCGGTGACATCCTCGAGCAGCTGCGTCTCGGCATTCACCTTGAGGCCCTTCTTGCCGACGGCGGCCTTGACGCGCTCGATCGTTTCCGCGTCGTAGCCGTGCTCGGCCATGATGCGTCCGGCGGTCTCGGCATGGAACTTGTAGAGACTGGTGCGCCACTGCAGATAGCCCTGGCGGTCGATAGGATAGCTGGAGCGCGGCGTCTTCCAGCGCTGGATGTGCTGGGCGCGCACGGCGAGCTGCACCGATTCGGAAGCCTCCGGCGCAAAGCGCGCCAGCATGGCACTCATGCGCTGCGCGTAGAGCAGTTCCTTGGGTTGGCCCTCGTCGCGGTTCGGGTCCTCGGCATTGGCGGCATCGAAGGCGGCAATGACCGCATCGAAGCGCTGCTGATCTGAAATCATGGTGTTCTCCTTGAGAGCCAGTCGCGGATCGCCAGCCCGGTGCCGAAATCCCAGGGGCGCAGCTTTTCCGGCGGAATGAGGCGGAACTCGGCGAGCTCCTCGTTCAACACGATCTCGCCCGCCGCCACGACGTGGTAGGCGAGGATGATCTCGTTCTTGCGCTGGAAGGGATAGACGCCGATCAGGCCGGCGGACAGCGTGTCGAGGCCGAGCTCCTCCTTCACTTCGCGCGCCACGCCCTCTTCCGGCGTCTCGTCGCGCTCCATGAAGCCGGTGACGAGGCCGAACATCTTCTCCGGCCAGGCGTGGTTGCGCGCCAGCACCACCAGCCCGTCGCGCTCGACCAGGCCGGCCAGCACCGGCAGCGGGTTGTCCCAGAAGACGTAGCCGCAGGATGCGTCGGGGCAGACGCGCCGCACGGCACCATCCACCTCGCGCTCGACCAGCGCGGTGCCACAGCGCAGGCAGAAGGCCGCCGGAGTCATGCTGCCGCGTACAGCGCCGAAGCGTCCATGTAGATGCGGTAGTCGCGCACCTGGTCGCCGGCCATCCGGAAGACATTGGCGAAGGGCACTGTCAGTGTGGCGCCGTCGTGGCGGGTGTAGGTGACTTCGCCGCGGCAGATTACGGCGTCGCCCGCCTGCCAGGCGTCGGGAACGTCGTGGGACAGGGAACGAATGCTGACAAAGAAACCGGCGACGAAATCGCGGATGGCGGCGCGCCCCTCGACCGCCGGCAGGTTGCCGAAGACGAAGCGGGCGTCCTCCGTGACAAACCCGGCGAAGGCCTCGGCGTCCTGCCGGTCGATCGCCGCGAAGAGGGCCGCGACCCAGTCGCGCAGGATCATAGTTTCTGCTCGACCCAGCCTTGAACAGAGGCCAAGGCCTTGCCGAGGTGCTCGGGCTGCGTGCCGCCGGCCTGCGCCATGTCGGGCCGGCCGCCGCCCTTGCCGCCGACCTGCTGCGCGACGAAATTCACCAGCTCGCCCGCCTTCACCTTGCCGGTGAGGTCCTGGCTGACGCCGGCGATGAGCGACACCTTGCTGTCGACGGCGGTGCCAAGCACGACGACGCAGGACTTGAGCTTGTCCTTGAGTTTGTCCAGGGTGTCGCGCAGGGTCATCGCATCGGCGCCCTCCAGGGTCGTAACCAGCACCTTGACGCCCTTGACGTCGGTCGCCCTGTTCACGAAATCGTCGCCCTGTGCCGAGGCCAGCTTGCCCTTGAGCCCCGCCAGTTCGCGCTCAAGTCGCTTGACCTGGTCGAGCAGCGCATTTACCCGCCCGGGCGCCTCCGTACGCACCACCTTGAGCGTGCCGGCGATGCCGCCCAGCGCGCGTTCCATATCCTGCACATAGGCGAGCGCATTGTCGCCCGTGAGCGCTTCGACGCGACGCACGCCCGCTGCCACGCCGCCCTCTGCGACGATGGTGAAGAAGCCGATGTCGCCGGTGCGCACGACGTGCGTGCCGCCGCAAAGTTCCTTGGAGGATCCGATCGAGAGCACGCGCACTTCATCGCCGTACTTTTCGCCGAACAGCATCACCGCGCCGCTCTTCTGCGCCTCGGCGAGCGGCAACACCCGGGCTTCGGTCGCGGCGTTGGCGAGGATCTCGGCATTGACCATGTTCTCGACCCTGCGGATTTCCGCATCGGTCATCGGCTGAGTGTGCGCGAAGTCGAAGCGGGTCTTTTCCGGGTCGACCTGCGAGCCCTTTTGCTGCACGTGATCGCCGAGCACTTCGCGCAGGGCCTTGTGCATGAGGTGGGTGACGGAGTGGTTGCGCATGGTGCGCGCCCGCGCCTGCAGATCCACCTTTGCCGTCACGCCGTTGCCGACTTTCATGGTCCCGGTCTTGACGACGCCGTGATGGCCGAAGACGCTGGCCTGGATCTTCTGCGTGTCCTCGACGGCGAAGATGCCATGCACCGACTGCAGGACGCCGCGGTCACCGCACTGTCCGCCGGATTCTGCGTAGAAAGGCGTGTCGTCAAGCACGACCACGCCGACTTCGCCCTCGGCCAGTTCATTGACCGGCGCACCGTCCTTGTAGAGCGCCAGCACATTGCCCTTGGTTTCGAGCATCGTGTAGCCATGAAAGACCGTGGCCGGGCCATCGTATTCGAGCGCCGTCGCCATGCGGAACTTGCCGGCGGCACGTGCCTGTTCCTTCTGACGCGCCATCGCCGCATTGAAGGCGACGACATCGACGCTCACGCCGCGCTCGCGGCAGATATCGGCCGTGAGATCGAGCGGAAAGCCATAGGTGTCGTGCAACTTGAAGGCGATGTCGCCGTTGAATACCTTGTTATCGTGACGCGCCACCTCCGCTAGGTCGGTCTCGAGGATCGCCATGCCGTGCTCGATGGTGGCGAAGAAACGCTCCTCCTCCTGCTTGAGCGTATCCGTGATCTTGGCCTGGGCCTTGGCGAGCTCGGGATAAGCGGCGCCCATCTCGGCGATGAGGTCTGGCACCATCCGGTGGAAGAAGGGGGCATGCACCCCCAGCTTCCAGCCATGGCGGATGGCGCGACGGATGATGCGGCGCAGGACGAAGCCGCGGCCCTCGTTGCCGGGAATGACGCCGTCGGCGAGCAGGAAGCTGCAGGCGCGGATGTGGTCGGCCAGCACGCGCAGACTGGGGAACTGCAGGTCGTGGGCGCCGGTCTCTCGAGCCGCCGCTTTGACCAGCGACTGCATCAGGTCGATTTCATAGTTGCTGTGCACATGCTGCAGCACGGCCGCGATGCGTTCCAGACCCATGCCGGTATCGACCGAGGGCTTGGGCAGCGGATGCATGACCCCGTGCTCGTCGCGGTTGAACTGCATGAAAACGTTGTTCCAGATCTCGATGTAGCGGTCGCCGTCCTCGTCGGGCGAGCCCGGCGGACCGCCAGGGACATCGGGGCCGTGGTCGTAGAAGATCTCGGTGCAGGGGCCGCAGGGACCGGTATCGCCCATCATCCAGAAGTTGTCGGAGGCGTAGCGCGCGCCCTTGTTGTCGCCGATGCGAATGCAGCGCTCCACCGGCACGCCGATTTCCCGGGTCCAGATATCGTAGGCCTCGTCGTCCTCGGCATACACCGTGACCCAGAGCCGGTCAGCCGGCAGGCGGTAGACATCGACCAGCAGCTCCCAGGCGAACTTGATCGCGTCGCGCTTGAAATAGTCGCCGAAGCTGAAGTTGCCCAGCATCTCGAAGAAGGTGTGGTGGCGCGCGGTGTAGCCGACGTTCTCCAGATCGTTGTGCTTGCCGCCGGCACGCACGCACTTCTGCGACGTCGCGGCGCGGTTGTAGCTGCGCTTGTCGAAGCCGAGGAAGACATCCTTGAACTGGTTCATCCCGGCATTGGTGAACAGCAGCGTCGGATCGTCGTGCGGCACCAGCGAACTGGACGCCACGATCTGGTGTCCCTTCGAGGCGAAATAGTCGAGGAATTTCTGGCGGATGTCGGCGCTTTTCATGGCAATCGAATCGGTCGCGCGCAGCGGCGCAAAGAGGGGAATTTTAGCACCGAACCCCCGCCCGGCCGGGCGCGATTCAGCGTGATGCCGCGGGAAGGGTGAAATGGAAGGTGGCGCCCTGCTCCGGCGCGCCCTCGGCCCAGACGCGGCCGCCGTGGCGCTGCACGATGCGGGCGACGATGGCGAGGCCGACGCCGGTGCCCTCGAAGGCGGAGTCGCGGTGCAGTCGCTGGAAGACGTGGAACAGCTTGCTGGCGTAGGCCATGTCGAAGCCGGCGCCGTTGTCGCGCACGAAGTAGTGCGCCTCCCCGCCTTCCATCGTCCCGCCCGCCTCGATCACCGCTTGCTGGCGCTGGCGCGTGTATTTCAGCGCATTGGAAAGCAGATTCGACCACACCTGGCGCACCAGGCTGCGGTCGGCCATCGCCGTCGGCATGCTGCCGATGCGCACGTCGATCCCGCGCCCGACGCCTGCCTCAGGCTGTTCGGCCAGGACTTCGCGCGCCAGCCCCGCCATGTCGATGGGCACCCGCTTCAGCTCGGCGCGGCCGATGCGGGCGAAGTCGAGCAGGTCGTCGATGATCTCGCCCATGCGGATGGCGTTGGAGACGATGCGCTCGAGCTGGGCGCGGCCCTCGGCGCCGACCTGGCCGGCGTAATCCTCTTCGATCACCTTGGCGTAGCCGGCGATGGCGCGCAGCGGCGAGCGCAGGTCGTGCGAAACGGAATAGCTGAAGCTCTCCAGTTCGCGCACCGCTGCTTCGAGCTCACTGGTGCGTTCCTTCACGCGGTGCTCGAGCGTCACGTTGAGGTCGCGGATCTCCTCCTCGGCGTGGCGCTGCTCGCTGATGTCGCGCACGATGGAGATGAGGCAGGGCGTGCCGGCTATATCGATGAGGACGGTAGACGTCACCACGTCGCGCAGGCTGCCGTCCCGCCGCCGCATGACGAACTCGTAGCCGCTGACGCTTCCCTGCCGTTTCACTTCCTCGATGAAGGGACCGCGCATCTCGGGACGGGCCCAGATCCCCAGTTCCACGGTCGTGCGGCCGATGCACTCGTCACGCGGCCAGCCCAGCAGCCGCTCGTAGCTCTCGTTGAGGTCGAGGACCAGCCCATCCTCCAGGCGCGCAATGAGGATGCCGTCCGGGCTGGCGTGAAAAATCTTGGAGAATTTCTCCTCGGACTGACGCAGGGCCTGCTCGGCGCGCGCCACCTCGGTGATGTCCCGCGCCACACCGATGATCTGCTGCTCGCCGCCGATCTCGGTGATGACGCAGGAGCCCTCGACCAGCCGGATTTCGCCCGACTTGGTCCGGAAATGCACGCGAAAGCCGCGCCACTCGCGGTGAAGGCGCAATTCCTCGACGAGATGGTCGCGCTCCGCCGGATCCGCCCACAGCCCGATGTCGAGGGCGGTGCGCCCCAGCACCTCCTCGGCCTTCCAGCCGGTGAGCTGCTCGAAGCCGCGGTTGACGGCGACCATCCTGCCGTCCTCGAGCCGGCTGACCGTGGAATAGTTGGGATTGGCGTAGAAAGCCTTGGCGAACTTCTCCTCGGAACGGCGCAGTTCCTCCTGCGAGCGCCTCAGCTCGGTCACGTCGTGCGAGGTGCCGATGATGTGCGGCTCGCCCGCCAGCTCGATGGTGGTGGCATTGATCTCGACTTCGCGCCGCTCGCCGTCCCGCCTGATGAAAACCGCCGGGAAGTCACGCACGCTTCCTTCCTTCTGAAGCACCTGCACGAAGCGCTCCCGCACGCCCGGGTCAGCCCACATGTTGAGGTCGGCAATGCTCATCTTGCCCACCGCCTCCGCCACGGGGATGCCGAGCAGCTTTTCGAAGCCCTCGTTCGCTTCAACCACACGCCCGTCGCTGAACCGGGTGATCAGGGTGAAGTCGGGATTCGAGTGGAAGGCCTTGAAGAATTTCTCTTCCGACAGCCTGAGGCCCGCCTCGCGCTGCCGCAGTTCTTCCAGCAGCTTGTTGAAGGCGCGGGCGAGCTCGCCGATTTCGTCGTCGCGCCGCGGCAGCAGAACCGGCAGGCGCTTCGGGCGCTGGCTCAGCACGCCGACATGGCGGGTCAGCCGCTCGATCGGGCGCACCAGCAGGCCGGCCAGCAGCCAGGCGCAGGCGGCGCAGGCCAGCAGCGCGATCAGGATGGCGGCGAGCGCCTGGCCGGCGATGCCGGGACGGACATCTCCGCCCGCGCCGAGCCAGGACAGCCAGGCCGCCGCCAGCACCAGCACGGCAAGCACGGCGGTGAGCCCGAACGCAAGCTTGGCTCTCACGCGCATGGCGGCTTCCTGTCGAAACGGATCCGGGGCGGCATCGTCGAATCTCGGGCAGTCTGTTACGGGCTACTATAGCGTCTACAGCGGGGTTCGCATCGGGCTTGCCCCCTTCCGCCCTGGAGATCGCGACGCCATGGCTCACCTGCTCGCCCTCGACCAGGGCACCACCAGCTCCCGCGCCATCGTTTTCGACGCCGGGGGCGGCATTCTCTCCGTGGCGCAGCAGGAGCTGCGGCAGATCTTTCCGCAGCCCGGCTGGGTCGAGCACGACCCGATGGCGATCTGGCAGGACCAGCTCGGCGTGGCGCAGGCCGCCCTGCGCCAGGCCGGCCTCGCCGCCGGTGACATCGCCGCCATCGGCATCGCCAACCAGCGCGAGACCGTCGTGCTGTGGGAGCGCGCCAGCGGCCGCCCCCTGCACAACGCCCTCGTCTGGCAGGACCGGCGCACGGCCGAAGCCTGCGCCCGCCTGCGGACGCAGGGTGCCGAAGCCACGGTGCGGGAGAAGACCGGGCTGGTGCTCGACCCCTATTTCTCCGCGACCAAGCTCGCCTGGCTGCTCGACCACGTGCCCGGCGCGCGCGCGCGCGCGCGGCGCGGCGAACTGGCGGCCGGCACCGTCGACTCCTGGCTCGCCTGGAACCTCTCCGGCGGCCGGCTGCATGTCACCGACCCCTCGAACGCCTCGCGCAGCTCGCTCTTCGACATCCATCGCGGCGACTGGGACGACGCCCTGCTCGCCCTGTTCGACGTACCGCGCGAGATCCTGCCGCGCGTCGTGCGCTCCTGCGGCCTCTGCGGCGAGACGGAGGCCGCCCTGTTCGGGGCGGCGATTCCGATCGGCGGCATGGCCGGCGACCAGCAGGCGGCCCTCTTCGGCCAGGCCTGCCACGGCGAGGGCATGGCGAAGAACACCTACGGCACGGGCTGCTTCCTGCTCATGCACACGGGAAGCCGCGCGCTCGCCTCGCGCAACGGCCTGATCACCACCTGCGCCGCGCAAGCGGGCGAGACGCCCGAATACGCGCTGGAGGGCAGCGTCTTCATCGGCGGCGCCGTCGTGCAGTGGCTGCGCGACGGACTCGGCCTGATCAGGTCCGCCGCCGAGGTGGAAGCGCTCGCCGCCGGCGTGCCGGATGCGGGCGGCGTGGTCTTCGTGCCAGCCTTCGCCGGGCTGGGCGCGCCGCACTGGAACGCGCAGGCGCGCGGCACGCTGGTCGGCCTCACGCGCGGCACGAGCGCGGCGCACATCGCGCGCGCGGCGCTGGAAGCCATCGCCTTCCAGTCGGCGGAGCTGGTCGAGGCGATGGCCGCCGACTGCGGCCGGCCGCTCGCCGACCTGCGCGTGGATGGCGGCGCGACGGCGAACGGCCTGCTCATGCAGTTCCAGGCCGATCTCCTCGGCGTGCCGGTGCTGCGCCCGCGCGTGCAGGAGACGACGGCGCTCGGCGCCGCCTACCTGGCGGGACTCGCCTCGGGCGTCTGGCGCAGCCGCGAGGAGATCGCCGCCCACTGGGCGCGCGAGCGCGTATTTTCGCCGTCCCTGCCGCGGGAGGCGGCGCAGGCGCGCATGGCGGAATGGCGCCGCGCCGTGCGCAGCGCACTGACTTTCGCCGCGCAATGAAAAACGGCGCCATGCGGCGCCGTTTTCCTGGGAATTACGCGCTTAGTTCCTGCGCGCCGGGCGGTCCATCCGGCCGTCGTGGTTGAAGTCGTGCTGGCGGTCGTGCTTCTGGCGGTAGATGCGCCGGCTCTGCACGTCCTGGGCGTGCTCGATGCGCGCCTTCTCCTTGGCCGTCACCTTGCCGTCGGCGGCGGCCTTGTTCTCCATGTTCTGCACATGCGTCTGCCCTCTTTCCAGGCGGGCGGCTTCCCGCTCGGTCAGCGCGCCGGACTGCACGCCCTGGTCGATGCGCTGCTGCTGGTTGGCCTGGCGCTGGTCGATGCGCGGCGTGGAGGTGGTTTGCGCCAGCGCCGGCAGGGCAAGGGCGGACACGCAGAGCGCAGCGACGAGATGGTTCAGTTTCATGTTCTCTCCTTTTTGCGATGTATGGGACGACCCCATGCGCAAAGTAACGCAGCCCCACGCGCAGGAATTACGGCGCAGTTGTAAATCCTGTAACAAACCGTGTCAGGGCGCCCGGTCGGGCAGCAGGTCGATGCGGTCGGTGAACACGGCCGCCACGCCCTGGCGCAGCAGGGTCTCCGCGTCCTCGGGGTCGTTGACCGTATAGACCAGCAGGGGCACGTCCGCCGCCTGCGCCTCATTGAGGAGCCGCGGGCTGAAATGGTGCCGGCTGCAATGCAGGGTGGCGCAGCCGAGGCGGCGCAGGATGGCCAGCCAGTCCGGCGGCGGCGCCACGGTGAGCAGGCCGCGCGGCAGATCCGGCGCGACGGCGCGCGCCGCCTCGAGCGCGACGTGCGAGAACGAGGACAGCAGCGGCGAAGGCTGGCCCTCCCACAGCTCGGCCGCGCGCAGCGCCACCTTGCGCCCGGTCTCGGCGTCCGTCCCGTGCGAGGGCTTGAGCTCGACGTTCGCCCACAGTCCGAGCGCCAGGCACAGCTCGGCGGCATCGCCGAAGGCGGGCAGCGGCTCGCCGGCGAACTGCGCGCCGTGCCAGCTGCCGGCGTCGAGCCGCGCCAGTTCGGCGTCGCTCGTCTCGGCGACGCGGCCATGCCCGTCGGTGGTGCGCTCCAGGGTTTCGTCGTGGATGAGGACGGGCGTGCCGTCGCCCGAGAGCATGACGTCGAACTCGACGCCGCGGCAGCCTTGCGCCGCCGCCACGCGCAGGCCGGCCAGCGTGTTCTCCGGCGCAAGGATGCCGCCGCAGCGGTGGGCGATGACGCGCGGGATGTTCACCCGTTCATTTCGCCACGGTGCCGTCGGTCGGCGCCGGCTGCAGCACGCTGTCGCCGCGCCGCACGGCGGTGTCGAGCGCCTCCTTGGCCGGCTTGCGGTTGGCCCAGACGGCCTCCAGCTCCTCGTGCAGGATGGCGCGCACGCGGCTCATGCCGACCACGGTCTTCGGCTTGGCGGCCGAGGCATATTTCCTGTCCGACAGGCGCCGCACGGCCTGGCGCAGCACTTCGGGCGCCGGGCTGTCGGCCAGCAGGGCATCGGCGGCCGTCGCCGTCATCGGCAGGTAGCCGCTGGCGCGCACCCACTGCTTCTGCACCTCCGGCCGCAGCAGGAAGGACACGAAGCGCGCCGCGACGGCGTATTCGGGCTTCTTCTTGCCCGCCAGCACCCACAGCGCGGCGCCGTCCGGCAGCACGCGGCCGGGCGCCGCGCCGCGCACGTCATCGTGGTGCGGCAGCTCGGCGACGCCGAAATCGAAGGGCTTGCGCCGCGCCAGCTCCAGATAGAGCGAGGAATCGCTGGTCAGCATGGCGCAGTGGCCGCCGAGGAACTTCTCGTCGGCCTCGCGTCCGGCCCCGAACGTGTGGAAATAGAAGCTCTTGTGCCAGCTCGCCAGCAGGGCGACGTGCTTCACCTGCACCAGGCTGTTCAGGGCGAGGCCCGACTTGCCGCCGCGCTCGCCGGCGATCGGCTCGCCATGCTGGGTGGACAGGTTGTCCAGATGCACCCAGGCCGGATTGGAGGAGGTGAGCGGGCAGCGGCGGTCGACATCGAAGATCTTGCCCGCGGTCTCCTGCACTTCCCACCAGGTTCGCGGCGGCCTGTCCGGATCCAGCTTCGCCTTGCGGAACGTGTCCCTGTTGAAGAAGAGCACCGGCAGGGCGAGCCCCATCGGCAGCGCCTGGATGCGCCCCTTGTTGTCGTCGACGACGTCGGCAATCACCGGGAAGAAGCCGGCGTCGAATTTCTCGCGCGCATCGGCCATCACCTTGTGCAGGGGCAGCATGCGCGGATGGCTGCCGAAGAACGCCAGATGCTCGTCGTCCTCGAGCAGGGCGAGGTGCGGCAGTATCTGCCCCTGTGTATCGGAGGTCGCCATGCCCAGGTGCTGCAGCACCACCTTCTCCGCCTTGCTCTCGGCGTTAAAGCGGGCGACGAGGTCGACCAGCACGGCGGCCCGCTCGCCCGTCTGGGCATGGCGGAAGACGATCTCCACCGGCCCGGCCGGCGGCTTGGCGGCCTGCGCGAACCCCATCGCCGCGCAAGACAAAAGCAATGCAATGCGACGCAACATGCGGAATCCAATCAGGGGCGGGAGTCCGGTATATTACACGCCCACAAAGCATTCATCACCTGCCATGCCCGGCCCCCTCTCCCACATCCGCGTGCTCGACCTGTCCCGTGTGCTGGCCGGGCCCTGGTGCACGCAGAACCTCGCCGATCTCGGCGCCGAAGTGATCAAGATCGAGAAGCCGGACGGCGGCGACGACACGCGCGCCTGGGGGCCGCCCTGGCTGAAGGACGGGGCCGGCCGGGACACCGGCGAGTCGGCCTACTTTCTTTCCTGCAATCGCGGCAAGAAGTCCGTCGCGATCGACATCGCCCATGCCGAAGGCCGGCGCCTCGTGCGCGAGCTGGCGCAGCACTGCGACGTGCTGGTGGAGAACTTCAAGGTCGGCGGGCTGGCGAAATACGGCCTCGACTGGGACAGCCTGCACGCCCTCAACCCGCGCCTCGTCTACTGCTCGATCACCGGCTTCGGCCAGGACGGCCCGTATGCCGAGCGGCCCGGCTACGACTTCATCGTGCAGGGCATGGGCGGCCTGATGAGCGTCACCGGCGAGCATGACGGCGCGCCCGGCGGCGGGCCGCAGAAGGTCGGCGTCGCGGTGGCGGATCTCTTCACCGGCATGTACGCCACGGTCGCCGTGCTGGCGGCACTGACTTTTCGCGAGCGCACCGGCCAGGGGCAGCACATCGACCTGGCACTGCTCGACGCCCAGGTGGCGATGCTCGCCAACCAGAACATGAACTTCCTCGTCTCGGGGCAGGCGCCCGCGCGGATGGGCAACGCCCATCCCAACATCGTGCCCTACCAGACCTTCGCCACCGCCGACGGCCACCTCATCCTCGCCGTCGGCAACGACACGCAATTTCGCCGCTTCTGCGCCCTCGCCTGCCGCGCCGAACTGGCCGACGATGCGCGCTTCGCCACGAATCCCGCGCGCGTGGCCCACCGCGCCGAACTCGTCCCGCTCCTCGAACCGCTCCTGCGCCGGCGCACGACCCGCGACTGGATCGCGGCGCTCGATGCGGCCGGCGTGCCCTGCGGCCCGATCAACCGGCTGAACGAGGTCTTCGACGATCCGCAGGTGCGCCACCGCGGCCTGCGCATCGATCTGCCGCATCCGGCCGCCGGCAGCGTGCCGCTCGTCGCCAGCCCGCTGCGTCTCTCGGCCAGCCCGGTCGGCCACGCGGCCGCGCCACCGCTGCTCGGCCAGCACACGAATGAAATCCTGCGCGAACTGCTCGGCCTGGCCGAGGCGGATCTGGCGCAATTGCGCGCCAGCGGCGCGGTCGGCGCATGCGCGTGAATTACTGCCTTGCTGGGCCCGCGGCGATCCAGTAACATTCCTTCAGGCTTCAATCTGCATTGATGCCGTCATAAGAAGAACCGACTGGCTCGCGGAGCCCGCCGAAGCGGACGGCGGCGGGGACATCCAACAACGGACATGAACAAGTACCAGAGAATCGTCGTCATCGTCACGGCGGTGAACATCGCGCTGATGTGCCTGTTCCCGCCCTTCCTCGACAACCCGCTGCGCAAGGGCGTGCTGCCCGGCTTCGACGGCTTCTACCCGCTGTTCACCGCCATCGGCGCCAAGCGCATCCACACCCAGCTGCTGACGCTGCAGATCATGGTGGTCGTCATCAACGGCCTGATCGCCTGGCTGGTGCTCGACCGCAAGACGGCGAAGGGCGAACTGCCCGAGTTCCGCTTCATGCGCGCCATCGGGCTGTTCGCCGGCGGCAATCTCGCCCTGATGCTCGCCTTCCCGCCCTTCGAAGCCTACGGCTCCCTGCTGAAGTTCGATCCGCCCGGCTTCGACGGCTTCTATTTCATCGCCGGCGACAAGCGCCACCGCAACTTCTTCATCCCGCTGCTCTACCTGGAGATCATCCTGGTGGTGATCAACGCGATGACCGTCTGGCTGCTGTTCAACACGGTGCGGCGCGCCGAGATCCAGGCGAAGGAAAAGATCCTCGAGCTGGCCAGGGACCTGCCGCCGGAGCAGCTGGCCGAAGTGTCGAAGACCCTCGGCTACCGCGCCGTCCACCCGGAAGGCGAGCAGCCACACCACGATCCGCACCTCGGCGCCGGACCCGACCGGCGCAAGTACAAGGACCCGCGCTACCGCGGCCCCGAGCGGCGCAAGGGCGGCGACCGCCGCCTCAAGCCGCGCGAAGCCTGATTGCATTCCCAGCCAAACTGCACTAGGCTTCCCGCATAACAATTCCGGGAGGAGCGGCCCCGCGCGCCGGGGCGATCGCCCGCATGAACAAACAGCAAGCCATTGCACTCTGGGTTGCCGCAGCCAACATCGGCCTGGTCTTCGCCTTCCCGCCGTACGATTACCTGTCCATGGCGCGCAACTACGTGCCGACCTTCGGCGGCTTCCATTTCATCGGCTCGCCGCCCGCCAGCGCCCTGCTCAACGCCAATTTCCTCATCCTCGAGATGATCGTCATCCTGATCAACGCCGGCATCGCCTGGCTGCTGCTGCGCAACGGCGATCCGATGGAGCGCCAGCGCACCAGCCGCGGCCAGCGCGCCGTGCTGTGGCTGATGGCCATCAACCTCGTGCTGATGCTGCTCTTCCCGCCCTTCGAGAACTACTACGCCATCACCCAGGCCGTGTTGCCCTCCTTCGACGGCTTCTACTTCATCTTCGGCGACAACGCCCAGCGCCAGATCGTCACCACCCTGCTCTACCTCGAGGTCGCACTGGTGCTCATCAACGGCGGCCTGCTCTGGCTGCTCTTCGCCGACCGCCGCCTGGCCCGCCTCTCCTACGAAGAGAAACAGGCGCTGGTGAAAGCCCTGCGCGATCGCCAGCGCGGGGACTGAACTCGGCCGCTCAGTGCTTGAGCGGCTGCCAGCCGGGATGGTCGAAGTGGCGGCCGTACTTCTCCAGCGCGCCACCCACCTTCAAGGCGCCGGCCTGGCGCTTGACCTTCTTCGCCTTGCCTTCCATCGCCTCGACGCCTTCAAGAATGTCGGCGATGACAAGGTGCAGCTGTGCGTCGGCCTTCGGGAAGGGGCAGTTTCGGCCCGAAGGCTTAAACGACGCTTAAGGAAAAAGCACCTCGACCCTGAGGCCCCGCCCGCCGGGCCCGGCAGCGAGGGCAACCCGCGCGCGATGCAGGTCGGCGATGCGCCGGACGATGGACAGGCCGAGGCCGCTGCCCTCCTCGCCCGTGCCGAGCACGCGGTGGAAGCGGTCAAACACGCGGCTGCGCTCCGCCTCGGGAATGCCCGGACCGGTGTCGACGACGGCGAGCGACACGCCGCCGCCCGTCCGACGCAGAGAGACGTCCACTTCGCCGCCGGCCGGCGTGTAGCGCACGGCATTGTCGAGCAGGTTGCGCAGCAGCACGCCGAGCAGCACGGGGTCGCCCGCCACCTGCGCCGCCTCGCCTGTCGCCAGGCCCGCCTCGACGCCCTTGGCGGCAGCCGCCGGCGCGATCTCGGCGACGCCCTGCTGCGCCAGGGCCAGCAGGTCCACCGTCTGCCCCGGCGGCAACGCCGTCTGCGGGTCGAGGCGCGCCAGCACCAGCAGCTGCTCGACCAGGCGCGCGGCGCGGTCGGCGCCGCCGACGACGTTGGCCAGCGCCCGAGCGCGCTCCGCCTCGCCCGTCGCGGCGAGCGCCACCTGCGCCTGCGTCTTCACGGCGGCCAACGGCGTGCGCAATTCGTGCGCGGCATCGGCGGTGAAGCGGCGCTCCTGCTCCAGCGACTGGCGCAGGCGGTCGAACAGGGCGTTGAGCGCGGCGACCAAGGGGAAAATCTCGCGCGGCGCGTTGCCTGCCTCGATGTGGGCGAGGTTGTCCGGCTCGCGCCGTTCCACCTCGCGTGCAATGCCCGCCAATGGCGCCAGGCCGGCGCCGACCGCCCACCAGATGAGCAGCGCCAGCGCCGGCAGGGCGAAGTACAACGGGTGCATGAGATGGCCGGCGACGCTTTCCGCCAGTTCCTCGCGCAATTCGTAGCGCTCGCCGACCTGCACGACATAATGCCGGCTCTCGTCCCAGCGGCTGAAGATGCGCCAGCGCTTGCCGTCGAGGGTCGCGTCGCCGTATCCCTCGGACTGACTTTGCAGCCGCGCCTCGGGCGCGCTCGCCGAGCGCAGAAGCAGCCGGCCCTTTTTGTCCCAGACCTGGAAGGCGATCTTGCGCTCGTGCCGGTACTGGCGCGGCAGCGTCGCCTCATGGTCATCCTCGAACTCGTGCTCGAGCTGGGCGGCGATCAGGCCGGCCGACTGGGCAAGGTGGGCGTCGAGCATCTCGCCGATCTCCTTGCGCGCGTCGAAGTAGGTGAGCACCGCCGTCGCCAGCCAGGCGGCGAGCACGGTGCCGGAGAGCAGGAACAGCAGGCGGCGGCGCAGGGAGGGCTTCATGCCACCTCCGCCGGGCCGCCCCAAGGCGGCGGCAAGCCAGCCGCACGGAGCGGGCGAAGCCCGCGAACCGCAGTCACCCCTTTCCCCGGGAAAGGGGGCGGAGGAAAGGCTGTCATCCTTTCTCCTTGGGAATCATGTAGCCGACGCCGCGCACGGTGCGGATCAGCTCGGCGGACAGCTTGCGGCGCAGGTGGTGCACGAAGACCTCGACGGCGTTGCTCTCGATCTCCTCGCCCCAGCCGTAGAGCTTCTCCTCGAGCTGCGCCTTCGACAGCACGCGGCCGGCGTTGAGCAGCAGGGCGTGCAGCACGGCGTATTCGCGCGCCGACAGCTCGACCGGCCGGCCCTCCCAGTCGACGCGGCGCGCCGCCGGATCGAGCCGCAGCGCGCCTCGCTCGAGCACCGGCTCGGCCTGGCTGCGCCCGCGGCGGATCAGCGCACGCAGCCGCGCCTGCAGCTCGCCGAGGTCGAAGGGCTTGACAAGGTAGTCGTCGGCGCCTGCGTCGAGGCCGGCGATGCGGTCGGGCACGGTGTCGCGCGCCGTCAGGATCAGCACCGGCACGGCATTGTGCGCGGCGCGCGCGCGCGCCAGCACCTCCATGCCGGACAGGCGCGGCAGGCCGAGGTCGAGCACGACGGCATCGTAGGCCTCGCCGGCGAGCGCCAGCTCCGCCGCGCGGCCGTCCTGCGCCCAGTCGACGGCGAAGCCGGCCTGCTGCAGGCCGGCGCGGATGCCGTCGCCGAGCAGGCGGTCGTCTTCTACGAGAAGAATTCTCATGCCGGAATCTTACACGCCGTATCGCAGGGACTGACTTTTCCCCCGGCCTCAGCGCGCCAGCCACCAGGCGCCGACCGCCGCCCAGACGAGCAGCAGCGCCGCGCCCAGCCAGCGCTGGCCGGAGATCGCCTCTCCCGGCTCGCCCAGCTTGCGGCCGGTAATCATGGCCCAGACGAGGTTCTCGTGGTGTGCCAGGCTGCCGACGATCACGCCAAGCAGGTGCACGCCAACCACCGCCAGCATCAGTCCGGTGATGACCTCGTGCGCTTCCTCCAGCCACTCGCCGCCGATCTCCTGGTACGTCAGCCAGCCGCTGGCGCCGCTCGCCAGCGCCAGCGCCAGCAGTCCCACGATGGCGAGGCCGGCGGCCGGATTGTGGCCGGCATAGTGCGGCGGCCGCGCCTGCATCAGGCTCTTCAGATAGGCGACGGCCTGCCGCGGCCCGCGCACAAAGTCCGCGAAGCGGGCATGACGGGAGCCAATGATGCCCCACAGCAGACGATACGCCGCCACAGCCATCACCGTGCCGCCGGCGCAGACATGCACCAGCCGCCATTTTTCGCTGTCGCCGGTAATCCAGGCGATGATGAAACCGCCCGCCATCAGCCAGTGGCCGAGGCGCACCGGCAGGTCCCACACCAATATCTTCTTCATTTCGACCTCGGCAGGACGATCTCGCGCTCGCGATAGCTGCCCTGCTCGGCGCGCGTGTGGCAGGCGGTGCAGTTGGCTGCGCTCTTCACCTTCGCATCGCGCCACGTCGCCTCGGGCACCTTGCGGTGTTCGCGCAGGAACCATTCCGTTCGCGTCAGCCGCGGCGGGTCGCCCGCCCCGGCCATGCGGCTGCCGCCGGCGTGGCGCACGAGGAAGTCCTCCAGTTCGCGCCGCGTCTTCCCGTCGAGGCCGGCGTTATCGCCGTAGTGCTTGTCGAGACCGGCCATCACCCGCTTCCAGTCCGGCGCCGTCAGCAGCGCCGGCGGGAACGGCAGATGGCAGCCGCCGCACTCCGCCTTGAACGACGGCGGCGCATCGGCCGGCACCGGCAGGCTGTCCGCCCGCGCCGCCAGTGTCAGGGTCATCGCGGCCGCGGCGAGCAGGGCATGGGCTTTCGCGCTCATGGGGCCTCCGTCAGGAAAGCGATGAAGTCCGCCTTCTCGGCGGCGCTGCATTCGCGTCCCAGCACTTCGGTGCAGTTGCGGCGGAACCACTTCTCCGCCTTGGCCGGATCGGTGAAGCGCGCCGCCTCGGCGCGCGGCGCCAGCGGCTTGATGGCCTTGCCGGTGACGGCATGCTGGCCCGTCTGCGCCGGCGAATCGGTATGGCAGGCCGTGCAGGCCGGCATCTTCTCCGACACGGCGAAGCGCCTGGCGTAGAACTCGGCGCCGCGTCTGGGCGAGGGCTTGAAGCCGGGCGCGTTGCGCGCTGCCTCGGCGCTGTAGCCTTCGGCCAGTTCGCGCGGCGCGGCTGACCAGGCAGGCTGTACAAGCGCAAGGCTCAGTAGCAGGAACGTTGCGGTTTTCATGTCTGCTCCCATGCAATGAACACAGGACGAACTGTGCCGCTCCCTGCTTAAGCCAGCCTTAACCCTTCGGGCCGGGCAGTTTGATTTGCCTCAAGGCCCGGCAACCGCAGACGGATAATATTCACGCCTAAATATTATTGCGCTTCGATATACCGGATGAATGCCTCCCGCGCCGGCTTGCGCAAGCTACCACAATATTTTAAGCTTAAAATATTGTGGTAGACAGACGTTTCCCGGTACAGGAGAAAAGGAAGGACTGAAATGCGTATCGCGTGCATCGGCGGCGGACCGGCGGGACTCTACCTCGCCATCCTCATGAAGAAGGCGGACCCGGCCCACGACATCACCGTCTACGAGCGCAACCGCCCGGACGACACCTTCGGCTGGGGCGTCGTCTTCTCCGACGCCACACTCGGCAATTTCCAGCTGGCCGACCCGGAGAGCTACGCGGAGATCACGCGCAACTTCCACCACTGGGACGACTGCGACGTCTTCTTCAAGGGCCGCAGGATCACCTCCGGCGGCCACGGCTACTGCGGCATCGGACGCCAGAAGCTGCTCAACATCCTGCAGGCGCGCGCCGCCGGGCTCGGCGTCAAGCTGGTGTACGAAACGGAGGTCGAGGACGATGCCGATCCCCGGCTGGCCGATGCCGACCTGATCGTCGCCTCGGATGGCGTGCACAGCAAGGTGCGCAACAAGTACGCCGCGCACTTCCAGCCCGACATCGACGTGCGCAAGTGCCGCTACATCTGGCTCGGCACCCACTTGAAGCTCGACGCCTTCACCTTCATCACCGAGCCCTCCGAATGGGGCTGGTTCCAGGTGCACGCCTACCAGTTCGACCGCGACACCAGCACCTTCATCGTCGAGTGCCGCGAGGAGACCTGGCAGGCCGCCGGCCTCGACCGCCTCGACCAGGCCGGCTCGATCGCCTTCTGCGAGAAGCTCTTCGAGCAGCACCTCAAGGGCAACAAGCTGATGAGCAACGCCCGCCACCTGCGCGGCTCGGCCTGGCTCAACTTCAACCGCGTCCTCAGCCGGAAGTGGCACCACCGGAACGTCGTGCTGATCGGCGACGCCGCCCACACCGCGCATTTCTCCATCGGCTCCGGCACCAAGCTGGCGATGGAGGACGCCATCGCGCTGTCGAAAACCCTGAATGCCCATCCCGGCGACGTCGAGCGCGCCCTGGCGCTCTACCAGGAGGAGCGCGAGATCGAAGCGCTCAGGCTGCAGAGCTCGGCGCGCAACCGCATGGAGTGGTTCGAGAACGTGGCGCGCTACGCCCACCTCGAGCCGGAACAGTTTGCCTACACCCTGCTCACCGGCAGCCAGCGCATCGGCCACGAGAACCTGCGAATGCGCGACAAGGCCTACGTCGAGAGCGTGGAAACCTGGTTCGCGCAGAAGAGCGGCCTGCCGGCGCAGCCGCTGCCGCCGATGTTCACCCCCTTCACGCTGCGCGGCCTCACGCTGAAGAACCGCGTCGTCGTTTCGCCGATGGCGATGTATTCCTGCCGCGACGGGCAGCCGGACGACTTCCTGCTGGTGCACCTCGGCGGCCGCGCGCTGGGCGGCGCCGGGCTGGTGATGACCGAGATGACCTGCGTCGCGCCCGTGGCGCGCATCACGCCCGGCTGCGCCGGCCTGTGGAACGACGAGCAGGCGCAGGGCTGGCGGCGCATCGTCGACTTCGTGCACGGCAATTCGGACGCGAAGATCGGCCTGCAGCTCGGCCACGCCGGCCCGAAGGGCTCGACCCAGCTCGGCTGGGAGGAGATCGACGAACCGCTGACCGCCGGCAACTGGCCGCTCATCGCCGCCTCCGCGATTCCCTACGGGCCGCGCAACCAGGTGCCGAAGGCGATGACGCGCGCCGACATGGACGCCGTGCGCGAGCAGTTCGTCGCAGCGGCGAAGCGCGGCGCCGCGGCGGGCTTCGACCTGCTCGAGCTGCACTGCGCGCACGGCTACCTGCTCTCCAGCTTCCTCTGCCCGCTCACCAACCGGCGCACGGACGAGTACGGCGGCACGTTGGAGAACCGCCTGCGCTACCCGCTCGAAGTCTTCCGCGCCCTGCGCGCCATCTGGCCCGACGACAAGCCCATCACCGTGCGCATCTCCGCCCACGACTGGGTGCCGGGCGGCAACACGGCGGAGGACGCCGTCGCCATCGCGCGCGCCTTCCAGGCCGCCGGCGCCGACATGATCGACGTCTCCTCGGGCCAGACGACGCGCGAGGCGCAGCCGGTCTACGGCCGCATGTACCAGACGCCGTTCTCCGACCAGATCCGCAACGAGACCGGCATCGCCACCATCGCCGTGGGCAACATCTTCGAGGCCGACCACGTCAACTCGATCATCGCCGCCGGGCGCGCCGACCTCTGCGCCATCGCCCGGCCGCACCTCGCCGACCCGGCCTGGACCCTGCACGCGGCGGCGCAACTCGGTTACGGCGAGGCCGCCTGGCCGAAGCAGTACCTCACCGGCAAGGCGCAGCTCGAGCGCAACCTGGCGCGCGCCGCGCAGCTGGCGATCCGGGCCTGAACTTTTTTTGCACTTCGGAAACCATGGAGAAACTGAAATGAGCAAAGCCGGCAAGTCAGCGCCCCAGCGGACCGACCACGAGACGCGGGTCACCGACGACCACCACGAGTCGCTGCGCCTGTGGCTGCGCATGCTCTCCTGCACCAACCTGGTCGAGGGCCACATCCGCGGCCAGTTGCGCCTGCGCTTCCAGACGACGCTGCCGCGCTTCGACCTGATGGCGCAGCTCGAGCGCCATCCCGAAGGCCTCAAGATGGGCGAGCTGTCGCGGCGCATGATGGTCACCGGCGGCAACGTCACCGGCATCACCGATCAGCTCGTCGCCGAAGGGCTGGTGGTGCGCGAGGACAACCCGAAGGACCGCCGCGCCTACATCGTCAAGCTGACCAAGGAGGGCCGCCGCGTCTTCCGCGAGTGGGCCGACGAGCACGAGGACTGGGTCATCCGCCTCTTCGAGGGACTCGGCGAAAAGGAAAAGAAGCAACTCTACGATCTGCTCGCCCAGCTCAAGCAGTACGTCGGCGGCCTTGGCACAGGAAACTGAGATGGGAAGCATGGCCGACTACAAGGCGCGGCACTTTCTCTGGCAGGTCGATGGCAAGGTCGCCACGATCACGCTCAACCGCCCGGAGCGCAAGAACCCGCTCACCTTCGACTCCTACGCCGAACTGCGCGACCTCTTCCGCGCGCTGCGTCTCGACACCGACATCAAGGTCGTCGTCGTCACCGGCGCCGGCGGCAATTTCTGCTCGGGCGGAGACGTGCACGAGATCATCGGCCCGCTGACGAAGATGGACATGGCGGGCCTGCTCGCCTTCACGCGCATGACCGGCGACCTGGTCAAGGCCATGCGCGCCTGCCCGCAACCGATAATTGCCGCGGTCGACGGCGTCTGCGCCGGCGCCGGCGCCATCCTCGCCATGGTCGCCGACCTGCGCCTCGGCACGGCGCGCAGCAAAACCGCCTTTCTGTTCACCCGCGTCGGCCTGGCCGGCTGCGACATGGGTGCCTGCACCCTCCTGCCGCGCCTGATCGGCCAGGGTCGCGCTTCCGACCTGCTCTACACCGGGCGCAGCATGCATGGCGAGGAAGCGCTTGCCTGGGGCTTCTTCAACCGCCTGTGCGCGCCCGATGCCGTGCTGGCCGAAGCGCAGGCGCTGGCGCATGAACTCGCCGCCGGCCCGACCTTCGCCCACGGCATGACCAAGACCATGCTGCACCAGGAATGGGCGATGGGCGTGGACGAAGCCATCGAGGCGGAAGCCCAGGCCCAGGCGATCTGCATGCAGACACAGGATTTCCGCCGCGCCTACGAGGCCTTCGCCGCGAAACAAAAACCGGTTTTCGAAGGCGACTGATGGCACGCGAAGCCCTCGACTGGCCCTTCCTCGAGGATGCGCAGCGCGCGCTCGCCGCCGCGGCCGACGCCTGGTGCCGCGCCGAGCTCGGTCACGTCGACCATGCCGACGCCGACGCCGCCTGCAAGGGGCTCGTCAAGCGGCTCGGCGCGGCGGGCTGGTTGCAGCATTGCGTGCCCGGGGAAAAGTCAGTCTTCTCGGCACGGCGCATCTGCCTCATGCGCGAGACGCTGGCCTATTACGACGGGCTGGCCGACTTCGCCTTCGCCATGCAGGGCCTCGGCAGCGGCGCGATCTCGCTCTTCGGCTCTGCACAGCAGCAGACGGCCTGGCTGCCGCGCGTCGCCGAGGGCAGCGCCATCGCCGCCTTCGCCCTGTCCGAGCCGCAGGCCGGCTCGGATGTGGCCGCCATCGCCACAACGGCGCGCCACGACGAGGGCGGCTACGTGCTGGACGGCGAGAAGACCTGGATATCCAACGGCGGCATCGCCGACTTCTATGTCGTCTTCGCACGAACCGATGCGCATCCGACGCGCGGGCTCAGCGCCTTCCTCGTCCCCGCCGACACGCCCGGGCTGGAGATCGCCGAGCGCATCGAGGTCGTCGCGCCGCACCCGCTGGCGCGGCTGCGCTTTGCCGGCTGCCGCATGCCCGCCGCCGCGCGCATCGGCGCGGAAGGCGAAGGCTTCCGCATCGCCATGCAGACGCTCGATGTCTTCCGCACCTCGGTCGCTGCTGCAGCGCTCGGATTCGCGCGGCGCGCCTACGACGAGGCGCGGGCCCACGCGCAGGCGCGCGGGATGTTCGGCCAGCATCTCGCCGACTTCCAGATGACCCAGGCGAAGCTGGCCGAAATGGCCCTCGCCCTCGACGCCGCGGCGCTGCTCGTCTACCGCGCCGCCTGGCGCCGCGACCAGGGGCAGCCGGTGACGCGCGAGGCGGCGATGGCCAAGCTCTTCGCCACCGAGCAGGCGCAGCAGGTGGTCGACGCGGCGGTGCAGCTGTTCGGCGGCCGCGGCGTGCAGCGCGGCGAGATCGTCGAGCGCCTCTACCGCGAGATCCGCGCCCTGCGCATCTATGAAGGGGCGAGCGAAGTGCAGAAGCTCATCATCGCCCGCGAGGAGCTGAAGCAGGCCGGCAAGGAAGGGTGAGCATGGCGACCACGGCCCATGTCGACACCTTCGCACGGGACAACCTGCCGCCGCGCAGCGAATGGCCGGAGCTGGTGTTCACGCGGCCGGAACTGCAATACCCCGAGCGCCTCAACTGCGCCGCCGAGCTGCTCGACCACATGGTCGCCGCCGGCCACGGCGAGCGCCCGGCGCTGTGGGCGCCGGTGGACGGCAAGCCGGTCGCCTGCACCTACCGCCAGCTGCTCGCCCGCGCCAACCGCATCGCGCGCGCCCTGCGCGAGGAC
>Ga0233425_10002159_pt1 | contig 39985 bp, 30 predicted proteins | sample Watercolumn_Towu_2_FD_181712 | JGI IMG/M metagenome (GOLD analysis project Ga0233425, IMG submission 181712) | Freshwater microbial communities from Lake Towuti, South Sulawesi, Indonesia - Watercolumn_Towuti2014_140_MG | ecosystem: Environmental > Aquatic > Freshwater > Lake | place...
GATATTGGCGGTGTTGGGATCAGAAGCGTCCCCGATCAGCTGAACCCGGGCGATATGGTCTTTCTCCAGCCTCGCGGCGAAATCCGGCTCAAACACCACCACCATTTTGACATTCCCTTCGCGGAATGTTTCTTCGATATCACCGGATATCTCCAGGTTCTTCTCAAGCAGGAAATACCCTGATGAGAGGAGCTTCTCGGTCAGCCGGCGGGTCACTTCGCTGCGGGACTGATCCAGGACCGCAATCCGGGCATCCTTGATCTCATTTGTGATCACATACCCGAACAGGATCAGCTGAACGGCCGGCATGCCGAAGAGGATCAGCAGGGTTCTGTAATCCCGGAAGATGTGGAGGAACTCCTTTATGACGAATCCTCGGAACCTCTTCATGCCACCTCCCTGGGATCAATCCGGGCCAGTTTCAGGAAGACCCCGTTCATGTTGGGTGCCTGGTATTTTTCCCTCAACGCCAGGGGAGTGTCCAGGGCGGCGATCCTTCCGTCAACCATGATGGAAACCCGGTCACAATATTCGGCTTCATCCATATAGTGGGTGGTCACAAATACCGTGATTCCGTTTCGGGCCGTTTCATAGATCATGTCCCAAAACTGTCGGCGGGTGATGGGATCCACTCCTCCGGTGGGCTCATCCAGGAAAACGATTTTCGGATCATGAATAACTGCGACCGAAAACGCCAGCTTTTGCTTCCAGCCGAGCGGAATCTCGCGCAGGAGCTTGTTCCGCGCCTCCTCCAGCCGCAACTTCTGCATCAGGAAACCTGCACGATGTTCGATCTCTTTTTTTGACAGTCCGTAGATAGCTGCATAAAACCGGATGTTCTCAAATACCGTGAGGTCGTCGTACAGCGAAAACCGCTGGCTCATGTACCCGATATTTTTTTTGATCTTTTCCCGCTGGGTGTAAATGTCAAAGCCGGCTACCGAAAGAGATCCGGAAGTGGGATAAGAGAGTCCGCACAGGATCCGGATCGCCGTGGTCTTTCCGGCGCCGTTGGCTCCGAGGAATCCGAAAATCTCACCCCTCCGTACGTCGAAGGTAAGGTGGTCGTTGGCTACAAAGTCCCCAAACTTCTTGACGAGGTCCCTTACGATAATGATATTACTGTTTTCCCCCGACATAGGACATTGCGTGAATAATGCGGATTTATACCGGTTTATGCTGACCCCTCATCTCATCCGGAGAAGAAGTGGTTTGCATGAGATCCATAAAACAATCTTCAATATCCGGATTGACCGGCTCAATGGTCACTTCCAGGTGCCCTTTGCCATGCAGGAAATCCTTCACGGCAGATTTCGTCAGCATACCTTTCCCGAACGACAGGTGAGCCGATTGCCCGAAAGCAAACACACTGTGAGTCCCTGGAAGTTCCTGCAGGTCATGAAGCAGCCGGTAAATATCCCCGGAACGGACCGAATAAAGCGCATGAGGATACCCTGTCACGATCTCTTCAGGCCGGCTGATTCGCAGGAATGACCCATTCTGAACAAGCGCAACACGATCACATAAACGGGCTTCATCCATGTAGGGTGTCGACACCAGGATCGTGATCCCCTGGGATTTTAACCGTTTCAACATCTCCCAGAATTCCTGGCGCGACACAGCATCCACCCCCGTTGTCGGTTCGTCGAGGAACAGAATCGCCGGTTTGTGGACCAGCGCGCAGGAAAGCGCCAGCTTTTGTTTCATTCCGCCGGAAAGCTTGCCCGCTTTGCGCTTTTTGAACGGCTCAATGTGGCTGTAAATATCCCGGATCAAAGAATAATTCTCATCCGTAGTGGTCCCGAAAATAGTCGCATAAAAACGGAGATTCTCTTCCACGGTAAGGTCGAGGTACAGGGAGAACCGCCCTGGCATGTAGCCGATGATCCGGCGTATTTTTCTGTATTCCTTAACCACGTCGAATCCCTCTACAGTAGCGCTCCCTGAATCGGCCAGTAGCAGGGTGGCCAGGATTCTGAAAAGTGTGGTTTTCCCTGCTCCGTCGGGCCCGATAAAACCGAAAAGCTCTCCTTTCCCGACAGCAAAAGAAATATCCTGCAGGGCAACGACGCTGCCGTAATTCTTTGATAAATGAAAAACTTCAACAGAAGGATCCATCCGGATCATTTCGCGACCGGAGTCCAGTAGGTGGTTCGTCCGATCAGTGAGATACCGATAAATCCACGGATCTTAAGTCGTTTCTTTGATGGATCTTCGAATTTCATGTAGCAGCTATAAGTTTTTCCGTTTTTCGGATCATAAATAGTCCCATCCTCCCATTCATCGTCTTCGTCAAAAACAAAATCTTTCAGGTTCACCAGTCCGAGCAAGGGCTTTTTCTTCAGTTCAGGATCGGGATTCTCTTTGTCGGTCCGGGGCTTTCCAGTGACGGAATCGTTGGGTGTCTCCAGCCATACAATTTTCCCGAAATAGAGATGACCTAGTTTGTAGATCTCGACCTGACCGGTGCCTTCTTCATTAAGCCATGTTCCGATGATGTCATCTGCCTGAAAGGTCTGTGCACGGAGGGCCTGACCCGTGAAAAACATCAGGGCCATCAGGAACATGAAGGAAATGCTGGATCGTTTCATAATGGTTTTGTGTTGGTGATTGGTTTCGATTGAATTCGGCGGGGATAAAATTATGGATTTATCAACTTGATCTCACCGGGCATACCGATCTTCAGGCTGCCGTTGTTCTTCACGGTCACTTTCACTGCATACACCAGGTTAACCCGTTCTTTCTTGGTTTGGATGGTTTTCGGGGTGAATTCCGCGGTGGGAGATACCCAGCTGATGCAGCCGGTTGTCTCACTATTCTCGGTTTCGTTCTTATCGTAACGCACCTGCACCTCCTGACCGATCACGATTCCCGGCAGTTGCGCACCGCTCACGTAAATCCTCAGGGTCATCTCCCGGAGGTCGGCGATTTTATACAAAGGCTTCCCGAAAGTGACGACCTCATCGGGCTCGGCAAATTTCGTCAGAACAGTGCCGGTAACCGGATTTATTATATAGGCATTCCTGATCGCCTCTGCAAGCAAGGCAATCTGCTGGTCACCTGCACGTACCTGGCTCTCCACCCCGGTGAACTGAGTCCGGATAGAGGCGATCTGCCGTTCAGCCATCCGCAGGCCAGCATTGATGTCGTCCATCTGTTTCTGGGTAGCGGCGCCCGATTTCAGGAGGTTTTCCACACGACGGTGTTCGATCAGGAGGTTGTCGCGGTTCTGTTCCTGAACCGCTTGCTGTGCACGGAGGTCATCAATCCGTGAAGCCGTGCCATTCCGCTGGTCTGTTGCCTGGCATTTTTTCAGAAACAGATCCGTGGTGTCCACAAATCCGACCACCTGACCCGAATCCAGTACCTGGCCTTCTTCCACCCGGAATTGCAGCAGTTTTCCGTTGGCCATGGCCGACACCGTGATCTCGGTTGCCTCAAAGGTCCCGTATGCGTCGGGCTGATCCTTGTTCCCCGAACAACCGGCAAAGAACAATAAAGCCGGCAACGACATCCATAAAAGTTGTTTCATAACATCATGATTGAAAGGTACATACATTTCAGAGTTTTCCCTGGTTAAAGAGGTATGCCAGCTGAGCCTTGATCAGCTGTATCCGGTGAATTTCATAATTAAGTTTCGCCTGACGTTCTTCAGTTAAGCGGTTAACATAATCACTAGAAGTGATAACCCCGTTATCCAGCTGATGCGATGCCGCGTCTGAGATCTTCTCCCTCAGGTCAATGATCTCACGGTCCTTACCCAGTACTGCTCTGGCTTTCCGGATCTCTCCAAGGTCGCGATCCGACTGAACTTTCAGATTCCTGTCAAATGCCGATTGCTGAGTCTTGACAATGCCTGACTGCAACTCCAGGATCTTTTTCTCGTTTTTATTGGCATTCCAGTTCCACGGAATCCAGGTGGCCTTAATGCCAACAATACCAAAAGGCTCGAAATTGTTTGACAGCATGTTGAGACCCGGCCGACCGATGCCCCCCTGGCCGAACAAATAAAACTTCGGATTCCATTTGGTTGTCACCATGTTGCGCATAATCCCCAGACGTGTCTGCTGAAGATTGAAAACCTCATTCTCCAGGCGTCTGTTCTCCCAGGCAGGATCATCGATGAGCGCTTCCGGAAGTGCCAGGATGGTCGTCTCGGGTATATCCGATGACAGAAAATCAGAAAGCATATGATAGGCGGTTGAGCGTTCGATCCGGAGCTCATCCAACCGCTGGTCAAGAGAAATGAGCTCAGCCCGGAGGGCATCCGCAGCCGACTGAAGCACAGCACCATACAGTATCCCGGCTTCGAGCTCGCCGAGTTTTTCCTGTAACTGGCTTTTGGTTGAATTCAGTAGTTTTTCGTTTTCATTCAGCAGCACCACGACGAGAAAATACTGGTTCACCCGTTCTTTCAGCTGGTACAGTTGTGCCTGTATATTGGTCTGATCGACCTGAAGGTTCATCGTTTCCACTTTCTTCTGGTAACGAGTGACATTTCCGTCCCACACCGACTGGCTTATGTCGAACGTGACTTTATACATATCCTTGCTGATTACCGGCATTTCCGGTGCCGGTAACGGAGGCGGAAGCTGGATCTCCACCTGTGTCACATCCGACTGCCAGGTCGCCTGCCCGTTCACGGTGAGCTGAGGCAGGTAATTTTTGTTCAGATTTTTGATCTTCAAGCTATTGCTTGCGGAAAGAAGCTCCACCTGTCCGGCCAGAGGGTAGTTTTGTTCGGCCAGCCGGTAGCTTTCCGGCAGGGTCAGGGTGTCCTGGCCAGACAAGGTTGCTGGTAATGCCACAACAGCCAGAAAAAAGCAATATCCAGCCACTGTGAGCGGTGGTTTAGAATTTCTTTGCATCTTGAGGTTCATACGCTTTCAATGCTTGAATTATGAACTGGGGAACCAGGCGCTTCCGTTCTTCCAGGATCTCCCGGCAGATCTCTTCAGGCAGGCCGAAGATTTCCCGGAGAAGAGGTTTGACCACTGCCGGAAAGATACAGAACGAAAGCACGTTAAGCCATCGCCCGGATCATTTCGGTATCTTGATCTGTTGGCCCGGACGCAGCCGGTTTGCATTGGTTATAATGTTCAGCCGTTTGATCTCACTGACGGTACAGTCGTATTTCTGTGCAAGATCCCACAGGTTATCTCCTGGTTTGATCGTATAGTGGAAGAAGTTTCCGTTGTTCCCGGAAGGCGAAGAGGATTTTGAGGAAGAGCTCTGAATGGCAGCATTCGGTTTCGGAGTTGAAGCAGGAGGAGTTTTCGCCGGAGAGGATACTGCCGTTACATTTGCCGATACGCGTTGTCCGGGGCTGTTGAATACGAGCAGGCGTTGTTTCGGATAGATGGTATTGGAACGCAATCCGTTCAATTGTTTCAACTGGGAAACGGTCATGTGATTCCTGGCAGCGATGGATCCGAGGTTATCACCACTCTTCACAATGTAATACCGGGTGGCTTTCATGCTCTCCTCCACGATCTTCTCCAGGGAGTCGCGTTCGCGGGCCTGCTGGGATTGGTAGGCGTATATATTTCCTTCATTGGTGATGAAATTCCCCACATCTTTTTTTCTCAGCCGCAGAAAACAGGGATTCTCCCGGGAAGCCGGGATGATCTGCTGCTTGTAGGTGGGATTCAGGAAGGCGATCTCTTCTTTCGGGATATTAAGCATGCCGGAGATCTGGTCGAATGTAAGGATGCTCCTGACGGCCACTGTATCCAGGTCATAGTGCAATACGGTGGGCTCGATGGGGACAATTCGGTGGGATTCGGCGTATGTAAGCACATAGCTTGCCGCAATGAATGCCGGCACATAGGAACGTGTTTCACGGGGCAGGTACGGGTAGATCACCCAGAAGTTCTTATGGCCGCCCGACCGGCGGATGGCCTTATTGACATTTCCCGCCCCGGAATTATAGGCAGCAAGTGCGAGCGACCAGTTCCCGTATATGTCGAACAGGTCTTTCAAATGCTCGCAAGCTGCAATGGTTGCTTTATACGGATCATAGCGGTCGTCCACCAGGGAAGTCACCCTGAGCCCGTAGACTTTCCCGGTACCGTACATAAACTGCCACAATCCTTTTGCCCCGGCCCTTGAATTAGCGGTCGGATTGAGTGCCGATTCAATCACAGCCAGGTACTTCAGTTCCAGGGGGAGGTTATACCTGTCGAGCTGTTCCTCAAACAGGGGGAAATAGAGTTCCGATAATCCCAGGATCCGGCTTGTCAATTCCCTCTTTTTACAGGCATACAGATCGATGAATTGCCTGACATGGCCGTTGTAGATATATTCAATAGGCGACTGGCCATTCATCTCCAGGATGCGGGCTCGGTAAACCGAATCAGGAAAGACAGGTATGGAATCATCGGTTGTGGTTCTGGCGGTTATGGTCTTCGTGTATCCGTTCCCGTTGAAGATCCTGAGCTGGGACAGGCTGTCCAGCATGGAGGCAACCGGATCATCCCCCGTAAAGACGATGATGGAACTGGTATCGGAAACCACGGTGTCCAGTGCGGCCACGAAAACAGGATTAAGCAAGAGAAGCAAGGGCAGGTATCGGATCATATGCATCGGTGTATTCGTGAGAACAAGAAAGCAGAACCGGTCAGCACAAAAATAAAAGAACCGGGATTCCTTCCGTGGAACTTGCCGGGATTTTGATTAACAACCGGATGTTAATTAATTCTGCTGTCCCTGTAACGCCGGAAACGGGGAAAAAGTGCAGATCAGTTTCTTTCCGGGATATGTTCCACGTGGATCGTCACTTCAAGATGGTCGAAAGCCCGGAGCAACCCGGCTTCTATACGGTCGCACAGGTCATGCGCCTCCTTTACGGTCATCTCATGCGGCACATCGAGATGGAAATCAACATATCTGTAATTCCCTGCTTTGCGTGTTCGGAGGCCATGGTAAGTAAACTTACCGGAAACCTGATCACTGATGATCTCTTCTATCTGCCGGATCTCGTGTGAAGCGAGAGCTGTATCCAGCAACGGTCCGTATGCCCTCCGGAACAGCTCGTAGGATTCCTTCAGGATCAGCAGGGCTACCAGGATGGCCACCACCGGATCAAGGAAGTGGTACCCGGTGATCCATATCAAACCCAGGCCAATGGCAACCCCAAGGGAGGTATAAACATCTGTTTTCAGGTGCAGGGCATCGGCTTCCAGCGCTATGGATCCGGTCTCGCGGGCAACCTTGTAAAGACGGGCAGAAATGACCGTATTCACCACCGCTGATATTGCCATGACCGCAATGCCGAATCCCAGGGATCCTATGGTCTCGGGGGAAAGAATCTTTTTCACCGCTTCATAGACGATCCAGATGGCCGCGACAAAGATCAGCATCGCTTCAACCACTCCGGAAATGTTCTCAAACTTGCCATGGCCATAAGGATGTTTCGTATCCGCCGGCCGGTCGGAGATCCTCACCGAAAGATAAGCGATCACGGCCGCTACCAGGTCCATGAAGGAATGGGCGGCTTCGGAAATGATGCTGACCGATCCGCTGAAGATTCCCACAACAAGTTTCAGGGAAATAAGCAGCGTATTTGAAAAAATGGACAGGCCGGCAACAGCAACTTTCCGGTTCACGGGCTTAGTCATTCCGGCAAAAATAACGGCTTTTTCACGTACTTGACAGGATTTGAGCAGGAAGTTATCACCGGATTCGAGGAAACAAATATCTTTGCGGGGAGTATCACCAACTGTCTGAATCTATGAAGCACATTACCCACTGCCGATCGGCATTATTTGCTTTTTCCTTATGGATTTCCTGCGGTTTCGTTCTTTTTCCTTTCCCCGTGCACTCTCAGGATCCACCGGGCCCGGTCAAACTCACCCACTGGCTTACCCCTGAAGAACTGACCAGGCTCCACGAAATCGGGAGATCGTTTGTGGAGACCGATCCGCCGGCCTCCCCGATCCGGAATGTGGCGGAATTTGATTTCCAGCAGGGTGTGCTGATCCGGTATCCGTTCGGTATCCCGATGACGCTGATCAAGGAAATGGCAGACGATATCATGGTCACGACCATTGTAAACAGCGTGGCGCAGCAAAATACGGTGATGAATATGTACATATCGAACGGAGTGAACGTCAGCAACTGCAATTTCCTGATCGCCGGGACTAATTCCTACTGGACCCGGGACTATGGCCCCTGGTTCGAATCCGACAGCTCAAACAATATCGGGATCATCGATTTCCCTTACAACCGGCCCCGGCCACTCGACGATGAGATCCCCAAAGAAGTAGCGGAAATGCTGGGCATCTCCTGGTACGGAATGAATATCATCCATACGGGAGGTAACTACATGACCGACGGGTATAATATCTCAGCTTCCACTGACCTGGTATGGACGGAAAATCCTACCCAGACCCATCAGCAGATTGAAGAAAAGATGCACAATTACCTGGGCATTGATACCTATCACGTGGTTCCGGATCCGAACGGGACATACATCGACCACATCGACTGCTGGGGAAAGTTCCTGGCTCCGGACAAGATCCTGATCCGAAAGGTTCCACCAACTCATCCGCAGTATACTTATATTGAGCAGGCTGCTGCTTACTGGGCGGCACAGACCTGTGCCTACGGATACCTGTACAAGGTTTTCCGTGTGAATACACCCAATAACCAGCCTTACACCAACTCTCTGATCCTGAATAAAAAAGCGCTGGTGCCAATTATGAACAGCATTTGGGATGACAGCGCACTGGCGGTTTACCAGGCAGCTATGCCCGGATACGAGGTCATTGGATTCCTGGGCAATCCCGGGACTCCCTGGGAATCTACCGATGCACTGCACTGCCGGGCCATCGGCATTGCTGATGTGGGATTGCTTTTCATCAGGCATTATCCCCTGTACGGAGAACATCCGGCTGAACAGGATTATCCGGTCACTGCCGAATTGATCGTTTGCAGCGATACTGCAGTGATCGGGGACTCGGTTCTGATCCACTACCAGGTGAACAATGGCGGCTGGAACTTACTGCCTATGGCGAACACCACTGGATCATTCTGGGCGGCGAGTATTCCCAGTCAACCGGGCGGAAGCACTGTCCGCTATTACCTGACGGCGGCCGACCTCTCGGGTCGCCATGCAAGCGCCCCCTTTATCGGGGAACCGGATGCCTTTGCTTTCCAGACGGTTTACACAAACCTGACACCCGTTCCGGATACCCTATGGTTTAATACCTTTGAAGAGTGCCTTGACGGGAAGGTAACGGTACTGAACAATTTCACCTCAGGGCCTGTTCAGATCAACTTTATCGAAGAGGAAGGCGCGGGGAGCGGTTTTATCTGGTGGGAAGATCCCCAGGTGCCGATGCCTTACCCCATGGATCCCGGGGATACCCTCTCCTTGCGGGTGTTTATCGGCCTCCCGGTTATGGCCGGCGGGGATGGATATCTCGTGGATTCAATGCAGGTGGTGACGGATAAGGGGGCTCTCCGTGTGGTGATCATGGTCAACGACAGCCTTCTGGTAGGCGCTGGCGGGCAATTGACATCGGAGACACGACTCGGAAAGGCGTACCCGAATCCCTTCTCCGATGAGGTGACCATCCCATTCATACTGACAGATGTTTCAGAGGTATGTCTGTTTATTACAAATGCTGCCGGTAGCCGGATACGGGAGCTGGTGCATGAAACACTGCCTGCTGGATTCCACCAGGTGACGTGGAACGGAGTGGATCAGGCGGGGAAACCGCTTCCCGGGGGGATTTACCTCTACACCATACAAACGGAAACAAAGACTCAGACCAGAAGGGTTGTATTGGTCAGATAGAGCGCTTTTCCGGTCTCATCTGTGGAAAGAACAACACGTCCTGGATGGAGGACTGGTTGGTCATGATCATAGTCAGCCGGTCGATCCCAATCCCCAATCCTGCAGTCGGAGGCATTCCGTACTCCAGCGCCTTCAGGAAATCCTCGTCCAGGACCATGGATTCCTGGTCCCCCCTTCTCCCCAGTTCTGCCTGTATGGCAAACCGCTCCCGCTGATCCAGGGGATCATTCAGTTCAGTGAAGGCATTACAGAGTTCCTTGCCATTACAAATCATTTCGAAACGTTCCACCAGGCCCTCCTTGCTGCGGTGTTTTTTCGCCAGCGGGGACATTTCAATGGGATAGTCGGTTATGAAGGTGGGTTGGATCAGAAACGGCTCGCACTTCTCTCCGAAGATCCCGTCAATTATTTTTCCTTTTCCCATGGCCGGATCAACAGGAACCTGCTGATCCCGGGCAACCTGGCGCAGCTTTTCCTCGGTCATACCGGTGATGTCGATTCCGGTGTAATGCTGAATGACCTCCGGCATCGAAAACCGTTTCCAGGGACGTTTGAAATCTATCAGATGCGGCCCGGCAGTGATTTCCGTTTTGCCGTGAAGATCAAGGACCACCTGCTCCACCATCTCTTCCACCAGATCCATCATCCAGAGGTAGTCCCTGTAAGCCACATATAATTCCATCTGGGTGAATTCAGGATTATGGAACCGGTCCATTCCTTCATTCCGGAAATCCTTCGAGAATTCATAAACTCCCGTATAACCACCTACGATCAGCCTTTTCAGGTACAGTTCATTGGCGATGCGCAGGTACAGCTTCATATCGAGAGTGTTGTGATGGGTAGTAAAGGGACGGGCAGCAGCTCCCCCATACAATGGCTGGAGGATAGGGGTTTCCACCTCCAGATAGTTTTTCGCATTCAGAAAATTCCGGATGGAGTTGATGAGCTTCGTCCGTTTCACGAATACATCCCGGATATGGGGATTTACGATCAGGTCGACATACCGGTGGCGGAACCGCTGTTCCGGATCGCTGAACGCATCATACACAGTATCCTCTTTTTCCTTGACAATTGGCAGAGGCCGGAGGGATTTGCACAGAAGTTTCAGAGTGCGTACATGGATGGTGATCTCTCCCATCTGGGTGATAAATACGAACCCGGTAACGCCGATGATATCCCCGATATCGAGGTGACGCTTGAAAACCGTGTTATACAGGAGCTTATCATCGCCAGGACAGATATCATCGCGTTTCACATAGATCTGGATCCGGCCGGTGTCATCCTGTATTTCGGCAAAAGAGGCTGCACCCATAATTCGCCTGCTCATGATGCGGCCGGCAATGCTGACTTCCCGGAACAGGGTATGATCCCCGGGGAATTGTTGCCGGATTTCCGCAGTGGTGCAGTTTACGGGGAAGGATTCCGGCGGATACGGATTGATCCCCAGGTTCAGCAGGTCCCGCAGAGATTCACGTCGTATTCTTTCCTGTTCGGATAAGGATTGTTCCATGCCGGAATAGTTTGGGCAAAGATAAGGAAAAGGGAAGAACGGGCCGGTCAGGATAACAGGGTATGAAGGATCGCATGTGACCTGATCTCAGGGAATCCTGGCAGGTGTAGCCGGTAATACAGGAGAAGCTTTTCAAGCAGTTTGCCCCGCATTCCGGGAGGAATGACCAGGGTCGAGAACCGGTCCATCTGCGTTTCCATCAATGCGGAAAACCAGATGCTTTCGGTTTCGTCGAGACATTCGGTACCCGGATGAAAAACCGCCTGGAAAGATCCTTCACGTAATTGAAAAAAACGGCGGGAGTCACTCCTGTTCTGTTGAGGCTGGAATCCGAGGTACCGGCAGAGACCGACAGCGAACACCAGATGAAAGGAAGCCAGGTTTTCTTCCTGGGAATCCAGCAGGGGGAACGTATTCCATAAATAACCGAACAGTTCGGGATAAGATTCCTCCATCCGGATGGATTTCCAGATCAGTTCGGTCAGGAACAGGGCGATGGAGCTTTTTCTGATATCGGTGTCGAGGGATTTATACGGGATAGCCAGGTGAACCTCCCTGACATACTGCAAGGTTTGTTTATCACTTTTATACACGACCATCTCCAGGAGGGCAAGCGGCCTGAACAGGGCAGGCTTCATCCGGGACCTGGGGCTCCTGATTCCTTTCAGGAGGTACGACTGTGATCCGAAAGCTTCGGTATATACGTGAGCGATCAGGCTGGTTTCCCCGTATTTTACCGAGTGAAGAACGATACCGCGCGTTTTATGGATCATGTCCCCTGACATACTCCCAGTCCCTGATCGGTTCAAAAAGTTTGAAACCCGCCCTGGTAGCCGGGTGCTGGAGGATAGATGCCACGGGAACTTCGGGAAGAAGCCCGGTGCCCACATCATTCCTGACAAAGATAGCATTGAATCCGTACCGGTTGGCACCGATCAGCCGATATCCTTTCCGGCGGGCGAGACGATTCATGGCCACCGGGGAAGCTCCGTGATATACCGGATGCTTTCCGGGGTACGAATAGTCGGGATCATATGGTACTGCAATATCTTCAAAACCGAACTCAACATGCGTTTCGATCATGACTACCCGTGGAGTGATGACCTGCAGCGCCTCCCAAATCCAGTAATCATTCCCGTCGATATCAATGCAAAGGAAATCGATCTCCCCCTGGTACCCGGCATCGGAAAGGATCTGGTTAATGTTCTCCCTTGTAACCCTTGAACAGAGGAAATCCGGAGGATACGCCCAGTGGGTTGGGTACTTCGCGTAGAAATGCTTTCCCCGGCGAACAGCCGACGCATTGGCATCGATGAATAATCCGTGCCATCCGTGGTTCAGGATCAGGTTGGCGCAATTGCTGTTCACGCCGTCATCGGAGCCGATCTCAACAAACCTGCGGTTTCCGGATCCCAGTACGGCAAACAGAAACAACAGGATCCCGTCCTCCTCGAACTGGGTGAAGACACTGAAGCCTGTGTCGGACAGAGCGGGGATTTTGCCGGTTCTGGCGCAATCCTGGTAATAATGAAAAAGCTGTCGTTGCGTAATCTGAATGTCGGGCGAAAACTTCCGGTGCACCTTGAGAATATAGAAATGGTACTTCAGGAAGTTCTTGAATCTCTGTACCAACCAGCTGGTCATTCGGAAGTATGATAGGGGATCAGTTGATGATCAGGATTTTGGTGACAACCTTCTCTTTGCCTTTGTCATCACTGGCGAAAACAAGATAGACACCGGATTTGGCCTTGCGCCCGCTGAAATTTTTCCCGTCCCAGATGGCCTGGCCTCCTTCAGCCCGGGTGGCATACACAAGCTCCCCGTTGCTGTCGGTGATCCTGATCTGCGCATTGGAAACCAGTCCTTTGATGCCGATGTAGCCATTGTACCCGTCTTTGACAGGGTTGGGGAATGCATAGACGTCGCTCATGGTCTCCTCACCTTCCGATGCGCTTCCGCGATAGGAAAGGACTCCCTTATCGGTGCCAATGAACACTTCTCCATCTTTGTTGATAGCCAGGCTTGTGATCCGGTTCGAGAACAACGGGCTGTTGTCTGTCGTAAAATGGAGGATCTCTTTGGTTCCGTCTTCTGAGAACAGAAACAATCCGCTCCGGTCGGTACCGATCCACTTTTTGTTGGAGCCATCCACCGCGATTGCCGTAACAGATTCGTTCTCCAAAAGGTACTGGTAGTATCCTCCGTATTCGACCAGGATTCGCTGGGCGTCGAAATCCTGCCCCGGGATGAAGATATTCTCCGGGGAATAGAATACGCAGACTCCTTTTTCGGTTCCGATCCAGATCTCACCGTCTTTGTCTTCTGCCATCGCAAGGACCGAGAAACCGGCCAGATTGCCGTTCCCGACCGTGGAGTTCAGTTTTCTTACCTGGTAGTTGCCGGGATTCCCGGATGCCAGATCGGTGGTAAAGACCAGGATGGAATAGGGATTCATGTTTCCGTAATACATCACGATCCATTGTTGACCGAACCGCGTGGAGATCATGTTTCCCAGGTTGCTCTCCTGCACCTCCGGAATTGTGAAACCGGTCCATTGCGAACCCTGTTTCACCGACAGGCAGCTGTTGGTATGTGTTGTTACCACCCACATATTTCCTGCGGGATCAAACGAAACACCGCCCACACGTACATCAGCGGTGTCGGAAGCGGAATGATGGCGGAGCGTACTGTTCCATTCCCCGTACCGGTTGACCAGGGAGTCGCCGTGGAATTCCAGCAGCCCGTTTCCCCAGGTCCCGGCATAAAACCGGGTTCCGTCGTAAGGATCGATCGCGGTCGTGACCACATCATGGTAACTGTTCAACGCAGGCAGGCTCCATCCTGCGTAATTCGTCCAGTTGTCCTGGTCCAGCTTGTATACCTGTGCAGGGCTGTACAGTGGCACATACGAGTTGTCTCTTCCTCCGGGTGAGATCAGGAGCGTGTTCCCATGTGCGGTCAGGCTGAATGCCTGAGCAGAAAGCGGACCACCCAGATTATAGGCCTCAAAGTAATCACCCGGCATGTTGTAGGAGATAAGCCCGGCGTAAGTGTCACCGATCCACAGCCATTGATCCTGGTCCTCAATTCCATCCAGGGGATAAGGAGATCCAGGATTGTAATTCCAGATTTTCACCAGGTCATGAAAATCCTGGTCAAAGACATACATGAAATAATCATACACCACAATAAGATGGCCATACATAGCTTCCAGCTTCATAACCGGACTGGTCAGATTGTTGTTCCAGGCAGTCCAGTTGCCGTTCTGGTGGATGAATATCGTATCCTTGAGAGAACCCGGAGTTGATTTATTGACGAACACTTTTTCGTCCATTGTGGCAATGGTAGGATATCGGGCGGATGTGTCTATCCGTGGATCCAGGTGCCAGGAAGCGAAATTAACCAGGTTTGGATCATTCAGGTATGCTTTATATATGCCCAGATCAGTGGCGGCATAAATGGTATCATCAGGATCGGAAGTGATGGCAAGAACATTCACAGGGCTACCGTCGGGACCAATGTAATAGGTATCCCGGATCTCCTCTTTCTGGAGGTCGAGGACAACAATTCCGAAACCACAGGCCAGGTAGGCATATTTGTTATAACAGAATATGCTGTTTATAGTCTTGTTTCCCAGGATCTGTTTCCGCTTGATATCGGAGATATTGGTGATCAAATGGCCGTGGATAAGGTCAATATTGGCGTTGGAGTAAGTGACGACCAGGGTCCCGGTGAACTGATTGTACCGGGTTGCTGTGATCCCGATGTCGGAAAGCCCGTTGATCTTGGTAAGCCGGCTCACCGAAAAATCTTCTTTATCCACTCGCAGGAGGGCATAAGGAGTGGCGGCATAAATAAGGTGGTCAGCCTCTGTAACGGAAATCACTTTATTATACGGCAGTTCATCACTCCACTGTCCGATCGGAGCCTGCTGTGACATGCCATGGATGCCTGCAATGCAAGCCCAAAAGATCAGTAAAAACCGGATGTGAATCTTCATACGGAAGGATTGTTGAAAGAAAGGAAAAGAGCTTTTCTATAAACTCTTTTTTCCCGGGAATATTGTGAAAAGTGAAGGATTTGACTATTTGCCGAACAGGCGCTGCAGCAAGGATTTTTTCTTCCGGCTTTCCTTATCGTCAGAATAATACCCGTACCCGTATCCATACCCGTAGCCGTACCCGTATCCATACCCATACCCGTATCCATACCCGTAGCCGTATCCATATCCGTATCCATATCCGTACGTGTTACGGCTCAGTTTCACATCATTGATCAGGACAGCAAGATTCGGTATATTCCGGTGTTCCATATCTTTGATGATGGATGCGAATATCTTCTTATGGGTAAAGTTCTGACGTACCAGGAAAAGATTTGCATCCGCATGCTTCATCAGCAGGAAAGCATCGGTCACGAGGCCGACCGGCGGCGTGTCGATGATTATAAAATCGTAGATCTCCTTCAGCCGGCTGAAGAGCTCGGTACATTTCTCTGAAGCGATCAGCTCTGCAGGATTCGGGGGAACAGGTCCGGCCATCACAATATCGAAGTTCTCGATCCCCGACTGTTGGATAATGCTGTCGATAGTGCTTTTATTGATAAGATAGGAGCTGATCCCTTCGGTGTTGGTAAGGCCGAAATCCTGGTAGATTTTTGGTTTCCGGAGGTCGAATCCCATTAGCAGGGTCTTTTTCCCATACATGGCAAACACGGAAGCCAGGTTAATGGAGCAAAACGTCTTGCCGGCGCTTACCATGTCGGATGTCACAAGGATGACCTGCTTTTCTTTTCCCTGCAACAGGTACTGCAGGTTGGTACGCACCGACCGGAATGATTCGGCGATGGAAGATTTAGGGGATTCAGCCACCACCACTTTGCTTGACTTCTCGTTATGTATGATATGCCCGACAATCGGCAGTTTTGTGATCTTCTCCACATCTTCCCGCTCCATGATCTTATCGTTGAAATATTCCTTTCCTAAAATATAGATGATGGGGAGTAAAATGCCGATAATAAGACTGATCAGGTAATTCAGGCTTTTCTTGGGAGAAACCAGGGCAGTACCGGCATTGGGAGCCTTATCCACAACCTCGTTGTCAGGAAGATTGGAAGCCTGGGTGATCTGGGCTTCTGACCGTTTCTGAAGAAGGAAGGTGTAAATGGCATCCACCAGCTGGTATTTTCTCTCGATGCCAATCAGGATCCGTTGGTTTTCGGGCAGAGTGCTGATCTTTTCATTCATCATCCCGATCCGGTCGTTGACTTCCTTGAGTGCAATATTGTTGGTGTTGATTGCGCTCTTGACATTTTCGTAAAGAGCGTTTTTTACCGTCTGGATCTGAAGATCAAGGGCGATAAGAGTCGGATTTTTATCTTTTGAGTAAAGCGACCGTTCATTCCGTTGTTTGTACAGTTCGGTGAGCTGGATCGTGAGGTCATTCAACATGGGATTGTCTACTCCCATCGAAGCGGGAACAATGATGTCGTCGAGGCTCTGGTTTTTCAGAATGTAGGCTTCCAGGTTATTCAGGTATTTCGATTTCACGGTCAGAGCTGCCTTCTCATCCTGCAGATCCATCATCTTTTCAAACACCTGGGAGATGGTGGCATCCAGGTCCATGATCTCCGTGTTGGACTTGAAGGACTGAAGGGAACGCTCCGAAAGGTTCAGGGAATCCACAATCCCAATCAGTTCATTGTCAATAAAGCTGATGGTCCTGCCTGCTACCAGGTTTTTCTGTTCCAGCCCCCTGACGATGTATTCATTGGTCAGTGCATTCAGGAAATCGATCATTTTCGGGACATTTCCGCCTCTCAGGGTCAACCTGAGGATGGAAGCCTCCCGGTTAATGGGCTCGATGGAGAACGAGTTGAATTCTCCGGCAAGGCTCGGATAGTCGTTGAAAACAAAGAAGAAAGCTTTCTTTTTGTCAACTTCCGGATTGAAATTCGCATTCAGCAGGACTTTAAAACGGAAATCCTCAGTGGAGATCTCCTGTCCGAAACGATATGTCTGTTCAAAAACCAGTTGATTGGTTTTAGGAGCGAACTCTTCCGTGGAATAATTAAAGTAGAAGGCTTTTTCATCGTTGACGTCCAGATGGAATTCAGTGTTGGAGAGGATCGTCAGATTAAACCTGGATCCAACCGGTTGAGGGAAGGTCGCATCAAATTCGACAATGAAAGGAGCAGACTTATATAATTCCCTCGTGATGAAATTATCCTCCCGGTAATAGCCGACTTCAAATCCGCATTTGACTATGGTACGGTAAGCAAGGGAATAGGAGTTGAGAATGCCGATCTCGTTCTGCAGATTCTGCAGGTTCCTGAAAACATTCAATCCGATGATGTTCTGTGGATCCTGCTTGTTGACTGATTTATCCTTGATCAGAACGGTTGTCTTTACTTCATATACAGGTTTCGCGTATTTGTTAAAAACGAATGCGGAGATCAGGGCTATGAAAATAGTGATCGCAAAGAAGTACCAGTACCTGTAAAACTTGAACAGGATTACTTTGTAATCAACACTCTGATGCTGGGAAAAGTCTTGAAAAGTCTCGTTCACGAATCAAGGTTATTTAAAATAGTTAATTAACAGTAATGCAGTGGAGATGGCTCCGAAGACAATGGCATACGGGAAAGTGGCAAATCCCCATTGTTTGATGCCCAGTGGCGAAGCGTATAGAATGTCGTTAGGCATCAGATAATAAAATTCAGAAGCAATGATGTTTGCCTTGGTCAGATCAATGTAAATGACTTTTGAGCCGGTGGGGGTTTGCCGGATCAGGGCGATCTTATTACGATTTGCGTAATCTGTCAGATCTCCCGCCATGGATAGTGCTTCAAAGATATTGATCTCATCCTGATAAATCTTAAGCTCACCGGGCCTGTTTACCTCACCCAAAACTGTAATGTTGAAATTTACCAGTTTTACTACCACCATGGTTTCTGTGACATACTCAGTCACTTTTGACTGAAGGAGGTCTTTCACCTCTGCAACGGTCAGATCTTTCACCTGGACTTTTCCCACGACAGGGAAATCGATGTATCCCTGCTTGTCGATACTATAACTGTTCAGATAGATCGAAGCATCATCGGAGTACATATTCTGACTTTCTCCCTGGTACTGGTTGAAAAACATGGAAGTCTTGGTATCAAGACTGAAGATCCTTATGTACAGGTTGTCGTTTGGCTGAATTTTATAATCCAGTGGCCGTTTATTCACAAAGACCCGGGAGGAATCATGTTCCTGCAGGGATTGCAGATACTTTATCTTTTTCTGCGGTACACAGGCGGATAATAGCAGCAGGACCGAGGCAAAAACAAGCAGTAACTTACTGACAGGGAAATATTTGTTCTTCATGCTATGCGTTAAAAAAGCGGTCAAAGGTAAGGTATTTTCTGTTACTGAAAAACTTTTATTCAAATTCCATCTAAATAACAAGGGGGCAAGAGGTAGGTTTTCAGAGACCGGAATTGTCGGACAATTCCCCGAGCAGGGTGGCGGAAGTACATCGGTTGATCTTAATCCGGACATATCCGCCCGGAGCCACACATTCACCCGGAAAGACCACCACCTTGTTGCCGGAGGTCCTGCCCATCCACTGATGGTCTGACCGGTGCGAGGTCCCTTCCGCCAGTACCTCGAAAACCTTCCCCACGTCTTGCTTATTGCTATGAAGCGAGAGTTTTTGTTGCCTAGCAATCACTTCATTCAGACGGCGGGATTTTACCTCACCGGGGACATCATCCTTCATAGTTTCGGCAGCAAGGGTTCCCGGCCGTTCAGAATATTTAAACGTGTATGCGTAATCGAAAGCCGCTTCGTCCATGATCGACAGAGTCAGCCGGTGATCCTCGTCGGTTTCTCCGCAGAAGCCCGTGATGATATCTGTTGAAATGGTGCATCCAGGGATCAATGCCCGGATCGCACTGATCCGGTTAAGATAAGCTTGCCGGGTGTAGTTGCGGTTCATCCGGTCAAGGACCCGGTCACTTCCCGATTGTACCGGTAAATGGATGGCACGGCAGATATTCGGATGCCTTGCTATTATTTCAAGGATATCATCTGTCAGGTCCCTGGGATGAGATGTGGCAAAACGGACCCTCAACCGGGAGTCAATGGAAGCCACCCGGTCCAGGATTCCGGAAAACCGGAAGTCACCTTCTCGTTCCTTGCACAGGTATGAATTCACATTCTGACCAAGCAGTGTAACCTCACGATAGCCCTGGGAAAACAGACTTGATGCTTCACGAACGATGGAACCCGGATCGCGGCTTCGTTCCTGCCCGCGTGCTGCTGGAACCACACAGTACGAACAGTGATTCTCGCATCCCCGCATGATGGATATGAAGGCAGTAACTCCGTTTCCGGTAAGCCTTACAGGTGTGATGTCGGCGTATGTTTCCTCCAGGGACAACAGAGTGTTCACTCCCCGCTGCCCCGACTCCACCTGTTTAAGGAGTTTAGGAAGATCCCGGTAGGAATCCGGACCAGCGATCACATCCAGCAGGTTTTGTTCTTCCGTGAGGGAAGTTTTTATCCGATCAGCCATACATCCCAGGAGGCCGATCACCAGCCCGGGATTTTTCTTCCTGTATGCCCTGAAGTGCTGTAGCCGTTTTAATACCCGTTGCTCCGCATGACCGCGGACCGAACAAGTGTTCACCAGCAGGATTCCGGCTTCACTTATGACATCGGTAAACCGGAATCCCTCTCCCAAGAGGATGGATGCAACGATCTCACTGTCAGAAAAATTCATCTGACATCCGTAGGTTTCAATATATACTTTATCTTTTTTCACAAGGGAAGATATATAACCTTGTGGGATGAAATCCGATTAATGGGGAAAAGCCGGGACAAAGGTAGGGATTAACTTTATTCTCTTACTTTTGTAGCCGGATTTGGAACTCCAAACGGACGAAAAGATGTCGAAAAACCTCGTGATTGTTGAGTCTCCGGCCAAAGCCAAAACGATTGAAGGATTCCTGGGGAAGGACTATCTGGTGAAATCCTGTTTCGGGCATGTGATGGATCTTGCAAAAAAGGATCTGGGTGTGGATATTGAAAACGGATACCTTCCCAATTATATCATACCCCCCGATAAAAAAAAGATCGTTTCCGAGCTGAAGAAACAAGCCCAGGGTTCTGAGATTATTTGGCTTGCCTCCGATGAAGACCGTGAAGGGGAAGCCATTGCCGCACATCTTCTGGAAGCGCTGGAAGTAGCGGAAGAGAAAGCCCGCCGGATCGTGTTCCATGAGATCACCCGCCCGGCTATCCTGGAAGCCATCGAACATCCCCGCAATATTGACCGAAACCTCGTCGATGCTCAGCAGGCACGCCGCGTGCTGGACCGACTGGTAGGATTTGAACTCTCGCCGTTGTTATGGAAAAAAATCAAACCCGCCTTGTCGGCCGGCCGGGTGCAGTCGGTAGCCGTCCGGCTGATCGTGGAGCGGGAGGAAGAGATCCGGCAGTTCAAACCCATTCCTTCCTTCCGGATCGCCGGTGATTTCTTGCTCAGGAAAGATGGAAAGTTCACCCCGGTACAGGCCGAACTGAACAAACGATTCTCCACACCGGAGCAAGCCAAAGAATTTCTCGGGAAATGCATCGGAGCGGAATTCCGGATTACGGATACAGAAACCAAGCCTGCGAAGAAATCACCCGCGCCCCCATTCACTACCTCAACTCTACAGCAGGAAGCTTCCCGCAAACTGGGTTTTTCTGTCGCAAATACCATGCGTGTTGCCCAGGATCTCTATGAATCGGGAAAGATCACATACATGCGCACCGACTCCCTGAATCTCTCCAACCTTGCGATCGGGATGGCGAAGAAGGAAATCACTGCTCTGTACGGAGCGAACTATGTAAAAACACGAAAATACACTACCCGGACGAAAGGAGCACAGGAAGCCCATGAAGCCATCCGGCCGACGTACCTGAACCATTCCACCATCGATGGGGACAGATCTCACCAGAGACTCTATGAGCTGATCTGGAAACGAACCATCGCTTCCCAGATGGCGGATGCATTGCTGGAGAAAACTGCAGTCACGATCAGCATTTCCAAAGCCCCGGAAAAATTCATTGCCCGGGGTGAAGTGATCCGGTTCGACGGATTCCTCAAATTGTACCTGGAATCTACTGATGAAGAAAAAAACAACGGGGAAGATACGGTCCTGCCGCCAATGATGGCCGGAGATATCCTGGAAGCAGATCAGCTTCAGGCCCAGCAGAAGTTCACTCAGCAACCTCCCCGTTACACTGAGGCCATGCTGGTAAAGAAAATGGAAGAACTTGGGATCGGACGACCCTCCACTTATGCTCCCACTATCTCAACCATCCAGAAAAGAGACTATGTCGTCAAAGAAGACCGGCCGGGATCGGAAAGAAAATACCTGATGCTGATCCTGAAAAACGGGGCCATATCCCGGAAAGAGAAAACAGAGAAGGTTGGATTTGAGAAGTCCAAGCTCTTTCCGACCGATGTAGGGACCCTGGTCAACCAATTCCTCCTGGAATACTTCGGAAACATCCTCGATTACAATTTCACCGCCCTTGTGGAAGAGGAATTCGACGAGATCGCCCAGGGCAAACTGGCGTGGAATGCCATGATCAGTGATTTCTATACCCCGTTCCATGAACAGATCCGGCAGGTCCAGGGAAATGCAAAGAGAGTGAGCGGGGAGCGGCTTCTCGGAAACGACCCGGTCACCGGGGAACCTGTCTATGTAAAGATCGGCCGCTATGGTCCAATGGTTCAACTGGGGGATGCAGATGCTTCAAAAAAACCGCGGTTTGCCGGGCTGAAAAAAGGACAAAGCCTGGATACCCTTTACCTGGACGATGCTCTGGACCTGTTCAGGCTGCCCAGAACTCTCGGGATGTTCGAAGACCTGGAAGTAATTGTGGCCACAGGAAGGTTCGGCCCGTATGTGAAACACGGCGGACAGTTCTGTTCCCTGCCGAAAACAGAGGATCCTCTGACCATCACGCTGGATCGTGCCCGGGAGATCATCCTGGGTAAACGGCAAGCTGACCGGGAAAAGATCATCAGGGAATTCGCTGAAGAACCGAAAATGGTCATCCTGAAAGGCAGGTTCGGACCTTATATCTCTTTCAATAAGCTGAACTATAAAATCCCGAAAGGGAAAAAGGCGGAAGAACTGACCTTCGACGACTGCCGTAGGATTGTTGCGGAAACCAAGCCGGCAAAATCGGGAAAAACCAGAAAATCCAGATAGTCCTGACATTGCTTATATTATGGTAGAATATTTTACACCCATAAACCTTGACGAGGTATTCACCCGCAGGGAGGACGATGGTCACCGCCGGATTGGGGACCTTGTTCAGGCGTATTCCGAAACCGGGAATTTTCCCCTTCCGGAAGGAACCGACCTTGCATTGATCGGGGTTCCCGAAGAACGCAACGCCGTGAACAACCAGGGATGTGCCGGGGGACCTGACCGGATCCGGAAATATCTCTATGCTCTCTATCCGGGTTCATTCACTCCGCGGATTGTGGATCTCGGAAACCTGAAGACCGGACATTCCGTAAAGGATACCTATTTCGCCCTGTCATCCATCCTGGTGGATCTGCTGAGTGCAAACGTGATCCCTGTTATCCTGGGAGGAAGCCAGGACCTGACCTATGCCAACTACCAGGCCTACCAGACCCTGGGGCAGATCATCAACATCGTCAGTATCGACAATATGTTCGACCTGGGAAAATCGGAAGGCGATCTCCATGCCCAGTCGTGGCTAAGCAACATCATTCTGCATCAGCCCAATTTTCTTCTCAATTTTGCCAATGTCGGGTATCAAACCTATTTCGTGGACCAGGAAGCGATCAAACTGATGAAGAACCTGTTCTTCGATGCCTACCGGCTGGGAACAGTCAGGGCCGACCTGGAAGAGGTGGAACCCATTGTTAGGAATGCCGACATCCTGAGCTTCGATATCTCTTCAGTCCGTCGATCGGATGCGCCCGGGAACAACAACTCAACACCCAATGGCTTTTATGGCGAAGAAGCCTGCCAGATCATCCGTTATGCCGGGCTGAGCGATAAACTTACCTCCATCGGATTCTATGAGTATAATCCCCGGCTGGACCCTGCCGGACAAACAGCCCATCTCATTGCCCAGATGATCTGGTGTTTCATGGAAGGCTTCTACAACCGCCCGCACGATTTCCCGTTCCGCAATACCGACGACTATATCAGGTATCATGTGAAGATCAGGGATCACAAGGACGAGATCACATTCTACAAAAGCAAAAAAACCGACCGGTGGTGGATAGAGATTCCCTTATCTTCCGACCAGCGGATCCGGTATGAACGGCATTATATGGTTCCCTGCTCCTACAAGGATTATCAGCAGGCAGGGCAGGACGAGATCCCCGACCGGTGGTGGATGGTATACCAAAAACTCATGTGACCCGGTCGGAATTGACCGACAGAAAGCCCTTCCACCCGGAGAATTTTTTTTCAGGCCCGGGATTCCCTTTCTGAAAGAAATGACAAACAGCTACCGCCAGCCCGTCGGTGGCATCCAGGTAATCGGGACTTTCCTGAATGGCAAGGAGTTGTTTAAGCATCGAAGCGACCTGCTCTTTGGAAGCGCTTCCTTTGCCGGTTATGGACTGTTTGATCTTGCGCGGGGAATATTCGAAGATCGGCACCGACCTTGAAAGGGCGGCAGCCATCGCCACTCCCTGTGCCCGCCCCAGTTTCAGCATTGACTGCACATTTTTCCCGAAAAAAGGAGCTTCCACAGCCAGTTCATCCGGCCGATACACAGAAAGAAGTTCCAGGGTTTTTTCAAAAATATGTTTGAGCTTCCGCGGATGATCATCGGTTTTCACTAATTTTAAAACCCCAAGTGTGATTAATTCCAGGCGGTTCCCCCGTACGGAGATAACACCATAACCCATGATGTTCGTACCGGGATCAATGCCGAGGATGATCCTTTCGCCGACCAAAAGACTAATGATTCGCAACGCAAAAATAAAGAAAACCTGGAACCGGCTGATCCAGCTTGCCATATTGATACTTGCATATGGATTCATTTATAAAGAAGTTTTTTATAAAAGGAACCTGGTTCAGATCCTGCAGGAATTGAGAGACGATTTTTCGCGGCCGGGATTCCCTCTCCTGATTTTGCTTCTTACCTGCTTGCTGTGGTTCAACTGGGCGATTGAATCTGTCAAGTGGAAATACCTGATGGCAAAAATCGACCGGGTCGGATTCTGGAAAGCTTACCAGGCAGTGTTGGCAGGGGTGACGATCAGCATCTTCACCCCTAACCGGGTCGGTGAGTATTTCGGAAGGGTGTTCATCCTGAATTCATCCTGGAGGGTGGAAGGAATCCTGGTGACCATCCTTGGCAGCATGGGCCAGCTACTGGTCACAATTATGACCGGAAGCATTGCCCTACTGGCCTTCCTGCCCAGGTTCCTGGTCCATTACGGGAATTTCAACGGGTATCTGTACTACACTCTTCTTGCCGTTATCGTCGGATTCAACCTGCTCATCCTCGGTTTTTACCTGAATATCTCACTCCTTTCCGGCTGGAAGGAGAAAATGCAGCAAAACCGGCTTCGCCATGTGCAGAAGTTTTTCCATGTATTTTCTTTTTACCATACCCGGGAATTACTGAACGTTCTGTTCCTGAGTCTTTTGAGATACGCCGTCTTTTCCTTTCAGTTTTATCTTCTGTTGCGGATTTTTGCGGTACCTGTTCCACTGCCGGCCGCGTTCATGCTGATTTCCCTTGTCTATTTTGTCATGGCTGTCATTCCAACAGTTGCGCTGACCGAACTCGGGATACGCGGTTCCGTAGCCCTGTATATTTTTGGAATCTATTTTGAGAATCCGGCAGGATTGCCTGAATCCTTCCGATTTGGCATTCTGGCTGCAACCACGGTGCTCTGGGCTGTAAACCTGGGCATTCCCGCCCTGGTGGGGAGCGTTTTCGTATTTCATCTGAAGTTCTTCAGAAAGCTGCCCAATAACAGAGATTCATGACTGCTTTCACGATATTCGCCATCCTGCTGGTCCTGCTTGGATTGCTCTATGGCACCATGATACTGATCGCAGTGACCGGACTGGCCGCTCCGAAACAGAATTTTTCTTCCCATACCTTAGACGTTTCGCCGGTCCTGAGTGTGATCATCGCCGTAAGGAACGAGGAACATTCGGTCGTTGCCTGCCTCGACAGCATTTCCGGCCAGGATCTGGATCCCCGTCTGTTTGAGGTGATAATAAGTGATGATGCGTCGGATGACAACACACTTCAGAAGATCAGGGATTGGATTGCCGGCCGGGAACAGGAACGCTGGACGGTCATCGCCGGCGGACCAGGGAAAAAGAAAGCAATTGAAGCTGCCATCAACCGTGCATCGGGTTCATGCATTGTCACAACGGATGCCGATACACTGAGGGGGAATGGCTGGTTACCGGCCATCATGAGAGCGATGAAGAACGAAGGAACGCAGTTGCTGATCGGGCCGGTATTTCTCTGTCCCGGGAAGTCGGCCTTTGGAAAAATACAGGCCCTCGAGTTCTTCGGGATCAGCGGGATCACGGCGGGCTATGCGAACCTCAGGATACCCATCATGTGCAACGGCGCAAACCTGGCTTACCGGAAAGAGATATTTTTCGGTGTTGGCGGCTTTACAGGAAATGAACAGGTTGCTTCAGGAGATGATCAGTTCCTCCTGGGGAAGGTGAAAAAGGCCTGCCACAAGGAAGCCATCCGTTTTCTCTGGGATTTCGACGCCGTTGTATCGGTTGCCCCGGCCGGGGGATTGAGAAGTTTTATCAGCCAGCGGATACGGTGGGCCTCTAAGATCCGCGGAATCGGGGATCCCCTGGTCTGGCTCACCGGTGCGGTTACATACCTTTTCCAGTCGGCGATCCTGACCGTGCTGGTAGCCGGCATCAGCATGCCACTGTTCCTGTACCTCGCCATCACCATGTTCTGTTTCAAGCTCCTGGCGGATTTCCCGGTGGTATTCTATATGGCATCGTTTTTCAGGAAACAGAACCTTTGGGTATGGTATATTCCTGCCCAGCTTTTTCAGATCCTGTATGTACCTCTGACGGGCATCCTGGCCTGGCTGGTCCCGGTCAGGTGGAAAGGGAGGAAGGTGTAAGCAAGGCGGTTGCCAGTAACAGGTCGGCCGGCCAGGTGATCTTGATGTTTGCAGGATCACCGTCCATAAGGCGGACAGGATAACCGGCGGCTTCAATCACCGAGGCATCATCAGTGAAGTCTTCACGATAAACCTGCCGGTAAGCATCTTTCAGGTGGACGGTACGGAATACCTGTGGCGTTTGAACGATGCGGAACCGGGAACGGTCGGCCATGCTGCTTGTGTTCCCTTCCGTCAACCGGATGGATTCGGTCAACGGGATCACCGGGATGGCTGATTCATGTACGGCAGCTTCTGAGAAAGTTCGCCGGATCAGGTCCACAGATACAAGTGGCCGGGCACCATCATGCACTGCGACCAGGTTTTCGGTTTCCAGCTCATTCAATCCGTTCTGTACGGAATAAAACCGGGACGAACCACCTGCCACCAGCTTGTGAGGCACGCGGAACGAATGTTCCCGGATGAGCCTGCGCCATTCGCCGAACAATGATTGGGGAAGAACAAGGATTATCCGGATATCCGGATCGAATTCCACAAACACTCCGATCGTGTGTAAGACCAGTGGTTTTCCGGCGAGAAGGATAAATTGTTTCGGGACGGGGGAGTTCATGCGGGTGCCGCTCCCGCCGGCCACAATAATTACAGCATTCATCAGATAATCAGCATGGGAAAGCCGTACGTGAAGAATTTGTACTTCATCTTCACGGCCTCTGCATAGGCTTCCATCAGAAAATCATACCCGGTGAAGGCCGCCACCAGCATCATCATAGGGGACTGAGGAAGGTGGAAATTGCTGATCATGGCATTGGCGATACTGAACTCGTAGGGTGGAAAGATGAATTTATTGGTCCAGCCACGGTATGGTTTGAGCATCCCTGAAATGGCCACTGACGATTCGATGGCCTTCATGGTGGTGGTTCCCACGGCAACAACCTTCTTTTTCTGGTATTTTGCCCGGTTAACGATCTCTGCCATTTCCGCTTCAATGATCATCTCCTCACTGTCCATCTTATGCTTGGTGAGATCTTCCACATCGATCGTTCGGAAATTACCCAGTCCGACATGCAGGGTGACCTCGGCAAAGGTGATTCCCTGCAACTCCAGGCGTTTCATAATCTCCCGGCTGAAATGCAGTCCGGCCGTAGGAGCGGCAACAGCTCCCTCATGCTTGGCATATATCGTCTGGTAGCGCATCTCATCCTCATGGGTTGCCGGACGGTTGTGAATCTTTGGCAGGGGAGTCTGCCCGAGACGCTGGATCGTTTTCTTGAATTCTTCATAGGAACCGTCGAACAGGAAGCGGATGGTACGGCCCCTGGAGGTCGTGTTGTCGATCACTTCCGCGACAAGGGAATCGTCCTCCCCGAAATAGAGTTTATTACCGATCCGTATTTTTCGGGCCGGATCCACTAAAACATCCCACAACCGGGAATCCCGGTTCAGCTCCCGGAGAAGAAACACCTCAATTTTGGCGCCGGTCTTTTCTTTTTCCCCGTAAAGCCGGGCAGGGAACACCTTCGTATTGTTCAGGATAAATACATCTCCGTCGCCGAAATAGGTAAGAATGTCTTTGAAGTGCTTATGTTCGATCGATTTTTTCTTTCGGTTCAACACCATCATCGGGACATCGTCACGATGTTTTGGGGGATCATTGGCAATTAACTCCGGTGGAAGGTGGAAGCGAAATTGAGATAATTTCATAGAATTCAGGCCACGTTAAGGGTGTGCAAAGGTAGCGATTTAATCGCGGGAAGTCAAGTTTCCGGAATGCTGTTTCCCGAAAATGTTCTTATTTCTGTGTCAAACAGTAAACCAACTTCAGCTATTTTTGTCATTGGTTCATTCCCCGGTTCATGGATCAGGTTACTTCGCGCGGCAGGCAGATCGGAGTTATCCTCAGCGGATCACTGGCTGGATTCATGGTCCTGCTCGACACCAATATTGTGAATATCTCCCTGCCTGAAATTGCCGCCAGCTTTTCCATCTCTCCGGGCAGTGTTGTTCGGGTCACACTTATCTATCTCCTGATCCTGTCCAGCACCCTGATCATTTTCGGCAAGCTGGCCGACAAATACGGGCTCAGGCGGATCTTCCTTTCGGGTTTTTCGGTGTTCACTGCCAGTTCGCTGTTGTGCGGGATCTCCCCCTCGTTTCAATTATTGCTGGTTTCCAGGATGTTGCAAGCACTTGGCGGAGCTATGTTATTTGCCACATCCATAGCACTGATCTCCAAATTCATCCCACCCGACCGGAGAGGATGGGCTTTTGGTATCTTTTCCCCGTTATCTTCCCTGGGCCTCCTGGTAGGGAATCCGTTGGGTGGACTGATCACAGGGCTGATGAACTGGCATTGGATTTTTCTGGTGAACGTGCCAGTTGGCCTTGCAGCCGTCCTGTATGCCGGAAAAATGATTCCGGCCGATCACTCCCGGACAGATGAGCAAAAGGACAGGAAAGGTTTTGATTTCATAGGGTCTGCATTGAGTTTTTGCGGACTGGCATTGCTGATGTTTTTTGTGAACCAGGGACCGCGGATCGGCTGGGATTCCCCGCTGACCCTCACCGGCCTGGCAGGTGCGGTTGTGCTGTTGACCGGATTCATCCTGTGGGAACGGATAAGCCGCGATCCGATACTGGATCTCACCATATTCCGAAGCCGGGGCTTTTCTTTGGCTATCCTGGCTTCAATTGCCGGTTTCGGGGTGATGTCGGGAAGTAACGTATTGCTTCCGTTTTACCTGCGGTACTGCCTGGACGTGAATGTGACTCATTCGGGCTTCATTCTTATGACGTTTGCCGTGTTGTTCACAATGTGCAGTCCGATCACCGGGAGGTTGTCGGACAGGGTATCAAAAACACTCCTGACTATCATCGGCATGAGCCTGGCTACGCTGATTTGCATCAGCTTTTCCCTGCTCCTGCCAATCGGCCACCTGGGCATCCTGTTTGCCTTCATGGTCCTCCTGGGCGTATCCTATGCCCTTTTCATTACCCCCAACAACAACCTTGTGATGTCCATGGCCCGTCCCGACAAGCAATCACTTTCTTCCGGGGTATTCAAGCTGGCCACCAACCTCGGCCAGATGTTCGGGATCATCCTGATGGAAATGGTGTTCACGCTGTCCCTCCCTCCCGGGTCAGGATCCCCTGATTCCAGTCTGGACAATATCCCGTCAGATACCTTGTTGCGTGGCTTTTCCCTGGCATTCCTAAGCGGGGCAGGGCTCTGTTTCCTGGCCATTGTTTTTTCCCTGTTCATCCGGGAAAAGGAGGCCGTGGTCACAACGCCCGGAGAAACTGCATTTCTGGGCTGAACAGCATTCTGATATCTTCGCCCGGAAGAAGGTGATAAGCCAGCAAACCGGCCTTCCTGGCGCCCAATACATGCGGCAGGGAGTCGTCAATGAACAGGGTTTCATCCCCTGTTAAGGAGGCATCCCCGAGGACGAACTCAAATGTTTCGCGAAACGGTTTTCTTAACCGGATCTGATATGACAGATATATCTTTTCAAAAAGATCGGAAAAATCCCTGCATCCATGAACGGTCTGCAGATCCGTGAGATACTTCTTATAATGGATCGGGTTCGTGTTACTGAGCAGGAACAGGCGGTATTTCGTACGCAACGATTTCAGCAGGGTGATCCGGTCCGGCGGGATATCCAGCAGCAGGGCATTCCAGGCATGATCTATCTCGGCATCGGTCACGGGCCGTTCGAAGTGACTCTTCATGGTTGCGTGGAACTGCTCCGGGGAGATCAGCCCCAGCTCAAAATTCCCCAGGAAAGTCTCCTTTTCCGTGAAAGAGTAAGCATCCTCAAATTTCCGGAGCCCCAGAAAGGCAAAGGCGGCTTTTGTGCGGGAGATGTCTATATTGCAAACAACACCTCCGAAGTCGAATATGATATTCCTGACGGGCATCGATCCGATCCTATTTTTGACTACCTTTGCCCCCTGATTTTTTCGTTGGATGACCTTCGTTGAACAGGGCCCATAGCTCAGTCGGTCAGAGCAGTAGACTCATAATCTATTGGTCCCAGGTTCAAGTCCTGGTGGGCCCACAAAAAACCTCATTTCCACTTCCGGCTGCCCGACTTGGTTGATCCCCCGTAAAAGAGCATTACTCCCAGGATATACCCAAGGTTGTAAGGCCAGCCGGAGTTACTGATCTCGTAAATCCCCACTTTGTTATTAAACAAACTGATGATGAATGTGATCAGGGATATGAAGCCGTGCCACAAACCGGCCCAGAACCCTGCAGGATCCGCATCGAAACGGTCATTTCCGGCAGCACAGGACGAAAGGATAAATCCTCCTGCAATGAAGCAGGTAAACCAAAAAATACGCGCTGGTGTTTTCATGGAATCTGGATATTGATTGAATGGTAAAAATAAAGTTTTTATTTTTGATATCACCAGACCACACATTCATACACCAAAACTTACAACCATGAAAACAATCGGAATGATTTTCCTCATACTTCTCAGTTCAGGTCTCTGTTCCCAGACCTTTATTGCCGACCGGACCGAGGTATCAGGAACCTGGTCCAAAAAAGGCTCTCCCTACTATGTCGACGGACAGGCCATTGTTCCCGAAGGTAAAACGTTGGTTATAAAGCCGGGGACCGTCGTGAAATTCCGTACCTGCAATGTGCATGACATTAATGATGATGGATTCAACTGCGGATATCTCCGCGTAAACGGAATCCTTGTTGCGAAGGGCAAAAGTTCTGATTTCATCACATTCACCCGTGACGGGAACACCGGCTTCTGGGGGATCGTTTATATCGATTCCAGGCAATCAGGGAACATCCTGGAATATTGTCGGGTGGAATACAGCTATTTTGTCAGGCACATCATTACGCTGGATAATGCCACCGGTGGTTTCACATTCCACAGTTCCACCGGTACCGTCAGGAATTGCCTGCTGGTGGATAACGGATGGACCGGGATCAACTGTAAACAAGACTCCCGTGTCATGGTGGAAAACTGTGTGATTGCGAATAACAACTACGGAATCGAGTGCAATTCAGGATCCACCGCTATGGTGACCAGTACCATCATCTGGCAGAACAACCAGGCTGTTTTCATCAACGGAGAAGGATCGGTGGAGATTTCCTATTCCCTTTACCAGGACAACGAACCGGAAGACGGGATGGTTGACAATGGCTTCACCCTATGGGAAGTAGATCCGATGCTCACTTCCGATTACCGGCTGATGGAATCCAGCCCCTGTATAAAGCGTGGAATAAAAGGAAAAAACATCGGGCTTTCGTACTGAGTAGTTTTATCCCGTTGTCAAAATAATCCTGTTACTTTGCACAAATTTTCCGGATTCCTCTGAACAATGCACTACCTGGTCTGCCTCTTCTGTTTCCTGTTTCTGGTTGAAGGAGATACCCATCCGTGGGAATTCATAAAGCAACGGGACGGTATCAGGATATACACCCGGAAAGAAATAGGAAGTCCGCTCAAATCATTTAAGGGGATTATGGAAATTCATTCGACCATGGAGATGATCGGAAAAGTGGTGGGGAATGTGAAGAACTTCGACTGGTGGGATGACGACATCCGGGAGATCCGGATTCTTGCCTTGCAGGACAATGTCTTTTCCCAGTATTACCTGATCTATGATGTGCCCTGGCCGTTATCTGACCGGGACCTTTGTGTGGAGGCCCGGGTCTCGATCGATTCGGTCACGCATACTAAAATCATTCATGCCACGCCGCTCCCGGGAGTGGTCCCGGAAGAACCTGACCTTATACGGATAAAAAACTACTGGCAACGATGGACCATCCAGCCTCTCGATCACGGCATGATCCGTCTGACACTGGAGGGGTTCGTGGATCCGGGAGGAATTGTTCCTTCCTGGCTGTACAATATGGTCATCACCGATACACCGCTCAATCTTATGCGGGAGGTAAAAAAACGGGTGGAGATTCCCTGATCCTGCTGCAATACCCGGATTTTCACTGTTTTGATCAAGTTCTTCTTTCCCCTGATATAAATACCGGAATTCCCGATAAACACGGTTTATCCGGTAAAACCGTGCATTTCCTGTCATAACGGTTTTTCCGGATACTTTAGCTAATAAACTTGGGAAGAATAAGTTAAGAGAGGCATCTTTGTGCCAGTTTAATTTTTAAATCCAAAGCCATGAAAACCATGCTTCTGTTCAGTTTCGTGTTTCTTCTCGGCTGTACGGTTTTTGCACAGAGTATTGATGCCCCGAATTCTCCATATGCAACATACAGCTATGAGAAAATGAAACCCGACAATGTTCCGGCAGGTCCCTGGGACATTAAGGCCCCTGACATGCCTCCGCAGGACGGGATTCCTGCACTGCCCCGTCCGATCAGGATTATCAACAGTGCGGACGGAAATGCCTGTGAGCCGAATTCACCCGTGGTGAAATATGTAGCAGCTCCGATGGAACCGGATGGGATTAATCCCAATCGGATCTATCCTGTGATGCGAAAGATGCTCCCGAGGTAATTCCATCTCCATTCTCTTCCAACTGTGTGCCATGGGAAGAGGCTGTTTCAAAAGTACGGAACAGCCTCTTTCTTTTTTTGAGTTCAGATTATGGAAAAGCAAATTATTTCTGCAGCCAGACGCGCAGGAGCGAAAGGAGTTTTTCGGTTTGAACCGGCTTGGAAAGATAATCGTTTGCCCCTGCTTCAATGCATTTCTCGCGATCGCCTTTCATGGCCTTGGCCGTAAGCGCGATGATGGGGAGTTTAAGAAACCGCTTGTCCTTCCTGATCTCCCGCATCGCTTCATACCCGTCCATCTCAGGCATCATGATATCCATGATCACCAGGCTGGTGTCGGGATTCTGCTGCAGCCGTTCAATCCCGTCACGACCGTTTTTCCCTACAAAAATCCGAACCCGTTTTTCTTCAAGGATCTTGGACAGGACGAACACATTCCGCATGTCATCATCCACGATCAGGATCTTCCTGTTCTCAAAAACCTTGTCCGCTTTGCTTTCCTTTCTGTCGCCCGGAGAAGGTTCTTCCGTGCGTGCGGATCTGGGGATACCGGCGACCGGTTGTTCTTCTGCCGCAAGGACTGCGGGTTTGCGTTCTTCCTTCGACTCCGCTGCCGCTGTCCCCGGTACAGCAATGGATTCGGAAGAAGCGGAGGGCATCTTTTCGGGAAGATAAAGAGTAAAGGTGGATCCTTTACCGAGCCGACTGGTGAGATGGATCTCGCCTCCGAGCAGCCGGGTCAGACTACGCGAGATAGTAAGGCCCAGCCCCGTTCCCCCGAACTTACGACTCACGGTTCCGTCGGCCTGCTGGAACGCTTCAAAGATTACGCTGATCTTGTCTTCAGGAATACCCACTCCCGTGTCGATGACATCAATAGCCACGGAATTCGATCCGGTAAGTGCAGGATTGGTAAAACGAACTGCTTTCCCCGGGCGGTGTATGTGCAGTGTAACACTGCCCTTCTGCGTGAATTTGATCGCGTTGGAGAGAAGGTTCTTGATGATCTGCAGCGTCCGCTGGGGATCGGTCTCAATCCGTTCGGGAATCTCTTTGTCCACGGAAGTAACCAGGGAGATACCCTTATTGTTTGTCAATGGTGAGAAGGTCTTCTTTACATAGTCGACCAGATCGTCCAGGTACAGGTCCTCCATTTCCATCTCCAGTTTCCCCGCTTCCACCTTGGAAAGGTCAAGAATATCGTTGATCAGGTCGAGCAGGTCTTTACCGGAGGAGTTAATCACGTTCGCGAATTCGATCTCCTCCTGGGTCATCGTGTGGTTCTTGTTGCCGCCAAGCAGTTCCGACAGGGCCAGGATGCTGTTCAGGGGGGTACGGAGCTCGTGCGACATATTGGTAAGGAATTCGGATTTATACCGGCTGGCGACTTCAAGGGCTTCGGCTTTCTGGCGGATCTCGTCCTGGGCCTGCTGGAGTGCCTGGTTCTTCTTGCGGATATCATCCCGTTGCAGTTCCAGCACCCTGGTCCGTTCTTCCAGCTCTTCATTGATAACACGCAGTTCTTCCTGCTGATGTTGCAGGTTTTCTTCCGACTGGCGGAGGGCCTTCGTCTGCTCTTCCAGCTCTTCATTGATCTGACGCAGTTCTTCTTTCTGCTCCACCAGCTTGTTGGCTTGTTCCTGGGTCTTGATCAGGAGGTGCTGGACTTTCTCCCTCGACCGGGCGGTGTTGATGGCAACCCCGATGGTTTCCAACGATCTGTCAAGAAAGAGTTTTTTCTGTTGATCAAAAGGATGGAAGGAGCCCAGCTGGATCACTCCAAGCAGCTCACCCTCATAAAGGATCGGGGCCACGATGAAATATTGCGGTTTGGAAGCGCCCGGCCCTATGTTTACCGATGGCAGATTCTCTTCGGGCACAGAGAAATCAAGGGAGTTCTTTTCCTTCGCTACCTGCCCGATCACTCCGGTACCCATTGCAAACGATTTCAGTTCGGGTTTGCAGGAGAATCCGGCAGTGAAATTAAGCATGTCCTGGTCATCTTTGATGAACAGCAACCCGATCCGTGAGTCCAGGTAATGGGCCAGGAAAATGATCACCTCGTCGGTCAGTTCCTGTATGCTCCGTTCCCCGCTTATCCTCTGGCTGAGCTCGTTAAGACCGGTTTTCAGCCAGTCCTGGTTCCTGATCTCCAGGGAGGTTTCCCGCAGTTTGTTGGTCATATTGAACAGCGAGATCCCCAGGGTATCCTGGTCGCTGCGTGGTGTCACATTCGTGGAATAGTCGCCGCTGGCAATTGCTTTTGCCTGTTTGACCACCCGTTTGAAACTTTCCACCATCTCATTCATGGAGATCCCCAGAATATCTTTGGGGCTGCGGATCGGTACTTGTTTGGTGTAATCGCCAAGAGCGATGGACTGGCTGATATCAGCATACTGGGCCAGCGTGGATACCAACCGGTTGAAGGTATGTTTCATCTCCCCGACCTCGTCTTCCGCAACCCGGATATCCTTGCTCACCAGTTCCCCGAGTGCGACCTGTTTAGCCCAGGCGGAGATCGCTTTGATCGGGCTCACGAACTTCTGGGTGACAAAAATGGAGATAATGAACACCAGGATGGCGGTCACGATCAGCGAGATCTTGGCAAAGGTGGAGAGTTCCCGAGCCACGGCGTGTGCTTCGTCGGTATTGATCTCTTCCACGAGAGCCCAGTGGATCCCCATTTTTTCCAGGTAATCGACATCGCGGAAAAGCCCCATAACCGGCTCGTTGCGCGTATTCGAATAGTAAGTCACTTCCTCGGTGATCAACGCACCTTCGGGAGTGGTTTCGGTGAGGTTTAACTTGGAGGCCTGCCATATCCTCGTTTTGGTGTTGTCCTCTTTCTGCGCCAGGAGAGCGGCCAGGCTGCCGTATTCGCTCACCGAACGCAGGTTCAGGTCTATTCCTACGAGGTACACCCTTGCTGTGCTGCCAAATCCTGTACTGTACTGGATGATCCGGTCGATGCGTTCGGTGGAGATCTGGATAGCCAGGATACCGAGTTTGTTCCCTTCCTGGTCGAACACCGTTTTCCCAAGCAGGCCGGTTATCCTGTTGCTACCGGGGGGGAAATGCTCCAGATCGGAAAAGAGGGTAGTCCCTGTATTCAGGATCTTTTTGCAGGTATGGGCCGCCAGGGTCTGGGACAGTTCCCCGGCGAAAAGATCGCTTCCAGTCAGTTCCCGTTCGTTCAACGCAAACACGATGATTCCTTCGCTGTTGATCAGCAGAATATCGGTCAATCCTTCCAGATGCCACGATTTTTTCAGGCTGGTTGTCAGTTGCCGGGTGGCCGATACATATAAAGCCGACTTTACCAGCTCCTCCCGCGAAATGGAAGATAGTTTCAGCGCCACATCCAGTGAATCGAACAGGCGGATATGGTCTTTGTCGTCTGACAGGAAAGCAAGATAATCATCGGCTTGTTCAAAATAATTATTAAGGTCATTGACCCTGAGTTGGGAAGTCGTAAAGAGAGATTTCTTGGAGAGGATATTCAATCCCTGGTAATAATAAAGATAGTTTATAAAGCTCAGGGAGGCAAGCGGAATCAGGGTAATAGCCAGGAACCACAAAAGCATGGTCTTTCCGATCCCGAGGTTCCCGAGATTGCTCCACTTGAAGCCCGGGAAAAACTCGCTGAATTTCTCCTTGAATGTTTTGGACATACCCTGGGTGTGTTTGATATTATTCGCAATATTTTTCCAGGACCTGGAACACCTCCTCCGCATTGAGCGGTTTGGAAAGGTAATCATTCATGCCGGCTTCGAGACACTGTTCGCGGTCGCCTTTCATAGCGTTTGCAGTGAGCGCAATGATGGGAGTACCCGAATTCGGGCCTTTCTTGTGTTTCCGGATCTTTCGTGTTGATTCGAAACCGTCCTGTTCCGGCATCTGGACATCCATAAGAATTAGGTCGTACTTTCGTTCCCCTGCACGGTCGACCACTTCGAGCCCGTTGGAGGCGGTGATCACCTTGATCCCCTGCTTGGTCAGGAGCTGGACTACGATCTTCTGGTTTATGATATTATCTTCGGCCAGCAGCACGGTGAGATCACGGAAAGATCTCGACGGGATACGCTTCCCCTCCAGGGTGCGGCCGGGAATTTCAAAATCCTTCTCAAAGATCCGGTGGATCATATGAAGCAGATCCCGCTGAAGCACCGGTTTAAAAAGACAATGCTCAATTCCGGCCAGTTTGATACGTTTGGTGGAATGGATGGATTTATCATCGGTCATCATGATGAATGCCGGGGCGGTGCCATTGGGCAAAGCGTTTTCCAGCAGTAGCGAAAGTTGGGTGCCCTGGTGATACTGGAGCAGATGATCAATGAGGATCAGCTTGAAATTTCCCGCCTCTTTTGAGGCAGCCAGCTTCAGGGCTTTTTCTGCTGATCCGGCCAGGGCCAACGGAATATTCCAGTATGTAAAGATCTGTTCCAACTCCTGGTTATGATCTGCCTGGAGGTCAACCAGAAGGACTTTCATATTTTTCAGGGCTTCAGGAAGAACCAGCTGGAAAAGATCCCCGGGTTGCCTGGCTGTTTCCAGGGGAAGCTGGAATGAAAACCGGCTTCCTTTTCCCCTTGTGCTTTCCACCCCGATGCGTCCACCCATAATCTCAACCATTTTCTTTGAAATGGACAATCCAAGCCCGGTGCCGCCATGGGTACGCGTTGTGGCGGATCCGGCCTGACGGAAGGGCTCAAAGATTCCGTTGAGCTTTTCTTCCGGGATGCCGATCCCGGTATCTTCCACCGAGAATTCCACTTCAGAGCGGTTGCCGGTTTGATTGAGGAGCGACACCGTCAGGATGATCTTGCCGGTCTCAGTGAATTTCACGGCATTCCCCAGCAGGTTGATGAGTACCTGCCGGATACGGGTAGGATCACCTAGGAAGTTATCCGGCATACCGGGAGGACAATGGCAAAGGAATTCGAGGCTTTTCTGGAATGTTTTCACTGAAAGGAGCCTGACCACCTTCCCAAGCACTTCCCGGAGGCTGAATTCGATATATTCCAGTTCCAGCTTATCGGCTTCGATCTTGGAAATATCCAGGATCTCATTAATGATCTCCAGCAACGACTCACTGCTCTGCTTGATGTCCATGAGATGCTCATAGTAATGTTCCGGCAGTTCCGGATCCATAAGGATCAGATCGGTCATACCGATGATCCCGTTCAACGGAGTCCGAATCTCATGGCTCATACTGGCGAGGAATGAACTTTTAGCAACCGTCGCTTCCTCAGCCAACTGCCTGGCCTGCTCGGCTTCCCTGATTGTCTTCTGCAGTTGTTTCGTGGTAACGAGCAGTTCATGCCGTTGCTGGAAGAATTCGATAAAAGCATTGATCTTGCTCTGCAGGATCTTCCGGTCGAGCGGTTTATACAGGAAATCCACGGCTCCCATCTCGTATCCGCGGAAGATTTGCTTGGGTTGCCGGTAGGTGGCTGTGATGAAGATGATCGGGATGTGCCGGGTCCGTTCACTCCCCCGCATCAGCTCGGCGGTCTCAAAACCGTCCATCCCCGGCATCTGAACATCCATGAGCACGAGGGAAATGTCGTGTTCCAGCAGTGCGCTCAACGCTTCATTGCCTGAAAGCGCCTGAATGATATTCAGGCTGGGATTCTGGATTAAAGATTCAAGGGTGATCAGGTTTTCTTTCCGGTCGTCAACAATCAGGATATTGAATTGGTTGTGCCCGGTTTCCATAGAGTTACGTTCCTCCTGAAAGAATAATGAAGGTGTAAAATTAAAAGAAATGTTGACAATATGAAATTCCTTTATTTTTGCGGATCGAACCGTTTCCCGCTTTCCTGGGCCAGCACATGACAGGAACTTCACGTAACTACATTCTCTCTGTAACCATCATCGGGGTTTTTTTCTTCATTTTCGGTTTTGTGACCTGGCTCAACGGTATTCTCATCCCTTACCTGAAGATCTCCTGTGAGCTATCCGATTTTCAGGCGCTGTTCGTGGCCTTTGCCTTTTACATATCCTATACGGTAATGGCGTTACCGGCTTCCTGGGTCCTGAAACAAACCGGTTTCAAAAATGGCATGATGGTGGGATTGTGGGTAATGGCGCTGGGCACGCTCCTTTTTGTGCCAGCAGCGATCCTGCGGACTTTCTCCCTCTTCCTCCTGGGGCTGTTCATTCTGGGAACCGGACTGGCTATCCTCCAGACGGCATCCAATCCGTACATCACCATTCTTGGTCCGCTGGAAAGTGCAGCCCGGCGTATCAGCATCATGGGGATCTGCAACAAGCTGGCAGGAGCGATCGCTCCTCTGGTCCTGGCCTATTTTATCCTGCACGATGGGGATTCATTCCTGCAGAATCTGGCATCCCTGGATGCCACTGCCAGGGAAGCCGCTCTCGACGGATTAGCCCGGCGGGTGATCGGACCATACCTGGTGATGACAGGCGTGCTGTTTATTTTGGGGCTGTTTATCCGCTATACGCCGCTCCCCGAAATAGAAGCTGAGCCGGAATCTGTTTCTGGCACCCCCTATGCTGTATCCAGGACCTCTGTCTTTCAGTTCCCGCACCTGATCCTGGGCGTGGTGACGCTCTTCTTTTATGTGGGGATCGAGGTGATTGCCGGTGATACCATCATCCGGTATGGTCATTCCATCGGGGTTTCGCTGGATTCTGCAAGGTATTTTACTTCGCTGGTGCTGGTGGCCATGGTGGCCGGTTACATCCTGGGTATCCTGCTGATCCCGAAAATACTTTCCCAGAAACGGGCACTTGCATGGAGCGGTGTCCTGGGGATTCTTTTCACAATTGTAGCGGTGAGTGTTCCGGAGCAAGCCGGCTTTACTTTCCGGTTCCTGGATCTCATGACCTTCCGGGGCGTCGGGATCCGGCTGCCCTATACCGTACTCTTTGTCGCCCTGCTCGGACTGGCCAACGCAGTGGTCTGGCCTGCGGTCTGGCCACTGGCGATCCATGACCTGGGAAGGTTCATTAAAACGGGATCAGCATTGCTCATCATGGGGATTGCCGGTGGA
>Ga0233425_10002160_pt1 | contig 39979 bp, 37 predicted proteins | sample Watercolumn_Towu_2_FD_181712 | JGI IMG/M metagenome (GOLD analysis project Ga0233425, IMG submission 181712) | Freshwater microbial communities from Lake Towuti, South Sulawesi, Indonesia - Watercolumn_Towuti2014_140_MG | ecosystem: Environmental > Aquatic > Freshwater > Lake | place...
GCGCTCCTCGGCGCTGGCCTCGAAGGCCACCGGCTTCCCCATCGCCAAGGTGGCGGCCAAGCTGGCGGTCGGCTTCACCCTCGACGAGCTGCGCAACGAGATCACCGGCGGCGCCACGCCGGCCTCGTTTGAGCCGTCGATCGACTATGTCGTCACCAAGGTGCCGCGCTTCGCCTTCGAGAAGTTCCCCCAGGCCAACGACCGCCTGACCACGCAGATGAAGTCGGTGGGCGAGGTGATGGCTATCGGCCGCACCTTCCAGGAGTCGTTCCAGAAGGCCCTGCGCGGACTGGAAGTCAGCGTCTACGGCCTGGACGAGATCGAGGCCGACGAGGACACCATCGAGCAGGAGCTCGCCAATCCCGGCGCCGAGCGCATGTGGTACCTCGGCCAGGCCTTCCGCGACGGCATGAGCCTGGACAAGGTGTTCCAGCTGACGAAGATCGATCCCTGGTTCCTCGTCCAGATCGAGGACATCGTGCGCGAGGAGGCGGCGCTGGCCGGGCAGAAGCTGCACGACCTCGACGCCGACGGGATGCGCCGCCTGAAGCGCAAGGGCTTCTCCGACCGCCGCCTGGCGAAACTGCTCAGCAGCTCGGAGACCGCCGTGCGCATGCACCGCCACGCCCTTGCCGTGCGCCCGGTGTTCAAGCGCGTCGACACCTGCGCCGCCGAGTTCGCCACCCACACCGCCTACATGTACTCCACCTATGAGGAGGAGTGCGAGGCGAACCCGACTTCCCGCAAGAAGATCATGGTGCTCGGCGGCGGTCCCAACCGCATCGGCCAGGGCATCGAGTTCGACTACTGCTGCGTGCACGCGGCGCTGGCCATGCGCAAGGACGGCTACGAGACCATCATGGTCAACTGCAATCCGGAGACGGTGTCGACCGACTACGACACCTCGGATCGCCTCTACTTCGAGCCGCTCTCGCTGGAGGACATCCTCGAGATCGTGAACGTCGAGCAGCCGACCGGCGTCATCGTGCAGTTCGGCGGCCAGACGCCGCTGAAGCGCGCCCTCGACCTCGAGGCCAACGGCGTGCCCATCATCGGCACCAGCCCCGACATGATCGACGCCGCCGAGGACCGCGAGCGCTTCCAGAAGATGCTGCACGAACTGGGCCTCAAGCAGCCGCCCAACCGCACGGCGCGCACCGAGGAGGACGCCATCCGCCTCGCCGCCGAGATTGGCTATCCGCTGGTGGTGCGCCCGAGCTACGTGCTGGGCGGGCGCGCCATGGAGATCGTGCACGAGCAGAAGGACCTCGAGCGCTACATGCGTGACGCCATCAAGGTGTCCAACGATTCGCCGGTGCTGCTCGACCGCTTCCTCAACGACGCCACCGAGGTGGACGTCGATGCGCTCTCCGACGGCAAGCAGGTGATCATCGGCGGCATCATGCAGCACATCGAGCAGGCCGGCGTGCACTCGGGCGATTCCGCCTGCTCGCTGCCGCCCTACACGCTGTCGCAGGAAACCCAGGACGCGCTGCGCCGCCAGACCGAGCAGATGGCGAAGGCCCTCAACGTCGTCGGCCTGATGAACGTCCAGTTCGCCATCCAGGACGGCACGGTCTACGTGCTGGAAGTGAATCCGCGCGCCTCGCGCACCGTGCCCTTCGTGTCGAAGGCGACCGGCCTGCAATTGGCCATGGTGGCGGCGCGCTGCATGGCCGGCCGTTCGCTGGCCGAGCAGGGTGTCACGCGCGAGATCGTGCCGCCCTACTATTCGGTCAAGGAGGCGGTCTTCCCCTTCAACAAGTTCCCAGGCGTCGACACCATCCTCGGCCCGGAGATGAAGTCCACCGGCGAAGTGATGGGCGTCGGCCGCAGTTTCGCCGAGGCCTTCGTCAAGTCCCAGCTGGCCGGCGGCACCCGGCTGCCCAAGTCGGGCAAGGTCTTCATCAGCGTCAAGGAACAGGACCGCGCCAAGGCAGTCGAGGTGGCGCGGGATCTGGCCGAGCTCGGCTTCACGCTGCTCGCCACGCGCGGCACCGGCGCGGCCATCGAGGCCACCGGCCTCAAGGTGACGGTGGTCAACAAGGTCGCCGAGGGCCGGCCGCACATCGTGGATATGATCAAGAACAACGAGGTGGCGCTGATCATCAACACGGTCGAGGAGAAGCGCCAGGCCATCGCCGATTCCCGCTCCATCCGCACCAGCGCGCTGGCGCAGCGCGTCACGCTGTACACGACGATCGAGGGTGCCCGCGCCGCCTGCGCCGGCATGCGCCACTTGGCCGAACTGGAAACCTACTCCTTGCAGGCGCTGCACGCCGAGTTAGGATAAGCGCCATGAGCAAGGTTCCCATCACCAAGGCGGGTGCGGAGATGCTGCGGCAGGAGCTGCACCGCCTGAAGACCGTCGACCGTCCCAACGTCGTGACGGCTATCGCCGAGGCGCGCGCCCACGGTGATCTGTCGGAGAACGCCGAGTACGCCGCCGCGCGCGAGCGGCAGAGCTTCATCGAGGGGCGCATCCAGGAAGTCGAGGGCAAGCTGGGCAACGCCCAGATCATCGATCCCAAGCTGCTCGACGCCGACGGCCGCTGCGTCTTCGGCGCCACGGTCGACCTGGAAGATCAGGAGAGCGGCACGAAGGTCACTTACCAGATCGTCGGCGATGACGAGGCCGATCTGAAGAACAACAAGATATCCATCTCGTCGCCCATCGCGCGCGCCCTCATCGGCAAGTATGCCGGGGACATCGCCGAGGTGAAGGCGCCCGGCGGCACGCGCGAGTACGAAGTCCTCGACGTCCGCTACGTCTGATCGCAGGGACGATCGTCCGGATTGCGTCAGGCGAAGAGGCAGGAGATGCCTTTGCTGCGCTATCTAATCCGGTAGGATTCCAGCTCGTAGGCGTCGGTAGTGTACGTTGTTTCCATAAGGATTTTGACGGGGCGCTTGACCTCGTGGGCGTACCAGACGGTAACGTAAAGCGGCTCCCTGGCGTTCGGGAAAGGCAGGTTGCCGATTACAAGCCGGGCAATGTCACCTTCGAAACGCGACTTCACCGATGTGAACTGCCCGGCAGGCACCCTGATCGTTTCCTGCCCCAGGACTCGGCCAGAGGACAAGGAGATGGGCGAGACGGCAGCCAACGCGTTGTTCTCTCCCTCGCCGATCCTGATGTTGCGCCACGTCTTTCCCGGCGTCAGCTCATTGAAAGACGCGTAGAACGGCGCAAGCTCGAGTATGCCGATCCTGTAATACGCCTCCATCGCGGAACCATAGCTCGATTCGATGACGTTCCCGCTGCCACTCCGCCCGATCGTTTCGGTAATCGCAGTGGGTTTCGACTCGATGATGGTGTGCACGAATCGCTTTTTGCGATCACTGGGGTTGAATCGCACATCGACCAGCGCATACGTCCAGGTATCGCCAACCTGCGGCATGTGCTGAGGTAGGCTGTGGTCCACTGGGGGCAGGGCGGTGCCGCCAGGCGACACGGCTACCGGCTTGCTTCTTTCCTCCAGCTTGGCAAGGTTGGCCTTGCCACGTTCCGGCACTTGTGCGATCCATTCGGCCGGATAGGCGAAATTGAGGTTTTGCGAATCCCGCTCCTGCCAAGTGATGATGCCCACGAGGAGGCCATTGACATCGAAAAGACCGCCGCCGCTGGATCCGGGCGAGACGGGTGCCGAGGTTTGAATCTGGGGTGCGCCCTGCTTGGTGTCCCTGAGGGACGACACGAGGCCGTCGCTGAGCGTCAGTTCGTATCCCTTGGGTGCGCCAACCGCATAGACGCGCTGTCCCACCTTGACGGCAGAGGCCCGGCCCAACTTGACCGCCGGCGCCTTGAGGTTGGGCACCTTGAGCTGGCAGAGATCGCGCTCTGGATCGGGGTGCTCGAGAACGGCGCTATAAGACTCATTGTTGCGGACGAGGCGCACAGACGACGACTTCGCCAGGACGTGGCAGTTGGTAATGACCTGCTCGGGCCCGACAACGACCCCGCTTCCGTTCCCCAGCCTCTTCTGATGTTTGTCAAAGGTGACCACGAGGAACACGCTGGGCGAGACCAGTTCGAACAGTTTGTCCGGTTCCAGGGCGTGGCCGATCCGCATGCCGGCAAACGCCAGCAGGCATGTCAGCAGGACGAGCCGGCAGTAGGGGCTATTGAACATGATGGCACCGAGTATGGTTGGTCAGCACTGTGCAGCTATTTGGGCAAAAGGTCGCGGAGATCATGCAAGTCTTTCATCACCCTGTCTTCCTGCCTGCCTGCCGCGCCCGGCTTGGGCAGCAGTCCCCCGAGATCATCCATCGTCGGACCAAATCGGCTGTCGATCTCGCCGACCTCGCGCAAATCGACGATGACATGCTTTTCCGCGATGTTCGTGTAGCGCGATTGCAGCAAGGGCAGATCACGAAAGCGCTCATCGGCGATGTACGTCCTGACAAGATAAGCGTTTGCCTGTTCTCGCCGGAAGTTGGCATGTATGTTTCCCAGATACACCCAGCTGCCCGGCTTGACGGCGAAACTGTAGCGCATATTGCGCAGCGTATAGAACGGGGCTCCCCTCGTCGGAACTACCATGTGTCGTCGCAATTCGTACTCTCCGGGCGGCAGTGTGATGACAACCAGTCGGCCCGTGTACTGGGCGGCCGCGTCCTTTCCTTCCTGTCTCCAGTCGGGCGACTCACCGGAAGGGTTGGATGCAACCGAGAACTCGGGAGAGCTTGCGCCGCCCCCGGTCGGGCCGAATACCAGGTGGTGGGCGCCGTCCAGGTTGCCGGAATAGGTGGCCGAAAAGACCAGCCCCCCCTCCTTGTTGGACGCCAGATCGATGCTTTTCTGGACGTTCTCGATGCTGCGTGGGACGGCTGGGCTTTCCTGGGCGGCAACGTGTTTTCCGGCCGTCAAAGCCGCCAGGATCGCAGCGACGAGCAAAGACCACCGGGAAGAAACCAGCGGACCAGTTCGGATGGATTGTCTTTCTGTTGTGGCCATATCTGCAGAATGGAATGGTCTACGCAATTCAGCCCTTCCGTCGGCGCGAGGCGACTCCATTCGGCCGGGCAGACGAGGTGTTTCGACGCCGGCGGACGGGGGCGCCAACCGGCGCCGCTCGGGAAGAAGGCGGTTTCGTCGTCGTCGCCCCGGGTCCGGCCTCTTGGCCCGATTCATCACTGTTCTGCCTGAAAATGATGACGATGTTTCCGATATGCTGTACAGGGGAAGCGTCGAGCCGCAAGCAGATCTCGGCGAGCAGTGCTTCGCGTTCGTCCCGCTCGGCGCCGTAGATGCGTACCTTGATCAGCTCATGGGCCTTGAGGCCGCGGTCGATTTCGGCGAGAACGGCCTCGCTGAGGCCCTTCTGGCTGATGCTGGCGACGGGATGCAGGTTGTGGGCGCGGGCGCGCAGGGCACGGCGCTGGGATGAGGTCATTTCGGTCATTTTTCGGATTTTACGCGGTGAAAAAGCACAAGACCAGCAAGGCCTGGATGCACGAACATGTCACGGACCGCTACGTCCAGCGCGCGAAGGCGGAGGGCTGGCGTTCGCGCGCCGCCTTCAAGCTGATGGAGATCGACGATAAGGATCGGTTGCTTCGGCCCGGCATGACCGTGGTTGATCTGGGCGCCGCCCCTGGAGGGTGGTCGCAGGTGGCAGCGGAGCGGGTCGGCAGCGGCGGCCGGGTGCTGGCGCTCGACCTCCTGGACATGGCCCCGGTGTCCGGTGTCGAGTGCCTCAAGGGCGATTTTCGGGAGGACGCCGTGCTGCGGGAACTGACTTTGCGCCTACGGGGCAAGCCGGTCGATCTTGTGATTTCCGACATGGCCCCCAATATCTCGGGTATAGCGGCGACGGATCAGGCGCGCTCGGTGCATTTGGCCGAGCTAGCCTTGGAGTTTGCCCGCAGGCAGTTGAACCCCGGCGGCAATTTGCTGGTCAAGGTATTCCAGGGGGCGGGTTTCGATGCGTTCCGTGCGGCCATGATGGCTGCTTTCGACAAGGTCGTGGTACGCAAGCCGAAATCGTCGAGAGACCGCAGCAGCGAGGTGTATCTGCTCGGCATGGGTTGTCATCCCCAGTCAGAAGAGGGGTAATTTGCGGCTTTTTCCGTTTGCACCGGGACGGGAAGGGTTTAGAATGACTCGCAACGGTGCATCCGCCCTTATTGGGCGTTGTTGATTTACAAGAGGAAACGCTTGAACAACCTATTCAAGAATCTCGCCATCTGGCTGGTGATCGGCGTCGTGCTGATGACCGTCTTCAATCAGTTCAGTTCGCGTCAGGTGACGCAGAACACGCTCGAGTATTCGCAGTTCCTCGAGGAGGTGAAGGCTGGCCGCATCGCCAAGGTGGTCATCCAGGGCCGCACCCTCGAAGCGACGACGACCGAGGGCAAGAAGATCACCTCCTACGCGCCGCCCGACCTGTGGATGGTGAGCGACCTGCTCAAAAACAATGTCAAGGTGGTGGCCAAGCCCGAGGAGGAACAGTCCTTCCTCATGAATATCTTCGTGTCATGGTTCCCCATGCTGCTGCTGATCGGCGTGTGGATCTTCTTCATGCGCCAGATGCAGGGCGGCGGCAAGGGCGGTGCCTTCTCCTTCGGCAAATCGCGCGCCCGCATGATGGACGAGTCGGCCAATACCGTCACCTTCGCCGACGTCGCCGGCTGCGACGAGGCCAAGGAGGACGTTGCCGAACTGGTCGACTTCCTGCGCGACCCGACCAAGTTCCAGAAGCTGGGCGGGCGCATCCCGCGCGGCGTGCTGATGGTCGGCAATCCCGGCACCGGCAAGACCCTGCTGGCCAAGGCCATCGCCGGCGAGGCGAAAGTCCCGTTCTTCTCGATTTCCGGCTCCGACTTCGTCGAAATGTTCGTCGGCGTCGGCGCCGCCCGCGTGCGCGACATGTTCGAGCAGGCCAAGAAACACGCCCCCTGCATCGTCTTCATCGACGAGATCGACGCCGTGGGCCGCCAGCGCGGGGCAGGCCTGGGCGGCGGCAACGACGAGCGCGAGCAGACGCTGAACCAGTTGCTGGTCGAGATGGACGGCTTCGAGGGCACCGCCGGCGTGATCGTCATCGCCGCCACCAACCGCCCCGACGTGCTCGACCCGGCGCTGCTGCGGCCGGGCCGCTTCGATCGGCAGGTGGTGGTGCCGCTGCCCGACATCCGCGGCCGCGAGCAGATCCTCATGGTGCACATGCGCAAGGTGCCGGTGGCGCCGGACGTCAAGGCCGACATCATCGCCCGCGGCACGCCGGGCTTTTCCGGCGCCGACCTCGCCAACCTGGTGAACGAAGCGGCGCTGTTCGCCGCACGTGGCAACAAGCGACTGGTCGACATGGACGACTTCGAGCGCGCCAAGGACAAGATTATGATGGGTGCAGAGCGCCGCTCCATGGTGATGCCCGAGGAGGAGCGCAAGAACACGGCCTACCACGAGTCAGGCCATGTCGTGGTGGCGAAGTTGCTGCCGAAGACCGACCCGGTGCACAAGGTCACCATCATCCCGCGCGGCCGGGCTCTCGGCGTGACCATGCAGCTGCCCGAGCAGGATCGCTACAGCCAGGATCGCGATCGCCTGCTGAATACCATTGCGGTGCTCTTCGGCGGCCGCATTGCGGAAGAGATCTTCATGAACCAGATGACCACCGGCGCCTCGAACGACTTCGAACGGGCCACCGACATTGCCCGCCGCATGGTGACGCAATGGGGCATGTCCGATGAGTTGGGCACCATGGTCTATGGCGAGAACGAGGGCGAGGTTTTCCTCGGCCGCTCCATTACGACGCACAAGAACGTTTCCGAGGCGACCATGCAGAAGGTCGATGGCGAGATTCGGCGCATCATCGATCAGCAGTATGGGTTGGCTCGGCGTCTGATCGAGGATAGCCGCGACAAGGTCGAAGCCATGACGCAGGCTCTGCTGGAGTGGGAAACCCTGGATGCGGATCAGATCAACGACATTATGGCCGGCAAGCCACCGCGCGAGCCGAAGCGCACGACGCCGCCGTCGAGTACGCCGGCTGACAGCTCTTCCGGGGCTGCGCCGAATGCGGCGGCGCCCGCCTAATTCGATCTGACGGAAAAGAGGCCGGATCGGGTAACCGATCCGGCTTCGCTTTTATGACGCCTCGACTTCACTGCGGGAAGTACCGCTTGTCCCTTGACCGTCCCCTCGTGATGGGCATCGTCAATGTCACGCCGGACTCTTTCTCGGACGGCGGACTTTTTTTCGATCAGGATCGAGCCGTAGCGCATGCGCGACAACTGGTCGAGGAGGGCGCCGACATCCTCGATATCGGCGGCGAATCTTCGCGGCCAGGGGCGCAAGCGGTTTCGACTGACGAGGAACTGCGCCGCGTGTTGCCGGTGATCGAGGCGCTGGCCGGCGATGGCGTCCCTCTTTCGATCGACACAGTGAAGCCGCAGGTCATGCGCCGGGCCGTTGCCGCCGGAGCTTCCATCATCAATGACATTGCCGCACTGCGCGCACCCGGCGCGCTGGGTGCGGCAGCGGAGTCGGACGCCGCCGTTTGCCTGATGCACATGCAAGGCGAGCCGGGCACCATGCAGGCCGAGCCGCGCTACGCCGACGTGGTGGCCGAGGTGCATGATTACCTTGCGCAGCGCGCGGCGGCTGTGCGGGCGGCGGGCATCGCCGCAGAGCGCATCATCGTCGATCCGGGCTTCGGCTTCGGCAAGCGGTTTGATCACAATCTGGCTCTACTGCGTCACTTGGACCGCTTCGCCGGCCTGGGCGCGTGCGTGCTGGCCGGCCTGTCGCGCAAGTCCATGCTTGGCCAGATCACCGGCAAAGAAGTCAGCCGGCGGGATGCGGCGAGCGTGGCGGCGGCACTCATTGCCGTCGCGAAAGGCGCTAAAATCCTGCGCGTTCATGATGTCGCGGCGACCAGCGACGCGCTCAAGGTATGGAATGCCGTAAATCAACAGGAATGAGACGATGAGCCGTAAATACTTCGGGACGGACGGCGTGCGGGGCACGGTGGGGACAGTGCCCATTACGCCGGATTTCGCCATGCGCCTCGGTTATGCGGCAGGCATGGTGCTGGTGGCGCGCGAGCATCTGCCGGCGGGCGAGCATCCGGCCGTGTTGATCGGCAAGGATACGCGCATCTCCGGCTACATGCTGGAAGCGGCGTTGGAGGCGGGTTTCGCCGCGGCCGGCGTCGATGTCATGCTGACCGGGCCGTTGCCGACCCCGGCCGTTGCCTATCTCACGCGGGCGCTGCGTCTGCAGGCCGGCGTCGTCATCTCCGCCTCGCACAATCCCTATCCCGACAACGGCATCAAGTTCTTTTCCGCCGACGGCGCCAAGCTGCCGGATGCGGTGGAGGCCGAGATCGAGGCCCACCTCGAGCAGCCCATCGTCTGCGTGCCGCCGGCCCAGCTTGGCAAGGCGCGCCGCATCAACGATGCGGCGGGGCGCTATGTCGAGTTCTGCAAGAGCACAGTTCCCTACGATCTGACCCTGCGCGGCTTGAAGATCGTGGTCGACTGTGCCCACGGCGCGGCCTACCATATCGCGCCGGATGTCTTTCACGAGATGGGTGCCGAGGTCAGCAGCATTGGCACCGAGCCGGATGGCATCAACATCAATAACAAAGTCGGCGCCACCGCGCCGAAGGCCCTGGCGGAAGCCGTCGTCGCGCGCGGTGCGGACCTGGGTATCGCCCTCGACGGTGACGGTGACCGGCTGATGATGGTGGATGCGGCGGGCCGGGTCTACGACGGCGACCAGCTCCTCTACGTGATCGCGCGGCAATGGCTGGAGCGCGGGCGATTGGGCGGCGGCATCGTCGGCACCTTGATGACCAATCTCGGCCTGGAGCATGCGCTGGCCGGTCTGGGTGTTCCCCTGGTCCGCGCCAAGGTCGGCGACCGCTACGTCCTGGAAACGCTGATCGAGCGCGGCTGGAAGCTGGGCGGCGAGAACTCCGGCCACATCATTTGTCTCGACCGCCACACCACGGGCGACGGCATTGTCTCGGCCTTGCAGGTTCTGGCGGCATTGCGCCTGCAGCAGTGCTCGCTGGATGAGGCTTGCGCCGGCCTGACGCTCTATCCGCAGACGTTGGTCAACGTGAAACTGCCCAACGGCTTCGACTGGCAGAATCGGCCGGAAATCCTCTCGGCGAAGCGCTGCGCCGAGCAAGAACTTGGCGACAGCGGCCGCGTCCTGCTGCGCGCCTCCGGTACCGAGCCGCTGCTGCGCGTGATGGTCGAAGGCCGCGAGTCCGATCGCGTTGATAGTCTGGCACGCGGCATTGCCGATGCGGTCCAGCGCGCCGCGGCGTGATCGGCCTGCTGCAGCGCGTCTCTGAGGCACGCGTAGACATAGCCGGGGAAACTGTCGGCGCGATCGGGCGCGGCCTGCTGGTGCTGGTCTGTGCAGAAAGGGGCGACGACGAGGCCTCCGCCTTCCGCCTGCTCGAACGCCTGCTGAACTACCGCGTGTTTGCCGACGATCTGGGCAAGATGAACCGCAGCCTGCGCGATACGGGCGGCGGGCTGCTTCTCGTACCGCAATTCACACTTGCTGCGGACACCAACAGCGGCAATCGTCCCAGCTTCACTCCCGCAGCACCGCCCGAGCTGGGGCGCAGCCTTTTCGACTACCTTGTTGCGCGCGCCGCCGAACTGCATGCGGTTACTGGCAGCGGCCGTTTCGGGGCCGACATGCAGGTCAGCCTGACCAACGACGGCCCCGTCACTTTCTGGCTGCGCGTGCCGCCGCCCGCTTCCTAAAGCGCCGATCATTTGACCGCAAGAGGCGTGGAGGCTAAAATTCTGCCCTTTTGACGTTCAGGACTCGGGTATCAACATGCGGCGCAAACTCGTGGCGGGCAACTGGAAGATGCATGGCGGCCTCGCCGGCAATCGGACGCTCCTGCAGGACCTGGTGCAGGCGATCGGTAAAGGCGGCGGCGCCGACTGCGCTGTCTGCGTGCCGTTCCCCTATCTTGGCCAGGCACAGGAACTCCTGAACGGAAGTGCCATTGCTTGGGGTGCGCAGACCCTCTCCGAGCATGCGCAAGGCGCCTTTACCGGCGAAGTCAGTGCATCGATGCTGCGGGAATTCGGCTGCCGCTATGTCATCGTCGGCCACTCGGAGCGGCGCAGCCTGTACGGCGAGAACAACGAAGCGGTGGCGGCGAAGTTCGTCGCGGCAACTGCGGGCGGGCTGACGCCGATCCTTTGTCTCGGCGAGACCCTCGAGCAGCGCGAGCAGGGTGTAACCGAGCAGGTCATTGCGGCCCAACTCGATGCCGTGACGCAAAAATCCGGCGTCGGCGCTTTTGCCGGCGCAGTCATTGCATATGAGCCGGTTTGGGCCATCGGCACGGGACGCACGGCGACTCCGCAGCAAGCGCAGGACGTGCATGCATTCATCCGTGGCCGGCTGGCGAAAAGCGACGCCGCACTGGCGCAGCGCATGCAGATCCTCTATGGTGGCAGCGTCAAGCCGCAGAACGCCAGCGAGTTGTTCGGCATGGCCGATATCGACGGCGGGCTGATTGGCGGCGCATCGCTGGTCGCGCAGGACTTCCTGGCGATCTGCGCGGCGGCCGCCTAAACGGTTACACACTTAACGGGAACGGAAATGGAAGGCGTTGTTTTCCCACTTATCCTCACCATACATATCCTGGTCGGCGCGGCCGTCATCGGCCTCGTCCTGTTGCAGCACGGCAAGGGCGCCGACATGGGGGCGGCTTTCGGCAGCGGTGCCTCGGGTAGTCTGTTCGGGGCTTCCGGCTCGGCCAATTTTCTCAGCCGGACGACGGCCATCCTTGCGACAGTGTTCTTTTTGACGAGTCTTGGGTTAAGTTACCTGGCGACCAACCGCGGCCAGACGGCACCTAGCAGCGTGATGGAACGGGTGCAGACGCCGCCGGCGGTGCCGGTCGATCAGGCACCCGCGCAGCCGGCCGCCGGCGCGGATTCGAGAGCGAAGGAAATCCCGAAGTAGGTGATGTTGCGGCGCAAAAAAAGGGTATAATTCTTTTTTGCGTCGCCATAAGAAAGAAGTGGCGCTGCCATATGAGCGAATGGCGGAGCCGCGGATTGAATGCCGACGTGGTGAAATTGGTAGACACGCTATCTTGAGGGGGTAGTGGCGAAAGCCGTGTGAGTTCGAGTCTCACCGTCGGCACCAGTAATTCCTCCGGGACCGGGCCTGCGATGGCGGGTCGGGCTCGATGTACAGCAGGAACAACGAAGGGCTCGGCGGAACGGTTGGATAGACCGTCCGCATAGACTATGTTGGAAAACTACTTTCCTGTCCTCGTCTTCATACTCGTCGGCCTGGCCTTCGGCTGTGTCCCCATCCTGCTTGGCTGGCTGATCGCCCCCAACCGGCCGGACAGCGAGAAGCTTTCCCCTTTCGAATGCGGTTTCGAAGCGTTCGAGGATGCGCGCATGAAGTTCGATGTGCGCTTCTATCTGATTGCCATCCTTTTCATTCTGTTCGATCTGGAAATCGCCTTCCTTTTCCCCTGGGCGGTGATTTTCAAGGACATCGTCTCCTCCGAAACCATGCGACTGTTCGGATTCTTCGAGATGATGCTCTTCATCGGCATTCTGGCCATTGGCTACGTCTACGCTTGGGTCAAGGGTGCATTGGACTGGGAATGAGCCTGCAATGAGCATCGAAGGCGTACTGGAAAAAGGCTTCGTCACCACCACCCTCGATACCGTCATCAACTGGACGCGCACGGGGTCGATGTGGCCGATGACCTTTGGTCTGGCCTGCTGCGCTGTCGAGATGATCCAGGCCGGCTGCTCGCGCTACGACCTCGACCGCTTCGGCATCGTTTTCCGTCCCAGCCCGCGCCAGTCCGACGTGATGATTGTGGCAGGCACGCTCACCAACAAGATGGCGCCGGCCCTGCGCAAGGTCTACGACCAGATGGCCGAGCCGCGCTGGGTGGTGTCGATGGGCTCCTGTGCCAACGGCGGCGGCTACTACCACTACTCCTATTCCGTCGTGCGCGGCTGCGACCGCATCGTGCCGGTGGATATTTACGTGCCGGGCTGTCCGCCGACGGCGGAAGCGCTGCTGTATGGCCTGATCCAGCTGCAGAACAAGATCAAGCGCACCAGCACCATTGCGCGATAACAAGGACAGACTGAAGAAATGAGCGCCAGGCTCGACTCGCTTTGCCTAAACCTGCAGAACGTCCTGGACGAACGCATTGCCGGCATCAAGACCGCGCTTGGGGAAATCACCATCGAGGTTGCGGCTGAACACTACCTCGATGTGGCGCGCACCTTGCGCGATCATCCCGATCTGCGCTTCGAACAGCTGATCGACCTGACCGGCGTTGATTATTCGGCTTGGGGCGATGGTGCTTGGAACGGCCCGCGCTTCGCCGCCGTCTGCCACCTGACTTCCGTTTCGAAGAACTGGCGCCTCCGGCTGCGCGTCTTCGCGCCCGACGACGGATTCCCTGTCCTGTCTTCGGTGGTCGGCATCTGGAACAGCGCCAACTGGTACGAGCGCGAGGCCTTCGACCTCTACGGCATCCTCTTCGAGGGCCACCCCGACCTGCGCCGCATCCTCTCCGACTACGGCTTCGTCGGCCATCCCTTCCGCAAGGACTTCCCCATCTCCGGCTACGTCGAGATGCGCTACGACCCGGAGCAGAAGCGCGTGGTCTATCAGCCGGTCAGCATCGAGCCGCGCGAGAATACTCCGCGCATCGTGCGCGAGGACAGCTATGGAGACGTCGGCCATGGCTGAGATCAGGAACTACACCATCAACTTCGGGCCACAGCATCCGGCAGCGCACGGCGTGCTGCGGCTGGTGCTGGAACTCGACGGCGAGGTCGTCGTGCGCGCCGATCCGCACATCGGTCTGCTGCACCGCGCCACCGAGAAGCTGGCCGAGACGAAGACCTGGTTGCAGACGGTGCCCTACCTGGACCGTCTCGACTACGTCTCGATGATGTGCAACGAGCACGCCTACTGCCTGGCGGTGGAGCGCCTGCTCGGAGTCGAGGTGCCGATCCGCGCCCAGTACATCCGCGTCATGATGGATGAGGTGACGCGCATCCTCAATCATCTGCTCAACATCGGCACGCATGCCCTCGACATCGGCGCCATGACCATGGTGCTGTACACCTTCCGCGAGCGGGAGGACCTGATGGATGTGTACGAGGCCGTCTCCGGCGCGCGCCTGCATGCCGCCTATTACCGGCCGGGCGGTGTTTACCGCGACCTGCCGGATCGCATGCCGCAGTACGAGGTCAACAAGTTCAAGAACGAAGCCACGGTGAGGCGCCTGAACGAGGCGCGCCAGGGCTCACTGCTCGACTTCCTCGAGGACTTTACCAACCGCTTCCCGGCCTACGTCGACGAGTACGAAACCCTGCTCACCGACAACCGCATCTGGAAGCAGCGCACCGTCGGCATCGGCGTCGTCTCGCCCGAACGGGCGCTGCAGCTCGGCTTCACCGGCCCCATGTTGCGCGGCTCCGGCGTCGAGTGGGACCTGCGTAAGAAGCAGCCCTATGAAGTGTATGACCGCATGGAATTCGACGTGCCGGTCGGCGTCAACGGAGACTGCTACGACCGGTATCTCGTGCGCATCGAGGAGATGCGCCAGGCCAACCGCATCGTCAGGCAGTGCATCGACTGGCTGCGCAAGAATCCCGGCCCGGTGATCACCGACAACCACAAGGTGGCGCCACCGCCGCGCGAGACGATGAAGGCCAGCATGGAAGAGCTGATCCATCACTTCAAGCTGTTTACCGAGGGCATGCACGTGCCGCCGGGCGAGGCCTATGCCGCCATCGAGCATCCGAAGGGCGAGTTCGGCGTCTACGCCATTTCCGATGGTGGCAACAAGCCCTACCGCATCAAGCTGCGCTCGCCCGGCTTCGCGCACCTGTCGGCTACCGACGAGATGGCGAAGGGCCACATGATTGCCGACGCCACGGCCATCATTGGCACCATCGACCTGGTGCTGGGCGACACGGACCGATAACACCATGCTGAGTCAGGACGCTTTCAAGAAAATCGACTGTGAGGTCTCCAAGTACCCAGCGGACCAGAAGCAGTCCGCGGTGATGGCGGCGCTGGCCATCGCCCAGATGGAACAGGGCTGGCTGTCCACCGAGATCATGGAGGAGGTGGCCCGCTACCTCGGCATGGCGCCGGTTGCGGTCTACGAGGTGGCGAGCTTCTACAACATGTACGACCTCGCCCCGGTCGGCAAGTACAAGATCACGGTGTGCACCAACCTGCCGTGTGCGCTGTCGGGCGGCGTGCATGCCGCCGACTACCTCAAGCAGAAGCTCGGCATCGGTTTCAACGAGACCACCGCCGACGGCAGGTTCACCCTGAAGGAAGGCGAGTGCATGGGCGCCTGCGGCGATGCACCGGTGATGCTGGTTAACAACGTGCGCATGTGCAGCTTCATGTTGCCCGAAAAGATCGACGCGCTGCTCGGGGAGTGCAAGTGATGGGTGCGCTCGGCTTTATCCTCGATCCGGTAGAGGGCGAGCGCAGCTGGCGCCTCGCCGAGTACGTCAAGCGTGGCGGCTATACGGCGCTGAGGAAGATATTCAGCGAGAGCATCCCGCCGGAGAACATCGTTGCCGAGCTGAAGAAGTCCTCGCTGCGCGGTCGCGGCGGCGCCGGCTTCCCGACCGGCCTCAAGTGGAGCTTCATGCCGCGCCAGTTCCCCGGCGCCAAATACGTTGTCTGCAACTCCGACGAGGGCGAACCCGGCACCTTCAAGGACCGCGACATCCTGCGCTGGAACCCGCACATGGTGATCGAGGGCATGATCATCGCCGGCCATGCCATGGGCTGTCAGCGCGGCTACAACTACATCCACGGCGAGATCTGGGAGATCTACAAGCGCTTCGAGGAAGCGCTGGAAGAGGCGCGAGTCGCCAATCTCCTCGGCAACAACATACTCGGCTCCGATTTCAGCTTCGAGTTGCAGGCGCACCACGGCTACGGTGCCTACATCTGCGGCGAGGAAACCGCGCTGCTCGAGTCGATCGAGGGCAAGAAGGGCCAGCCGCGCTTCAAGCCGCCTTTCCCGGCGAGCTTCGGCCTCTACGGCAAGCCGACCACCATCAACAACACCGAGACCTTTGCCTCGGTGCCCTGGATCATCAACCAGGGCGGCGACAAGTTCCTCGAGCTGGGCAAGCCGAACAACGGCGGCACCAAACTATTCTCCGTTTCCGGCCACGTCAATCGCCCCGGCAACTTCGAAGTGCCGATGGGCACGCCGTTCAAGGATTTGCTCGAGATGGCGGGTGGCGTGCGCAACGGGCGCAAGCTGAAGGCGGTGATTCCGGGCGGCTCCTCCGCGCCGGTGCTGCCGGCCGACATCATCATGGAGTGCACGCTCGACTACGACTCGATCGCCAAGGCCGGCTCGATGCTCGGCTCCGGCGCAGTGATCGTCATGGACGAGACCACCTGCATGGTGAAGGCGCTCGAGCGTCTGTCCTACTTCTACTTCGAGGAGTCCTGCGGCCAGTGCACGCCCTGCCGCGAGGGCACCGGTTGGCTCTACCGGGTCGTGCACCGCATCGAGCACGGGGAAGGGCGGCCGGAGGACCTCGATCTGCTCAACAGCGTCACGGACAACATCATGGGCCGCACCATCTGTGCCCTCGGCGACGCGGCCTCCATGCCGGTGAAGAGCTTCGTCAAGCACTTCGGCGCGGAATTCGAGTACCACATCCAGAACAAGAAATGCCTGGTGCCCGAGGACGTGCAGCGCGCGGGCAGCGGCTTCTTCAAGGTGGCGTAGCAAATGCTGGAAATCGAGATCGACGGCAAGAAAACCGAGGTGGCCGACGGCAGCACCGTGATGGATGCCGCCCACAAGCTCGGCATCTTCATCCCGCACTTCTGCTACCACAAGAAGCTGTCCATCGCCGCCAATTGCCGCATGTGCCTGGTGCAGGTGGAGAAGGCGCCGAAGCCCCTGCCGGCCTGCGCCACGCCGGTGACCAACGGCATGAAGGTGCTCACGCACTCCGAGGCCGCCGTCAAGGCGCAGAAGGGCGTGATGGAGTTCCTCCTCATCAACCACCCGCTCGACTGTCCGATCTGCGACCAGGGCGGCGAGTGCCAGCTGCAGGACCTGTCGGTCGGCTACGGCCAGAGCGCCTCGCGCTACCAGGAAGAGAAGCGCGTGGTGGTGAACAAGAACCTCGGCCCGCTCGTCTCGACCGACATGACGCGCTGCATCCACTGCACGCGCTGCGTGCGCTTCACGCAGGAGATCGCCGGCTGGATGGAACTCGGCCAGGCCTTCCGCGGCGAGCACGCCGAGATCATGCCCTTCATCGAGAAGACGGTGGACTCCGAGCTGTCCGGCAACGTCATCGACCTCTGCCCGGTCGGCGCGCTGACCTCGAAGCCCTTCCGCTTTGCAGCCCGCAGCTGGGAGCTGTCGCGCCGCAAGTCGGTCAGCCCGCACGACGGCTTGGGCGCCAACCTGATCGTCCAGGTCAAGCACGACCGCGTCTACCGCGTCCTGCCGCTGGAGAACGAGGCGGTGAACGAGTGCTGGCTGTCGGACAAGGACCGTTTCTCCTATGAGGCGTTGAATACGGATGCCCGCCTGATGAAACCGATGCTCAAGCAGTGCGGCGAGTGGCGCGAGGTGGACTGGCAGACCGCGCTGGAATTCATCGGCACCGATCTCAAGCGCGTCGTGCGCGAGCATACGGCCGCTTCGGTCGGCGCGCTGGCGTCGCCGCACGCCACGCTCGAGGAACTCTACCTGCTGCAGAAATTCGTCCGTGCCGCCGGGTCCGAGAGCATCGACTGCCGTCTCAGGCAGACTGACTTTTCGCTCGACGGCAAGAATGTCACGCCCTGGCTCGGCATGCCCGTTTCGGACATCCCGGAACTGGACCGCGTGCTGGTCGTCGGCAGCTTCCTGCGCAAGGACCATCCGCTGCTGGCGCAGCGCCTGCGCCAGGCGGCGAAGAAATTTGCCCGCGTCAGCCTAGTGCACGTCGCCGATGACGACCAACTGATCAACCTCCACGCCAAGTCCATCGTCGCGCCGTCGGCGCTGGCGGCCGAACTGGCCGGCATCGTCAAGGCCGTGGCCGAGGCCAAGGGCGCCGCCGTCGATGCCGCACTGGCCGGCGTGCAGCCTTCCGCCGCAGCGAAGGCCATCGCAGAGAGCCTGGCGTCGGGCGAAAAGAAGGCCATCTTCCTCGGCAACTTCGCCCAGCAGCACGCGCAGGCGGCAACGCTGCATGCCCTGGCGCAGAAGCTGGCCGAACTGACCGGCGCCCGCCTCGGCTATCTCGGCGAGGCGGCCAACTCGGTCGGCGGCTACATTGCCAAGGCCGTTCCCGGCGCCTCCGGCCTCAACGCCGCGCGCATGCTGGCCGAGCCGCGCAAAGCCTATTTCGTGCTGCACGCCGAGCCGGAGCTCGACTGCGCCAATCCGTCGCAGGCCCTGGCCGCGCTGAAGAACGCCGACCTGGTCGTGGCGCTGACGCCGTTCAGGACGCGCGCCCTCGATTACGCCCATGTGATCCTGCCGATCGCGCCGTTCACCGAGACTTCCGGCACCTTCATCAATACCGAGGGGCGCGTGCAGAGCTTCAACGCCGTGGTCAAGCCGTTGGGCGAGACGCGCCCGGCCTGGAAGGTGCTGCGCGTGCTGGGCAACCTGCTGGGGCTGGCCGGTTTCGATTACGACAGTTCGGAAGCCGTGCGCGCCGAGGCGCTGGGCGGCAAGCCGGCCTCGGTGGCCGAGCGCCTGAACAACAAGGCTGATAGCATGGCCCTCAACCTGGCTGCAGCCGCACCCGCCCTGCAACGCATTGCTGACGTGCCGATCCATTTCGCCGATGCGCTCGCGCGCCGTGCGCCCTCGCTGCAGAAGACCCGCGATGCGGTGCCGCCTGCCGCGCGCATGAACGCCACCACGCTGGCGAAGCTCGGCCTCGCCGACGGCGCTCAGGTAAAAGTCAGTCTCGGCGGGACGGCGATCCTTGCCGCGCAACTCGATGCCGGCGTGCCCGACGGCTGCGTGCGGGTTTCCGCCGGCCACGAATTGACCGCCGGCCTCGGCCCGATGCAAGGCGAGATCACTGTGGAGCGCGTGTAATGGAAGCCCTCGTCCTCCAGTTCTTCCAGTGGTTCTGGAATCTGTTCGGGCTGTGGGACCCACTCTGGGCGCTGGTCAAGCCGGCATGGCCGCTGGTCTGGGTGCTGATGAAGATCGTCGCCATCCTGGTGCCACTGATGCTGTCGGTGGCCTACCTCACGTTCTGGGAACGCAAGATCATCGGCTGGATGCAGGTGCGCATCGGCCCAAACCGCGTCGGGCCCTGGGGATTGCTGCAGCCGATCGCCGACGGCATGAAGCTGTTCTTCAAGGAGGTGCTGGTGCCGACCGGCGCCAACAGAGCGCTGTTCTTCGTCGGGCCGGTGATGGCCATCGCCCCGGCGCTGGCCGCCTGGGCGGTGGTGCCTTTCTTCGACGGCGGCGCGTTGGCCGACATCGACGCGGGCCTGTTCTACGTCCTGGCGATGACCTCGATGGGCATCTACGGCGTCATCATCGCCGGCTGGGCCTCCAACTCGAAATACCCCTTCCTCGGCGCCATGCGCGCGTCGGCGCAGATGGTGTCCTACGAGATCGCCATGGGCCTCGCCCTCGTGACGGTGTTGATGATCTCGAACAGCCTGAATTTCTCCGACATCGTGCGCGCCCAGGGCCGCGGCTGGTTCGCCGACCATGGCGCCGGCTTTCTCTCCTGGAACTGGATCCCGCTGCTGCCGATGTTCGTCGTGTACTTCATCTCCGGCGTGGCCGAGACCAACCGTGCCCCCTTCGACGTGGTCGAGGGCGAATCCGAGATCGTCGCCGGCCACATGGTCGAGTTTTCCGGCATGGCTTTCGCCATGTTCTTCCTTGCCGAATACGCCAACATGATCCTGGTGGCGACGCTGACCTCAATCCTGTTCCTCGGCGGCTGGCTGTCGCCGGTCAGTTTCTTGCCCCACGGCTTTCATTGGCTGGCGCTGAAGATCTCGTTCTTCCTGTTCCTCTTCCTGTGGTTCCGCGCCACCTTCCCACGCTATCGCTATGACCAGATCATGCGCCTGGGCTGGAAGGTGTTCGTGCCGCTGACCCTGGTCTGGATCGCCGTCGTCGGCACCTGGATGGTGTCGCCGTGGAACATCTTCAAGTGAGGGTCTGAGATATGGGCGCCAAGGACTTCCTCAACAGCCTGCTCCTGAAGGAACTCTTCAAGGGCATGTCCGTCACGGGGCGCTACCTGTTTGCGCCGAAGATCACCGTGCAGTACCCCGAGGAGAAGACGCCGCAGAGCAACCGCTTCCGCGGCCTGCACGCTTTGCGCCGCTACCCGAATGGTGAAGAGCGCTGCATCGCCTGCAAGCTGTGCGAGGCGGTGTGTCCGGCGATGGCCATCACCATCGAATCGGCGCAGCGCGAGGACGGCTCGCGCCGCACGACACGCTACGACATCGACCTGACCAAGTGCATCTTCTGCGGCTTCTGCGAAGAGGCCTGTCCGGTGGACGCCATCGTCGAGACGCGCGTGCTGGAGTACCACGGCGAGAAGCGCGGCGACCTCTATTACACCAAGCAGATGCTGCTGGCGGTGGGCGACAAGCACGAAGCACAGATCGCCGCTGACCGCGAACAGGATGCCAAGTACCGGTGAACTTCATGGATTTCAAGACCGCGCTCTTCTACATCCTGTCGGCGATTCTGGTTATCGCCGCGCTGCGCGTGATCACCGCACGCAACCCGGTGCATGCCGTGCTGTTCCTGGTACTCGCCTTCTTCAACGCCAGCGGCCTCTGGCTGCTGCTGCAGGCCGAGTTCCTCGCCATCGCCCTCATCGTCGTTTACGTCGGTGCGGTGATGGTGCTGTTCCTCTTCGTCGTCATGATGCTTGACATCAATCTGGAGCGCCTGCGCCAGGGTTTCTGGAGCAACCTCTGGCTGGGCGGCCCGATCGCGCTGCTCATGGTGGCCGAGATGGTGGCGGTGCTCTCGGCACGCAATATCGCGCCCGAAGGAGCACCGGCCGCTGCGGTGGGCTCGAACACCAAGGCGCTGGGCGTGGCGATCTACACGGACTACGTCTATCCCTTCGAACTCGCGTCGGTCATCCTGCTCGTCGCGCTGATCGCCGCCGTCGTGCTCAACCTGCGCAAGCGCAAGGATACCAAGCAGCTCGATCCGGCCCGGCAGATCGCCGTCAAGCGGAGGGACCGCGTGCGCATCGTGTCCATGCCCTCGGAGAAGGAATGATGCCCAGCCTGAACCATTTCCTGATCCTCGGCGCCATCATTTTCTCGATCGGCGTGGTCGGCGTCTTTCTCAACCGCAAGAACCTCATCGTGCTGCTGATGGCCATCGAGCTGATGCTGCTCGCCGTGAACATGAACTTCGTCGCCTTCTCGCACTTTCTCGGCGACATGGGGGGGCAGGTCTTCGTCTTCTTCATCCTGACGGTCGCCGCGGCCGAGGCCGCCATCGGCCTCGCCATCCTGGTCGTGCTGTTCCGCAACCTGCGCACGATCCACGTCGACGATCTGGATAGCCTGCAGGGATAACCATGGAAATGCATCCGTACGCGTTGTGGGTCCCCTTGGCGCCGCTCTTCGGCGCCCTCGTTGCCGGCCTGTTCGGCGGGACGATCGGCCGCGCCGGCGCCCATTGGGTGACCAGCCTGGGTGTGGCCGTTTCGCTGATACTTTCCTGGCTGATCTTCCAGGACGTGCAGGCGGGCAACGCCTACAATGCCGCGGCTTACGTCTGGGCGACTAGCGGCGGCTTGAGCTTCGAGGTTGGCTTCCTGCTCGACAAGCTGACCGTGACCATGATGCTGGTGGTCAACTTCGTTTCGCTCATGGTGCATATTTACACCATCGGCTACATGGCGCACGACGAGGACAACTGGCCTGCGGACAGCCTGGCCGGGAAGAACAGCTACCAGCGTTTCTTCGCCTACATCTCGCTGTTCACCTTCTCCATGCTGATGCTGGTGATGAGCAACAACTTCCTCCAGCTCTTCTTCGGTTGGGAGGCGGTGGGCTTGGTCTCCTATCTGCTGATCGGTTTCTGGTCGGTGCGGCCGACGGCGATCTACGCCAACCTGAAGGCTTTCCTGGTCAATCGTGTCGGCGATTTCGGTTTTCTGCTCGGCATCGGCCTCATTGCCGCCTATTGCGGCACGCTGAACTACAGCGAAGTCTTCGCCATGGCGCAGAAGCTGGCCGGCACCACGGTCGAGCTGATTCCAGGCTCGCCCTGGCTGCTCATCTCGGTCGTCTGCATCTGCCTGTTCGTCGGCGCCATGGGCAAGTCGGCGCAGTTCCCCCTGCACGTCTGGCTACCGGACTCGATGGAGGGTCCTACGCCGATTTCCGCCCTGATCCATGCCGCCACCATGGTGACGGCCGGCATCTTCATGGTCTCGCGCATGTCGCCGCTGTTCGAGCTGTCCTCCGCGGCGCTGTCTTTCGTCATCGTCATCGGCGCCATCACCGCCTTCTTCATGGCGCTGATCGCCATCGTGCAAACGGACATCAAGCGCGTCGTCGCCTATTCGACGCTGTCGCAGCTCGGCTACATGACCGCGGCGCTGGGCGCCTCGGCCTACTCGGCGGCGATGTTCCACCTTGCCACGCACGCCTTTTTCAAGGCCGTGCTGTTCCTCGGCGCCGGCTCGGTCATCATCGCCATGCATCACGAGCAGGACATGCGCCGGATGGGCGGCCTCAGGAAGTACATGCCGATCACCTATCTCACGGTGCTGATCGGTGCCATCGCCAACGCCGGCCTGCCGCCCTTCGCCGGCTTCTTCTCGAAGGACTCCATCATCGAGGCGGTGCATCTGTCGACCACGCCGGGTGCCGGATTCGCCTATGCGCTGATCCTGGCCGGCGTCTTCATCGGCGGCTTCTACTCCTTCCGCCTCGTCTTCTTCGCTTTCCACGGCAAGGAGCGCTTCCGCGAGGCGCCGGCGCATGATGCGCACGGCGGACATGCGGCCCATGATGCCCACGAACACGATGCGCATGGGCACGACAGCCACGGCGGCCATGGCCATCACGGTCCGGTGGAGCCGAAGGAGTCGCCCTGGGTGGTGACCGTGCCGCTGATCCTGCTGGCCATCCCGGCCATCGCCTCGGGCTGGCTGATCGGGCCGGTGCTGTTCGGCGGCTACTTTGGCGGTGCGATCTACATTGCGCCCGAGCATCCGGCCATGGCCACCATGGCGCAAGGATTTCACGGCGTGATGGGCATGATCGCCCACGGCATGATGACGCCGCCGTTCTGGCTGGCCCTGGCTGGCGCGGCGACGGCCTGGTACCTCTATATCGTGCGACCCGACCTTCCCGCCGTCATCAAGGAGAAGTCCGGCCTGTTGGCACGCATCCTCGAGGAAAAGTACGGCTTCGACCGTTTCAACGACTGGTTCTTTGCCGGTGGCGCGCGCCTGGTCGGTCGAGGCTTGTGGCGCGGCGGCGATCAGGGCTTGATCGACGGCGTGGCGGTGAACGGATCGGCCAAGGTGGTCGGTTGGATCGCCTCGATTGTTCGACTGTTCCAGTCGGGCCACATCTACCAATACGCCTTTTCCATGATCATCGGCGTGTTCGTGCTGCTGACTTTATGGCTGAATCGGGCCTAGGAACTTAAGAGATGTCCGGATTACCTCTGCTCAGTCTCGCGATCTGGCTGCCTATCTTCGGCGGCCTGCTTGTGCTCGCCACCGGTTCCGACCGAAACGCCGGGCTGGCGCGCCTGCTGGCACTGATCGTGGCGGTGGCCGGTTTCCTTGTCACCGTTCCGCTGTACACCGGCTTCGACACGCGCACCAGCGATATGCAGTTTGTCGAGCTGCTGCCATGGGTTCCGCGCTTCCACATCAACTACCAACTCGGCGTGGATGGTATTTCGGTGCTGTTCATTCTGCTCAACAGCTTCATCACGCCCCTCGTTGTGCTGGCCGGCTGGAAAGTGATCGAGGAGAAGGTCGCCCAGTACATGGCCGCCTTCCTCATCATGTCGGGCCTGATGAACGGCATCTTCGCGGCGCTCGATGCGGTGCTGTTTTACATCTTCTTTGAAGCCTCGCTGATTCCGATGTACATCATCGTCGGCGTCTGGGGCGGGCCGAACCGGGTATACGCCGCCTTCAAGTTCTTCCTCTACACGCTACTCGGCTCGCTGCTGATGCTGGTCGCGCTGATCTATCTCTTCTTCCAGTCCGGCTTCAGCTTCAACCTGCTCGACTGGCATGCCCTGCCCATTCCGCTCGAGGCACAGAAGCTGCTCTTCTTCGCTTTCCTGGCGGCCTTCGCCGTCAAGGTGCCGATGTGGCCTGTGCATACCTGGCTGCCGGACGCCCACGTCGAGGCGCCGACCGGCGGGTCGGTGGTGCTGGCCGCCATCATGCTGAAGCTGGGTGCCTACGGCTTCCTGCGCTTCTCGCTGCCCATTGCGCCGGATGCCTCGCGCGAACTGGCCTGGCTGATGATCACGCTGTCGCTGATCGCAGTTGTGTATATCGGCTTCGTCGCACTGGTGCAGACCGACATGAAGAAGCTGATCGCTTATTCGTCGATCTCGCACATGGGCTTCGTCACGCTCGGCTTCTTCATCTTCAACTCGCTCGGCATCGAGGGCGCCCTGGTGCAGATGATCTCGCACGGTTTCGTTTCGGGCGCCATGTTCCTTTGCGTAGGAGTGCTCTACGACCGCGTGCACAGCCGCCAGATCGCCGACTACGGCGGCGTGGTCAACACCATGCCGAAGTTTGCCGCTCTGTTCATGCTGTTCGCCATGGCCAATTCTGGATTGCCGGCCACGAGCGGCTTTGTCGGCGAGTTCATGGTCATCCTTGGCGCGGTGAAGCACGACTTCTGGATCGGCGCCGCCGCCGCCACGACGCTGATTCTCGGCGCCGCGTATACCCTGTGGATGTTCAAGCGCGTCGTGTTCGGCGCGGTGGCCAACCACCACGTCGCCGAGTTGACGGATATCGGCATGCGCGAGTTCATCGTGCTTGGCCTGCTGGCGTTGTGCGTGCTCGGCATGGGCCTCTATCCCTTCCCGTTCACGGAAGTGATGCACGCATCGGTGGACAACCTGCTGAAGCACGTTGCTGTCTCCAAGCTCTGAGCCCACGACCATGATCAACTTCGTGATGCCCGATCTCTACCCCGCCTCGGCGGAGATCTTCATTCTGACCATGGCCTGTGTCGTGCTGCTGGTGGACCTGTTCGCGCGCGGACGGCCCTGGCTCGCCTACCTGCTTACGCAGCTCACGCTGGTGGCCTGCTTCATCATCACCTTCCGTACCCTCGATGGCCAGCCGGTGACGACGTTCAGCAACATGTTCATCGACGACCTCTTCGCCGATCTGCTCAAGCTCGCCCTGTATCCGGCCGTGGCCATCGCCCTGGTTTACTCGCGCGGCTACCTGGCGGCGCGCAATCTCGACAAGGGCGAGTTTTACCTGCTGGTGCTGTTTGCCACGCTCGGCATGATGGTGATGATTTCGGCCAATCATTTCGTCAGCCTGTATCTGGGTCTCGAATTGCTGGCGTTGTCGATGTATGCCCTGGTGGCGATAGACCGCGACTCGGTGCGGGCGACCGAGGCGGCGATGAAATACTTCGTCCTCGGCGCCATGGCGTCGGGGCTGCTGCTCTATGGAATGTCCATGGTGTACGGCGCCATCGGCAGCCTGGAAATCACCGAGATCGGCAGCCGCATCGCGCTCGGCGGAGGCAACAAGACGGTGCTGGTGTTCGGCTTGGTCTTCGTCGTCGCCGGCCTCGCCTTCAAGCTCGGCGTGGTGCCTTTCCACATGTGGGTGCCGGACGTCTATCACGGCGCGCCGACAGCGGTGACACTGCTCATCAGTTCGGCACCGAAACTGGCCGCGCTGGCCATCGTCCTTCGCATGCTGTTTTCCGGATTGGGAGAACTGGCCCAGCACTGGCAGCCGATGCTGATGCTCCTTGCCATGCTGTCCATTGCCCTCGGCAACCTGGCGGCGATCGCCCAGACCAACCTGAAACGCATGCTTGCCTATTCGGCCATTTCGCACATGGGTTTCCTGCTGCTGGCGATTTTGTCTGGCGTGGTCGGAGGCGATCCGCGTTTCGCCTTCAATGCCTATACCTCGGCGGTGTTCTATGTCATCGCCTACGTGCTGATGGGCCTCGGCGCCTTCGGCATGATCATGCTGCTCTCGCGCGCGGGTTTCGAGGCGGAAAACATCGAGGACTTCAAGGGCTTGAACCGGCGCAGCCCGTGGTTCGCTGCGGTCATGATGATCTTGATGCTTTCCATGGCCGGCATTCCGTTCTTTGTCGGGTTCTTCGCCAAGTTCCTCGTACTGCAGGCGGTGGTTGCCGCTGGCCAGGTCTGGCTGGCCGTGTTTGCCGTCCTGTTCTCGCTGGTCGGCGCCTTCTATTACCTGCGGGTTGTGAAGGTGATGTATTTCGACGCGCCGACGGATACCGCGCCGATTGCTGCTCCACTCGACATGCGCGTGTTGCTGTCGATCAACGGCGTTGCGGTGGCGTTGCTCGGGCTGCTGCCGGCCGGTTTGCTCGAGTACGCCATTTTCGCCGCCTACGCCTTCCTGATCGGCGGCTGACGTCCCTGAACGGCGGGACGGTCCGGTTTCTCCACCTCAACCGACACGCGGTTCATGAAGGGAACAGAACCAAACGGGCATTTGCGCGAAACCGGCTTGGCCAGCGAAGAGGTGTTTTCGGGCAAGCTGCTCCGCGTCAAGCGTGATACGGTGCGCTTGCCCGACGGCCGGCAAGCCACGCGGGAATACGTCGCGCATCCCGGCGCGGTAGTGATGATCGCCCAGCTTCCCAACGGCAAGCTGTTGTTCGAGCGCCAGTTTCGATACCCGCTCGATCGTGTTTTCCTCGAATTGCCGGCCGGCAAGATCCATTCCGGCGAAGACATCCTGCTGACCGCAAAGCGCGAACTGCAGGAGGAGACCGGCTATGTTGCCGCGCATTGGCACTACCTGGGGGTGATCCATCCCTGCATCGGTTATTCGGACGAGCGCATCGAGATCTTTTTTGCGCGCGGGCTGTCCCATGTCGGACATGCGCTCGACGACGGCGAATTCCTTGAAGTCCATGAATTGGACCTGACCGAGGCAATCGAGGCGGTGCGTGATGGCCGTCTGACCGACGGCAAGAGTATCGCCGGCCTGCTCTGGGCCGAGCGCGTGCTGGATGGCCGGTGGGCACTTCCGGCCGTTCTGGAGTAGGTGCGCATCAGCATTTCAGCCAATACTTATAGCGTGTAAAATCCCATCTTGGCCCCGTGCAAACGGGCCGCATCGGTGGAGATGTTGTATGAAGCAGTGCAGTCCCACGCTTCAGCAGACTGAAGCCGGAGCGCGCAAGGAAGAGGCAGGCAAGGAAAGCGGACGGATCCAGGCCCTGCGCGTTCTGTCCGAGGTGACAGCGACACTGGCCTCGGAATACGACCTTGAGGCGCTGCTCAACCGGTTCCTCAGCATGATGGTGAGGCTGACCGGCGCATCCGCTGGCGTCGTGCGTGTGGTGACCAGCGACGGACGACATCTGAAACTGGCCGCTTCTCTCGGTTTGCCACCTGAACTGGTGGAAAACGAGCGTCTGGTCGACATCAACTGCGGCGTTTGTGGTGTGGCCCTGCGTAGCGACGAGATCAAGCAGACGCGCGATCTCAAGCCCTGTATCGCGCGCACCGGCCAACCCTTCTTCGGCGAATGCCGTTCCATGGTCGTCGTGCCGCTCGAGCACAACGGGCGGCTGCTCGGCGCCTACAATCTGTACATGACGGAAGAGCGGGCGATCCCCGAGGAGGTGTCGCTGCTCTTCTGTTCCATCAGCGAGCACCTCGCTATGGCCGTCGAGAACACGCGGCTCATGCGCGAGAACCTGCGCATGACGCTGATGAGCGAGCGGCAGATGATGGCCAACGAGGTGCATGATTCGCTGGCGCAGACCATGGCCTACATGAAGATGCGCATCGCGCTGCTGCGCGAGGCCCTGCTGCAGTACGAGAGCGGCAAGGCGCTCAAGTACTCCGGCGACATCCAGCAGGCGCTCGACGAAGCCTATGCCAGCCTGCGCGAACTGCTTACGCAGTTCCGCAACCGGATGGATCCGCTCGGCCTCGATCACGCCCTCAAGGAGATCGCCGCAGGATATTTCGATCGCACGGGGATTCGCCTCGACTTCGAGAATCGCATTCCGGATCTGAACCTGACCGTTGACCAGGAGGTGCAGGTCTTTCACATTCTGCAGGAGGCGCTTTCCAATGTTGCCCGCCATTCCGGGGCAAAGAACGCCTGGCTGACGCTGGAGGTGATCGACGGCCAGTACGCTTTCACCGTCGAGGACGACGGCCGCGGCGTCTTCGTCATGGGTGCGACGCCCGATCTGCGCCACCATTTCGGCATCAGCATCATGAGCGAGCGTGCCCAGCGTCTGAACGGAAATATCGAGATCGCCAACCGGCCGCAGGGCGGCGCGCGCCTGCGCCTTCTCGTGCCGATGCATCGGGAAGGAACAGCATGAGCCAGGAAATCAGGGTCATGCTGGTCGACGACCATACCCTATTTCGAAAGGGGCTGGCCGAACTTCTCGATGGGCGCGACACCATTCGAGTCGTCTCCGCCACCGGCAATCCGGCCGATGCATCGCGACTGCTTGACGAGGCGCAGCCTGATGTCCTCGTGCTCGATCTCAATATGCCGCCGCACGGTGGGCTCGCTCTCCTGCGCGAGTTGCAAGGCAGGGGGTGGGACAGGCCGACGCTGATCCTGACGGTCAGCGACGCCGAGGACGACCTCGCCAACGCCATGCGGGCTGGTGCGCGCGGCTATCTTCTGAAGGACATGGAGCCCGACGACGTCGTCGACGCCATCCAGCGCGCGATGCGTGGCGAAACGGTTGTGGCGCCGGCAATGACGCTGAAGCTGGTGAATCTTCTGCAGGGCGGCGGCAGCAAGAGCGCAGCACGCGAGAACCTGCTCTCCCAGCTTACTGCACGCGAGCGCGAGATCCTCGACCACCTGGCGCAGGGTCAGTCGAACAAAGCCATCGCGCGGGCGCTGGACATTTCGCACGACACGGTCAAACTGCACGTGCGGCACATACTCTCCAAGCTGAACCTGACCTCGCGCGTCGAGGCGGCGGTGTTTGCCGTAGAGCAGAAAATCTCCCCGAGGCAGAAATAGCCCGCCCGCTCCGGTGTCTCGGTAGGGAGCGGCAGAAGGATGGGTCAATGCCGCTGTGCTGAAGGGGCGGAGTTTGCTATTCTTAATACTTGAAACGAATTACGAGCCAGAGCGACACGCAAGATGCTTGCAATCCAATGCCCATCGTGCCAGCACAAGAATACGCCGGGGGAGCGTTTTTGCGAATTCTGCGGTGTTCCGCTTGATTTGAAGCCTTGTCCGAATTGCGGCAAGGTCGATCTGGTGACCACGCAAGTCTGCTCGGCATGCGGCGAGGTTTTTCCGCACATCGCGCTCGCGCCCAACGGCGAGGCAAGCGAGACTTACCGTCCTGCCGGCAACGTCGCGGGTGAAACGCCGGCTTCGTCAAGGCGCGGCAGGCCGACCTATTCGAATACCATTCAGGCGCCGCCGAGCAGCACCGAGGCGCCGCCCAGCCGCGCCCTGCCGCTGATTCTGGTCGCAATAGTCGCCGGCGGCATACCGCTCCTGTGGATGAACCGGGACCGCATGCCCTTGCCCAAGGCCTGGCATGTCCAGAGCACGCCGCCCGAGAGTGCAAGCCCGTTGCCGGCTCCGGCACCGGTGCAGGCGCCGGCTGCGACGCCGCAGCCGGTGCCTGCGAAAAACGATCCGCCGAAGGAGGAGCCGGAAAAGGAACGTGCCGCGAAGCAGGAGCCCACCGAACAGAAGGCGCCGACGAAGCAGCAGTCGGCTCCGGCTCAGGCGCCATCGGCAGCGAGACAGAGGGAAAGCGCCCGGACAGCAGGCGGGACGCAGGCGGGGACGCCACCTCGCGAATGCACCGAAGCCGTCGCCGCGTTAGGTCTGTGCGAACGGAAGCCAAAACGGGATTGAGGCCGGCCGTCGCGGTTCGGTGGCTGCTTGCGCTGCTGGCCGTGCAGGCGTTCAGTCTTCACGCCGCCGATAAGGTCAGTCTGTTGATCGGCCAGGACCGCGACATCCACCCTCAGATCGGTCGCGACATTGCCAAGTTCATCGCCCGGCCTGCCGGCATCACCCTCCAACTGGATGCCGCCAATGGGCCAGCCGAGAGCCTGCAGCGTCTGCGCGAGGGCGCGCGCTTCGGCTTGGCCTTGCTTCCCTCCGATACGCTGCCGGCCTATGTCGATGCGGCCGCGGGCGGTCATGCCGATGCAAGCCGGATCGCGTCGCCCTTGCGGGTGATTGCGTCGCTGTACGCCGAGGAGGTCTATTTCATCGTCCGCAACGACGCGCCGTTTGAGTCCCTGCAGGACATCAAGTCGGCCCGCATCGATGTCGGCCCCGCAAAAAGCGGCACCGCGCTTACCGTGCTTACGCTCTACCGGTTCTTGTTCGGCGAGCCCGTGCCCGACGGCAATCTCAGTTTCCTCGGCCCCGAGCAGGCATTGGTCAAACTGATCACCGATCGGACTGTGGACGTCGTGTCCTTTACCTCGCCTCAACCGGCGCGCCTGCTGGTGAACATGAAGGCCGACGCGCGTCGCTTCGTGAAACTGCTGAAGTTCGACGCGAATCATCCGGCCAGCCAGGCCATCCTGCAACGCTACGATGCTACGACGCTGCGTGCCTCCAGCTACCCGAACCTGTTGCACGAGGACATCCCTGCGCTGTCGAACCGGCTGTATCTTGTGGCCTATGGCCAGCGCCGCGGCGACGATGAGTTGCTGACGCGCATCGCGCGCACCTGGTGCCGCAATCTGCCGCGCCTGCATGACGAAGGACATGCGAAGTGGCGCGAGATCGAACCCATGCAGGCCGGGTTGAAGCAGGGATGGCAGTATGCGACACCGGTTGCGAGGGAGATGGCGCGCTGCGCAGGGCAGGCATTGCCCAAACCGTCCTGCTCGCAGCTGGACCGCGTACTCGGGCTTTGCGAATAGCCGCCTTTATCGGCTGCGTGACGCAATTCACGGACTTTTCCCCGGGACTTGCCTAGGATTCGTTCCAGCAACTCGATGATTCTTGCATGTCATGTCCCGGCTCGGACTTCGATCATGCCAGTGACGGTGAGTCTCTGATCGCAGATGTACGTGCAAGCTGGGCGGCCGGGCAGGTGGCGACAGAGCCGGATCCGGGATGCAGTGTGGCCGCTTACCGCGGGAGAACCGGGTTGCCGAAGGCGCGAGAGCGAAAGCTCCCGCGCCTTTCTTGTTTCGACGCTACGCGTCTTTCTTCCAGGAACCGACGTCGGGCGCGCCGGCGGGATCGAACCATTTCAGCTTGTCGTGCAGCTTGACCACTTCGCCGACGATGATGAGGGTGGGCGGCTTGAGATGCGCCGACTCGGCCTGCTGCGGCAGCGTGGCGAGGGTGCCGATGAGGATGCGCTGGCGGTTCGTTGTGCCCTGCTGCACGATGGCGGCGGGGGTGCTGTCGGGCAGACCGTGGGCGACGAGTTCCCGGCACAGCACCGGCAGGCCGTGCAGGCCCATGTAGAAGACGACGGTCTGGTGCGGCCGCGCCAGGCCGGTCCAGTCTAGATTCATCGTGCCGTCTTTGAGATGGCCGGTGACGAAGACGCAAGCCTGGGCGTAGTCGCGGTGGGTGAGCGGGATGCCGGAGTAGGAAGCGACGCCCGCCGCCGCCGTGATGCCGGGCACCACTTCGAAAGAGATGCCATGGGCGGAGAGCGTCTCGATTTCCTCGCCGCCACGGCCGAAGATGAAGGGGTCGCCGCCCTTCAGGCGCAGCACGCGCTGGCCTTCCCGGGCCAGCTTCACCAGCAGGGCATTGATCTCTTCCTGGCGCAGGGTGTGGTTGTTGCGCTCCTTGCCGACGTAGATGCGCTGCGCGTCGCGCCGGCACAGTTCGACGATGGCGGGCGATACCAGATGATCGTGTACCACGACATCGGCCTGCTGCATGAGCTTGAGCGCGCGGAAGGTGAGGAGATCCGGGTTGCCGGGGCCGGCGCCGACGAGATAGACCTCGCCGCGCGGTGGTTCGTCTCTGGCGGCGGCGAGCTGTTGCTCGAAGTATTGTTCGGCTTCCTTGCCCTTGCCGGCCAGCACCAGGTCGGCGAAGCTGCCGCCGAGCATTCTTTCCCAGAAGATGCGCCGCTGCGGCGGGTTGGCGAAGTGCTGCTTGACGCGGCCGCGCAAGTCATTGGCGAGCTGCGCCAGTCGGCCGTAGGCTGCCGGGATCATCGTCTCCAGCTTGGCTCGCATCAGGCGCGCCAGCACCGGCGAGGCGCCACCGGTCGACACCGCCACGACCATGGGCGAACGGTCGACGATGGAGGGGAAGATGAAGCTGCACAACTCGGGCGAGTCGACCACATTCACCGGAATGTCGCGCGTCCTCGCCGCCCGCGAGACGGCTTCGTTGACCGCGTGGTCGTCGGTGGCGGCGATGACCACCGTCGCGCCGGCGAGATGGGCGTCCTCGAAGCGCGTCGCTACGTGCTCGATGCGGCCGGCGGCTTTCTCCGCGGCGAGGGTCTCGCCCAGTTCCGGCGCCACGACCGCGACTTTCGCGCCGCAGCCGAGCAGGAGCCCGACCTTGCGCGCGGCGACGGCGCCACCGCCGACGACGAGGCAGCGCGCGCCCTTGAGGTTCAGGAAGATCGGCAGGAAATCCATGGGTCAGGCGATGGTGACGGCTTCGCTGCGGCCGTCTTCAATGCTCTTCAATGCAAGTAGCCGCCATTATACCGGCTCAGCCTGCCGAGCCGCAGCCGCCGCGGCTGCCACAGCCGCCGCAGCTGGAGGGCGGGCAGTTGCCGCCCGGGGCCTGGGTCTGCATGAAGACGAACTGCCACTCGCCCGGCTCGACCTCGACGAAGTCGAGCAGCATGCCTTCAAGCAGTTCGCGGCTGGGCGGGGCGATGAGGACGGTGAGCCCCTCGCATTCGTAGGCAAGGTCGTGCTCGCGCTCGTCGTCGAAGCCGAGGCCGAAGGCGATCTGGCCGTCCTCCTCGAGCTTGGCGGCGACTCGCAGGGCCATGCCGACGGCGTCGCTCTGGCTGGCGGAGTCGAGGATGCGGGTGGCGGCGGCGGGGGTCAGAGTGAACATTCTGTCTTGTCCTTTCAGTCGTTGGGAGTGGAAGCGGTTGTCATGTGTTGGCGGGCGAAGCCGACGAAGCGCGCCGCCCAGTTGCAGTTGCCGGCGCTCCTGAGGTGCGTGTAGGAGGCCAGCAGGTTCTTGTGGACGATGCCGTCGTGGGCGCCGTCGGCGCCGTGGCCGCGTTTCACTTCATAGGCGAAGCGCGTGCCCGGCGCGAGGTTCTCCAAGCTGGAGTAGTGGAATTCGTGGGCCGGGATCTCGTCCGGGTGCGTGCCCGGTGGCACCCAGGGATGGGCGGCGGTGGGCGCCAGGCGCACGTAGCCGCGCCCGACCGGCTTCTCGTGCATGACGACGTCGGCCGGAATGACGCCGGCCATGGCGCGCTTCTCCCCCCGCCAGGCGAGGCTGCGGGCGAGATACATCAGTCCCCCGCATTCGGCGTAGGTCGGCAGTCCCGCCTCGATGGCGGCGCGTATCGACTCGCGCATGCTTAGGTTGGCTTCCAGCTGGCGCATGAAGCACTCGGGGAAGCCGCCGCCGAGGAAGAGGGCGTCCACCGCCGGCAGCTTCGCATCGGCGATGGGGCTGAAGGGCACCAGCTCGGCGCCGGTCTGCCGGAGCGCGTCGAGATCGTCGGCGTAGTAGAAGCCGAAGGCCGCGTCGCGGGCGATGCCGATGCGCAACGTCGGCTGCGTCGTCGGCGCCGCGGCGACCATGGCGGGCTTGAGCGGCTTGTCCGTCGCCGTCAGCTGCAGCAGCAGGTCGATGTCGACCTGTTCCGAGACCGTTTTGGCGATGGCGGCGATGCGGGCCTCGGCGGCTGCAGCCTCGTTGGCCGGCATCAGGCCGAGATGGCGCTCGACGATGGCCATCTCCGGATTCTCCAGCACGGCGCCCAGCACCGGCACGTCAGTGTAGTGCTCGATCACTGAGCGCAGCTTCGCCTCGTGGCGCGTGCCGCCGAGGCGGTTGAGGATGACGCCGGCGATGCGGATGTTGCGGTCGAAGGCCTGGTAGCCGAGGATCAGCGGGGCGATGCCGCGCGTCATGCCGCGCGCGTCGAGCACCAGCACCACCGGCAGGCCGAGCAGTTCCGCCAGCGCGGCGTTGCTGTTGCTGCCGGCGAGGTCGAGCCCGTCGTAGAGGCCCTTGTTGCCTTCGACGAGGGCGACGTCGGCATTCGCGGCATGGCGGGCGAAGCTGTCGAGGATCTCGGCGTAGGGCTGCAGGTAGAAATCCAGGTTGCGGCACGGGCGGCCGCCGGCGAGCCCCAGCCAGATCGGGTCGATGTAGTCGGGACCCTTCTTGAAGGTCTGCACCGTCAGGCCGCGCTGCCGCAGGGCTGCGGCGAGGCCGAGGCTCAGCGTGGTCTTGCCGGAGGACTTGTGCGCGGCGGAGATGAGGAAGCGGTGCATCCGCGCCAGTGTAGCGCGATCCGGCGGGGCCGGATCAGTCCTCGGCGTTGAGCTTGGCGAAATCGTCCTGCGGCAGGAAGTGCAGCACGCGCACGGCGACGACGGTGATGAGGAAGGCCAACGCGATGCCGCCGAAGCCGAGGGCGAACTCGCCCGCAACCGGCGAATAGCTGTTCACGATGCCGTCCTGAAAGGTGCTGGAAACGGCATAGCCGGGGAAGAGCTCCAGCGGATAGGCCTGGCCGCCGACGATGGTGACGAACATTTGCGCCAGGCCGCCCAGCACCACCAGCACCGATGCGATGATGACGCGCGTCTGCGTGGCGCCGGGCGCGAAGATCAGCACCAGCGGCAGGACGCCGCCCACCACGATCTGGCCGAGCCAGAAGGCCGCGGTGTAGACGCCGCCGTCCAGCAGCAGGAAGCGCTCGTAGGCGTCCTGCTTGGCGAAGTACAGGCTGGTGAGGTGCATCACCACGGTGAAGTAGAGCGCCGCGCCGACGAAGACGGCGAGCAGGTTCTTCATGCGGGCGAGGACGCGCTCATCCAGCTTGAGATTGTTCCAGGCGTACATGCTGCCCTGCACGATGAGGAAGGCCGCCAGGCCGTAGGCGAAGGAGTAGATGATGAACATCGGCGCCAGCAGGGCCGAGCCGTAGGCGTTGCGGGCGATGAGGAAGCCGAAGATCGAGCCCGTGGCGGTGGTCAGCGCCAGGCGCCAGAAGAAGGCGAGGAAGCCGATGATCTTCGAGTAGCCATTCAGGCTGCGGTCCATCATCGTCACCAGGTAGGCGGCTACGATGACGAAGAAGCCCGAGTAGAACATCATGTTGAGGGCGAAGATCGACTTGAAGTTGAAGTGCGTCATCGCCACGATGAGCCGGTCGGGGCGGCCCAGGTCGGCCGCCAGCACGGCCAGTCCGCCGGCCATCATGGCCAGCGCCAGCAGGCCGGAGAGCGGCGCGCGCGCCTTGTACACGGGTTTGCCGAAGACCGAGCCGATCGATGCGACGTTGAGCACGCCGGAAGCGGCGACGATGAGGAAGACGGCAAAGACGTGCGGCATGCCCCAGACGATCTGGTTGTCCATGCCGGTGACGACGTGGCCGCTGTGCTCGAAGTGCAGGAAGGCGCCGAAAGCCGCCAGCATGAAGAGGCCGCCGAGGACGAACAGGCCCCAGAAGGCGCCAGCGCGGCTTTGCGTTTCGACGTAGGAGGCGCTGGCCATGGTCATATTCCTTCGTAGCGGACGCCGAGGTCGAGCTTGAGGTCGGCGCGCACCTGGGTGGTCTTCACTTCGCGGATGCGCTTCGAGATGGCGCTCTCGGGGTTGTTCAGGTCGCCGAACAGCATGGCGTTGTGCCCCGCCGTGGCGCAGGCCTCGACGCACGCCGGTGTGCCGCCGCGGTCGACGCGGTGCACGCAGAGGGTGCAGCCCTCGACGCAGCCCTGGCCGCGCGGCACCTCGGGGTTCTGGTCGGTGTGCGGCTCGTGCACGAAGGAGCGCGCCTTGTAGGGGCAGGCCATCATGCAGTAGCGGCAGCCGATGCAGATGTGGCGGTCGACCAGCACGATGCCGTCGGCGCGCTTGAACGAGGCGCCGGTCGGGCAGACGTCCACGCAGGGCGGGTGGGCGCAATGCTGGCACATCATCGGCAGCGAAAGGGCGCGGCCGGTCTTGAGTTCCTTCAGGTCGATCTTGCGGATCCACTGCGCGTCGGTGCGCGGCTTCTTCACCTCGCCGAGGCCGTTCTCCTTGCCGCAGGCGGAGACGCACTCCGTGCAGCCGGTCTGGCAGCGCGTGGTGTCGATCAGCATGCCCCAGCGCACCTTCGAGGTGACGCCCTCGGGGTCGGGTTTGGCGGCGGCGATCTCGACGAGGCGGATACCCGGCGCCAAAGTCAGTCCCGCCAGGGCGGCGGCCGAGGTGGCGATAAAGCCGCGCCTGTTCATGTCTCCGCTCATGGCTTGACTCCCGAGGCGGTCTTCTGGCCGGGCTTCGGCTGGTGGCAGTCCCAGCAGTCGAGTTTCACCGCCGCATATTCATGGCAGCTCTGGCAGAAGCCGTCCTTCCCGAGCACCGTGCCGGTCTTCTGGCTGGCATGGCAGGCGATGCACTCGTTCAGGCTGTGCTGCTTCGTGCGGATGCCCTGGTGCATGGTCTTGTCGCGCTGGTGCTGCAGGAGCTTCATGTGATCGCGCCGCATGACCTCCTTCGGCTCGACGCACTGGCCGGGCTTCTCGATGGCGATCGCCGGCAGCGGCGTGCGGCCGGTCTCCGCCGCGTGCGCCGCGGCAAAAGTCAGTCCCCACAGCACGGCGATCGCCAGCTTTTTCATTCGCCCAGTCCCATTTGGATGTAGCCGGTCGGGCAGACATCGTGGCAGATGTGGCAGCCGATGCACTTCGAGTAGTCGGTGGTCACGTAGCGGCCGGTGCTCGCCTCGGTCTTCTTGACGCGGGACACCGCCGTCTGCGGGCAGTACACCACGCAGTTGTCGCACTCGAAGCACTGGCCGCAGCTCATGCAGCGCTTGGCCTCGGCGATGGCCAGCTTCTCGTCGAGCGGGTCGAGGCGTTCCTGGAAGTTGCCGAGGGCCTGTTCCTTGTTCAGCGTGATGACGTTGCGGATGTGGCGCGGCGTGTAGCCGAAGTGGCCGAGGAACAGCTCCTTGTGCGTGATGACGTAGCGGTCGGAGCGGTTGTCGAAGTTGTGCACCGCGCCCTTCGAGGCGTCGGTGCCGCGCAGCGGCTCCTTGATCTCGCCGACGGGTTTGCCGACTTCCATCAGCTTGCGCTGCATGTCCCAGTAGTGCACGTCGATCTTGGCGCGCTTGTCCTGCTCCTCGCCGCGCAGGAAGCGGTCGATGCCCTCGGCGGCGATCCAGCCGTGGCCGATGGCGGTGGTGAGCAGATGCGGGCGGATGACGTCGCCGCCGGTGAACACGCCCGGCTTGCCTTGCACCTGATAGTTCTTGTCGGCCGCGACGCTGCCCTTGCCGGAATCGAATTCCTCGAGGCCGGTGAAGTCCACCGCCTGGCCGATGGCCGAGACGATCAGGTCGGCTGGAATCTCCTGCTCGGTGCCTTCGATCATCTTGATTTCGAGCTTCGGGCCGACGAACTTGGCCTCGCACTGCGCCACGCGCAGTGCGGTGGCGCGGCCGTCGGCGCCGCGCACCACGCCGACCGGCGCCCAGCCGCCGCGGATGTCGATGCCTTCCGCCTTGGCCTGCTCGATCTCGTGCTTGTTGGCCTGCATCTTGTCGACGCCGAACACCGAGGTCAGCACGACCTCGGCGCCTTGGCGGGCGGAGATCTCGGCGACGTCGTGGGCGGCGCGGCCGCCGATGACGTCCTCGGGACGGTCGGTCGGCTTCGGGTTGTCGATGGCGCCCAGGCGGCGCGCCACGGTGGCGACGTCGATCGAGGTGTCGCCGCCGCCGACCACCACCACGCGCTTGCCGACGTACTTCATGCGGCCGTCGTTGAAGGCGCGCAGGAAGGAGGTCGCGGTGACCACGTTGGGGGCGTCGTTGCCGTCGCAGGGGAGCGCCCGGCCGCCCTGGGCGCCGAGGCCGAGGAATACCGCGTCGTACTGCTTGCGGATGTCCTCCATCTTGATGTCGGTGCCGATGCGCGTCTTCAGCTGCGTCTTCACGCCGAGGTCGAGGATGCGCTGGATCTCGGCGTCGAGGACGTCGCGCGGCGTGCGGAAGCCCGGGATGCCGTAGCGCATCATGCCGCCGAGGAACTCGTGCTCGTCGAAGATCGTCACGTCATGGCCCATGCGCGCCAGCTGGTAGGCGGCGGAGAGGCCGGCAGGTCCCCCGCCGATGACCGCCACCTTCTTGCCGGTCTTCGTCTCGGGGGCCTTGAACTTCAGATTGTTCTTGATGGCGTACTCGCCGAGGAAGTGCTCGACCGAGTTGATGCCGACGTGGTCCTCGACCTGGTTGCGGTTGCAGCCGGTCTCGCAGGGCGCCGGGCAGACGCGGCCCATCACCGAGGGGAAGGGGTTGGCTTCCGTCAGGCGGCGCCAGGCGTATTCCTGCCACGGCATGACCGGCTTGCCGTCGGCGCCGACCGGCGGCTTCTCCACGCCGCGCACGATGTTCAGGTAGCCGCGGATATCCTCGCCCGAGGGGCAGCTGCCCTGGCAGGGCGGCGTCGACTGGATGTAGGTCGGGCACTTGTAGGAGTAGCTGGCCTGGAAGATGTGCTTGTTCCAGGGCACGTGCTTGCTGTCGCCGTCCTTGTAGCGTCGGAAGGTCAGCGGTTGCGCATCGGTTTTCTCGTTGGTGGCCGACATGGTTGTCTCCTTGTAATCCTCAATCGTTGCTGCCGAGCTTGATGGCCGTGCTGACGAGCTGGTGCACGCCGCCGACCATGCCGCGGTTGAACTTGTAGTAGGGCAGGACCTTGGTGAACTGCGCCTTGCAGATGGCGCAGATGGTCGCCATGAAATTCACGCCGTTCTGATCCACCACCTGCTTGAGCGCCTCCATGCGCGGCAGAGCGCCCTTGACGCGCAGCTCGATCAGTTCGTCGGTGAGCAGCCCGCCGCCGCCGCCGCAGCAGAAGGTCGCTTCGCGCGTGGTGCCGGGGGCCATCTCGACGTACTTGTTGGCCACGGCCTTGATGATGTTGCGCGGGATCTCGAGCTGCCCGCCGGGGGCGTCGCCCATGCGGGAGGCGCGCGCCACGTTGCAGGAGTCGTGAAAGGTGACGATGCGGTGGTCGTTGGCTTCCTTGTCGAACTTGATGCGTCCTTCCTGGATCAGGTCCCAGGTCACCTCGCAGATGTGCGCTGGCTGCTTGTAGCGGTGGTCGAGCTGCTTCTGCAACTCGATGGCGAAGGGATCGGTCGCGCCGGCGCCGACGCCGGTCAGGGTGTTCCAGAAGCTGTAGGCGACGCGCCAGGCGTGGCCGCACTCGCCGACGACGATGCGCTTGACGCCGAGTTCGAGTGCGGCCTCGCGGATGCGCAGGGCGATCCTGCGCAGCTGGTCGTAGTTGCCGATGAACATGCCGAAGTTGCCGGCTTCGGAAGCCTTCGAGGACAGCGTCCACGAGATGCCGGCGGCGTGGAAGACCTTGGCGTAGCCGATCAGGCTGTCGATGTGCGGCTCGGCGAAGAAGTCGGCCGAGGGGGTCACCAGCAGGACCTCGGCGCCCTGCACGTCCATCGGGAATTTGACGTCGACGCCGGTGTCTTCCTTGACGTCCTCCTCGAGGCCCTGCAGGGTATCTTCCAGCGCCGGTCCGGGCAGGCCGAGGTTGTTGCCGATCTT
>Ga0233425_10002161_pt1 | contig 39972 bp, 36 predicted proteins | sample Watercolumn_Towu_2_FD_181712 | JGI IMG/M metagenome (GOLD analysis project Ga0233425, IMG submission 181712) | Freshwater microbial communities from Lake Towuti, South Sulawesi, Indonesia - Watercolumn_Towuti2014_140_MG | ecosystem: Environmental > Aquatic > Freshwater > Lake | place...
ACAAGTCAAACGAAAGAGTGCCCATTTTGCGCAGAATCCATTCAAGCAAAGGCAATCGCCTGCCGTAACTGTAATCGGGACTTGCCGCCTGCATCCTACAGATAGATCTGGGCTGGGGCGGCGACATGCCCATAAAACTGCGGGCGGGATGCCAAATTCCTGCCAGCGCGGAGCTTAGTGCCAGTGCGGGACGCAAGCGTGGTGCGGCTCATACTTGAGGGAACCGGCTGTTTCAGTTACTATTTAAGAACCGGGCAAGCAACTTGTGGCTCCAGGCTTTGGTCCTGAAATTGCAAGGGTTGCTTGCGTGTTTATCGGAAGGATCCGCTAGGCAGGGACTACAAAAATGCGAAAACTTTGTGCCTTTCTAAGTGCGGTTTTGCTTGGGGGCTGCGGCCTGATGCCGTTCACAACGCAGCGCACTGTGTCCAATGCGGCTGGCGATACCTACAGTGGCGCCTACAAGTACGACACAGCCAACGGCGAAGGCACCCTGAAATTTGCCGATGGCGTTGTGTACAGCGGCGGGTTTCGCGATGGCAAAGCTACGGGGACTGGCACGGTGGTGTTCCCGGATGGCGCCAAGTTCACTGGCGGCTGGGACCACGGGGCGGCCAGCGGCGAAGGCACGATGACGTATGCCAATAAAGACAAATACACCGGAGCGTGGCTGCATGGCAAGTTCCACGGCCACGGTATTTTTGAAATGGCGGATGGTAGCGTGTATGAAGGCGAGTTCGAGCATGGCTTGTACCACGGGAAAGGCACTCTGATTAACGCCGATGGCACCACGGCAACCGGCGAATGGCACCATGGGCAGCTTGGGCACTGAGCGGTCCGGCTGCGCTGCAGGCTAGCGGTGGCTGCGCGCGCCTGGATCGAGGTGATCCCGGAGGCTGAAGCCACGGGTGAACTTCAGGCGCTTTACGCGCAGGAGTTCGATGCGGAGAAACAGGGCACAGACAACATCCTGGCTGTGCACTCGCTCAATCCCGCCACACTGCGCGCGCATGCAGATCTGTACCACAGCGTCATGCATGCCCCCAGTCCGCTGCGGCGCTCCGAGCGTGAGATGGTGGCGCTGGTCGTCAGTGCCATCAACAAGTGCAACTACTGACTGGTGCACCATGCGCGCGGTCTGCTGCGCCTGACAAAAAATCCAACTCTCGTCGCTGCGCTCAAGCTGGACTACCGCACCGCGCACATCACCGCGCGCCAGCGGGCCATGCTGGACTATGCGGACAAGCTGACGCGCGATCCGGGCGCAGTGAGCGCGGCAGACATTCTGCCGTTGCGCAGTGCCGGCCTCGACGACCGCAGCATTCTGGACTTGAACCAGGCGGTCAGTTACTTTGCTTACGTCAACCGCGTCGCAGACGGGCTGGGCGTTACAGTTGATGAGTACGCGCTAAGCTGATTGCGCTGCGCACCATGCACTGCCGCGTGCGCAAGCCGGTTTGGCGTGCGCTGCGCGTGCGTGCGCGTGGCAGCAGGTGCGCGGTCGGCTGTTAGCAGCGCGCTGCGTAGTGCGTTATCTTCCCGGACGGGAGCGCGCCTCCGGAAGCGCCTGGAGTCTGCGTGAAGGTTGTAAATCGGCGAATGTGGTTGAAGTGCCTTTTCCGATCAGGTACTCAAGGTTCTGGATTGCCGGGTGCATGGACACAGCCTGGCTGTTAAGTTGTCTGGCGGCGCTGGCGCTGTGTCCAGGTGAGGTGGCGTGGGATTGGGTGACATTGTCCAGTCGGCTGACAGTAGAGTGAAGCTGGGAGATGCCGGCGCTTTGTTGTTTTGATCCTGCGGCAATTTCGGCCACCACCTCGTCCACGCGCTTGACTTTTGCTGCGATTTCCTGTAATTCCTTTGCAGCTTTCGCGCTGACCACGCCGCCGCGCTGGCTCTTGCTGACCGAGTCTCCGATCCTCTCTGAGGTTTCTGTGGCGGCAGCGGCGGCACGCTGGGCGAGGCTGCGCACTTCGTCCGCCACGACGGCAAAACCCAACCCGGCTTCGCCCGCGCGAGCGTTTTCCACTGCAGCGTTTAGCGCAAGCAAGTTGGTCTGGAATGCAATTTCGTTAATCGTCTTGGCTATTTTGGCGATGTTGACACTGGTGATGTTAACGTCCTCCATTGCTAATGTCATCTCGCGCATATCTGCGGGGCCTTCGTCGGCGGCGGTGGTAGCGTCAGCGGTGATGTTCTTGGCAGTGGCGGCGTTGTGCGCGTTGCACTTTGTCATGCTTGGTATCTCTTGCAGGAACGCAGCTGTGGTGTGAAGTGCGGCAGCCTGGTCGCTTGCGCCAGTGGCCAGCTGCTGGCTGGACTGCGCCAAACTGCGTGTCACAGACGCACTTTCGGTCGCTGTGACGGTCAGCGCTTCGATTGCGTAGGCAACGGGTTGCGTAATCGAACGCACCTGAATGAGGGCTATTGCCAGGGTGATGATGACAAGGGCCAAGCCACCCACGCCCATCATCAGGCTCATGTTGGAGGTGTCAGCTTGGATTTTGTTCAGTCGAGCATTCAATTTTCCAACTTCAACATCGACAAATGGAATTAGATCCGCGGTAAGACTTGCGGCTGTTGCGTCAAAGCCGGACATCAGTTGGTTGCCGGCTGCGGGGCCACCCTCGACGTAAGCGGCTGCCATGGTACGGCCGGCTTCGTAGTAATCGTTAAATGTGGCTTCCAAAGCAGCGATTTCTTGTAGCTTTGCCTGGTTCTGCTCACGCTGGAACAGAGTTTTGAATTCATTGAGGTTGGCAAAGAATGAGTATCAGCTCTCTGCCGCTTCGGCATAGCTGTCGTCCAAGCCGTCCTCGCTGCGAGTTGCTTAGATGTCGCTGAGCCATTGTTGCACTTGGACTACGTCAAACTGCATGCGGCGGGCGCGTTTGGCAAAGACGGGGCTTTGTTCGCGGGCTTGGGTAGTTTGAAGCTGGATGGTGGGCGCAAGCAGGTAACCAGTGGCGATGGGAATGCACAGTCCCGCCAAGGGCAGACCGCACAAAAGGGCGAGTTTGTATTTAGGGTTCATGTTATCTGGTGGTTTAGCGGCTGTGCATTGATTTTCATTTTTCCTCGGATAGGCAGGGTGGAGGTTAGCTGGGTGCGAGCAGAAAAGGGAAGCGTACTCTGATGGCTTAGCAGGCTTTGGCTGCAGGTCCTGTTTTCCGATAGATGACTGTGGATGGTTGGTAACCTGAAGTGAATAAAGCGCGCATTAGTGAGCATTACTGCAGTCTGTGCCTAGCTAATGGTTGCAAGCGGGCGCTGGAAATGTTAAATATTGCCTGGCGTTTAGGCTATGATTGATCAGAGCACATCGGGCTTATTTACCGGCATGTCCCGCAAACGGATTTTGGTCGTAACGGCTGGCATAATGCTCAGCCTCTTTTTGTCATCAATGGAGTCGACGGTGGTGGCCACGGCCATGCCCACCATCGTGGGCCAGCTGGGCGGGCTGCAGCATTACGCCTGGGTTTTTGCTGCCTACATGGTGGCGTCCACCACCACCGTGCCGCTGTATGGCAAGCTGTCCGATCTTTATGGCCGGCGGCGCTTGTATGTTGTGGCCCTGGCGCTCTTTTTGGTTGGTTCCGTGTTGTGCGGCATGGCGGCCAGCATGCCGCAGCTGATTGCGGCGCGCGCTGTGCAGGGCGCCGGCGCCGGCGGCATCCTGCCGCTCGCATTCATTTTTATCGGTGAAATGTTTTCGATGCAGGAGCGCGCGCGCATGCAGGGCTTCTTCTCCGGCGTGTGGGGCGTGTCTTCCATTGTGGGCCCGCTGCTGGGCGGCTTCATTGTGGACCAGCTCTCCTGGCCTTGGGTCTTTTACGTGAATGTGCTGCCCGGGCTGCTGGCGGCTGCGTTGGTGGTGCTGGCATGGCAGGACCAGATTGGGCGCGCAGCAAAGCCGGTGGTGGACTACGCTGGCGCAGCGCTGCTTACGGCCGGGCTGGTGACGCTGCTGGTGGGCTTGATGGAACCGGGCAGCGCGCAGAGCGGTTTGCTGCTGGTGCTGGCGGGTGTTTTGTTCGCTGCGCTGTTGTGGGTGGAGCAGCGCGCAGTCGATCCAATTCTGCCGCTGCCCCTGTTTAGGCAGCGCCTGTTTGTGGTTACCGTTGCGCATGGCACGCTGGCGGGCATGGCCATGTTTGGCAGCATCTCATTTGTTCCGCTGTTTGTGCAGTTGGTGCTTGTTACCAGTGCGCTGCAGGCCGGCATCACCGTCACGCCCATGCTTTTGGGCTGGGTGGGTGCCAGCATTATCAGCACGCGCATCATGTTCCGCGTGGGCTACCGCACACTTGGCATGCTCGGCACCAGCGGGCTTGTGGCGGGTGCCTTCTTGCTAGCGCGGGCGGACTCTGCTTCAAGCCAGCAGAGCATTATGTTCTTCGTGGGCATGATGGGCGTAGGTATGGGTATCTGCATCCCGCCCTATATCATTGCGGTTCAGGCCACTGTGGAACGGCGGCTGCTTGGAACCGCAACCTCGATGGTGCAGTTTAGCCGGTCGATGGGCGGCACCGTCGGCGTCAGCTTGATGGGTGCTGCCCTGAGTGTGCGGCTGGCAGCCAACCTCAAAGCCGGCGGCCGGGATCCCGGCTTGGTTTCGCAGCTGTTGGATCCGCTGCCGGGCGCAGTCGTAATGGTCAATGAAGGCGTGCGCTTGGCGCTGGCTAATGCCATCAGCCTTGTGTTTGTGGTGGCCTTCATTGCATCTGCGGGTGCGCTGCTGCCCACTCTGTTTGCGCCGCGCACCAAGCTGGCGGACACGGCGATGCCGGCTGCGGTTGAGGCCTAGGTTGGGCTGGGTCGCAGGACTGGGCCGGAACACTTGAGCAGTGCGGTCACGATACCTACGTGGTTGCAACAAACCGCTGGTGCGCGGTGCGTTTGGCTGCGGGCGATGAGCGGCTAGACGACCAAGGTATGCTGGTAACATTCCAGTTAGAAGGATAGGACAATATAGATGCTGCAACGCCAGACAGAAAATCAAGCAGCCGAGCTCGAATCAGAATCGCTCGGAAAAAAAATCGAGCTGATTATTCAAAAATTGCCTCCGCAGCAAGTCAACTTCAACGAGATCGTTGAAATTGTCGGGAAAGACAGCCTGATCCTGCTGGCTATTTTCCTGTCACTTATTTTTCTTGTACCTGTGTCTATCCCGGGCGTAAGCACTGTGTTTGGGGCCGGTATTCTGCTCATCGGGGTGGCAAGGTTGCTGAATCTGAAGCCCTGGCTGCCGGACGTTGTAGCGCGCCGTCAAATGTCGTCCGAGCTACTTCGGGTTGGATTGATGCGTGCGCTGGTCTGGTTTCGCCGGCTGGAAAAGATCAGCCGCCCGCACCGCCTGCCGCAGCTGGCGGCGGCCGGGTGGGTGATTCCGGTGAACCATCTGGCTTTTATCTTCGGCGCGCTGCTGCTGATGTTGCCCTTCGGGCTTGTGCCGTTCAGCAACACTCTGCCTGCGTTGGCACTGATCTTTTTTTGCACCGGAATGCTGCAGCGCGATGGCTTCTTCATGCTGCTTGGTCATCTTACAAATTTCGTGACGGTGATTTACTTTGGCGTCTTGATTGGGATTAGTGGCTGGTCTATTTACGAGCTGCTGCAACGGCTGGGTTAAGGTTTGCCAGTTGCGGCGCGCTGGCCGACAGCTGCGCTTGGTTGGGTTCGCGCTGAGCGCTTACCCCTGGCTGATACGCTTTCATGAGCGCGTGATGGTTTAGCGGCGCCTTGGTTGGTTGTGGCCGGCCATGCTTCGATGTTCAAGTGTTTGCCTCCCCTTTGGATCTGATCATTTTTCAGCAACTGCTCAAATGCATGCCTCGCGCTGGTTGGAGGCATGCTGGATTGCTAGTATGCCGGTCCAATTTGGGCTTTGCCGCGCGACTGGTCGGTTGAGCAGGCTTCTCGCGAAGGCTGGGCGTGACGAGAGCAGAGGCTTGCGGGCAAGTGGCGCGGGTTGGCACTCTGCGCTATATGCACTCCACGGCGGAACGGCAGCGTTTGTAGTCTTTGGGGTGCTGTTCGGCTCGCGGACTGGCAGTGCTGGGCGCTGCGAATTGGTAGCGGTTGCGCAGGGGGCGGAGCGCAGGTGTGCGTTTGCTGGCCGGCATTAAGTTTGGCAAGCATGTATAACAGCTGACATGGCGATGCAGTCTCCACGCGAGGTGCTTCAAAAGGTGTTCGGCTTCGATAAGTTTCGGGGCGATCAAGCAGCCAGCATTGACCACATGATTGGCGGCGGGGATGCGCTGGTGCTGATGCCAACCGGTGGCGGCAAGTCCATGTGCTATCAAATCCCTGCCATCGTCCGGCCGGGTGTGGGTTTGGTGGTTTCCCCGCTGATTGCGCTGATGAAGAACCAGGTCGATGCGTTGCGGCTCGCTGGCGTGCGCGCCGCGTATATTAACTCCAGCCTGTCGGCCGCTGTAGCTGCCAGTACGGAGCGTGCCATGCAGCGCGGCGACTACGACCTTGTGTACGTCGCGCCCGAGCGGCTGGTGACGGAGCGCTTCATGGACGTGCTGCGGCGCACGCAGCTGGCGCTGTTTGCGATTGATGAGACGCACTGTGTGTCGCAGTGGGGTCATGATTTCCGGCCGGAGTACATTTAGCTCAACCGGCTGCATGAGGAGTTTCCGGCGGTGCCGCGGCTGGCTTGCACGGCTACTGCGGACGAGCCGACGCGCCTTGAAATTATTCAAAAGTTGCGCCTGGGCGCGGCCCGCATTTACAGCCCGGGCTTTGACCGCCCAAACATCCGCTACACAATCGTGGCCAAGCGCGATCCGTTGCAGCAGTTGTTGCGCTTCATCAAGGAGCGCCACGCAAACTCGGCCGGTATTGTGTACTGCTTTACGCGCCAGAGCACGGAGGAGACTGCGGCGTGGCTGACGAAGCGCGGGCTTCCGGCGCCCCCTATCATGCGGGACTGGACCAGCCCACGCGCGCGCTGCACCAGCAGCGCTTTTTGGAGGAGAGCAACTTCATTATCTGCGCCACGATTGCGTTTGGCATGGGCATCGATAAACCGGACGTGCGCTTTGTGGCGCACACTGTGATCCCCAAGACGATAGAGGGCTACTATCAGGAGACGGGTCGGGTGGGGCGGGACGGACTGCCGGCGGACGCGTGGATGTTGTACGCGGTGGGCGACGTCACCAAGATGCGGCGCCTGATTGATAGCTCGGATGCGGACGAGCCGCATTAAAGGATGGAGCGCAGGCGGCTGGACCTGCTTGTGCGGCTTTGCGAGACGGTGCACTGCCGCCGGGCTACGCTGCTCGCCACATTCGGCGACACGCTTACGGAGCCGTGCGGCAACTGTGATTCCTGCCTGGAGCACATTGATGTTGTCGACGGCACGGTCGCGGCACAAAAGCTGCTGTCGTGCATCGGGCGCACAGGCGAGCGCTACGGCGGCAAGCACGTTATTGATGTGGTGCGGGCAACGCAACCGAGCGCGTGGTGAAGCTGGCGCATGACAAGCTGCCGACTTTTGGCAGTGGGCGGGAGTGGGCGCTGCGCATCCGGTGGATCATCCGGCGACCTTTGCGGAGGCAAATTATCTTTAGTGCATCTATCTGCGGGTTGGATAGCTGGCAGTCGCTCTCAAGTTGAGGTGGTTCTTCCCGTCTGGTGATACGAGCGTGTCGAGCGCCGTTCCGCCTGAGCGCGCATTAATTTGAGGCTTGAGCAGCAGCCTTATCTTTCGTTTGTTGTATACGCTGCTGTACCTTCGGGGTGACGGCATGGAGTTTGGTCGGGAGTGCAGCTAGCGGTGCGAATGCAGGCGCGGTGCGGGCCAGTGTGTGCAGGTGGAGAGCTCGGCTGGGTCTGGCTAGGCTGCCGTGATGGCTGCCTGCAATAGCCATGAGACGCATCCGGCGTACAGCGTAAAGGCTGCCAGGCCGGCGCCTGTGTCCAGCCGGTGAGCGAGGGTGGGGCTGTTAGCGCGTACTAAACGCGACGAAATCACCTGGGAGAAGGTTGTAAGAATAATAGTTACAAACGTGAGAATTTGGATTTGAAATACGAGGGGCAGGTCTGCTACCGGCGGCAGATATGAGTCGAGGACGATTTGATTGCCGATGACTGCGAACACGGAGGCCGTCGTGAGGAAGAGGCGGTCGCCAAGCTGGTCCGGCCGGATTAGAAAAGCGGCCATTGCGAGCGAAAAACCAATGAACGCGCCAATCAGGGATTTTATAAATGTTAGCCACGGTGCTTTGCGCTCGAGATTGATAATGGCGCTCACGCGCGGGTAGCTGCTGGTGCCCGTGAGGTCGGGGTCGCCGTACGTGGTGGGATATACGTGGTCCTCGGTTTCAAGGTAGAAGTCCTTGATGTTCCATTGTTCCAGCGTGACGGAAGCGTCAATATTTGTGTTCTCGTTGTCGGCAATAAAGCGGATGGCGGATGAGTCGTTCTCGCCTTCTTCGAGATGTACTACTAGTTGTTGCCTGTCAAACGGGTAGGAGCCAATGTTCCACTGCTTGTGGACTGTGGCGCGGAACTTTGCTTGCGACCAGACTGTGTCACCCCTTACTTCTTCAAATCCAGCTTCGGTTGCAAACGCGGCGGCGTTCACGATCTCGAGGGTTTCGTAGGGTTTGTAGTCCGGTGAATTGTGCACAAACCACTGCCACATGGCAATTGAGAATGTGTTGCCAGCCAGATCGAGGTTGGAGAGGTCTACGATATACATGCCGGTTTTTACAATCATTGGGGTGTCGCCATCCGGTGGCATGGCAGCGCTGGCGGGCGGCACGGGAAGCAGCAGCCAAAGGGCGGCAAGCAGCGCAGTGGCAAGCACGGTGCGCGCGAAACGCAGGGAAAAATCCGCGGACAATCGGGGCGAGGGTGTGATTGGCATGGGTTTTCGGTCTCCGAAAGGTTCAGAAGTTCGCACTTATTAGCAGGAGTGCGTTGGAGGTAAGGTAGAGTGCGGTTATGGTGAGCGCCGCGGTGGTGTCCAGGCGCGTTGCGCTGGCGGCCTGGCCGGCGCGCAAGCCACGGGATGCCAGCACCTGCGCGCCGGTGCTGCAAATGATTGCCAGAAATGTTATCGCTTGAATTTTATACACCAGGGGCAGGCCGGAGACCGGTGGCAGAAAGGTGTCGAGCACAATCTGATTTCCAATTACGGAGAAGACAGCGGCGGTTGTAAGAAACAGTCGGTCGCCAAGCTGATCCGGGCGGATTAGGAATGCGGTCATTGCCAACAGGAAGCCGGTTAGGGAGCCAATTAACGACTTTATGAGTGTCCACCACGGATTGTTGCGTTCTAGTTCAATTGTAGCAAGAACCGCTGGATAGCTGCTGGTTTGACCGGCCAGATTTGGGTCGCCGTAGACAGTTGGGTATTCCACCGCAGCGGAGGTTACTTTGAACCTGGTAATGGTCCACTGCTGCAGGGTAATACGCGGGTCTATTTTGGTGCCAGCATCATCCACGGCGAAAACCAGATCTGCGGGCGAAAGAAAGTTCTCTTCAATGTCCACCTGCAGTTGCTGCTTGTCGAAGGGATAGTTGTCGATGTCCCATTGCTTGAGCACTGTGGCGCGATACTTTGCGCCCTGATACACACCATCGGGTGCGGGATATTCGTAGGAGGAAGTTATTTCGGCGGCTCCGGCAGCGTTGGTAATTTCGACCGTTTGAGCGGGTTGGTAATTTGGCAGGTTGTGCACCCACCAGATCCAGAATGCGATTGTGAACTTGTTTGCGCGCAGGTCAAGATCTGAAAGTTCCGTAATGTACAAGCCAACCTTTACTTCCGCCGGAGTTTTGCCGTCCGGGCGCGGTGCCGCGTGCACGGCTGGGATGGTGAGCAGCAGCGCAATGCCGGCAGTTGCTATTGCGAGGAGTGTTTTTCGCATCAGGGGTTTTATAAATGCGGTGGGCGATATTGTTGTTTGTGCGAAAGATTATAGGGCAGTGGGGGTGGTAAGGCGATTGCTGTTGTACATACCCGCGCAGTCATGAATCGCTGCGTCGGTTCTGTGTTTAAGTGCGCTGAAGGGCTTGTCGCTGCTGTTTTGCCCGAAAATTCAATGTGATGACGGACAGTTTGTCGCTCGCAAGGACCTGTTTGGTTTGGTGGGGCAGTGATCTAATCGGCTGGCAATGTTTGGGGCGAAGGCTGTGCTGGTTGTGCGACTGCCGCGTGCCGGGTGGGCGCAGCATCTTGTACCCCAGGCAAAAACGCGACATTCCCAAGGAAGATGCGATTGCGGGATGATGCCATGTGGTGGGTGTGGTGAGTACCGCCAATCGATGGCTTTAGGCCAGTTGCGGACAACCTTGTTGTGGTGCGGTTGCTTTGGATCCGGTAGTTATTAGATCAGCACAAACTGTAAAGGAAGATTGCGCAGGCTACAGTCAGAAAATTGATGTCGCCTGCTGATAGAGTTGATGTATAAGCGAGTACGATTGCGAATACAATTTATTGATTTGTGTGGCTGTTGTGTCGATATGGTACAGAATGAATGAGGTGGGGAATCTACTGTCGCGGGCTAATCGCTAAATTTCACGTATCGTGAATGTGGGGCCTGCTAGCGGGCTACTTCCATTTGCAAATCGGGAGGTGGGCGCGCAAGGGGATTATTCACTTGTTGTGTCAACGCGGCACCTCGTAGGAGGTGCCGCGTTTCGGATCGTTACTGCGAATATGCTAGCTAGTCTCGCCGTATCTCCTTTCTATCTCGGCGATCAGCTTTTGGCGTTCCTTGATCGTTTCGCCCTGCGGTACGCCATGAAACTGCTCGCCTACGCCGGCGACCCACGCAACCGGAAGGATCACCACCAATCCGAGTGTCAGGTAAAAGACTGGCTGATTTGGCGGGAAAAATCCAGTAGTTGACAAAAGTAGGACCCCGAGTCCGCTAATAAGTGCAACGGGCTTGGACCATGCGCCGAGGTTGAACGGTCCTTTTTCTGTCCAACTTTTGCCTTCCGCGAAGTAACCAGCAATTACGGGAATCGCATACGAGATATACAGGAATACTGCACATCCTGTAGCTAGAACCAGAAAAATGTCGACACCCTGCAAGCCCAACGAGGTACCGATGATGCCGGTAAGCGAAGTGACGAAAGCCAATATTGCACCGGTCCAGATGGCGTAGGTGGGTGTGCGGTATTCGGTGCTGATGTGAGCGAAAAAGTGGGACGCAGGTAAACCGCCGTCACGAGCAAAAGCATACATCATTCGCGATGTGGAAGTCAGACCTGCCAGCGCGCAAATGTAGTTCACTATGACGAAACCAATTGCCAGGAGTAACTTGAGCGAAAAGGGCATCAAGGATGCTTCCCACATATAGAAGAAGGAGTTAAAACCCGCAGCGGCACCGTCCTTGATGCTTGGCATGGTCAGTACGAAGGCCGCAACCATCACAAGCCCAAACACCCAAGAGTAGAAGACCGAAGTCCACATACCCTTTGGCACGTTGATTTGCGCGTCGTGGGTTTCCTCCGCGGTGTGGCCAGAGGCATCAAACCCTGTAATGGTGTACATTACATAGATCAACCCGAAGAAGAAGGCGACAAAAGTGTTGGGAGCAACAATTGGAATCACGCCTCCGCCGGCGCCGTCGGCGCCAGTCAAATTCTCAAAGGTGATGAGGCGAGAGAAATCGAGTGCTACGGGGGAGAACGAAAACAGGCCTACGATAAAGACTATGGTGAGCGCAAAAATCAGGTAGCCGCTGAGGTCAGTGACTTTAGATGTGAGGCCGATACCGTAGTGGTTCAACAGAGCCTGTGTTACCAAGGCAACAATTACAAAGCCGTGCTGCGTGTTGATTGTCCAAGTAGAGGAGTCCATGCCGAGGAAGTTGCCACCTAACACTGTATCAACGAGCAAACCCTTGAAGAAAACCTGGTAGAGGAAAACATCCACCGAGGCCACCACAAACAGCAGGCCAAGCAGGTTGAACCACGCTGTAAACCAACCCCAGAATTTTCCCCCAAGGATGGAAGCCCAGTGATATAGGCCGCCAGCTGTCGGGTAGGCGGATGCGATTTGCCCCATGCTGAAGGCAACCATTAAGGAAAAGAATCCGCCAACGAGCCATCCAATAAATGCTCCGCCGCCGCCAGTTGAGTTGAATGCGGCATAAAAGGATGAAATTCCACCAGCTAGGATACAAATGATTGAAAATGAAATCGCGAAATTCGAGAAGCCACCCATGCGGCGGGAGAGTTCTTGCGCATATCCGAGGTTGTGCAGTACCTTCTTGTCTTTCTCCATTGTCTCTTTTGACATGTTGTATTTCTCCATAAGAATAATAGGACGTATTCAATGTCAACAACTGAGTCGGTAGATTAGCGCAGCTTTAGTTTGGGCAATATGCAGCCTCCTAATCCCGAGGCGGGATCTGGTTTTCCCGCGGGGTAATGCGAGTTAAGGGAGTAACTCCCAGTTCTTGCTTGTCGGTCAATTTTATTCCTCCAATGCTTTATTTGTCAACCGGGTCTTGGCGTTGATTTTTGTGTTTAGGCGATTGGGTTGGAGCTCTTAATTCCGTGTTCGTGCGCTTAGTATATGGACTGTTAACAATCCGTTTTTGGATAGACATTGGGTTTGGGAGGAGTTGAGTTGTGTGTTTTGTATGAAAGGCTTGCAGAGGTTGCAGGGCTGGCGTTGGCGGGGTTGTCATTTGAGTTAGGGATTGTTTGCAGTATGGGGAGCTTGGTATTGTCTTGAGTTAGAATCGTGACATGGCAATTCTGGCAATCGATCAGGGGACTTCGGGCACTAAGGTGCTGATTGTTGGCAGTGATGGTCACGTGCTTGCACGGGGGTTTGCGCTGGTTGAACTGGTGCGCTTGGCGGGTGGCGGCGTGGAGTGTGTTGCGGAACAGCTTTGGCAGTCTGTTGTGGATGCTGCAAATATGGCTTTCAGTAATTGGTCCAGCAAAGGGGAAATTATTCAAGCGGTGGCGCTTGCGAATCAGGGCGAATCAATATTGGCGTGGGATGTGGACTCAACAGAAGCGCTTTCGCCGGTGATTATTTGGCAGGATGCGCGCTCTGCCAGTTTGTGTGAGGATCGGAAGGAGAAACTAGACATGGTGCGGGCGCGTACCGGCCTTACGCTTGATCCGTATTTCGTGGCGCCAAAAATGGCTTGGCTGCGCGCGAATGTGACCCGGGGCGGCGTGGTGACAACCAGCGATGCGTGGTTGATCGCGCGCCTGACCGGTGCGTTTGCCACTGATGTAACGACTGCATGCAGATCGCTGGCGTTTGACCTGCAGCGCCAATGCTGGGATTCTGAGCTGCTTGCGATGTGGGGTTTGGAGAGTGAACAGCTGCCGTCAATTGTTGCTAACGATGTGGTCGTTGGGACTGTCGGACATTCTGAGTTGAGGTTTCTGCGCGATGTGCCGCTCGCCGGTGTAATTGTTGATCAACCCGCGGCATTGTTTGCGCAGACATGCTTAGATCCCGGGCAGGCAAAGTGCACTTATGGGACGGGGGCGTTTTTGTTGGCAAACATCGGTCCGATGATGCGTTTGTCGAATCATGGCCTGGTTACTTCCATCGCTTGGACGGTGCAGGGCACCACTGCGCATTATTTTGATGGGCAGGTGTTTACGGCCGGGTCGGCAGTGCAGTGGCTCATTGATAACGGGCTGCTGGTTAGCCCGGATGAGATTGATGCTTTGCCGCGAGACACGCGCGGAGTAATTGCCTGTCCGGGTTTTGCCGGATACGGTGCACCGCGCTGGCAACCGCGTGGTACTGCAAGTATTTCTGGCCTTTCACTCCTATCAACCCGGGAGGAGATGGCGCGGGCGGTGGTTGATGGCGTGGCGGCGCAAGTGGCGGAGCTGATTGAGGCGATGGGTTCTGATTCGCTGCCGCTGCAGCGCTTGCGAGTGGATGGGGGGCTTACGCAGTCCGCGACGCTGATGCAGGCGCAGTCTGATCTGGCGCAGCTTCCGATTGATGTTTATCCTCATCCGGATGCCACAGCAATTGGGGCAGCCGCTATGGCAAGGCTGGCGCTTGAGCCCGGATTGCGGGCGACTGATGCCATTCCGAGTTGGAAGGCGCACCGGACTTTTGAACCACAGTGGAGTGCAGCGCGCGCCCAAGACTATCTTGGGAAGTGGAGGGAGGTGGCGGCGCACTCGTTGATCGCAACCGATGGCTAAGCAGCGCGAGGGGACCAGCGTGGTGTTTGATGTGGCGATCGTGGGCGCCGGCGTGGTTGGGACCGCGATTGCGCGCGAGCTTTCCCGGTACGAGATTTCCGTGTTGTTGATAGATGGCCGCGACGATGTGGGGGATGGCACGTCGAAGGCAAACACTGCAATTTTGCATACGGGGTATGACATGGCGGTGGGGTCGCTGGAAGCGCGATTGGTACGGCGCGGTTGCGATCTCCTAAAAGCGCATGCGGCCCAGGCGGGAATTGCGACAGAGGACACAGGTGCACTTTTGGTTGCTTGGACCTCTGAGGAAAGGGAGCTGCTGCCGGCCATACTTTTGAAGGCTGAAGCAAACGGTTATACGGACGGAGTTCTGATTGATGCGCGAGAGCTATACCGGCGCGAACCTAACTTGGGTCACGGTGCTTTGGCTGCGTTGGCGATCCCGGGCGAATGGATTATTGACCCTTGGTCGACTACGCTAAGTTATGCCATCCAGGCTAAGTTTTCTGGTGTTGAAATTGAGCTGGGTGCCAAAGTTGAGCGGATTATTTCTGATGGTGCCGTGCATCGTTTGTTCACGGGGCGCGGTTGTTTTGAGGCTCGGTTTTTGGTTAATGCGGCCGGCCTGTACGCGGATGAGATTGATGCCAAGCTTGGGAAGCATGATGTTTCCATCTATCCGCGACGGGGCGAGTTGATTGTATTTGACAAACTTGCGCGCGGGCTGGTGAGCCATGTCATCCTGCCGGTGCCAACTGCGATGGGAAAGGGGGTGCTCGTGGCACCTACTATTTTTGGAAACGTAATGGTCGGGCCAACAGCGGAAAATCTTTCTGATAAATCTGACACTGCATCTTCCAGCGCAGGCATTGAATACCTGCGTAAAAAATGCGGGATGATCCTTCCGGATTTGCTGAACGAGGAGATCACTTCTATTTACGCGGGACTGCGGGCAGCGTCTGATGCGAGTGATTACCAGATACGGTCGCACTCCGAATTGTGTTATGTGACGGTTGGGGGTATCCGATCTACTGGGCTGACTGCTTCTATGGCCATTGCTGAGTATGTCCGGGATTTGCTCGGGGAAGCGGGCTTGGGGCTGGGGATCGCCCGCGACTTGCCGCCAGTGCACATGCCAAATCTCGGGGAAGCGCGTCCGCGGCCGTATCAACTGGAACGACTGATATCGGGTGATGCTTGCTACGGTGAGATTGTTTGCCACTGCGAACGGGTGACCCGCGGTGAGATTCGGGATGCAATGGCTGGTCCGATTCCACCACGGTCGGCTGGGGCTTTGGCGCGCCGAACCCGCGCGGGTCTAGGGCGGTGCCAGGGGTTCTATTGCCACGCTGAGTTGGCGCAAATTATGCAGACTGCTGGCGAGGGTCGCTGGTGAAGCGCAGTGTGGCCGATGTGTTGGTTGTTGGCGGCGGACCGGCCGGGCTGGCGGCGGCAATCGAGTTGCGCGAGCTGGGTGCCCGCAATGTGCGGGTGATTGAGCGTGAGGCCTGTGCGGGCGGAATACCGCGGCATTCATTCCATTGGGGCTATGGTCTGCGGGACCGGCATCAGTTTGTTTCGGGGCCGGCCTATGCGCGCAGCTATGTGAGGCAGGCTGGAGATTTGGGGGTATGTGTTTCAACATCTACAACGGCGACGGAATGGTGTGGTGACACTGCACTTGCGCTGACTTCTGGCCTGGGCCTGGAGGAAGTGCAGGCGCGCGCCGTGGTGCTCGCAACGGGCGCACGGGAGCGCGGGCGAAATGCGCGCGCCGTGCCCGGCACGCGGCCCGCCGGCATTTATACAACGGGCGCTTTGCAGCAGGCGGTGTACCTGCATCAGCAGTACATCGGCAAGCGAGCCGTGGTCGTTGGGGCTGAGCACGTGAGTTTTTCGGCCGTGATCACGCTCGGGCACGCCGGAGCGAAGACGGTTGCGATGGTCACGGAGCAGTCCGCGCATCAAACTTATTTCCCGCTGCGCTGGGGTACCGCGGCATGGTATCGCTATCGGTTGCTGACCAAGGCGTCGGTGGTTGGCATTGCGGGTGCCACGCGGGTGGAGGGTGTGCGGGTGCGCATGGAGCAGGGGGGCGAGCGGTTAATTGAGTGCGATACAGTTGTATTTACCGGGGGCTGGGTGCCTGATCATGAGTTGGCGCGGCGGGGCGGAATGGATTTGACCCGCGAGACGAAGAGCCCGGCCGTGAGTGCGGTTGGCGAGACCTCGCGCTCTGGAGTATATGCGGTTGGCAACCTTGTATTGCCAATCAAGGCGGCGGACCAGTGCGCACTTGAAGGGCGCGCACTTGCGCGGGTGATTATGTCGAAGTTATGACGAGATTATGCGGCGCGCTGGTGCGGCGAGCCGATACGCTGTCTGTGGCCAGTGCTTCACGGGTCTGCGCAGCTATCTGGAAGCGTTGGGTAATTGGCGCTGTGGGTGCACTATCGCAGGGAAAGTTGTCGGTTGTTGACACGCCTTGGTTTGGCTGGTAAATTGGCAGCCCAGTTCAAATAGTTGCGTGCCACCTGCGTGGCGAGTTCTGCCTGTCTTGAAATCTATTTCCCAAAACGTACGTTTTCAGGAGTAATGCATGTCTTCAATTGATTCGTTGATCAAGGATTTGACCAAGCTGGATGTGTCGGGATACGGCTACGATTTTCTGCTTACCTGGCTGAAGTCTGATGACGAGATCCGGGCGACGCTAAGGGTGGCGGAGGCGCTGCGCGCGTTCCGGGATGCCAATGTATCGCCGCGCATATTTGACTCGGGAGTGGCAGTTTCGTTGTTTCGCGACAATTCCACGCGCACGCGGTTCTCATTCACTTCGGCAAGTTCGCTCTTGGGTCTGCAGATGCAGGATCTGGACGAAGGTAAGTCCCAAATTGCGCACGGTGAAACCGTGCGCGAGACGGCCAATATGATTTCTTTTCTGGCTGAGGTGGTGGGAATTCGGGATGATATGTTCCTCGGCGCTGGTCACACGTACATGAAGGAAGTTGCCGAGTCGCTGGACTTCGGAATGGCGGAGGGCGTGCTGCCGCAACGGCCGAGCGTCGTGAGTTTGCAGTGCGATGTCGACCATCCCACCCAGAGCATGGCGGACCTGCTGCACCTGCAAAAGCACTTTGGTTCGCTGGAAAAACTTGCGGGCAAAACGATCGCGATGACCTGGGCATACAGCCCGAGCTACGGCAAACCGCTGTCCGTGCCGCAGGGGATCATCGGGCTGATGACGCGCTTCGGAATGAACGTGCGCCTGGCCCATCCGGAGGGCTACAGCCTCATCCCGGACGTCGTGGATGTGGCCGGCCGGAATGCCAAGCAGTCCGGCGGTTCGTTTAAAGTAATGAATTCAATGGACGAGGCGTTTAAGGGTGCGGATGTTGTGTACCCGAAGAGTTGGGCTCCTTACGCAGTGATGGCGCGGCGCACTGAACTGCTGCGCAAGGATGATCACGCCGGGATTAACAGCCTTGAGCAGGAGTGTCTTGCGAACAATGCGCGGTTCAAGAGCTGGGAGTGCAACGCCGGCAACATGCGCCTCACGAAGGGCGGTGAGGCGCTGTATATGCATTGCCTGCCGGCTGACATCAGCGGCGTGAGCTGCAAAGAGGGCGAAGTTGCGGCGGACGTTTTTGAAAAATACCGGGTGCCGACTTACCTGGAAGCAGGCTGGAAGCCGTACGTGATTGCTTCCATGATCCTGCTCGGGCGAACTACCGATCCTGTGAAAGTGCTTAAGGAAATTAAGAAGCGCGGAGTGGCGCGCACTAGTTTTGCGAAATAAGGCAGTGCTACCCGGCGCACCCCCGCTTGGCGCGAGGTGTGATTGGTTTGAAAGTGCCGCGGGCGGCCGCGGGGTGTGTTGGGAGCAGTTTAGCGGTCTTTGTTGCGGGATCGGATTAAGGTGTCAATCTGCATGAACATTCGCCCGAACCGGATCAAGCACAAACTGGCTGAGGGAAAGGTTTGTTTTGTACTGGGTGGTGTTGCGGATCCGGACATGATCGACCAGCTTGGTTCGTGCGGGGCGGATGGCTTCTGGTTGGAGGGCGAGCATGGCCCTGTTGACTTCGACAATGTTGCGAATTTGTCGCGGGCATGCGACCTGTGGGGCGTGACCTCGCTGGCACGCGTGCATTTCAACGAGTAGGATTCGATCTACCGCATGCTGGACCGTGGCGTGCAGGGTTTGGTGATGCCGCACGTAAACAACCGGGCCGAAGCTGAGGCATTTGTGCGCGCCGCAAAGTTTGCGCCTGTCGGCAAGCGCGGCATGTTTACTTCGCGCCAGGGCTACAACGTCCCCGATTACTTTGCAGTTGCAAATTCCGAAACGCTGCTTGTGGTGTTGATCGAGGATATTGCCGCGCTGGGCCAACTTGATGAAATGTTGAAAGTTGCACATGTTGACGTGTTTTTTGTGGCGCCGTCCGATCTGGCGGCGTCGATGGGCCACATTGGCAATCCCGCTCATCCGGCCGTGCAGGCTGCGCTGCATGGCGCGCTGCAAACAATTGTTAAGGCGGGCTGCCGTGCTGGCACCATCACCGATCTTGACGGTGCGCAATGCCTTGCCAAGCTCGGCGTGCGACTGTTGCTGACCAACGTTGCACCTTGGAGCGAATCCGGCGCCCGGCTGTTTGCCGCGGAACTCGCAAAAGGCTCAAAGGCGCACTAGCCGCGCGGGCTGGCCGGCGCCATCCTGATTGCCTGGTAGGGATTGCGTAATTTTGAATCCAAGGTGCACTTCTGTTGAGTGTAAATGGTCCACGGGGTTGAATGGAATTGTATTCATTATGTCTGGTGTTTAGTGGTGCGGCAAGCGCTGGAGATTTAGATTGATTGTGAAAGACGCTGCATTTGATTTGGTGGTAATTGGATCGGGTCCCGCGGGCGAGAAAGCGGCGGTGAAAGGCGCGTACCATGGCAAACGGGTCGCCTTGATTGAGAAGGAGGCCAAAGTAGGCGGAGCGGGCGTGAATACCGGTACGCTGCCGTCAAAGACGCTGAAGGAAACTGCAATCTATTTTTCGGGTCACGATGAACGCGGCTTGTATCCGGTGGATCGCGTGCGCAAGGCCGAGACCCGCGTGGAGGAGTTTTTGTACCGGCAGCGCCTGGTTCGGTCGGAAGTGGAGGCGGAAGTGCGCGGCAATATTGCCAGCCACGGTGTCACGCTGATTCAAGGTGCAGCTGCGTTTCTGGATGCGCACACTATCAGGGTGTCGGGTCCGGACGGGTCCACCCAGGAAATCCAAGCCGCCAATTTTATTGTTGCAACCGGGTCCTATCCCTTCCACCCGGACCACATCGCATTTGATCAGGACTGCGTGCATGATTCGGATACGATTTTGGAACTTACACGCATTCCGCAGTCGATTGTGATTGCCGGCGCTGGCGTGATCGGGTGCGAATACGCAACGATTTTTGCCACCATGGGAGTTCAGGTTTATCTGGTGAACAATAGCGCTGCGATTTTGCCGTTTCTGGACCAGCAGATTGCGACGGCCCTGGTGGAGGAGATGCGTGCGGCCGGCGTGAATATTCTGTTTAATGCCAATACTGTAACTGTGGAACGTAAAAATGAAGGTGATGTTTCCGTGGTGCATACCGCGCTAAACAATGGAGCGGTGCTGCAGTCGGAAATGTTTCTGTATGCAGCGGGGCGTAATGGAGGAACCAACGGGCTGGAACTCGAAAACGCGGGGGTCGTGCTCGGAAAGCGCCAGGCAGTTTTGGTGAATGAGCATTACCGCACCAACGTGCCGCATATCTTTGCGGTTGGCGACGTGATCGGGTTTCCGGCTTTGGCTGCGACTGGCATGGACCAGGGACGCGTTGCAATCTCACATATGTTTGACATTGATGATTCGGACCGGCTCCCCAAGATTTTGCCGTACGGTATCTACACCATCCCGGAGGTGTCCATGGCGGGCATGACCGAGGAACAGGCACGCGAACAGAAGCTCGACTACGCGGTTGGGGTTGCGCACCATGCCCTTACGCATCGCGGGCGGATCATGGGGCTTACATCCGGTTTCTTAAAGATTGTGTTTATCAGGCAGACGCTGGTCATTGTGGGTTGCCATCTGATCGGCCCGCTGTCGGCGGAGCTAATTCATTTTGGCCTCGCAGTTGTGGCTGGCAGTAAAAGCGTCAATGATGTGATTGACACCGTTTTCAACTACCCCACGCTGCATGAGGTCTATAAATATGCGTGCTACGACGGCCTGGGGAATATAGAGGGAAAAAAGATGCGCAAGTTTTGAGGACGACGCGGCGTGCGGTACGCAGTGGCGGGTGTGGCGTTGGGCCGGTGAGAGCTCAATACCGGAATTGGAGGCGGATGCCCAGGGCGGCGCGTTGACTGTCAGTGGTGTTTTGTGCGCTGGATTGGTGCTGCACGCAGACAAGTAAGGTGATTGTTTGCATGCAAATAATTTTCTTCATCGTTGTTTGTATGGCGCGGTGCGGGGATCAGGTACTGGAGCATCCATGTGATTACCACGCCGGATTGCGCAGTACCGCGGCGCATTGTTAGATTGGAGGTTTGATGAGCACATATTTTATTACCGGTGGCTACGGCTTTCTTGGGCAATATATTGTGCAGGCAGTGCATGATTACGATGCAGCCGGGGAGCTGCGGGTGTTGGTGCGCCGGCAGCGCCAGACGCGTCTGAATCTTGACAAGTTGGACCGGATCAACTGGACACGCGGCGAGCTTACCGATCCTGCCAGTTTTGCAGAACAACTCAAAGGCGTTGATACCGTGATTCACAGTGCGGCAATGGTGTCCTTCAAGCCTGCGGACCGGCAGAAAGTTTTTGACGCAAATGTAATTGGTACGCGCAATATAGCGCGGGCGGCGCGCGCTGCGGGCTGTAAAAGCTTTGTGTTCGTAAGTTCGTTTTCGGCGATTGAGTTTCGGCCGCCGCAGCTCACGGACGAGACCTTCATACCCGATCTGGCTTACAAGGAACGGCATGATATCTATGGTTACACCAAGCGCCTGAGTGAATTGGAGCTGATTGAGATGGCGGGTGATATGCGGGTGGTGATCCTCAATCCCACTGTTATCCTTGGCCCGGGTTCGGAGCGCGTGGATGCCGCCATGAATGCGCTGCGCAGGACCCCGATTGTGCCCATGATGGACTACACCAACGCGTTTGTTGATGTGCGCGATGTGGCGCGTGCAATTACGCTGGCGGTCACGAAGGGTCGCAGTGCGGAGCGCTATCTGGTTTCAGCGCACAATGCCCGCATGGTTGCGTTTACGCGTTCTATTGTCAAATACATGGGCCAAAGCAAAACTGTATTTGCGTTGTCGCCGGCTGGCGTGCAGGTTGCGGATGGCTTGGTTGCGCTGCTGGACTTGGTACGTCTCAATCCGGGCATCCGGCGCCCCGGGCTCATCAACATTGACAAGCCGTGTTCCAGCGAAAAGATAAGAACCGAGATGGGCTGGGTCCCCGCTTATTCGCTGGACGAATCAATCAGGGACTCTGTGGTGAATACCGCAGGTTAACCCGGGCCGGTCGATTGCATTGCAGCAATGGATGCATACCAGGCGCTGAACCCTTCTAAAAACAGCTTTACGCCCGCGATCAGAATGGCAGCTGCGAGTATGCGCCGAATGGCGGTGGTGCTGGCGCGCCGTTTGCCGTAGCCGGCTCCCAGCCAGCCGCCCACAACTGCTGCGATGGCGTAAAGCGCCAGGGCAGGTGGCAGCAGTGCCAGGCTGGCCGGTTTTGCGGCAAGCCCCGCAGCTGAGTTCACCACTATGAAGACAGCCGAAATCCCCGAAACCTGCCGCACCTCCGCCCAGTGCATGAGTACCAACAGGGGGCTTAGAAAAATTCCGCCGCCCACGCCCACGAGGCCGGACAGCAAGCCAAGTGCGGCGCCGATGGCAAGTGCAGTTGGCCATTGAGGTGGTTTTGGTGCAGCTGGCAATTCGAGTGCAGTTTCTGCTGGTTCGTTTGCCAAGGATGCGGGACCTTGTAGGGCGGGCTGCCTTGGTTTCAGCGGGATTACCAGCCGATAGGCCGCAAATAGTAACACTGCTCCAAGCAGTGGCTTGAAGTATTGGGCCGGTAAAGTTATTTGGCCGCCAAGATATGCCATTGGAACGGAGCTGAGCGCAAATGGCAGGAACACACCCCAGGAGAAGTAACCGGCGCGCAGGAAGCGCCATGACGCGATGCCGGACACAATAATGTTCAGGGTGAGCGCAATTGGCTTCATGAGGCCGGGCTCAGTGCCAAGCAGCGCCATGGCTGCCTGATATCCTGAGGAACCGCCGTGGCCAACCGCTGCATATAGGCCAGCAATCGCAAAGATCAGTGCGGTCAGCATCCATTCGGCGCTTGTTAAGATGATTGGGGGTATGGTCATGGTTTGATGGCGGCGTGCTGCGCAATTGGTTGTGAACCGGCGGAATTACACATCGCCGACCGGTTACGAGCGGGCTGTTTTCAGCGGCGGAAGCGGGCAGTCCAGCGAGTCTGTGATGGCGCGCAGGAGTTCATATTCAGCCAGTGCCAGCTTGCCGTCTGTGGCTGCGCAGTCAACACAGGCTGCCACAATGCTGCGTTTGAGCTGCGGTGTGGCATTCGCCAGCTGGTCGAGGGCGGCATCCAGCTCTGCAAGCGCGGGCAGTGCGGCCGGGGTTGCCACTACGGTTGCAGCGGGCAGTATGCGCCGCAGTGTGGTTGTGAACGCTGCGTGTGCGCGGCTGGCGTCTGGTTCGCCTGCTGCGGCCAGTACCTGCAGGACTGTGGCCAGGGGAACCTGCAGCTTTGCAAGGTTGGTTATTTTGGGGGCGGGGGACTGCCGGTGAAATGCAGCCGCAAGGTGGCGCAGCAGCAGGCGCTGCAACGCAAATTCAAATACTGACAGGCGCGCGTCCGCCGTGGCGAGCGCCTGCACTGTGGTGCGCAGATCTTTGTACTGCTGCGCACTGAGGGCCCGCAAGGCCGGCATGCTTAGGGATACCAGGGGCAGGCGCTCATGCGCTCCTAGCTTGGCAAGCATGGGACTGAGGCGCTGTACCTCCGCCACCAGCGCGCTATGCGTGGTTCTATTCAATTCTGCAAATTGCCGGGCGCGCACGGTTGGGTCGTTATCCAGCAGCAAGCCATATAAGAGGGCACTCGCGCCAAAGGGTTCGCGGGCTGCGGTTGCGAGGGCAGCGGGCAGCCCCGCTAGAAAATTTGCAGCGTTGGCCACATCTACCGGTTGGGGCGCGCCCACCGTGGGCCGGACTTGCGCATGCGGGCCGCTAAAGGACGCGCTGGCTGCTGCGGACGGAGCTGCAGCAATTCCTCGCGTGGCGCGGGCCGTGGCGAGTTGTTCGTAACTGCCTTTGAAGTCCGGCAGTATGCGTTGGACGCGTTGCTGCAGGGGTGGATGCGTGGCAAACAGGCTGGCGGCGAAGGAGCGCACCCCATTTGCAAAAAACATGTGGCTGGCTTGCGCGGCGCCATGGTGGGTCAGCTGTCCCTGCGGTTTGTGGCCGGCAATGCGCAACAGCGCGCCGGCCAAGCCGGGCGGGTTGCGGGTGAACTGGACGGCGCCAGCGTCGGCCCGAAACTCCCGTTGGCGCGAGACTGCGCATTTGATTACATTTGAAAAAAAGACCCCGATGTAGCCGATGGCAGTGAGCGCCAAGCCAATCGCAAACATGGCGGCCATGATCCCCAGTCCTGCGTTGCCTTCCTTGCCGTTGCGGGAGCGGTTCCCTCCGCCGCTGAAGTACGGCGCCAGCCGCATTGCGCCATAACCCACAAGCGCAATGGCCAAAATGCCGTGCAGCACACCAATCAAGCGCACGTTCAAGCGCATATCACCGGTGAAGATGTGGCTGAACTCGTGCGCCATTACCCCCTGCAGCTCGTCGCGCGTCAATTGTTGCAGGGCGCCACGCGTCACGGCCACCACTGCGTCACCCGGGTTATAGCCGGCGGCGAAAGCGTTGATGCCGGTTTCTTCCTCCATGATGTATACCGGCGGCACAGGGATGCCCGAGGCAATTGCCATCTCTTCAACAATGTTGAGCAGCTTGCGCGCTGCGGGATCCGCACCGGCACTGTCGACGCGCTGGCCGCCGAGCGCTTCCGCCACCGCGCGCCCGCCCTGTGCCAGCTCTGATGTTTTGATGAGCGTGCCGGTCATGACGATCAGCAGGGTTCCCCCAGCCACTGTGATAAACAGGCCGGCGTCCCAGAAGAGCACCTGGTGCAGCGCCATGGAGAAGACGGCATAGACGGCAAGCATGATCGCGACTACTGCCAGTGCGTAAAGCGCGAGGAGCTGTGTTGTTTTGTGCTGGGCCTGCTCCTGGTGGGCGAAGAAATCCATCTGTAAGTGTGCGCCGAGAGCGATGCGCTACTTGAATTTCACCTGGGGTGCGTCACGCTCTGCTGGTGCCTCGACTTTGAATAGTTCCGCGGGCGCAAACCCGAATGCATTTGCGATCAGGTTGGCCGGAACCACCTCGCGCGCAGTGTTGTAGGCGGTGACGGCATCGTTGAATGCCTGGCGCGAAAATGCCACTTTGTTTTCTGTGGAGGTTAATTCCTCAGTGAGCTGCAGCATATTCTGGTTGGCCTTCAGGTCCGGGTAGGCTTCGGCCAGCGCAAAGAGGCGGCCAATGGTTCCGGTGAGCGCCCCTTCTGCGCCGGCCAGCGCCTGCATTGCAGTGGGGTCGCCCGGGTTGGCAGCTGCGGACTGGCTCGCTGATTGCGCATTATTGCGGGCATTTATGACGGCTTCGAGAGTTTCGCGTTCATGGGCCATGTACGCGCGCGCAGTTTCCACTAGGTTGGGGATCAGGTCGTAGCGGCGCTTGAGCTGTACATCGATTTGCGAAAAGGCATTGTGGAAGCGGTTGCGCAGTGTCACCAGATTGTTGTAAACGCCTAGCGCCCACAGCAATACCAGCACAACCAGCACAATGGGTGCAAGGATGAAGGCTAAGTCGGTCATTTGATCTGTACCTCTTGAGACAGTGCATTGATTTTATGCTTTGGCAACAAATTGGTCAAATGCAACTGGCTGTTGCTGAGCTGAATAGGAGGAATGGCTGTTGCGGCCGTGTGTACCGAGTTGCCTGCGGCGGTTGGTAATGGCCGGATGGTAGCGTGCGCCATGGGTGCGGAGCGCGCATCTGCCGGGTTCAGCTCCTATAATGCAGTTTTCAGGATGGCGCGCTAATGCCTGTCCGGAGTTCAATTGTTTTTGTTCGGTGTTTTTATTTTCTTTCGGGAGGTAAATTATTATGGCTCTTTCTGTAAGTCTCTCGCCTGATGCCAGTGCTTCAATGATCCGCTATGACGCGCGCGAGAAGATTGCGTGGGATATTTTCATTTGCGTAGTCGTGTTTGTTTGCGCCATTCTGGTGCCCTACCGCTTGCTGTCCGGCTATGATCCCTTCGATGCGTTTTACATCTTTGTAACCGTGGTGTTCTGTGTTGACATTGCCGTCGTATTCCGGACGACATTGGTGTCCGGCCGGACTGTCGTTTCCGATCCGCAAATTGTAGCGCGGCGTTATTTGCGGTCATGGTTTGTGTTGGACGTGTTGTCGGCAGTGCCGTTCCCGGTTTTTGCGCTGGTCTTCAGTAGTGATCCGGTAATGCAGGAAGCGCTGCTGCCGTGGTTGGGCGCCCTGCGCCTGGTGCGCTTGCTAAGCCTGCTCAAGGTGAACAGTTTTTTTGGCAGGCTGCCGGAGTTTGTGAAAATCAGTGGCGCGGCCTTGCGCTTGGTGGTTTTCGCTTACTGGCTGACGTTGGTCACGCATTTCATTGCGTTGGGGTGGCTGGCAATTGGAGCAGGGAAGCCCGAGGGGGAATTTCTCACGCGATACCTGCGGGCGCTGTATTGGTGCGTCACGACTATTTCCACAATCGGATATGGCGACATCACCCCCAATCATGACAATCACCTGCAGCTGGTGTACACGATTGTCATTCAGCTCTTTGGTGTGGGCATGTATGGGTTTGTAATCGGCAATATCTCCAGCCTAATGGCGAACCTGGATTCTGCAAAATCCGAGTACAAACGGAAAACTGGGGAAGTGGTGGAGTTTATGCGCCGGCATGCCATTCCGGCGCCTCTGCAAGCCAAGGTGCGCGACTACTACGCGTATCTGTGGGAGACGCGCGGCAATGTGGGCGAAGTGGATTTTCTGAAAGAGCTGCCGGTGCAGTTGAGTATTGACCTCGCGATGTTTCTCAACCGCGAGGTAATTGCTAAAGTTCCGCTGTTCCGGGAGGCGGATGAATTGTTTCTGCGGCAGGTGGTTGGTTTGTTGAAGCCGGTTGTGTTTTTGCCGGGCGACAATATTATGCGGGAGGGTGAGCATGCGGACTGCATGTATTTCCTGAGCGATGGGGATGTGGAGGTGCTCGTGCAGGGCGCCCGGGTCGACAGCTTGGGGTCGGGTTCGTTTTTTGGAGAGGGTGCGCTGGTTGAGGGCGGATGGCGCAAGGCAACTGTCAAGGCGGCGGGATACTGCGAGGGCTATTCGCTCTCTGTGGATGACTTTAATTTGCTGCGCGGTCGCTATCCCGAGTTTAACAAGGTGGTTTTGGATATTGTTGAGAGCCGAAGAAAGTAAGCCAGCTGCCAATGGCTGAGGTGGGGCAGGCTACCGGGTTTTCGTCTGCTGGGCCGGGGAGGTCCGTCGGGTTAGTAGCTGGCTGTTTTTTGGTCAGGAAGTTTCTGTATCGGTTAGTGCGGTTGAACGGGGCTGTGCCGGGTTGAACTGCGGTTGTGAGGTGCTGGGGTTAGGGCGTGGAAAATGAAACGCGATGCTGAAGCCCAGTATGGCAAGCAGGGCGGTGTATTCTCCGTGCAGGCGCGTGATGGGTGTCCAGTCCGCAAGCGTGGCGCGCGCGCCCAGCAGGTTATTGATGGCGTGCGCGCCAATGGCCATAGCGAGCAATGCAAATTCTCCGATAACCTCAAAGGCTTTCCCGAAGAGCGGGTCCTCGGCAGTAAAAGCGGCCAGCAAAAGCAAGTAGGCGATTAGCGCCCTGAAGCTGCCGGCGGGCAAGTGCTTCCCGATCAGAATGGTTGGCACCAGCATTTGAACATCGATGTAGATGAAGCGCTGTGGGTGCACGAAGAGTTCTGCAACCAGCACAAGTGCACTGCCAGAGATAAAGACAAGGTCAGTTGAGGCTGGTAGCGCACCGCTGTGTCGGCGGGATTGGCTATGCAGGATGGTTGCGTAAGCACCAACTGCAGTCAGGAGCGCTGTTATCAATTGCAGTGGGGCGGGCGCAGCGCCGCCGATGGTTTCTGCCACAGCGCGGATCGAGGCATCCACGCCGTGAATTTCGGCTGTGTCTTTAAGGTTTGCCAGCCCTTCAATTACCGCGGGGTAGGCAATCTCCGGGCGTTCAGTTGCGCCCTGATAGTTCTGGCTTTCGGTTGAAAGCATTGTGGACATGTAGCTCTTCCATGCCGCGGGCCGCGCCACGGCTAGAAAGAAGGCAAGCGATAGCATGGTGGCGACGCTGGCGGCGTACGCAAGCCGCTGCCGGCGCAGTAAAAACATGGGGAGGATCAGCAGTGCCAGGGGCGGGCGCAGGCATATCCCCACGCCAATCAGCGCGCCTGCAAATAGTTCGGCGCGTTTCGTTTTGCGGCTGGCGAAGGCATACGCGGCAGCGAGGATGGCTACCCAAACTATGTAAAGCTGTCCGCGCTCGACGTGCAGGCGCCAGGCGGGATTCGCTGCGATTGCCAGCAGGGCGATACTGAACTGGAGGGCTGCGCGCTGCGGGGTAGTGTTCACGCGCGCGAGGACTGCCAGCGAAATGCAGAGCAAACTCCATTGCCCCAACAACCATGCAAAGCGGAGAGTGGGGTAGGGCTGCTCGGCCACCAGTCCGTACGCCCAGAGCAGGGCGGGCGTGAGCGTTACCCGAAAGTCAACCGGGTCTAGCAGTTCTTGTGCGTCCCCCGGTGCCCATAAATAGTAGTACGGGTCGAGGCCGCGCGCGAGCAGGCGCGCTCCTACAACATGCCCGCGCATGTCGGTGCCGCCATAGCGCAGCGTGTTGCGCAAATCTATTGTGATCGTGTAGGCGCTGAGAGCAAGGGCCAGCAGCAGCAAGGCCACTGCACCAGAGTGGCGCGTGATGCGCGGTTTAGTAAGTACGGTTGGGGCGCGCATGATTTACTGAGCTGCGTTTATTGCTGATCTTTGAAGGACGCTGGTGGTAGCAGGATGTTCAAGGTGCTGCACAGGTGTTTCAGCGCCTGACGGGGCTGACGGGAAATAGTAGTGGATGCACATCAAGTGTACTGGGCATCACCGCTGGAATTCGTGGACGGTGAGTGTGTAGCCGGCCTGGGCGTAGACATGCGGTGTATTAGATCCATAAAGCTGTGCCAAGCGGATTAAATTGGCAGCATTATTAAAATTCGGCAGGGCAAAGTAGTACAGCTGCGCGGGCGGATCCGCGGCTGACAAAATTTGGTCAATCTCGCGATAGTCGGGCGTGAAGCTGTTGGCTGGATCCAGCGTCATTTCGCCGGTTGCGGAGTTGATGGCGCTGAAGAGCATGCGCTGGCCGCGCTGTGGCATGGAGATGGTTGTCGTGGTTTCAAAATCAAGGTCGTCAATCGCCAGCTGCAGAAGGCGCGGAATGCGCGTGAATTCCGTGTTGTAGGCAAGCTGGTCCAGACCGTAGCCGCAACATTCACCGGTGCGGGCGGTCATGTTCAGTAGTTGGTGGCTGCCAAATTGAACGGTGCCAAAGTATGCGCGGCTGACGGGGTCAATGCTGCGCACATTTTGCCACGCAAATAGCGCGAGCAGCGCTGCGTACAGGCCGGAGCGGATGGTGCCGTTTGGTACGAGCAAGCCCAGTGGCACCGCGCTGGCAAGCAGCATCAGCGGTACGAGCAGCATCACGTAACGCGCATTGGAATACGGGCGCACTAAAAGCAGCGCAGCCGTGGTGGCGAGCAGCAGAAGAATGAGCGGCGTGGCTGCTGCGAGGGCCTGCCGGGTGTTGTCATGGCGGAGTTTCAGCAAGAGCGCCACCCAGCTGCTGGCGAGCGTTGCAGTCAGGATCCAATTGAAATTTATTACGAAAATCAGCCCGAGAAAACTGGCAATGCTGGCAGCCACGGATGTTGTGCTGGATTGCCCGGCAGCCGGGCTGGCACTGTTGTAGTAAAGCCAAAAGGCTGGCTCAGAGCGGACAACAGTCTTGTACATGACAAACCACATGATCGCAATTGCCGGAATAGTCAGCACCGGCAGGTTGGTGCGCACCCAGGCGCGACGCGCGCCGGCGGGTTGGCGGATGGCAGTAAACGCAAACAGGATGGGCAAAATAGCGAAGCTGGTTTCTTTTGTAAATGCCAGCAGGAGTGCCAGCGCGATTGCGAGCCAGCGATTATCTTGCAGCAGCGCCAGCAGTGTGGCCAGGCTGAAGGTGAGAACGCCCAGGTCGAAGTTTGCTCCCAGCGAGTTTGCAAACACCGTTGGATGGAAGGCAAACAGTGCCGTCAGAAGCACGGTCTCCAACGGAGACTGGTTGCTATTGGCGAGGCGTTTTACGAGGCGCCTGAAGATGGATATGCAATACAGCGACCACGCGGTCACCCAGAGATTGAACAGAAAGTAGTTGGTGCCGTATGCGCCAAAGCCCACGCCCAGCAGGAGCATGAAACCTTGCGAAAGGTGCCCATCGACAGTGTAGTTAAGAAGATCAAACGGCGCGTGCTTTGCGGCCAGCAAGGCCTCGTAGTTCCAGCGCGAGTCGTAGACTGGAATGATGGCCCAGAACTGGCTGCGAGCCGCGAGGTAGGCTGCAGCCAACACCGCGGGCAGGACAACGCCGAGCCAGCGCGGTGGCTTTGCTGCTGGATCTGTCGAAGTGACGGCGCTAACGGCGTTCACTTAGGGTTATCGATGAGTGCATAGCGCTGCAAATGCGTTTTGGTGCGCGCGTCCCGGGAGCACGATCGGGTGTGTTTTAGCAATGCCGGCGTTGGATCAGTGTGCGCGGGTCCTGGGCACGCTGTTTGCGCATAGGCAATACCTGATCAACGCCGCGCACCAACCACCAAACAAATACCAGCGTTCACCAGCACGAGGGCCAGCGTGCCGCTGTAAAACCATTCGCCCGCGTTGGCGAATTTGTTGTGCGCTGCAAATGCGAGCAGGCACAGGCCGCTGCCGTTGAGGAGCAGGCCGGCCACTACTTGCAGCAGCCAGCGGGATGTTGTTGCGGTGATTTTGAGCATTACCTTTTTGCCTTTAGTTTGGTGAGCTTGCGTATTGCGCTTGGGCTGGCTACAGGTTTGGCTTTTGTCGTTGTCAGTTCCGCGGACGGGCACAGCCGCGCGAGCGGGCAATGGCTGCAGGCGGGCTTGCGGGCGCTGCAAACGGCACGGCCGTGAAAGATCAGCAGGTGCGAGATGTCCAGCCAATGGCGTTTGGGGATTAGCTGAATTAGATCCTGTTCAATTTTAACGGGATCGGTGTGCCTGGTCCAGCGCAGGCGCTGACTGATGCGGCGCACATGCGTATCAACAACCACACCGGTGGCGATGCCAAAAGCCTCGGCGCGCACAACATTTGCAGTTTTGCGCGCCACGCCGGGCAGGGACAGCAAATCGGCCATCTCGCGCGGGACTGCGCCGCCGTGCTGCGCAATGATTTGCCGGCTGGCGCTTTGGATGTGGCGGGCCTTGCTGCGGTAGAAACCAGTGGAGTGCACAAGTGATTCAAGTTCGCTGATTTTGGCGCCGGCAAATGCGTGCACATCCGGGTAGCGCGCAAACAACGGCGGCGTGACCAGGTTTACGCGTTCGTCCGTGCATTGCGCGGAGAGGATGGTGGCCACAAGCAGCTGCAGCGGGTTCGAGTGGCTGAGTGCACAATGCGCACCTGGATATGCGCTGCGCAGCTTCCTTATTGTGGCGGTTACGGGCGCTTGCATTTTAGGCGCCGGGCCGCAGCAGAATTTTTCCAACCGGCTCAGTTTTGTCGCGCAGCAAGCGCAATGCTTCCCGGAAACTGGCCAAAGGCAGCCGGTGGGTAATCAGGGGTGCCAATCGCAGCGTTTCCGATTCAATTGCGCGCAGCGTGTGCTTGAAGTGGGTGGTGGTGTACGCAAATACGCCGTGCACCCGCAAGTCCTTCAGGCACAGCATGTCCGCCGGCAGCTGCAGCGGTGCGGAGCCGCCGCTGATGCCAATTGTTACAAGCGTGGCGCCGCGCCGCACGAGGTCAGCAGCCAGTGTGAACGCGGCGGGGTGTTCGGCAGCTTCGATGGCGGTGTCTGCGCCGCGCTGGTTGGTTAGGGCAGCCGTTATCTCTGCGGCTTCCGTCGGGCTGGCGGCGTAATGAGTTGCGCCCATGGCGCGGGCGCGCTGCGCGTTGTCTGCATTCAGCCCGACAGCCAGCACTTGGGCTGCCCCCAGCTGGCGCACCCATGCCACTGCCAGTAACCCGATTGTGCCCGGCCCAATCACCACCACCATTTCGCCCGGCCGGATTTGGGCGCGCAGCAACCCGTTTGCCACACAGCTGGCGGGCTCTGTTAGCGCGGCTGCCTCCAGCGGCAGCGCGGCGTTGAATGTGTGCGCGAGGTCGGAGCGCACCGCTACATATTCGGCGAATGCGCCAGGCCGGGTGAAGCCGAGCTCGTCATAGGCAAGGCACAGGTTTGTGTCGGCGCGCTGGCAAGGCAAGCATGTTTTGCAGTAGTTGTGGCCCTCAACTGCCACGCGGTCATTGATGGCAAAGCCGGTGACTGCGCTGCCCACTTCTGCGACAGGGCCGCTCCATTCGTGGCCCGGGGTTACAGGGTAGCGCACATAAGCTGGCGGGCGGCTGCCTTCCCACAGCGCCACATCACTGAGGCAGACGCCGGCGGCTGCCACGCGCACCAGTAACTCGTTACGGCCGGGCCGGGGCATGGGCACATCCTCCACGCGGCCAACGCCGGCACTTGTAATAACTACGGCTTGCATTGTCCTGAGCAGGTATTTTCGCACAGGCGGTTGCGCAGGCTGTGCGCTAAAAAGGCATATGGAATGCTGTATCATTGGCATAGGTCAAGAGGTACAAGGAGTCAAGCTATGCCTATTTTTTTTGGTTCCCCGGTTTGGTCCGTGAACATGATTGGTCTGCTTGAGACGGGCGCAGTTGGTGCGGAAGCGTTGTCGACGACGCGGGTGCTGATTGCTGCGTTGTTGGCCGCTATAGCTATGTCATCTGTTGTGATTGGGGCTTGGGCGGGCCTCACCTTTAAGGTCGGACCGAAGGTTATTGCCAATATTCTTGCATTTGGCTCGGGTGCGCTTGTGAGTGCGCTGGCGATCGATCTTGCCTTCGGATCCACCGAGCATCTTGTGCATTATGGGGTGCCTAATTTGACCGCGTGGGCGATTGTGGCAGGCGGGTTTTTTACCGGCGGGTTGATCTACTTTTCTGCCAACCGTTTGATTGACAGTGCCGGCGGGGCGGCCCGCCACCAGACGAATGCGCGGAATTTTGCGCTTGAAAAGAAAAAAGAGCTGGCGGGCGGGACTCTGGAAATGCTGGGCAAGAATGAGATTCTGCGCAGCCTGCCGCCGACTGAGATCGATGAGCTCATCCCGTATTTGCAGGAGATTGAACTTAGCGCTGGCTCCTACTTGTTTAAGCAGGGCGAGGTGGGCGACGCTTTATATCTGATCATCTCCGGCACGCTTGGCGTGTATGTGCGAAAGGAAGGCGATGGAGAGGGGGATGGCACGCGGGTGGATGGGGTCAAGGACGGGCAGGTGGTTGGCGAGATGGCGCTGCTGGGCGGGGGCACTCGCAATGCCACCATTCTGGCTGAGAGTGATGTGGTGGGGATCAAGATCGACAGCGAAGACTTTGACCGCATTATGAAAGATGCACCCGGGATGCGGGCTGCGGTGGAGGAATTGAAGCAGCAGCGCATTCTGAAGACCATGCAGCGCGAGGCCGCGTCGATGGATAGTACGGAATGGGCGAAGCTGGCGACAAAGAGTATCCGCACTATGAGCTCGTCCGAGGTGGGTGAGGTTTTGGCAGAACATGGGGGTGGCAGTCCGCTGGCTATTTGGATGGGCAATATCCTGGATGCCATTCCCGGTTCGCTGGTGATCGGCGCGACATTCGTGGGGATGGCGTCGTTTAACCCGACTCTGATTGTGTCGATCTTTTGCGCCAATCTACCGGAGGCCATGGCAAGCGCACTTACCATGCGACAGGCGGGTTATAGCAACGGCAAGATTTACGGATTGTGGGGCTCACTCGTAATTATTGGCGCGCTGTGTGCGGCAGCTGGCAACGTATATTTGCCGCCGGCGCCCGTGGAACTGCTTGCGTTCTTTGAGGCAATTGCGGGTGGTGCAATCCTGGCGCTGGTGGCGCAGGTGATGTTCCCGCACGCTTTTGAGGAAGGCGGCGATGTCGTCTCCATTTCCACAATCACCGGTTTCATGGTGGCGTTCCTTCTCACCGCCCTGGACATGCACAAGTAGGCTGGCTGGAGCGGGAAGAAACGCCCGAGGTTAGCTCGGGGAGCGCGGTCTGTGCGGCCAGGCGCGCTAGCCACCCGCGCCGCTAAGTTTGGTGGCTAGCTGCCTGCTGTGCTGGTTGTGCCGTTTTGGTTGCGGGCTGGCGCCGGGCTGCGTTGCAGGAGGCAATGCGTGCTGATCGGCACGCCTTGCAGAATGTGCTCGTCCAGAATGCGATCGAGGAGCGCCACGTCCAAGCGCTCGTAGTACATGCCGCCGGGTTGGATGCAGGCAATCGGCCCGCTGTGGCAAACGCTAAAGCATTCAATTGTGCTGAAGACAACATGGCGGAGCGCTGACTCCGACTTGATGCGTGCTCGCAGGTGTTTCAAAAGTTCCCCGGCCACAGCGCCGGTCGAGCAGTTTCCGTTGGTGCAGATTGTGATTGTGGGTGCGCGCATTCGGTGCTGGCGGTGCAGGGCTGGCAGCTAGAGTTGCTTGTTCCAGAGCTGTTCGCTGATGCCGCGCTGTTTGTTCTCGTAGCGCGCCATCACAAATAGCGCATCGGACAGGCGGTTAAGGTAAGGCTGCACCTGCGCGCCAATCTTGTCTTGCTGGGCCAGCAGGTGCACGTCGATCTCCGCGCGCCGACAAACTGTGCGCGCGACATGCAGGTTGGCAGCGCCCAGGCTGCCGCCCGGCAGAATAAAGTCTTCCAGCGGGCCCACAACGGCGCCAAACTCGTCGATCAAGTTCTCCAAATTCTTTATGTGCCGCGCTTCCAGCTGCGGCAGTTGATAGCGCACTTTGTCTTCTTCCAAAAAGCAAAGGTCTGATCCCAGATGAAACAACTCGTTCTGGATGGAAAGCAGTTCGGTGTTCAGGCGCGCGCAGAGGCCGTGCGCCAGCGCTGCGCCGATGGCAGAGTTCAGCTCGTCCACAGAGCCGTATGCGCGCACGCGCGTCGCGGTTTTTGGGATGCGCTTGCCGTCCCCCAGCGAGGTTTCGCCGTGGTCGCCTTTGCGGGTGTAAATCTTGGTGAGGCGCGGCATGCTGGGGTGGATTTACGCGGGCTGCTTGATCGGAGTATCCGGGTGTAGTGGGCGGCTGCTAAGCGGCGCACCAGCGTGTATTATGGCAGCGATTTGTTCGATGCCGTCAATGAAGCGCGGTGCCGGCCGCGAAAAAAAGCTGTTGGCGTCAAAGCACACTACCCGCCCGGGTTGCGCTGCGGGGATGCGCTCCCAGCCAGCCGGGCGGGGCAGCTGTTGCCAAGCGGCAGCTGCCTCCGCTTTTGTGAAGCCGCACGGCATCACCAGCATGTAGTCGGGCGACGCGGCCACCACCGCTTCCCACGTTACCCGCTCCGATGGCAGGCCGGCGCGGCCCAGCACCTCGCGTCCCCCGGCAAGCGCCACCATCTCCGGTACCCAGTGGCCGGCGGCAAACGGCGGGTCCAGCCACTCGCACGCAAATACGGCGGGGCGCGCGCGGCCGTGCACCGCCGTTTGGACGCGCCCGATGCGGGCACGGAGAGTGGTTGTAAGGGTGTTTGCCTGTGAAAGGGTGCCGGTGGCGGCCGCCACCGCTGCGATGTCCGCAAAAATGCCCTCGAGGCTGGCGGGATTTAACGAGACAACCGGTGGCTGGTTTGGCAGGCTGGCTGCCAGGCTGCAAGCTGCGGCGTGGCTCACAGCGCACACCTGGCACACTGCCTGAGTGATGATCAGGTCGGGCTGCAGCGTTTTCAGCAACGCAGCTTCAATGTCATACAGCGGTTCGCTGCGCGCCAGTTTGCCGCGCACAAGATCGTCAATTTCGCGGCTGGACAAATTGGCGGGCACACTGGTGCGCGTGAGGCGCGGCAGGCGCGCCACCACTGCAGCCGGCGTGTCGCATTCGTGGCTCACACCAACCAGCGCGTGCTCCAAGCCAAGCGCACACACTATTTCGGTGGCGGACGGCAGCAGGGACGCAATTCGCATGCGGTTAGGCGCGCACCGGCAGCCGGGTTACTTGGGCCAGCAATTCGTCCAGCGTAGTGTGGCTGGTGTGCGTGTTGGGCGCGCTTAGCTTCCATTCGTTTTCGCCAACAATTATTTGCAGCGCGGTTTTGGCGGAAGCGGGCAACACATCGTAGCCAACGCGTTCCAACGCGCGTTGGGTCCAGATGGCGCGCAGGCCGGTGCCCTGCAGCCCAATCGGGCCGCACGGCTTGCGCTGCAGGTTGAAGCGCCCTTGCGCTGCGTCATAAGTGACGCCTTCGCTCTCAAACGCGCACGCCAGTGAGCCGTCGAGCGCCAGCTCCTCGGGCAGCCCGGTGCGCAGCTGTCCGTCTGCCGGCAGCAGCCAGATGCGGTCGGCAACGCGCAGCGCCAGGTCCAGGTCATGCGTGGTCAGCAAAATTATGCAGCCCGTATCGCGCGCTATCTGGTGTAGCAGCATTGTGATTTCCACGCGCCGCGGCAGATCCAGAAATGCGGTTGGCTCGTCCAGCAGCAGAACCTGCGGGGATTGCGCAAGCGCACGGGCAATCATGATCTTCTGGCGTTCGCCGTCGCTCAGCTCTGCTAGCGGGCGCGCTGCCAATTGCGCAGCGCCCACGCGCGTGAGCGCATTCTCTACGCATTGGCGGTCGTGGTCGGTCAGCTGTCCGCGCCAGTTAGTGTGCGGAAAGCGCCCCAGGCCCACAACCGTGGCGGCCGAAAGGTTGCCGGCATCTACGCGCTCGGTTAGCACCACGGCCAGCAGTTTGGCGCGCTCGCGCGGGGAGAGGCGGTGCATGTCGGTGCCGTTCAGGTGCACGCCGCCGGCTTGCGGGCGCTGCATGCCGGCAAGCGTGCGCAGCAGCGTGGACTTGCCGGCGCCGTTTGGTCCGATGAGACAGGTGAGTTCTCCCGGTATCAGAACAGCATTCAGTCCGGCAGCAATGATGCGCCCGGGATAGCCAATGGCCAGACTACGGCAGGCGAGTGCGTTCATGCTGCAAAAGATGATTTGAGCTGGCGCTCACGGGCGATTACCCAAAGAATGACGGGCACCCCGAAGAGCGACGTGACAATATTCAAGGGCAGAACCAATTGCGAGCCCGGCAACTGGGCAATCAAGTCTGCGATTAGGGCTGTGGTTGCGCCCAGCAGCATGCTGCCCGGGAGCACGATGCGGTGGTCCGCGCTGCGGAACAGCGTGCGGCAAATGTGCGGCACGGCAACGCCAAGGAAGCCCACCGGGCCGCAGAATGCCGTGACGGTTCCAGTCAGTAAAGCAGTGCTTGCGATCAGCAGTGCACGCAGCTGTTTGATGTGCACGCCCAGTGTGCTGGCGTAAGTGTCCCCGAGCAGCAGGGCGTTGAGCGGCTTGTGCATCAAGAGCGCAGCAAGCAGCCCTGCGCCAAGCGCGGGGCCAAAGACGCGCAGCTGGTCCCAGGTAACGCCGGCAAAGCTGCCCATGGTCCAGAGGCTGAATGCCTGCACGCGTTCGGGCAAGCTGAAGTAAATGAGCAGGCCGACGATGGCGGAGGTGAGGTAGCTCATCATTACACCCACTATCAAAAGCGTAATGGAGTTTTGTACGCGCTGCGCCACAATCAGCACCAGTCCCAGCACCATTGCAGCGCCGCAGCTGGCGGCAGTAACCAGGCCGAACTTGCCCGCCAAGCCCAGGCCCGCCACGAGCATGGAGCCGCCAGCGCCGGCGGTGAGCAGCACCACAGCCACGCCCAGGCTTGCGCCGGAGCTGATGCCGAGGATGTAGGGGTCGGCAAGCGGGTTGCGAAACAAAGTTTGCATCTGGGCGCCGCTGGCAGCCAGCGCTGCGCCGGAAAGCGCGGCGGTGATGGTTTTGGGCAAACGGATTGTGAGCACAATCAGCGTCCAGGTTTCACTGGCGGGCGGAGCACCCAGCAGAATGCGGGCAACGTCGCCCAGCGGAATGGCAACCGATCCAAGCGCGAGGCTGGCGCTCATGGCAAGCAACAGCGTTAGCAACAGCGCGCCAGACTGCGCAGCGCTAAGAATTTCAGGTGCTTGGGCTCCAGGCAGCTGCTGCTCATGGGTGATTGCAGCCGCAGCTACTTTGGGTGGGTCGGTGGTCATCTGGTGGTCAAGCGCGGAGCGCGGGCGGGTGGTGGTCTATTTCAACTGCCGGTAGTAGTAAAACTTGTGGCCCGGCATCTTATCCGGATGCACAATTGCAACAAGGTCAGCGAGCACCAGATCCGGGCGCACCACGGCGCTTTCGTAATAATCGCTGCCGCCAGCAGCATTCGAGCGCAAATCGTTGTTCCACACCTTCCCGTTCTTGTAAGCTTCAAACTCTGCAAAGCGGCTGTCCTGCGCCAATAACGCGGCGAGGTCGGGAACAAACGGCAAGTTGATCCAGTAGGCTGCGTCGCGCGTGGTGCTGTACGCTTCTTCAAATGATAGCGGCAAACTCGCGGTGGATGTGTCCGCAGCGTAAGGGTAAGTTGCGCCGGCATCGCGGATCAGCTGCGCGGCGAAGGATGCGCCACCGGGCAGGTACCACGTACCTTGGTAAGGAGTGCCGTAGGCCAGCTTCGGCGGGGTACCGGCACTGGCCGCAATCGCTTTCACCTTCGCGTATCTGTCGGCAATTTCCGTGAACCAGTCTTCAGCCGCAGCTTCCTGGTTGAAGAACACCGCGATAAATTTGCCCCATTCGGCGCGGCCCAGTGGTGAGGTGTCCAGCCACTCTGCGTTGAGCACCACTTTCAAGCCGGCTTCCAGCAGCTTGGGGTGCGAGTCAAAGTCAGCGGAGCCGGATCCGAAGGTGAGAATGAGATCAGGCTTCAACTCGATGGCCGCCTCCAAATTGAGGCCGGCGCCGGATCCAATCGCCTTGAGCTTGCCGGCTGCAAACTGGTCGACGACTTTTTGGTTGAAGGTGTAAGTGGCATCGTCCACGCCCACTAGGCGGTCGAGCAGTCCCAGCTCGTCGAGTACGGGTAGGTAAGTGGTGGACATGGCCACGACGCGCTGTACAGGCACTGTAATGATTTGCGCAGGTTCAAAGCCGGCGGGTGCTTCCGTGCCGCACTGCACGAGAACATAGGTCAGCGGCGCTGTGGCACCGGGCGCAGGAGTTTTTACTGTAAGCAGTTTGTACGTGTCGTGGTACTCGATGCTGAACCCGTCGGTTTGGGTAATGGATGCTTTCGCGGGAAAGTAATCCACGCCGGGTGTTTCCACATCAACGCATGCATCAGTGAGATTGGAGGTCGGCGCGGGCAGCGCAGTTGGCGCCGGAGTTGCGGTTGGTTGTGGCGCGGCTGTTGGAGCAGCCGGGGTTGACAGCATGGCCGGAGCTGCTGGCGCGGGTGCAGCGCAGGCTGCAAGCGCCAGCATTGAGGCAAGCACAATTCGAGGCTGGAACATCAACATTGAATGGTTTCCTCCGTGACAAAAATGCAACAAAAAAACCCTTCGCCCGAACGGCAAAAGGTTTCTAAAACGGCACTGCTCGCAGGCAGCGGTTTTACAAAACCCCTTGGCGCGAAGGGCGTTTGCAAAAGAACGGGGTGGGCGACCTGACTTGGGCAAGTGAGCTTGCCTTTACAGTTGCGCGACAGCGCCGGACTTTCACCGGCTTCGCCACCAAGGTGTGCCAATCGTTGGCGATCAGCACTACCGCTCTGTTGGAGTGGTATGTTGCGCTTGAATGTTACGCGCCGGCTGCGCGTTTGTCAAGCGCTGCCGGTTGGCGAGTTGTGGAATTGGTGCGGACGATTTAGGCGGCCGCGGCAGCAAGCGGGGTCAAGCGCTTGACGGTGCCAACACCAAACCGTAAAATCGATTTATGCTTGTTGGGGCTTGTGCAGGAGCGGTGTTTGACTGAGCGGTTGCCAGTGTATGGGGGGCAGGCGCTGTTTGAGGGTGTGCTAATGCGCGGGCGGCATACGATGGCGATCGCGGTGCGCGCGCCGGCGGGCGACATCCAGCTGCAGACGGAGCCGCTCGGCGGGTTGTACCAGAGTCGGTGGATGCAAGTGCCGTTCGTGCGCGGCGTGCTGGGTCTGTGGGATTCGTTGTCGCTCGGAATGCGCGGCCTCAATTACTCCGCCCGCGTAGCAAATGGCGAGCCCGGCGATCTGCAACGGTACTCAGATTGGGGCAGCCTGATTATGGGAATCGGCTTCGCACTTTCCCTGTTCTTTCTGCTGCCGGCTGGCTTATCCTCGCTGGTGGAGTTGTGGGTGCCGCTAGGCAGTTGGTGGGCCAACTTGCTTGAGGGTGTAATGCGGCTCGCGATCCTGCTAAGCTA
>Ga0233425_10002162_pt1 | contig 39966 bp, 41 predicted proteins | sample Watercolumn_Towu_2_FD_181712 | JGI IMG/M metagenome (GOLD analysis project Ga0233425, IMG submission 181712) | Freshwater microbial communities from Lake Towuti, South Sulawesi, Indonesia - Watercolumn_Towuti2014_140_MG | ecosystem: Environmental > Aquatic > Freshwater > Lake | place...
GCGGATTCTGCCACCTCGACGCGGCCATGGTTGCCAAGGGCGTAGATGCCCTGGAGGCAGGCGGCCTCGATCTTGTCATCATCGAGAACGTGGGGAATCTCGTCTGTCCGGCCGAATTCGATACGGGCGCCCATAAAAACGCGATGATCCTAAGCGTTCCCGAAGGCGACGACAAACCCCTCAAGTATCCCTTGATGTTCTCGGTCTGCGATGTTCTCGTGGTCAATAAAACCGATTATCTGTCCATGAGCGACTTCGACATGGAGGCACTGCGGCGGCGCGTTCTCGCCCTGAATCCCCGCATCAGGATCCTTGAGATCTCGTGTAAAACCGAAGCGGGGATCGGGGGCTGGATCGACTGGCTGAAGCAGGAGGCGGCGGCCTTCCAGGGCTGAATTAGGGCAACGAATGGAATTCATCGATATCGATATCGAAGCCCTGATCCCCCACCGCGACCAGATGCGTCTGCTCGAGGGGGTGATTGCCGTCGACGACGAAAAGGCCGTAACGGTTGCGACCGTGACCGAGGCTTGGCCCTTATACCGAGAAGGATCCGTCGACATATTGGTCACGATCGAACTTGTGGCACAAACCGCGGCGCTTTTGGAGGGGTATAAAAGGTCAAAATCCAAGCGGGGAGGCGCCACCGGCTGGCTGGTGGGGATCAAGAAGGCCGATTTCCGAGTCCCCCGCCTGTCGGTTCCGACGACCCTGGTTACCGAGGCGGCCAGGAGTTACGCACTGGAAGGGTATGCCGTTTTTACCGGAACGGTCAGCAGCGGTGCGGGGGTAGTGGCCTCGATGCAGATCCAGGCCCTCCGCCCGGAAGAGCCGGCGTAGAGGGGAACGCAGAGAGGTGGAAGGGATGGAAGCGCTCATCGCGGAAATGAAAGTCAAGATCATCGACACCCTGTCGCTTTTGGATGTCGTCCCGGGGGACATCGGCGATGACGCCCAGCTTGTGGGCGGCGGCCTGGGGATCGACTCGATCGACATTCTGGAGCTCGTGCTCATGCTGGAGAGGGATTATGGCGTGAGGATCGAAACCAAAGAGACCGGGATCATCGCCTTTGCCTCTGTGCGCGCCCTGGCGGAATTTGTTAGGAAACACCGTGTAAAATAACCTATTCCCGACGGGCGGCGTTCATGGAAACAGAAGAACCTTTTGATGCGCTTGTTATCGGTTCCGGAATCGGGGGACTGTCGGTAGGGATCATCCTCTCCCTGCTGCGTTTGCGCGTTGCCGTCATTGAAAAAAACGCCCTCCCGGGCGGTCTGATGCGCTCTTATCGGCGGGGCGGCCTGGACTGCCCCGTCGGGATCCATTATTTCGGTTCCTTCGGGGAGGGGGAACCGCTTCGCCGGATGTGCGATTACCTGGGGGTAACGGATCGCATGACCGTGAAGCGGATGGGGCAGGCCGGGCCGATCGACCGTTACCACTTCGACGATTTCACCTTCGATCTGCCGGAAGGGCTCGACGCTTTTGCGGAGTCGCTTGGGCGGACATTTCCCGCGGAAACGAAACCCATCGCCGCGATCCTGAAGAACCTCCGGGGCCTCGCGAATCTCCAGAATTCTTTCGCCTTTTTTTCCCCTTCGCCTTCGATTCTCGATTTGGATCTCTTCGTTCCGCTTCGCCAATATCTTACGGCGATGAACTGCTCGCCCAGGTTGCGGAGCGTTCTGGGGGTTGCGTCGAGGTGGCTGGGCATGTCGGCCGATGAATGTCCCGTTCTTTACCATCATCTCGCGTTGGTCTCCTATCTGATGTCGTCCTGGCGGCTCGTAGGGAGCGGATTGGCCCTGGCGGAGGCCTTCGTATCGCGGTTCGAAGACCTGGGCGGGATTCTCCTCTGCGGCGATCCGGCGGCGACGATCCTCGGATCCGGTAACGGAGTCGTTGGGGTGAAGCTGGCTTCGGGAAGGGTGCTCGCTACGACGCGGATCGTGGCTGCCATTCATCCCAAGGCAGTCCTCCCGATGCTGCCTGGGGGGGCCGTCACACCCCGCTATGCCCGGCGGATCACGGATCTTGTCGATACCGAAGGCCTGTTCGTGGCGAACGTTGCCGTGGACGCCGAAGCCCATCCGGCCCTGCCGCATAACATCTACCGTCTGCATACGGGTCGGGACGGGGCGCTGCGGGACGGTGTCTTCTATCAACTGCTCCCCGGGCGGGGCGATAAAAACCTTCTGATGATCATCACAAAAAGCCCCTTTTCCGAGTGGCAACCCTGGGAGAATTCGACCACCGGCGGGCGCGGAGAGGCGTACGGGAATGCAAAAGCCCGCCTGGCCGAGCGGCTGCTCGCGGAGGCCGCGGAGGCCTTCGGGTCGCTGAACGGGGCGGAGGTCCTGGATGCCTATACCCCGCTGACCCTAAGGGATTGGGTGAACAGCCCCCAGGGCACGCCCTACGGCATCATGCGATCCTCCCGGCAACTGCACGCGGCGGCCTTTCTCCAGCGCGTCAATCTAAAGGGCCTCTTCCTTGCGGGGCAAAACGCCCTGTCGCCGGGGGTTTTGGGGACCCTTCTGGGCTCGTTTCAGACCGTCAGGCAGATGATCGGGCAGGACCGTTTTTCCCGCGACATCTTCACAAAACTCGCCCCGGGTCGGTAAAAAAGGGCTTGCTAAAGCAGCGAATACTCATTATGATTCGACGGGCGAAAAATAAGGGGAAAGGTGCGTAAAACAAAGAGAAACCGATGACGAGAGAAGCGATTACCCTTGCAATCCTGGAGATCTTTCGGCGCGAGTTCGAGATCGTCGATCCCGAACTCGATAAAGACCTGCGCGAAACCTACGGGTTTGACTCTGTGGACGCGATCGAACTACTGCTGGAGATCGAGCGGTTGTTGAACTTTGAGCTGACCCACGACGAGAAAAAACTGGCGATGGATATCAGAACGCTCAGACAGATTATCGACTATGTGGAACTGATGGCAAAGCGGAAAGACCGGTAATGTACCTTTACAGAATGCATGAAAGAACCGATCCGATGCGGAGGGAGGCCGCCCACAACCGATGACGGAAAGGCGAGTCGTCATAACCGCCTGCGCGTCGATCACCCCCATCGGCCATGCGCGCGGCGAGATCGTGGAAAGTCTCCGGCAGGGTCGCTCCGGTGTGAAACCGCTCCGGGAGGACCACCTCTTGTCGAGGTATATCCACTCCCAGGTCTTCGGGTCGGTCGATTATCCGCTCGCCTATGATTTCAAGCGCACCCACCGAAAGACCATGGGGCCCGTGGCCTATTACGCCTGTCAGGTGGCCAAAGAGGCCCTCGAACAGTCGGGCCTCGCGCCGGAGTTCGTGACTTCCGGCCGCCTCGGCGTGGCCTTCGGTTCCACCCACGGCAGCCCTACGGTCCAGCGGGAGATATACAAGACCTTTTTCGGCGGGTCGCGGTCCGAATTCGCCGCCATCGGCGCCGTCGATTATCTCAAGTCGATGGTCCATACGACGGCGGTGAACATCACCAGGATGTTCGGCATCACCGGCCGGGTGATCGCCTCGGGCACGGCCTGCACGACGAGCAGCCAGTCGATCGGTTACGGTTACGAGACGGTCAAGTACGGCATGCAGGATGCGATGCTCTGCGGCGGGGCCGATGAATACGACACGACCACCGTAGCCGTTTTCGACAATCTGCTGGCCTGCTCTACCGCCTTCAACGACCGACCCCACTGCACGCCGAGGCCTTTCGATATTCATCGCGACGGACTGGTGGTGGGGGAGGGCGCCGGGGCGGTCATTCTGGAGGAGTACGAACAGGCAAAGCGGCGCGGGGCGCCGATCCTGGGCGAGGTCATCGGTTTCGCGTGCAACAACAACGGCGGCGATCTGATCCTGCCGAATCTTGCCGGAATCCGTGAGACCCTCCGCATTGCCCTGAGAGACGCGGCCCTCTCCGCCGACCGGGTCGATTTCATCAGCGCCCACGCCACGGGGACCAAGATGGGCGACATCATCGAAGCCCAGGCGATCCATGCGGTATACGGCGAGCGACCCTTTGTGACGGGACTGAAAGGCTACATGGGGCACACCATGGGTACGTGCGGCGTGATCGAAACCATCATCACCCTCTACATGATGAACGAAGGATTTATCGCCCCGACGCTCAACCTTGAGGAACCGGACGAGCGATGCGCCATGATCCGCCATACCCCGGCCCTGGAGGCGCGGCCGATCAACGTGGCGGCGATTCAGAATTTTGCTTTCGGCGGCGTCAACACCAGCCTTTTGATCAAACGGTTTGTCTGAACCCCCATGATGCCTTTTTCCGGGATCCGTAAAACCATCGTCGATGCGACCGTGACGATTCTGATATGGGGCTATTTCACCGCGGGATTTCTCCTCTTCTTTTCCCCCCGTTACGGATGGGCGCTGCTGCGGGGCGGGGATAGAGAGGCGGCGATCCAGCGACTGAATCAGCGCTTCTTCCACAGTTTCATTCGATTGCTGCACCTTATCACCCCCGGGTTGACCCTGCGGATCGATCCGGATATCGCCGCCATCCGCTCCTCGGTCGTCGTCGCGAACCACCTGTCCTATCTGGATCCCCTCCTGATTATCTCGCTATTCAAAAAGCAGAAGAGCATCGTCAAAAAAACCTTCTTCAAGGTGCCGATCTTCAGTTATCTGCTGCGCCGCTCCGGCTACATGTCTTCAAATAACGGGAGAGAGGATAAATCACTCATCCTCCGGAATATCGAAAACATTAAAGAATATCTCGCCTCCGGGGGCAATCTCTTTGTCTTCCCCGAGGGGACGCGAAGCCGGACCGGTGGCCTCGGCCCGTTCAACAAGGGCGCCTTCAGCATCGCCTATTACTGCCGGGCCCCGATCGAATGTCTGCTCATCCGGAACACAAACCGCCTGTTCGTGCCGGGGAGGTTCTGGTTCAATACCTGTGTGCCCAATACCATCGAAGTAAAAAGGATCGGCTCCTTCTCTCCCGATTACCGGGATCCGGCCTTTCGCCTTGGCGCCCTGATCGGCGAAATCCGCGCCCTTTACGAGGTAAGTGTGAAGGAAAACGCACGAGGGTGAAATACAATTTCCTTGACAGGCAAGGGATCTCCCCGGTATTCTGACCCACAGCGACGGAGCAATTTTTATGGAGAAGTAGCGTCATGACCGAACGACTCGACCTGTTGAAGATAGCCCGGGAAGAACAGAGCGGCGATCTGTTCAAACTGCTGGACGGCATCTACAGGCGCTCCCAAATCCAGCCGCGGGGAATTTCCGATGCGATCATCTGGGAGGGCGGCAGCCGTTACGGAGGCCTGAAGCCCGTTGCGCACGCCTTGACGGACATGTTTGCCCTCAACGGAACGCTGATGGCGCTCGACGTGTTGGGATTGCCGTTCATCGGCGTCCCCCTGATGGCCCAGTTCCGGCACGACACCAGGCTCAAATCGCTCGCCTGGTTCGGCAAGCTTGAATACACCGCGATCAAGTGGTCCACCGCGGGCGACTTCATGGTCAACGAGAACGGCGGGAAGGTGGTGGTCTACGGCAAGTCCGCCAACGCGCCGCTCCGCACGGCCGCCGGGGTCTTCTGCAACGTCCGGCCTTACGGCACGGTGACCAGCGTGCGATTCATGCCGGGCCTGCCCTATTCGCAGGACGGCAAAAAGTTCCAGGTCGACCGGGCAACCGGCAACATCCACTCCGAGATGAACACCCCCGGGATCAGGATGGCATACGCCGTCCGGCTGTTCTTGAAAATGGTCCACGAGACCGGGCAGATCGGGCGGGTCGCGACCAAGCCGACCCAGGCGCAGGAAGATGCCGTCAACGTCGGTATCCTGCGTTGGCTGCTGCAGGGGACCAAGTTCGAGCTCAAACGACGCTACAGCGTAGATGCCTATGCCGAGCACAAGGCAAATATCGATGCCGTCGTGGCCCTGCTTCCCAAGGACTTTAAGGCAGGCATGGAAAACTGGGGAGGCGAGATCAACGAGCATATCTCCGACACGAATTTCGGGATTCTCCTGCACGATATGGTTCAGCAGCGCAAGGTGATCGTCTACGCGACGGACCTGGACGGCGACCGCCTGACCGACCTCATGGCCGACGCACCCGATGTGCTGCGTAACTGGGGGCAGATGGTGCTGGACCACGTCAAGGCCGGCGCCGACATGAAGAAGGTCTGGCGCGATATGGGTTTTACCATGACCAACGGCAAGGACATGACCAGCGTGATGTACCGCATGGAGGGCGAACCGATCTTTGAGCAGACGCTGGGCTCCGCCGACGCGATGCTGCTTCGCCTGCTGGACGGGGACGAGACCGCAGGGGGCGAGAAACAGCCTTACGATCCGAGGATTCACTTTGTCCTGATCAACGAGGCGTACAAGGCGGCAAATCCCAACAACCAAGAACTCGCTCGCTGGCTGGACGCTCAGCTCGAGACGTTCGACAAGATATACAGCGTCAAACGGCCCCGCTATCTTGAGGGGTACGAGAGCCTCAAGAAAGCGATCAAGCCCTGGGGCGGATAGACGCGGCGTCACGCGTCGCTTCGCACCATTCGCTGCCCTGCCGTACCGCCCTGCAGGCGGGATGGCGCATATGAAACCCCCTTCCGATCGCCAATTAAGAAACAAGGAGACAGGATGCCAAAAGTTCTTTTCTTCAGCGGTCAGCGCGAACAGGTAGGGAAGATTTTTTGTGAGGGGGCTCCGGAAGGATTTGCCGCTTCCTGGCGGCCGCACGCTCTGAGCGACGATGAGAAAAAAGAGCTGCTCAAAGGCGTGGAGTTTCTGGTCCTTCACCCCAGCGCCATTGCCGGCAGCGTCTTGAGAGAGGCCGGGTCCCTGCGCCTGATCCAACTGTTATCGGCGGGTTATGACAAGATGGATCTGGCGCTGATGGCGGAGTTGGGGATCCCGGTAGCGACCAACGGCGGCGCAAACGCTTGGGCCGTTGCCGAACACTGCATCGGCATGCTGCTGGCGCTGTATAAACGGCTCCTCCAGTGCGACGGATCGGTTCGTGCGGGAAAATGGCGGCAAAATGCGGTCACGGGATTCAATTCCTTCGAAGTGGCGGAAAAGACGGTAGGCATCATCGGCGCGGGGAACATAGGCAGGAAGGTGGCCAGTCGGCTCAAGGCCTTTGAAACGCGGATCCTCTATCACGATCCGAGGCCCGCGACCGACATCGAAAAAGAGCTGGGAGCCCGCAGGGTTTCCTTGGATGAACTGCTATGTGAAGCGGATATCGTCACCATCCACACGCCCCTGCTCCGGGAGACCCGCGGTCTCATCGGAGCGCGCGAGCTGTCGTTGATGAAATCGACTGCCGTGCTCCTCAATACGAGCCGGGGATCGATTGTGGACGAGCAGGCGTTGGCGGGGGCGCTTTCGGAGAAGCGTATCGCCGGCGTCGGTCTCGATGTGTTCGACAAGGAGCCGATCTCGATGGATAATCCGTTGTTAAAGTATGAGAATGTGTTGTTTTCCCCCCACGCTGCCGGGCATTCGTACGAAGCCTGGTTCCGGAGAAGCAGCTTTGCCTGGGCGAACATCCGGCGGGTGGCGTCGGGACACCCTCCCCTTTCGATTGCCGTTCCGGAAGAGGGGTAGGAACACAGGGCCGAAGCGATCCAGCGTCGCGTCACGGATCATGTCGGCGCATGGATTTTCGAGCGGAAGGAGAGAGCATGGGCGAGAAAGCGATTGCCGTTGTGACCGGAGGCGGCCGCGGGATAGGCCGCGCCGTCGCCGTCGAGCTGGCGCGGCACGGATACGACCTGGTGATCACGTATAAAACCAACGATGAAGCAGCGGCGGAAACGCTCCAGGCGATCCGCGCGGCGGGTGGCAACGGGGAGGCCCTGAAGTTCGACGTAGGGAATGCCGCCGAGGCGGAAGCGAAGGTCGAGGAACTTCTCGCCCGTCTGGAGCGAATCGATGTCCTGGTCAACAACGCCGGGGTCACGGCGGACGGCCTGTTCATGATGATGCCCCGGGAGGATTGGAACGTCGTCATCGATACGACCCTCCAGGGGTTCTATAACATGACCAAGCCGATACTCCGGAAAATGGTACGGAAGAAGCGGGGCGCCATCGTGTCGCTTGCATCGGTTTCCGCGCTGGTGGGAAACAGGGGGCAGGCGAATTACGCCGCGGCCAAGGCCGGCATTGTCGCCGCGAGCCGGGTATTGGCCTCGGAGGTGGCGCGGCTCGGGATCCGCGTGAACGTCGTCGCGCCGGGGCTGATCGAAACGGATATGATCAAGGGACTGCCGATGGAAAACCTCAAGGCGATGATCCCGATGGCACGGGTCGGCCGGCCCGAGGAGGTGGCAAAGGTGGTCCGTTTTCTCTGTTCCGACGAAGCCTCCTACATCACCGGCCAGGTGATCTCGGTGAACGGGGGGATGTTTTGAGAGGGTGGCGAGAGACACCGATCCCGGCGCGGCGCAGGGATGTCCGTCTCTTGGGGTTGATCCTCCTTCTGCCGTTTCTTTTGGCCTGGGACGGAAGTTGGGAGGGCTTTCGCGAGGCCTCCCGGCGGATCACCTCGCTCGAGGCCCGGTTCGTCCAGAAAAAGACACTGCCGATCCTGGCGAAGCCCTTTGTCTCCCGGGGTCGATTTCTCTTTCAGTCTCCCGGATCGCTTAGGTGGGAGTACGACGATCCGGTCCGGAGCGTTTTGCTGTCGCACCGGGGTGTCGTAAAACGGTATCTCCGGGACGAGGCTGCGTGGCGCGAGGAGCCGGGCTCTTCGCTTTCCATCATGCAGACGGTTCTGGCGGAGATCGTCAACTGGCAGCAGGGGCGCTTTGACGCAAACCCCCATTTTCAAGCTACCCTGGTGAGCGGTGCGGAGCCGCGGGTGATCCTCGTTCCCAGGGAAACATCCTGGAGGAAGATGATCCGCCAGGTCGAATTGACGCCCTCGCGTGAACAGACCGGCGTTATGAAAAGCGTCCGGATGGTGGAGGAAGAGCGCAGTTTCACCCTCATAGAATTCCATCAGGTCCGCCTCAACCGCCCCCTGCCGGGCGTCCTTTTTACGGACGTGGAATGAACGCCCTCCTGTGCCGCCTTTTTTCGATCTTGATGATCGTCCTTACAGCTGGCGCCTGCGCCGCGCCAAGCGCCCTCAAACCCCTCGATCCGGGGGCGATTTCCGCCGTCGCTGCGGGGTGCCAAAGGCCCTTTCTCAAGACGACGCACCGGCTTGTTCATGCGATGGAAGCCGAACTGCCCGACGGCGGGAAAGAGGCGGGGATCGGCGTGCTGATCGCCGATCCGCATAAAAGGACATTCCGGTCGACCTTCATGACCGTCGAAGGCTGGGTGCTCTTCGATATCGAGAAGGGCGAAACCCTGACCGTCCACCGGGTGGTTCCGCCCTTCGATTCCCCGGGGTTTGTCCGGCGGATGGAGGAGGATATCGCGCTGGCTTTCTTCCTCCCGGGGATGTCTCCCGCTTTGGGGCGGGGGAAGGATGGCGCAGCGGTCTGCCGCTTCGGCGACGCCGAAAGGACGCGTGTGGATGTTTTGGAAAGGGGCGACGGGGTGATGGAAGTCCGCCTTTATGGGGAGGGACAAGGGGTCCGGAAAAGGGTTGTCATTCACCCGGTCAACCGTGACGGCCTGGCCGAACGGATTGAGATAAGGAGCAGTGTTTGGCCCTCCTACACGCTGCATTTGAAACTGATCGAGGGCGAAGCGATACCGTAAGGAGAAGAATCGATGGAATCGTTGGCCGAGATAAGGAACCTGATTCTTGACATGGACGGGGTGCTCTATCGGGGAAGCGAACCGATGCCGCGCCTGCGGGAGTTCTTTGCATTCTTGAAAGAGAGGTCCATTCCGTTCATTCTCGTGACCAACAACGCGACCCGCACGCCCTTGGAGCGCTCCAGGAAGCTGGCGGCGATGGGCGTCGAGGTCTCGCCCTCGAAAATCCTGGTTTCGGGTCAGGCGGCAGCCCGCTACCTGCGGCGCCAGTATCCGGCGGGTACAAGGGTGCACGTCTTCGGCATGCCCGCGCTTGTCCGGGCCATGGAGGAGGAGGGGTTCATCCCCGCCGACGATGATGTGAAGGTCGTCGTGGCCAGCGTGAATCTCGAGGTCACTTACCCCAAGATCAAACAGGCCGTAGATCTCATTCGGAAAGGGGCGCAGTTCATCGCCACCAATCTCGATCCGAATATCCCTTCGGAAACCGGTTTTCTGCCCGGCAGCGGCGCGATGGTCGCTATGCTGGCCACCGCCGCCGAAGTTCGGCCGACAGCGGTCGGAAAACCCGAGCCGATCATGTATGAACTGGCAATGGACCAGATGGGCGCCAGACCCGAGACGACGGCCGCAGTCGGCGACCGGGTAGCGACCGACATCGTGGGAGGGAAGCGGGCGGGCATCACGACCGTCTGCGTCCTCTCGGGGGCATCCGACAGGGTCGAGGCCGAGGCTGCGGGTGCTGACTTCATCTTTGACGATATAGGCGCGCTTCTCGACGCCTGGCGCACCGCACTGTCCTAAATGAATTCCACGAAGGTTCGTTTGGGGACCATCATCCAGTCCGCCTTCGAGGGGACCTTGCGGGGAGGGGATAGAACTGGACATTATTCTCGAAAAAGTGTAAAAATCCCGCAGTAAAAAAGGGTGACGAACACGTAAAAAATCGTAAAAGCCTTGTTTTCAGGACGGCTTCGTAAAAAGGTCCGCAGGCAAGGCGCGCAAAGCCTGAGGCGTGAGGCGTACTTTGTCGTACGCTGCAACGACGAAGGATGAAGCGCAACGCAGCAGCCGGTCTTTTTACGTAGCCGTCAAGGATGCCATGAAATTTCGTCTGATATATCCCCGCTGGAAGAAACTGGACCGGCAGACCGAGTTCCACCTGCCGCCGCACGGTCCGGTCGTCTTTGCCGCGACGTTGCCCGAGGATTGGGAGGTGGAATTCATCGATGAGAACGTGGAGCCTCTCCCGGCCGACGACGCCGTGGATTTTGTCGGCATATCCATGATGCTGACGAGCCAGATGAAGCGGGGCTGGGAGATCGCGGATGAGTACCGCCGGCGGGGCGTCAAGGTGATCTGCGGCGGGATCGGGACGATGCTCCACGCCCAAGAGAGCGGGCTCCACGCCGATGCTGTTTTTCTCGGGGAAACGGAAGGAAGGATGGGGCAGGTTCTCGACGACTGGCGAAACAGCCGTCTGAAGCCTGTATACGACTACTTCCAGGACCACCCGCCGACCGAGGCGATCGGCGCCGCCCGGCGCTCCATCCTCAAACGGGATCTTTACAACTACAGGGGGATCCAGATGGTGGATCTGGTGCACGCCTCGCGGGGATGCCGCTTCAACTGCTATCCCTGTTGCGTCGCCTATCTCGGCGGGCGCAAGTTCCGACCCCGCCCCATCGACCGGGTCATCGAGGAGATGGCCGGCATCGACAACAACCGCCTGTTCATCGTGGACAACTCGCTGGCGCAGGACCGGCAGTGGGAGATCGACCTCTTCCGCGAGATGATTCCCTTGAAGAAAAAATGGTGCAGCCACCCCATCGAAGAGAACGACGAGGTCCTCGCGATGGCGGCGAAGGCGGGCGCCTGGTACGTCTATCAGGCGATTTTCGACACCTCGGACCGGATCCGCGAGCGGGTTCGCCGGTATCACGACCACGGCATCGCCGTCGAGGGGACGGTCCTTTTGGGTCTTGACAGCCACACCGAGGACGACATCAAAAGGCTGGTCGATTTCCTCCTGGAGATCGACCTGGACCTGGCCGAGTTCACGGTTCTGACCCCCTTTCCCCATACCCGGACCTTCACGGACTTCGAGCGGGAGGGACGCATCCTCACCAAGGACTGGAACGCCTACACGGCCGACCGGGTCATCTTCCGGCCGCGGCACATGAGCCCGGAGCGGCTCCAGGAGATGTACGGCTATGCCTGGGAGACCTTTTACCGGGACGAGTCCCAGAACTACAAGATGTTCAAGTTGATCAAGAAGGTGGTCGAGAGGGAGAAGGAGGAGGGGACGTTTCGACCCCGCCGACGGGACTTGATCGTACGACGCTTCGGCCGGGAGGGGGATAAAGCCGATGGATGAGCCGCTCCGCAGCCATGAAATCTCGCTCAAGGCGCCATTCTTCGATCTCGATCCGATGCAGATCGTCTGGCACGGCCATTATCTGAAGTATTTCGACATCGCCCGCTCCGAGCTGTTTGACCGTCTGGGTGTCGATCTGTTCGACTTCTACGATCGGACGCGCTACGCGTTCCCGATTATTCGAAGTTCCGTCAAGCATATTTACCCGCTTCGCCGGGGCGATGCGTTTATCTGCCGGGCCACGGTGAAGGACGCCCGGTCGAAGATCGTCGTTGCCTTCGAGATCCGGCTCGTGAAGGACGGGAGGATCTGCGCAAGGGGATCGACGGAACAGGTTGCCGTCGTCGGTCCCGAAATGGAAATGGTCTATACGATCCCGGAAGAAATCCGCCGGGCGCTGGGGTTCTGATATGGAGACAACATTTACACAAGCCCTCATTACCGGTGTCGAGCGCGTTGCCGCCTGGGCGGATCTGCTCGACGACATCAATGTCTTTCCCGTCGCGGACGGCGATACGGGACGGAACCTCGTCGTCAGCCTGTCGCCGCTGCGTCAGAGCGCCCTGGGACGGGAAGTCGTCATCCGGGAACTCCTCCTGTCGGCGCGCGGGAATTCGGGCAACATCGCCGCACGGTTCTTTTCGGGCCTTCTGATGGCCGACGGGGCCGCGAACCTCGCCGGCGCGATCCGGCAAGGACGGGACCGCGCCTGGCAGGCGGTGAGCGATCCCAAACCGGGAACCATGCTCACGATGTTTGATATCCTTGTTGCGGCCCTGGAGGAGCAGCCGGCGAGATTCGATGCAACCTGGCGGGAGGGTGTGATCCAAAAGCTCGAAGCGGCTGTCCTCTCCACGCCGGAACTCCTCCCCAAGCTCAAGGCGGCCGGGGTCGTTGATGCCGGTGCGCTCGGGGTTTTCATCTATCTCGAAGGATTTTTCAACACCCTGACCGGAAACGGCGGCGCATACAGACCGATCACCGAGGTGTTCGGGAAATATCTCAAGATTTCCCCGGCATTTAAGGAAAGCGACGAGACGGGCTGTTGCGTGGATACGGTTCTTCAGGTCGGCGGCGATGACGGGGAGACCATCAAGCGACTCTCCGCAATCGGAGAGAGCGTGGTCGTTCTTCGGGATGGCGACTATCTGAAGGTCCATCTGCACGCCGCCGACGGGGAAAAGGCGCGGGGCGACCTTGCCGCCGTCGGCGATGTCGTTCGCTGGTCAGCCGATGATCTGGACACCCAGGTCCGTTCCTTCCGCAGGCGAAGGGTCGATCTCGCCATCCATATCATGACCGACGCCGCCGGGTCGGTGAACCGCGAAAATACCGCGGAACTGGGTCTGACGCTTCTGGACAGCTATATCACCGTGGGGAACAAGTGTCTGCCCGAGACCCATTTCGCCCCGGAAGAGCTGTATGCGGCGATGCGCCGCGGCGTCAAAGTTTCCACATCACAGGCTTCGGTCTTCGAACGCCATGAGTACTATCAGAGTCTTCTCCAGCGCTACCCGCGGGTCCTCTATCTCTGCGTCGGTTCCGTGTTCACAGGAAACTACGCGGTGGCTATGGAATGGAAAAAGAGGAACGACCCGGAAGACCGCTTTACCGTCATCGACAGCCAGGCGGCGTCGGGGCGGTTGGGGATTCTGGTTGTAGCCACCGCCCGCTTAGCCCGAGAGGGTAAGGACGCTGGAGCGGTGATCGCGTTCGCCCGCGAGAACGCCGCGCGTTGCCAGGAGTATGTGTTTCTCGATAAGCTCCAGTATCTGGCCGCCGGCGGACGGCTTTCCCGGAGCAGCGCATTTTTCGGCGATATGCTCCATATGAAACCGATCATCAGCCCCCTGGCCGAAGGGGCCAAAAAAATGGGGGTTGTCCGGGATCAGGCCGGGCAATTGGCCTTTGCCCTGGAAAAGCTGGCGGCAACCCTGCGGAGCGATACAAAGGCATTGATCATGCTCGAGTATTCCGACAACGCGGCATGGGTGGCGGGAGCGGTGCGGCCGGAGATCGCCCGGCGGTATCCTGCGGCGGAGATCCTGCTGCATCCGATGTCCCTCACTTCCGGGGCGCACATGGGGCCGGGGACCTGGGCCGTGGCTTTCCTTCCCGCGCTGGAGTGAGGAGGGATGAGGGAGGTGAAAAATAACGCTATTTTGGACCCCGTAACGACAGGAAATGGGGAAGTCGGCGCCCCCGGCCGCTTTGCCATCGTGATCCCCGTTTACAATCATGCCGAAGGGATTCTTTCGGTCGTCGAGCGCTCGCGCACTCTATCTTTGCCGATATGGGTCATCGACGACGGTTCGACCGACGGGACGGTCAAATGCCTCCAGGAGATTTCCGGGATTACCGTACTGCGCCATAAAAGGAATCTCGGCAAGGGGGCGGCCATCCTCAGCGGCTTTTCGGCCCTTCAGGGAAAGGCCGACTGGGCCGTTACGATCGATGCCGACGGTCAGCACGATCCCCGTGATGTTCCGGGTCTGATACGCGCCGTTCCACAAGGGCTCCGTCCCATCGTTGTCGGCAGGAGGGAAGGGATGTCCGGCGTCGATGTTCCCTGGACGAGCCGTTTTGGACGTAAATTTTCCAATTTCTGGGTTCGCGCCGCCGGAGGTCCCGTTCTTTCCGATACCCAGAGCGGGATGCGCCTATATCCACTGCCGGAGTCGCTCCGGCTGGGTGTTAGAGCCCGGCGATTTCAATTCGAGGTGGAAATCCTTGTTCGGGCGCGGTGGCAGGGGCTTCCCGTCCTCGAAGCGCCGGTGGGTGTGTCCTACACCCCCGGAGGACAGCGCGTTTCGCATTTTCGCCCCTTTGTCGACTTTTGCCGGAATACCGAAACGTTCAGCCGATTGGTTTTCCTGCACATATTCCTATCGCTCCAGGGACGATGCTTGCGCTGAAGCGCTCAGCCGGTCGTCTTTTCGGGCGCTGTACCAATGATTTCCAAGTTGCGCATCGATCAATGAAGCGGAAGGGGAACGGCCGCCTCTGAGGGTATTGCCATGAAGGATTTCTTCTATCGTTGCCTCACCTTCCTGAAGAACCGCTGCGGGACCTGGATCTTTCTCCTGCTTGCCTGGCACGTGGCGACGGGGTACTTCCTATTATTCCCCCGCCGCGTAGCGGTGAGCGTCCGTTTTTTCCGATGTCTTTTCCCGCAGCGCGGGCGGTTGCACTCCCTGTGGTGCGCCTGGCAGCAGTATCACCATTTCGTCCACGTCTTCCTGGATCGGCTCCACTTGAAAGAAGGCGCCGAGATCGCGACGACCTATGAGGGGTGGGAGCATATCTCCGCGGCGGCCCAAAGCGGTCGCGGGGGGATCATCCTAATGTCCCACGTGGGGAGCTGGGAGATCGCTGCGCAGCTCCTCGGCCGCTACGGCCGGGAGCTTCCCCGTATGCGGCTGCTGCTCTATCTCGGGGAAAAACACAAAGAGCAGATCGAACGGCGTCAGAAGATCAGCGTCGCCCGGAGCGGCATTCGGGTCATCGCGGTTCCCGAAGACGGGGGCACGCCCCTGGATATTCTTGAGGGTTTGAATTTCCTCAGGGAAGGCGGCCTGGTTTCCATGACGGGCGATCGTCTGTGGGGTCGGGAGCCGCGCGCCGTCATCGTCCGGTTTGCCGGCGGAGAGGCCCGGATTCCGGAGATTCCCTATAACCTGGCCCTGTTGTCCGGGGCGCCGCTTCTGATCTTTTTCGTCCATCGAACGGGGAAGGGACGGTATCATCTCGTAACGAAGCCACCGCTGTATGTGGTGGCGGCATCGCGTTTGGAGCGGCGCAAGGCCATCGAGACGGCGGCCCAGGGGTATGCGGATCTACTTGCCGAGACCGTGCGCGTCCATCCATACGAATGGTATCATTTCGAGCCTTTTCTCGTTGAAAAATAGCTTGACAGATTGTCGCTTGTATACAATATGCGAAGTCCCTAACGGGGAAATGCCAGGGGCCGGGGTGAGGAGGTTATCCCGCATAATTTGCTCTTGAAAGGAGTGTTCAGATGAAGAAAAGATCAGCGGTGCAAACTTTTTCAAACATGGCGCTTCTCGCTGCGGTCACCGTCGTACTGTCGTTTGCAGCGACGATGACGGGTTATGCCGCGGGGGCGAAATACCCTTCAAAACCGATCCTTTTCGTGGTGCCTTACGCACCGGGCGGCGGAACGGATATCATGGTCCGTGTGATCGACAGGGTCGGCACCCAGCTCAAGGTTCTTCCTTCCCCGCTTGTGATCGAGAACAAGAGCGGGGGAAGCGGTGTGGTGGGAAAATCATACGCCAAGACCCGGCCCGCCGACGGCTACACGATCACCTGCGCCGACGACAGCAGCACCGTGGTCGATCTGTTCGGCAACTCGCCCTGGCCATACAACGACTTCACCTACATCGCAAAGCTAAACCGGGATTACCAGATGATCGTGGTCCGCATAGACTCTCCCTACAAGACACTTAAAGACCTTGTTGCCGCGGCCAAAGCCAAGCCAAATACCGTAAAGATTGCCGGCACCGGCGTTTCGCAGATCGATGTTCTTCACGTGGCCATGTTCGAAAAGGCCGCCGGCGTCAAGTTTAACTATATCGGCTTTGACAGCGGCGGTCAGGTCATGACCAACCTTTTGGGCGGCCACATCGAATGTGCCATCGCCAATCCCGGCGAGGCTTACGAACAGATGCGCGCCGGGAAGGTTCGCTCTCTCGGCGTCTCTTCAGATACGCGTCTTGGTTTCGACTCCGCCGTATTCAAAGACGTTCCGACCTGGAAAGAGGCCGGCGTCAACGTTTCCCTCTCACAGTGGCGCGGCGTTGCGGGACCGAAGGGGATGGCCAAGGAGCCGTTGGACTGGCTGATCGGCGCCCTGAAGAAGATCACCGACAGCAAGGAATGGCAAGAGCAGTATCTCGACAAGTTCCTCCAGGTGGGGGTTTTCGTAACGGGCGCGGAAATGCAAAAAGAGGCCGAGGATGAGTACGCGGTCTATAAGGTCATTATGGAAGGGGCGGGCCTTCTCAAGAAGAAATAACGTAAAGGATTGACGCTGCGAAAAAAAGTTCCCGACCCTCTCCCTTTGCGGGGGAGGGTTGGGGCAAGCGAGGGGAAGAAATGACCGGAAGAACAGCCGATACCATCAGCGGCCTTTTTTTGATCGCCGTTGCGCTCGTCGTCGCGGTCGCCGCACAATTTCTACCGACCACGATTGCGAAGGAGTTTGCAGGTCCTTCCTTCATGCCGACCCTGGTCTCGATCGCATTGGGTGTCTGTGGGGCTGGTGTCGTTTTTCAGGCCCGCGCCATACCCGAGACGCGACGGATGCCCGGGTGGACGGAAACCGATCGGGCGGGCGCGATACGGATCGCCGTGGTGGCCGCGGCCGTCGCGGCATACAACTTCCTTCTCGAACCGCTGGGATATTTGATCGTGACCTTTGTGTTCCTTTTATTTCTGCTCCGGTACCTGAAGGTGTCGTGGTTCTTGAACTTTACCATCAGTTTCATCGCGACCATCGGCACGTATGCCCTATTTGTCATCTGGCTCAAGGTGGTGCTTCCGATGGGGCTCCTGGAGATCTACTTCTAACCGATGCCTCATTTCGCAAGGCGGGTCCGCAACGGATTAAGGAGGGAATACCCGCGAAATGGAAATGATTCAAAACATTGTTCTCGGGTTTGGCGTTGCGCTGCAACCGATCAATCTGCTCTACTGCTTCATCGGCTGCCTGGCCGGCACGCTTATCGGTGTGCTGCCGGGCATCGGTCCCGTGACCGGGGTGGCGATCCTGATCCCGATCACCTTCGGAATGGATCCCATCACCGCCACGATCATGCTGGCCGGCATCTACTACGGTGCGATGTACGGCGGTTCCACGACATCGATTCTGATCAATGTGCCGGGCGAATCGGCCTCGGTCATGACCGCGGTCGATGGTTATCAGATGGCCCGGCAGGGCCGGGCTGGCGCGGCCCTCGGTATATCGGCAATCGGATCGTTCATCGGCGGCACGGCCTCGATCATCGGATTGATGTTGATCGCCCCTCCCGTGGCCAGCCTTGCCCTCTCTTTCGGCCCTCCGGAGTATTTCGTTCTCATGCTGCTTGGACTTGCCACCCTGACCCGGCTGGCCGGCAAGAACCTCTTCAAGGGGTTGGGGATGGGATTTCTGGGGATACTGATCGGAACCGTGGGTCTCGACCCGGTGGCCGGGGTGCAGCGCTTCACCTTCGGCCGGGCGGATCTACTGGACGGCATCGGGTTTGTTTCGGTTGCCATGGGTCTTTTTGCCCTCGGTGAAATATTGATCAATATAGAAGGTTCGCCCGAAGAGAGGGTTTTTTCGACACAGATCGGATCGCTTCTGCCTACGAGGTCGGATTGGCTGGCCTGCAGATGGACGATCGTCCGCGCAACGATCATCGGTTTCCTCATCGGGTCCTTGCCCGGGGCCGGGGCAACGGTTTCAGCCTTCATGGCCTATGCCGCCGAGAAGAAGGCATCAAAAACGCCGGAGCGATTCGGGCAGGGGGCGATCGAAGGGATCTGCGCTGCCGAGACCGCAAACAATGCCGCGACGGGCGGCGCGCTGGTCCCGCTGCTGACGCTGGGCATCCCCTCCTCCGCGACGGTGGCAATCCTGATGGGCGCCCTGATGATGTACGGGTTGCGGCCCGGTCCGCTCCTGCTATCGGAGCGACCGGACTTCTTCTGGGGTGTTGTCACCAGCATGTACATCGGCAACGTCATGCTCCTGATCCTCAATCTGCCCCTGATCGGTGTGTGGATAAAAATACTCAAAGTTCCCTATCCGGTGCTCATTCCGATCATTCTGCTGTTCATATCGCTTGGAGCCTATACGGTGGGCGGGAGCTATGTCGATCTCTGGATCATGTTCGCTTTCGGAATCTTTGGCTATCTCATGCGCAAGTTCGACTATCCGGCGGCGCCGCTGCTGCTGGCGCTTGTGCTGGGACCCATCATGGAGAAAAACCTGAAGCTTGCATTAAAGATGTCGCACGGCAGCGTCGCGATCTTCTTCCAGCGGCCGATCGCGCTTATTCTGCTTGCGCTGATCGTCTTGTCGCTCGCATGGCCGCTGCTGGTCGCCCGACTCTCAAGTGGGAAGGGGGCCATCGAATTGCCCGTCGCGGACGAGTGAAAAAGCGGACTATGAGGGGATCGCCTTGATCAAAGCAAAACCGACGCTGGGGGTCTTGTTGGGAGACTCGTCGGGCATCGGCCCGGAGATCGTCGCCAAACTGGTCGCACGTCCGGAGATTTACCAAACGGCGAATGTGGTCATTGTGGGAGATTATCGCGTCTTCCGTATGGGGCAGAAGATAGCCGGGCTTTCCCATCCCGTCGTATTGGCCGATCGCATCGACGCCGTTCGCTTCGAATCCGACAGACCCTTTTTTTGCGACTATCCCACCATATCCGAAGGGGAGGTCTCGCTGGGAAGGGTCAATCCCAAATCGGGGAAGGCGGTGATCGATACACTGGCCTTCACGGTGGATTTGGCACTCGATAAAAAAATCGACGGGTTCATATTTGCCCCCTTTAACAAGGAGGCGATGATCCTGGGGGGATTGCCCTATCACAGCGAACTGGAGTTTTTCAAAGACAGGTTCAACAGACCGAACATCCCCGGGGAGTGCAGTGTGCTGGACGATCTTTGGACCGTTCGGGTCACCTCGCATATCGGGATCGGACAGGTCAGCGCCTTGATTACCAGGGAAAATGTCTACAACACGATCCGTTTTATAGACGGAGTTCTGCGAACGGTGGGTATAAAAAATCCACGGATGGCCGTCTCCGCGCTCAACCCCCATGCGGGCGAGGGGGGAGTGTTCGGCAGGGAAGAAAAAGAGGCCATCTCGCCGGCCATTGAACTGGCAAAGGCTGATGGCATTTGTGCCGAAGGGCCCTTTCCGGCGGACACTATCTTTCTGCGCATAAGAAAAGAAAGCTACGATGCCGTCGTCTCCATGTATCACGATCAGGGTCAGATCGCTACGAAGCTGCTGGGTTTTGATCGCGGGGTGACCGTTCACGGGGGGCTGCCGGTCGCGATAGCGACACCCGCGCACGGATCGGCTTTCGATATCGCGGGGAAGGGTGTCGCCAGTCCCGACGGGATCACCCGCGCTTTTATGATCGCCGGCCGCCTGGCGGCGAGTCTTACATCCGAGGTCTTATGAGAAGCGGTCCCTATTTGCTCGGCATCGACATCGGCGGAACGGGCGCCAAGGCCGGCGTCTTTTCCCTCGACGGCAAACCGGCGGGAACCGGCTACGGCGAGTATCGGATGGTCAGCACCGTACCGGGTCAGGCCGAACACGATGCCGAGGCGTGGTGGCAAGCGACGGCCAAGGCGGTTCGCGAGGCAGTGCACGGTCTGCCCGCCGACAGGATTTTGGCTATCGGTATCGGCTGCACCAATGGACTTGTGGCGGTTGACCGCCGGGGCAGGCCCTTGAGACCGGCGATTATGCTCTGGGATCAACGAGCGCTGCCTGAGGTCGATCGTATCAGGACGGTACTGGATCCGGAGACGGTTTTTGAGATTACGGGGAATCCCGTTGCCCCGGGCGCCTATTCGTTGCCGACGATCCTTTGGCTTCAACAACACGAACCGGAGACATTTCGCGCCGCGCACAAGCTCATGGTTCCCGGCGGGTATCTGGTGGCCCGTTTCACCGGGGAGTTCACGATCGACCATTCGCGGGCCTCGACGACCCTGCTGTTCGATATTCGCAAGAAGGAATGGCACCGGCCTTTTCTGGCCGCGCTCGATATCCCCGAGGATAAACTCCCCAAGCCCGAGCCCTCCGCCGCGGTGGTCGGGAAGGTGACCGAAGAGGCCGCGCGCCTGACCGGTTTGACCTCCGGGATTCCGGTGATTGCCGGCTGCATGGATACGATAGGCGCCTCCATCGGGTCCGGTGTCATCAAGGAAGGCGAATGTTTCGTCATCATGGGCACCGCGGCCAGGATTTCGGGCCCCTTGGGGGAGGCCCGCTTCGACCGTAGGTTCATGAACTGTACCCATATCCTCCCCGAAATTTGGCTCTATATTGGGGCGGTCAACGGGGTGGGTTCCTCGCTTCGATGGATTCGCGACACCTTCTGCCAAATGGAGCAGGGGGTCGCCGCCCTGACCGGCGGGGATGTCTATGACTCGATCACCGCACAGGCCGCCCAGGCGCCCCCCGGGAGCAAGGGGTTGTTGTTCCTGCCCTACATTTCCGGCGAGCGTACCCCCATCTGGAACCCCTATGCCCGTGGGGTATTTTTCGGGGTCACCCTGGGGCACAACCGAAACGATTTCTTCCGGTCGGTGCTGGAAGGGGGCTCTTTTGCCATCCGGCATGTCGTGGAACTTCTTGAAACCGACGGCGGGATCAAGATTCCGGAGCTCCGAATCGGGGGCGCCGCCGCCGCAAGCAGGGTCTGGAACCAGATCATCGCCGATGTTCTGGGGAAAAAAGTGGTCAGTCTGACACAAAGCCACGTCGAAGTGCTGGGGGCGGCGGTCCTGGCAGGCGTCAGCCAGGGCGTCTATCCGGATCTTCCGTCCGCGATCGGGAAGATCGTGGTTCCCGGAAGCGAGTTCAAACCGAATCCCGAGGCCCACGCTGCCTATAGCCGTCTGTTTCCCATGTATAAAACGCTCTACGGTGAAGTGCGGCATCATTTTGAAGAACTGGCAAAGATGGATCTTCCCCAGGTGTGGATCACGAAGGGCAATGCCCCATAAAATAGGAGGAGAACATATGTCGTACACCGTCAAACGAACGTTCCACACGGGTTTTTGCGTAGGCGATCTCGACTGGTCCATCGGCTTTTTTCAGAAGGTATTGGGGTTCAAACTGGTCGACAAGGCGCCGCGAGACCCGCGGAACCAGTCGTTCGTCACCGGCGTTCCGGTTGCCCGGGTCATGATCGCCTATATGGACTGCGCGGGGCATTCGCTGGAGCTGCAGGATTACAGCGGCTCGGCGGATCGGCGCGAATATAGGCCGCGCATGGTGGACCAGGGACATTTTCATCTGTCTTTTGTGGTTGACGATGTCGATGCGGTGGTCGCCGCGTGTAAAAGATACGACGCCCGCATCGGCACCTTGTCGCCCTATCCCATGGTGGTGGACCAGGGGCCCAACAAGGGCAACAAGATACAGTTCGTCGTCCTACCCGATGGCATCCATCTCGAGTTTACGACGCGAGTCAACGAATAGATCCGGGTTCCCCCTCGGTTCGAGAAAGGCGGGAGGAAAAGAGAAACCGTTCGATCGCCTGCCTATCGATCTTCCCGTTCGGCAGGACGGGGATGGCATCGACTGTTCTGATCCTCCGCGGACGCCCGTAATGTTCATCCATCGAGCGAATGGCCGCCCTGAGTTCGCGGATCGACAGGTCGGTTGCCACCAGCGTAGCGATCTGCGCTTGCCGCGCCCCGTTCAGAGGAACGGCGGTAACATACGCGTCCCGGACCCCGGGTATCCGCCTGATCTTCTCGCGGATCTCTTCCAAATCCACCCGCTTTCCGGCGACCTTAACGATGTGATCTACCCGCCCCAGGATCCTGAACCGGTTCTCCCCGGCAGCGGCGACGCGGTCCGCGGTGATAAAGAAACCTTCCGCATCGCAGGGAAGATCGGGTGAAATGAAAGCCGAGCGGACAGCGAGACGGTCCGAAAGGATCTTCCAGTCAATGCAGGCGAAGGGCTTCCAGGCCTCATGGTCCGCTCCGTAGGATCGGGTTGCAATCCCCCCCGTCTCCGTTGATCCATAGATTTCGGTGATCGCCAGCCCCGTTTTTTCGAGGAAAAAGGCGGCATCCTCGTTGTCGAGGGGCGCCGCGGAAGAAAGGGCCAGCCGCAGGGAAAAGGGCCGGAGGTCGCCGGAACGCATGGCACGGTAGTGGATTGGTACTCCGACCAGAACGGTAGGCGCTTCGTTTTGCAATGCGGAGAGGATTTCCCGGGGAAACGTACAGGTGCGACGAAGGACCTGGGCCGAGGCGAAAAAGGGGAGGAGGACCGAGCCGAGGAGGCCGTAGATATGCTGCGGCGGAACCGTGGACAGCAGGAGATCGGTCCGCCCGATGCCGAAGGTTTCGGCAAGATTGATCGCTTCGCCGAAGAGGTTCGCGGGGGTCTTGGACCATATCCGAGATTTCCCCGTGGAGCCGCCGGTGAAGAGGGAAACAAAGGCCTCATCAGGGGATCGAACAAGTTTCAAGGGACGAGCGCCGGGGCTGGGACGGCATGCCTCCACCCGGACCACCTCCGTTCCTGCGAGAGGTCCGACGGCGGAATCGGTCAGAATCGTCCGGAAAGGTTTCGCCTCGCGGACGTCGCCGAGGACCTGCGGTTGAACGGAGTGGGGGAGGATGAAGGGAGGGGCGCCTGCCATCGACGCGAGAAGGGCCGCCAAAAGAAGAGGTCTGTCCTCGATGCAGAGGCAAACCGGCTCGTCGACGGGCAAACCCCGCCCGATAAAGGCGTCCCTGATCCCCTTGGCCGAACCTTCGATCTGGCCGACGGTCGGACCGGAAGGCGTGAAAGGGCGGGCCTTGTCTTCAAGAAGCGCAGCGATCGTGTCGAACATTTTTCTCCTGATGCGAATGCATGGAACCGTCATCAGAGGTTTGTCAAAGCTTCCTTCAGTCCGAAGGCCCGCAGGGGATCGATGAATACCCCGATCCTGCGGAAGCGGAGGTTATTCGCGATACTTGAATGAAAGGTTCAGCCTTACCCTGAAGGCGGTGATTTTTCCTTTCTCGATCGTGACATCCTGCCGTACGACCTCTGCAACTCTAAGTTCCTCAAGGGTTTTTGAGGCGGTTGCCAGGGCCTTCTGGGTAGCGTCTTCCCACGATTTGGTGCTTGTCCCCACAATTTCAACGATTTTGTATACGGACATCTCGGTCTCTCCTTTCGTTGGTCGGGCAGATCGGCTTCTTTCCATTCCCTATATAAAACACAAATCCCCGCTCTTTTTATCGAGTCGGGGTCTGTGATCACCATAGGTCGCCTCATCGGGGTACATGGTGCGCGCCGAACATGTGATGGGGAAAGACGGCCTCTTTCTAATCACAATTATTCCGAGATGTCAAATGGGGAAAATCATCTAAAGGACCCCGCTACCCTCCCTTGACCTCGAAACCTTTTTCCCGAAGGGTCTTCTTCACTTCGCCCAGGTCGATCCCCATTTTCTCGCAGCCCTTCGGAATCGTCATGATCCTGCCCATGGTATTGAGCATCACGGGATTGGCTATCCCCAGGAAACCCATCTCCTTCATTATCCCGGTCAACTCCGGGTACTGCTCGCTCAGTTCGTGAACGGTCTTGCCGAGATCGATCTCCTTTGTCATAGAAGCCTCTTTTCGCCGGTGAGCTTTTGGATTTCGGTAATGTCTTGCGTGACCTCGAGGGTTCCCAGATAGTCTTTGTTCCCGTCGAATATCCCAAAATATCTGATATAGACGGTCCTGCCTTTGATGTTCAGCCAGAAATCGACGCTCTTTGACCTGCCCGAGCGCAGCTCATCTACGACCGTCATTACCCGGTCAACGCTCTGGGGCGGGTGACAGTTCTTCACCTCTCTGCCTATCACGGCCTTGGTCCTGACAAAGATACGGTCGTTGCTCTCCGAGAAATATTTCACCCGGTTATCCGCCCCGACGAAAGTGATATCCACCGGCAGCGTGTTCAAAACGACCATCAACTCGTTGACCCCCACCCTCCCGGTAGGAAAGTCCACATAACCGTCCGCTGTGCCTGTTTCCGCGCACAGATTGGCCTTGAGCTCCTTCATAAGCCCATCGATCTCCTTGGGACCCTCGATGAAGGCATAGCCGAGCTCCGATCCCTGTTTGAGTATCTCCAGCCAGTCCTCGGGTTTCAGTTTCTCGATCGCCGCCGGGAAGAGGATCTGCTCCTCCTTAAAAATCATCCCGTCGACCTCCTCGATAAGGGGTGCGAGCGTTTTTTCTTTGTACCCAGCGAAATCTTTTGCACCTTTCACGGTCAGCAGCGCATTTTTAAGCATCGCGCGTATGTCGTTGTGCTTTCCCCACATAACCTTCGACGGTCCCATGAATCCTTCTCTTTCGAGGAATGGAAAGAGCAACTGTTCCTTCTTCGTATAATGGACCTCGAGGGGCGCCAATTTCTCCAGAAGCCCTGCAACAGCGGCCAGGTCCTGTTTTTCCGCGGCGCCTTTCAGCGCGGCGGTGATCTTTTCGATTTCCCTGTTTTCAAGCTTGAAGAGATAGACGGGGTGGGAGGTCGCCTCCTCGCCGGTCATTTTTTCCTTGAGCGACTTTTCAAACAACAGGGCGTGCACGTTGCACAGCTTCTTCACTTCGTCGACCGACATCCCTTCGGTCAGGAGCTCCTGTTCGATCTGGGCAATCTCGGTTGCCGATATGTCCCCCACCTCGGTCTCAAAACGCTCCTTGGCTTTCTGTACCGAGAGCCCTTTGTGAAGGGCGAGGATGATCGATTTGACCTTTTCTTTTCGATCGGATGCGGATTTGTCCATGCAAAATTCTCCTTGATGGTATAAAAAATCGGGGTGTTGCCTGCGGCAACGCGGCGAGCCGTCTCAAAAAAGGGCGCATCGGACCGAATGATCCGTTACCGGACGGGCCGTGTAAGTCCCGCCCATTGCTCGTAGATTTTCAGGACCGCCGTCGCGTCTTCCTGGTCCCACCCCCGGTACTGGGCCTGGAGCAGGAGCTGCTGATAGAGACCGCCCATGGGCAGCATCACGCCCAATTGCCTTGCCCGCTCGACGATGAGACCCATATCCTTGACGGCTACGCTGACCTGTCCCTTCGGGGCGAACCGGCCGGCGAGCATATCCTTTCCTCTGGCCGTGATCAGATCGCTCGACGCCGCCCCGGAGGTGATCACGTCGAGCATCATGTCCGGGTCCAAACCGGCCTTCATGCCGAGTGCCAGCCCCTCCACGGCCGCCGCCTCATTGAGATAGAGGATCAGATTGACGACCAGTTTCAGCATTGCCCCGTTGCCGTGTTTACCCGCAAACACGCTCTTTTTGCCGATCCGCTCCAGGACCGGCCTGACCTTGTTGAATACCGACTTTTTCCCGCCGGCCATGAAAACCATGTTGCCGACCCGCGCCTGGGCCGAGGAACCGGAAATGGGGATATCCAACCAATCGACGCCCCTGGCGGCCATCGTCTGGGCGATGGTCACGGTTTCCGCCGGTGGGGAGGTGCTCATATCGGCGATGATCTGGCCTTTGCAAAGAGCGTTCATCATCCCCTCTTTCCCTTCGACGACCTCACGGAGAATCTTCCAGTTCGGAAGCGAGAGGATAATGAGTTCGGCATCTTTTATGGCCGTTTTGGGGGACGCGGCCGGTTTCATTCCCTGACGGGCCAGAGCGTCCATCCGTTTCTTGACAATATCGTATCCCACCACCGAGTATCCCGCTTTCAACAACCGGGCGGAGATCGGGGTCCCCATCATCCCGAGACCGATCACCGCAATTCTTTTTATTCCCATTGTTCACCATCCCTATGTTTCTATGTATCACACCAAAATCAGGAGCGCCACACCAAAGGCAATACGATACCAGCCAAATACGGTGAACCGGTGCGATTGGATATAACGAAGCAGCCACTTGACCGCAAGGAAAGCCACCGCGGTTGAGACGATAAAACCGATGCCGAGCGCGGTCCAGTCCTCGCTCGCGGTTGCGCCGCCTCTGATGACTTTCAGAAGTTCATAGCCGGTGGCGGCGAACATCGTGGGGATGCCGACTAAAAATGCAAACTCGGCAGCCGCCGCGCGTGAACTCAAACCGGCCAGCATGGCAGCAAAGATTGTGGCAGCGGAACGTGATGTGCCGGGAAAGACGGCGGCGAGTATCTGTCCAAGGCCGACCGCGACCGCGACATTCCAGGTGACTTTTTCGCTGAGTTGATGACGGCCGATATAACGCTCGATCAGCAGAATGACGACACCGCCGATGATCAACGCCCAGGCCACAGGCGCAACGGTTTCCGGCAGCTTTAGCCCCAGGTATTTAGCGAGAAATCCCCCGGTTGCCGTGATGAGGAACGCCGTGCACAGCTTGATGGAGTAATCGCGGTTATCGGGTTGGGCGAAGCCAGATAACAACCCCCATAAGCGGTGCCGGTATATCAACACCACCGCGAGAATGGCGCCGGCCTGTATGGCGACGTTGAACAGATCCGACCGTTTTCCCAACCAATGTTCGGCAACGAGCAGATGGCCGGTGCTGGAGATGGGCAGAAATTCGGTAATCCCTTCGATGATGCCGAGCAGAACGGTATGGTGCAGCGTCTCCATTGTCTCTCCTGTGAGGAAATAAGGGTTGTGTTATTTCGAGATCTCCAGACCGGGGTGCCGATGAACGGGAGGATGAATGCCTTGACGTCCAGACAGACCCTGTTTTGTTCGGCGACCCTTTGCTCTCTCTTTGGGTTGAACCGATAAGGCAGGGGAATCGTCGCGCGGTCGGGGAGAGATCACGTCTCGGAAGGCCCGATACCGCCATACAGCTCCGGGCGGCGCCACTGTTTGAAGATGCCGGGCTTCGTGCGCCACGGCCATTGCTCCTCGCGATGATCCATCGTGTCGCGTAACCATTGGATGCGATCGAGATCGACCGTCGCCGTAAGCACACCGGGACGACGGCTCTCGGCAAGAATCTCTTCGGGGCTGCAGATGATCGCGTGACCTGCGCCGCCGGACAGGATGTTGCGGCTTGTCGCCGTGATCATCAGATTTTCAATTGAGCGCGCCCAAAGCAGCGTGCGCCAAGTGTCGTGTAACTGCCAGCTCCAGAGGCCGGCGGGTAGGAGTGTGATGACCGCGCCTTTGAGCGCCATGATGCGTGAGAGTTCCGGGACGTAGACTTCGCTGCACATCAGGATGCCGACCTTGCCGAATTCGGTATCAAACACCGGCAGCTCGTCGGCCTCCCGGTACGTGAAATCCCAAAAGCTTCCGCCCTTGTAAATCCACGGTCCCGGCGGCGATGTCCTCGTGTACCTTCCAATGCGTTTGCCATCGGGACCCCAAAGGTAGAGGCAGTTATAGCAGGCGCCGTTCCCTTTTTCGCCTGCGTCGACATATTCGAGCGCGCCTCCGACAACATAAACCCTCTCGTCGCACGCGACGGTGCTCAGCGCTTCCTCGGGCGAATAGGTCAGGGGTACCGTATAGGGGCCTGGATAGGTTTCGGGCAGCGCGATCAGTTTGGCGCCGTCGCGAGCAGCCTCGCGTATGTATTCGACCGCACGCTCAACGTTTTTTGGCGCTTCGGCCCCGGTCAGCGTTTCAGGCTGCACCACTGAGATTTTGAGCCTCATCATCTTTCCCCCTTCGGTTGTCGGGTCCGACCTTATTCCTCAATCTGGGTCGTCTTGTTATTCGGACCGGTAATAAAGAGATGTGAAAAATCGGAGTTTGGGGTCGCTCCGTGCCGGTGCCGTTCTCCGGCGGGAAAAAGGATAACATCTCCGGGGAATACGGTCACCTCTTCATTTTCCGTCGCGCAAACGCCTTTCCCGGAGGTCACAATCAGCACCTGATCATCGGTATGAACATGGAACTTGTTTCTTACGCCCTTGGCAAAATTGACCTGATTGACGACAAACTGCCTGCTCTGTCCCCCCGCCAGTACCGATTGACGCGTTACCGGTCCGGTAAATAATCGCCCACTGGCATCGGTGGCGGGTACTTTGGATACTTTTACAACCTTCATGTGGATTCTCCCTTCACCCGGTCGGACGCCGGCGCCAGGCCTATAGGTGTTGCCCGGTTCCGGAACGACATTGTACCGGCCGGCGATGAGACCCCCAAGCCGTTGAGACCAGCGCTTGAGCTTCACCGCGGCAGGTGCTCCGTCCACGGTTGCTCAGGGATCGCCATCGCTCAGCCCGACGACCGGGGGTATCGATGTGCGTGTTTTTTATGTCCGGACGCGGTTCCTAGCCGGAATCGGTCGAAACAGCAGGTGAAACCTGTTACAGCGGCCTGACCTGAACCTTGCGCCACTTGATGGGTCCTCCGGCGTACTGGAGCGCAAACGGCCCTTCGGCGAACTTGCTGTTCCGGACGTTGACGGTGACCACCCCGTTGAAGACGACGATCAATTCCGGTCCCTTCGCCTTGATCTCGAAGGTGTTCCACTTGCCGCCGGCTTTATAGACAATGGGGACCGGCACCTTGGCGATGTCGACGATCGCCGCCGTACCATAGCTGGGATCGGGGCGCGTGTCCCAGATATTTACCTCGTAAGAATTGGCGGCGGTAATCTCGCCGGGATTTGAGCAGCGGATGAAGATGCCGCTGTTGGTTTTCGCCTCGGCCCAGAATTCGGCCCGAATCTCGAAATCCTTGTAGGAGTTCTTTGTGACCAGGAAGCTGCTCCCTTTGGTAGTGCTGTTGTCGGCCACGATGGCTCCATCCTCCGCCCGCCAATTGGCTCCCCCTAGACGGTTCCAGTTGTCAAGCCCGGTTCCCCCGTCGATCAGCGTCACCCATCCCGCACCGAACGGCAGGTGAGCACAGCCGGCAAAGGTGATCGCGACGGCCAACAATCCAATGGTGATGCGAGACTTGCGTTTCATTCCTTCCTCCTCATGGTTGATGATGAACAAGCAATTGCGGTGTTTCCCAACGGTTGATGCCGACAAGAAATCGCTTGGCGCTGATTTAAATATACAAAAAAGAAAGGGGTGTGTAAAGAAGAATTGCTGTGGGGTTCGCGCTGCGCCGAACGGCTCGTCCGGAATTTGATTGCCCTTCGCAATTTTTTAGGATATAGAGCGGCCAATCATACCCGCATGGATGGTTCGGGAATTCCTGCAAGAAACAAGGAATGTGTAGTGAAAGGATGGTATGGAGGACTTTATCGGGGAACTGAAACGTAAAATAATCGACACATTGGAACTGGCGGATATCCAGCCCGAGGAGATCCCTACGGACGGTGTCCTTATCGGCAACGAACTGGGGCTCGATTCCATCGATGTGCTGGAGCTGGTTATGATGATCGAGAAGGATTATGGGGTGAAGATCGAAAACCGTGAAGTGGGGGTGCGGGTGTTCGGTTCGGTTCGGTCTCTGGCCCTTTATGTCGATGAACAGCGCCGGAGGGCGGGAAGGTGAGAGGCCTCCGTGCCTTTGTCTGTGGAGCGGGGATCGTTAATGCGGCGGGGATCGGTCTGGAAAAGACATGGGAGGCCCTGCGCAACGAAAAACCCTGTTTAAAACCTTTGTCGCTCTTTACGGTTTCGCATGCTCCGGCCCTGCCGGCGGGCGAAATATGCGAGGCGCTGCCCTCGGAGCAAACCGTGCCGCGCACCCATTCGCTGGCCCTTCTGGCTGCGCGCGAGGCCCTGTCGCTTTCCCCTTCATTCCCCGAGGCCATTGTCCTGGGGGGAACGACGGGGGGGATTTCCACCACCGAAACCCTCATCAGGAGCGGGGAGACTCGACCGGAGAGATACCGGTATCACGCCCTCGGCTCCGTGGCGACATATCTGGCCTGCGAATTGAAGTGCCGGGGGCCGGTCATCAGCGTATCCACCGCCTGCTCCTCGGGTACGGCGGCGCTGAAGATCGCCCTGGAGATGATCCGGCGCGGTCAGGCGCGGATCGTCCTGGCCGGCGGCGCAGACGCCCTGAGCCGCCTGACTTACTATGGATTCCATTCGCTTCAACTGATCGATCCCGCCGGCGCGAGACCGTTCGACCTGCACCGAGGGGGATTGACCGTGGCGGAAGGGGCGGCGTTTCTCCTTCTTGCGGGCGCCGAAGAGCCGCCGGACGGGGCGCTGGCCGAGCTGGTGGGATCGGGGCTGACCTGCGACGCCTATCACCCCGCCGCCCCTCATCCGGAAGGCGCCGGCGCAGGGGCGGCGATGCGAATCGCCTTGAGCGATGCGGGGATGACAGCCAAGGAGATCGACTACATCAATCTCCATGGTACGGGGACCGTCGATAACGATCGGGCGGAAGCCAGGGCCATCCGGGACCTCTTTGCCGATCCGCCGCCGCTCTCGTCGGTCAAAGGCATCTTCGGCCATGCCTTGGGGGCCGCGGGGGCGATCGAGGCCGTCGTATCCGTCCTGTGCATCGCCCGGGGGTTCGTCCCGGCCAACGTGGGGTGCACCGTTTTGGATACGGGGCTCGGCCTGCGACCGTTGCCGAGGGGAAAATCGGGAAAAATCGGGGCCGTACTGTCCAACTCCTTCGGCTTCGGCGGGAATAACGCCGCGTTGATTGTTGCCGATCCGTCGCGACCATCGGGAAACGCGGAACGGGCGAGGGTGATGCAGTTTGACCTTTTGGGGACGGCCTGTCTCACCGGGGCGGGTCTGACGGATGCGACGCTGGAGAAGTTTCGTCGAGGGGGGGAGCTCGGTGGCAGATTCGATCTTGCGACGCTGGGCGGCGATCTTTTCGGGGGCAGCCTCCGTCGTCTCAGAAGACTCCCCCGGATAACCCTGATCCTCGCCCGCGCAGCGCAAAAAGCCGCGGGGATGGCGGATGCGGCGGGATTGCCGGGAGGGATCTTTTTTGGAACCGGCTGGGGGCCGCTGACCGAAACCAATGATTTCCTTAAACAGCTGTTCGCTTCGGCCGAACAATTCACCAGCCCGACGGATTTCATCGGGTCGGTGCATAATGCCCCGGCAAGCCAGGCGGCGATCCGACTGAAGGCAACGGGACCGAACGTTACCGCAACGGGGGGGGATTACTCCTTCGAGCAGGCGCTGTTCAGCGCAGCGCTCCTCACGAAGGAAGGGGATGATCCCGTCCTGGTGATCGGCGCCGATGAACACCACGACATCCTATCGCCGCGGCTCGACCCCGCTTCCACGGCCGGGGATGGCGCCGACGGCGGCGCCGCGTTTATCCTGCGCCCGCGCGCTGCGTCGACAGGCCTGCGGATGGTCCCCGCTTTTCTTTCCTATGTTCCCGAAAACCAAGACGCCATTCCACCGTTGATCGAAGCCCTGGGCGGTCCCGAAAGGATCTGCAATCAATTCGCAGCCGTCTTCGCGGGAATCCCCGCGAGCGCGCATCCCCGCGGTGAGTCTTACATCGCCGCTTTTTTGCAAAGGACCGGATTTACCGGTATGGTTTATGATTATCGCGGTACGACGGGGGAGTTCTCCGGCGCCTCCGCTGTCGCCGCGGCGTTGGCCGTTGATGCTGTGTCTCGGGGTGTTTTGCCGACGCACCCCTCCGGTGTGGGTAAAGAGCCGCTGGGTGGAAAAGGGATCCTGCTGCTGGGTCTCGGTGAATTCGTTACAGCGATCGGGGTGATGCGATGAAGCTTCTGCTCCTGTCAACCAATACCACGAAATATCCCTATCCGGTCTATCCTTTAGGGCTCGATCATGTGGCGGGTGCGCTTGCGCCAAGACACGAGGTCGATGTCTTGGATATGAATCTGTTGGACGATCCGGGGCAACTGGATGCCGCTATCCGGGATTTCCAGCCGGGTGTCGTCGGTCTGTCCATCCGGAATATCGATAATTCGGATACCCTGGCCACGAAAAGCTTTATTCTGGAATACGAAAAGATCATCCGGTCGATCAGGGGCTGCACCGGGGCCCCCATCGTGATCGGGGGCAGCGGTTTTTCCATTTTCCCCGGCGAATTGATGGCGCTCCTCGACGCCGATTTCGGTGTCGTCGGGGAAGGGGAGTTCCTGGGACCACTCCTCGATGCCCTGGAACGGGGGGAGGATGTCGCCGCTCTACCGGGGATCATCGGCAGAGGGGGGATCGACCGGGGACCTGTATCCTGGACCGGCGCCGGCAGGCGGCGATTTCGGCCGGCGGATGCCCAGCTCCAGTTTTATCTCAAACGGGGAGGCATCCTGAATCTGCAGTCCAAACGGGGATGCCCGTTCCATTGTATTTACTGCACCTATCCCCGTATCGAAGGCCGCCGCTTGCGCCTGACCCCTCCTGATGAGGTTGCCAAAGAGGCGCGCGAACTGCAGGAGAAGGGCGCCCGGTATCTTTTCATTACCGACTCCGTATTCAATTCGGATTATGTCCACAGCATGGCGGTGGCCAGGGCCTTTCGCCGGCAGGGCATGACCCTTCCCTGGGGAGCTTTCTTCGCCCCCACCCGTCCCCCCGAGGGATATTATGAAGGTCTGGCCGAGGCAGGGTTGACCCATTGCGAGTTCGGCACGGAAACCCTCTGCGACGCCCAGTTGAAAAGGTACGGTAAACCTTTTTGCCTGGAGGATGTCTTAACCGCCCAGGAAAGCGCGCGCCTGGCGGGCGTTCATATCGCCCATTATCTCCTCTTGGGGGGGCCGGGAGAGGATACGCAGACCCTGGGGGAAACCATGAACCGGATGGAGGATCTCCGGAAGGCGGCATTTTTCGTCTTCTGCGGTATGCGGATTTTTCCCCATACCCCGCTATGCGACCTTGCCCTGAAGGAGGGGCAGATCGCGCCGGGACAGGACCTGTTGACGCCGGTTTTTTATCGTTCGAAAGGTATCGAAACAGCGGAGATCCTCTCTGCGGTGCAAAATCAGGCACGAGGCAGGATGAACTGGGTTTACGGGGACGGCGGCCGGAAAAGTGAAAGGATTGTGGCCCGTCTGCATGCCCACGGTCATACGGGTCCGCTATGGGAGCTTCTTATCAACTAACGGCGGATTCACGACAAAACCGGCCCGGTCCGGCGCGACGATCTCTCTTTGACCTATTCAACCACGAATTCTTTTGTAGCGACGAGCAGGGCGTCTTTGCTGTCGTAACTGAGCGCCATCGAGGTGTGGGGACCCTTGCTCAAGGGTATCTGCGCGGATATTTGCCAGCCGCATTTCAGCCAGTTTTCGTTTTTAAAAACGGCGACTACATCCGGCCTGTTGATTATGAATTTTGCCTCCCCTACCTCTTTCCCGTCGATGTATACCAGGACCTTCTTGAGGGCGACACCGTCTTGCTTGTCCGCGGACCAGCCAATGCCCGTAAACCTGCCTTTTTCGTACTTTGCCACATCGTACGCGCCCATGGGGGCATCGTTGGCTATAGCGAAGTTCCTGGCGTAATCCTTTTCATCGGAACAGGCAGCCAGGAATATCATCGCGACTATCAATCCAACCGAGGTCATCCTTGTGATACTTTTCACATCAATCCTCCATTATGTAAATTTTTTCTGTCGTCGGTGTCGCCGATTCGATTTGGTGGGGTGAATTTTATGCGGAACGCGCGCCTGTGTCAATGAAATAATACGGGAGTTGATCGGAAATCAGTCGATGCGCTCCCCTTTGGCCCGCAGGAACTCCGCAAAGCTCTCGCGCCTCGGCGCTTCGAAAGGGATGCCGTTAAGATCCCCCGTGATAGGCAGCCGGCCGAAGGCGCGGCACGCCTCGACGGCAGCGTGTATATGTTCCGGCGGGGTTTCGGCCGGGATCTGGTTGAGATGAATCATGCAGCTGCGACCCCTCGCCAACGTACCAATGTAAAGCTTGATCCGCTCCACAATGGCCTCGACGGGCCCATCCTGAAGGAGCTTTGCATCAACGCCGGCGGTGATCGAGGCGTTGTGGGCGTCGGCAAATTTCATCACACGCTCCGGACCGACGGCATAGAGGTCCGGATCCAACACGCTCAGCGCGCCGGGGCAGCAACGCAGCTTCTGGGAAAAGAAGCGCTCTATGTCGCGGCATTTGGCATCCCCCCAGTTCCCCCGCGTGACCAGATTTACTCCCAGTCGGTCGCGCAGCCTGTCGGTATAGGCCACGACATATTCATCCATCATATCGAGCGTGATCAATGGCGGCGAAGCCCAGGCATCGCGCCCGTCCATAAGCAGATCAGGAATGCCGGCGGCGCCGCGCATCGCCTGGATATGGGGACCAAGGACTTCGTCGCAGAGAAAACAAAAAAGACGATGGGTAAAATCCGGCCGTAGATGCATATCCTCGACGAGATTTTCATACCCCCGAACGTTTGCCGCCAGGCTGAAGGGGGCTGTAAAATAGGCCCGTTCCAATCGGCCCGTCATCTCCAAATAATGCCGGTTGACCTGCTGGATCCAGGGCAGCCGGCCCGATTTGCAGGGATCGGGGGGCCTGATGCGATCCAGATCCTGCGGGGTGCCGATCAAAGGCTTGGAACGATCAATATCAGGCAGCTTCCCCTGAAGATACAAGACCTTCTGTCCCATGGCTTCGGCTTCGATGTTGTAAACATCCCAGAAATTGAGCGTCGTGTCGAACCCATAGTACTCGGTGACCAGCAGTTGAACGCGCGTAAAGAGTAGTGCATCGGTGAGGAAGCGCTCCGGTGAAATGCCGGCCAGATGCGCGGAATGGTCGTTGCTCTGCGCGCCGATAATGACGTGGTCGGGTGTCATGATCCTCCTTCGATATCTGTCATCGCGCCGTATTGGAAGCCCAAACCGCCTGAGGATGATAAATGACCAGATTACCGTCGTTCTGGAGCAATAAATATGACCCCGGCCTCCCGACCGTATTGGAGGCCCATACCGGTTGACCGTTGCGATGGTAGAGGACCAGATTGCCGTCGCGCTGCATGATGCATTGCTCGACCTGTTGTCCATTCGTGTTGGATGCCCATAGCGGATGGCGTCTCGCGTCGTAAAGGACAAGATTTCCATCCCGTTGCAGGACGAGCCTGTAGCGATGATTGTGCGATGTAAGGCGTTCCTCTATTCTCAATGACTCACCCGGGTTGAGCCTGTCATCGGCATACATGACAGCGGGAATCAAGAGGACAATAACGGCGGAGAGAACCAGAACGGCGGGTTTCAAAAAATAATTTGCCTCTTTCATGGTGCAAACCTCCTTTGGCTTATTGTCTTTTGAGCGGGACCCCTTCGAGGAAACGCGCCTGAAGCTTCCGCATGCCCTGGAGCCAGCGGTCATAGTCGGCGCATTTTCTTTGCATGTAGGTTTTGACCTCGGGATGGGGTAGTATCAAGAACTCATCCCGGCGGAAGCTTTCGATCACCGCATCGGCCACCGCTTCCGGCTCCATCAGTCCGTCCACTGCGGCCACGCCGCCACCCTGTCGCGTCATTTCCGACCGAACGGCTTGCGGACAGAGGAGGAACACTCTAACGCCTTGATCGCCATAGGTTATCGCGATATTTTCGGCGAATCCCACCGCGGCGTGCTTGGTGACGGAATAGGGTAACGAGCCGATCTGGCTCAACAAACCCGCTGCCGAGGCCGTAACCATGAAGGCGCCTCCTCCGCGTTTGATCATACCGGGGATAACGGCGCGGGCCGCGTAAACGTGGGCCAAGACATTGATCTCCCAGATGCGCTTCCAGCTCTCGTTATCGGCTTCCACGCCCCCCAGAATGATTATTCCCGCATTGGAACAGAACAGATCGATGCCGCCAAATTCCTGTTCGGTGAAGCGGACAAGACGGGTAAGGTCCTCTTCCATGCTTACATCGCAGGCTACGGCCGTGCCGTTTATTTCGTCGGCTATGCGCTGTGCCCCTGCTTCGTTCACATCGGCGACGATCACCCGCCTGGCGTCTTCGCGGGCAAATCGCCGGCATAGGCCCCGGCCTATTCCGGAGGCGCCTCCGGTCACGACGATAAGCTTCCCCTTCACGTCCATTGGAATATCCCCGAAGGAAAAATACATTCAATAAGGGGCATACGGATCACACCGGCGCTTTGGCCGTCGGAAATGAAAAGCAATGGATCGTGCTTCTGCGCTGCCGGAACAGGCGTTCATCGATTTCGGATATAATCGAAGCTCCATCGGTAATTCTGACTGAATTGTTTCCCACCATCCAGCCAGGCGCCCCGCACACCGCCGGAAAAGATCTCATCCCCCCGCTGCTGGAAACGGACCTCCCCGAGACGGCGGTACAGCCAGGCGTAGGCCGGCGCGATCAGGAGATTCAAATCCGGCGACGGTTCCCGGGGCAGGCCGATGCATTCGTCCGTCACCGCCTGGGATCCCGGTTTACAGGAGATGTAGAAGAAAGAGCGAGTGGCCGGATGCCACGCCTCGTCCCAAAGCCAGTCGGCGGTCCGCTGTATGGCCGGGAGGATGCGTCCGTCGCCGAACCGTTCCTCATAGGCGATAAGGGCTTCAAAGGTGAGCCCTACCATAAACGGTTTGACGTATGGGGCGCTCCGGGACCCGGACCACTGATCCAGATGTCCCAAAGCGAACTCGACGGCCTGTTGGAGAAGCGGGGATCGCGCCTCTCCCACCTCGATGGCCTTCATGTATGCATGGATGAGGTAGGCCGTTTCCCGGCTCATTTCGGCATCCGCGTCGCCGCCCTGGGGAGCCCATGCCGATTGGGTTGCAAGCGACACGACGGCGCTCCGGCTGAGTGCGTCCCCTGTGCTCCGGAAATCCTCCGCGAGACCATGCGGAAAGACCTGCCAACCGGGCACCTGGCCGCCGCCGCCCAGGGCAAGGGGCCGGTACACGGCCTTTACATAATCGGCGCAGAGCCTCCAGGAGGGGTCGCCCGTGTAATCGGCGATTTGCTGGAACGTGCGAATGCCATCGTAATACCAGACGCCGCTTTCATCGGTTCCCGTCCGCTGGATTTCGCCCTGATCGCAGTGGATGCGGCCGAAGCTTTGCATCTGGCTCTCCCAAAGGGCGCGATCGGGGATCGGTATCGAAGAGCCGGGGGCGATGGTGGTCGTTACGCCGGCGGCGTTGATCGTTGCGGTGGTGATGCCGTTCGCGGCCGCTCCGCCGCTGTCTCCTCCTCCGCCGCAGCCCAATAATGTGCAGAGAAATAATGAGAAAAAGGAAAAAAGCGTCAGTATAAAAGGATATGTTTTATCCATAAGCGCGCATCCTTCATGGTTGTTCATAGTCTTTATCCATATGATTACATTAAAGGAAAGGGGGCTTACCTTGATCAGGCTAACCCCCGTTGTTATTTGGCTCCCCAGCGCGGACTCGAACCACGGACCCGATGGTTAACAGCCATCTGCTCTACCGACTGAGCTACTGGGGAAAATCGGTTTGGGAGCGCCTTCATAATATAAGACAAACGTATTGTCAATACAAGTCTTGATACGGGTCTTGAGACGCGGTGAAAAGGGAGTTTCTTTCTCTCGACGATTTATAGGTTGACAGGGAATCGTCCGCTTGTGTAAGAATGCCTTGATCGATTTCGGGGGACCGGTCTTTCACGCGATTTATGGGCTTGGAGGGTTTGGACACGATATGAATGGGAATGTGCCGGGTCATGCGCCCGCGAATCTGGAAAGCGTCCCGGGAGGGCAGAAGGATCTGGTGGAAGCGGTCATAAAAACCGGTCTCTGCACGGGTTGCGGGGCCTGTGTCAATCTATGCCCTTATCAGGCGATCTACCGCGACAGGGTCGTTACACTTCACCACTGCGATCTGACACGGGGGCGGTGCTACGACTTCTGTCCGAGGACCCCGACAGACCTTGAGGCGTTGCGAGCGATCTGTGAAATCGGAGCCGATCTCACGCCGGAGGTTGGGGGGATCCGCGGGTTTTTCATCGCAAGGGCGACGGACGATGCGATCCGGCAACGGGCGCAGCACGGCGGAACCGTATCCGCCCTGATTGCTCTGGCCCTCCGGGAGGGATTGATCGATGCCGCCGTTCTCGCCGGGGAAGGTGAAGGATTGCTCCCCCAAAGCGTCACCGTAGACGAGCCGGAAGCCGCCGTCGGGCTGGGAAAGAGCCGTTTCGTCGTGTCTCCGACCTTGGCCGAGTTCAACCGGGTCGGTCGCACGGAGCGTCGCAGGATCGGCGTTGTGGCGACCCCCTGCCAGGCACTGGCCCTCGCCAAGATGCGCGCCCAAACAGTGGCGGATCCGGCGGGCGGGATCGAGAATCTCCGGCTGGTTATCGGCCTGTTCTGCGGTTGGGCCCTTTCCTGGCGGAATCTCTCCACCCTTCTCGCGAAGAAAACGGATATCGCCGCCATCACCGGGATGGATATCCCCCCCAGCCGTTACCACACCCTCGAGGTGTACACCAAGGAGGGCACCCTTTGGGTTTCCCTCGACGAGGTCAATTCCTCAATCCGGGAATCCTGTCGCTCCTGCGACGATATGACCGCCGAATTCAGCGATCTCTCGGTGGGGTCGGCCCGGCTTCCGGAGGGGTGGGACACGGCCCGCTTCTGGAACCAGGTTATCGTCCGGACCCAGCGGGGGAGCGATCTTCTGGAGCTGGCACGCCGCAAGGGGGTGCTCGAATTCAGGGAGGTTCCCGCGGGCAATCTCGAAAAACTCAAAGCCGCCTCCCTGAACAAGAAGAAGGCGGCGGTGGAACATACCGCCGGGCGAAGCCCTTTTGTTGAACCGATGGGGCAGGCGGGATGAACTGCCCCCGAATGCCCACATATTCAGCCCCCCGACCGAGATCGGCATCTTCGGGAAAAAGCGGGTATGGAAAAGGTCTTTTGTTTGTGAAAGTCCGGGATGGAGGATGGAATGTCGATTGGTAAGGAACAGGGAGAAGGGGCCGAGGTCCTGCTCATGGGCAACGAGGCCATTGCCCGCGGCGCCCTCGAAGCCGGGGTGCAGGTGGCCGCCGGCTATCCGGGCACCCCTTCATCCGAGATTATTGAGACCCTTTCCCGCTATGCCGGGCCGGGAAAGCTCTATGTGGAGTGGTCCGCCAATGAGAAGGTGGCGATGGAGGTTGCGGCGGCTGCATCCTTTTCGGGGCTTCGGTCGCTGTGCGTCATGAAACAGAACGGGGTCAACGTCGCCTCGGACTTTCTTCTGCACCTGGTCGGATCGGGGACCAGGGGAGGAATGCTCCTTGTCTCCTGCGATGATCCGGGGGCCCTCTCCAGCGTCAACGAAGGGGA
>Ga0233425_10002163_pt1 | contig 39942 bp, 34 predicted proteins | sample Watercolumn_Towu_2_FD_181712 | JGI IMG/M metagenome (GOLD analysis project Ga0233425, IMG submission 181712) | Freshwater microbial communities from Lake Towuti, South Sulawesi, Indonesia - Watercolumn_Towuti2014_140_MG | ecosystem: Environmental > Aquatic > Freshwater > Lake | place...
AATACCAGCGCACCGCCCACAGGATCACATCACCCTGGAAATGGCGCCACTTGAAATCCGTCATCGTTCCGTCCGTCCAATCTCCGCCAAGCATGCTCAAGCTTCACGATTTTTGCAACAGAGCCCGCTGCGGCGTCACCTGCTCAATGGTGCCCAGTGTGCCGTTCTTGACGCCCAGGCCCCGCTCATTGCGCAGGAACATGATACGGTCGCCGCTGGCGAACTGGCGCTCGCCGCGCTCGGCTTGGATGGTCACATCGATACCCAGTTCGCCACTGTCGCGCAGCTTTCCGCGCGCCGCGTCATTGAGTTCGCGCACCTCATCGTTGGTATGGGTGAGAATGATGCGTGTATCGCCGGGGCTGGCCTGCCGGTTACGATCCCAGCGCTCGATCAGCTCGTCACGCGCTGCCTCCCGCGTCTCGGCGGCGTGCACCATGCCGCGTTCGCCATAGGCCTGAATGGAAAGTCCGGTGCGCCCTGTCGCAAGGTGCCGGGTGGCGTCCTGCTGCCAGCCTTCGTGCTGGCGGCGCACTTCGCTGATTTCGACGCCGCCATGCCGCTCGTGGATCGCACGGAAGGCGGCTCCAGCTTCGATGGCCTGCAACTGCTGCGGGTCGCCAACCAATACGACTTTCGCGCCTGCATCGGCGGCATGGGAGAGGACGCGCTCCATCTGGCGCGTGCCGACCATACCAGCCTCATCAATAACCAGCACATCGCGCGACGTGAGCAATTCGCGGCCCTGGCTCCACTGATGCTCAAGGCTGGCAATGGTGCGCGAGGCGATGCCCGAACCGTGCTCCAACCCCTCGGCGGCAATACCGGACAGCGCCGCGCCTTGCACGGTATAGCCCGCATTCTCCCATGCCTCGCGCGCCACGCCCAGCATCGCGCTCTTGCCGGTCCCGGCATAGCCGACGACAACGCTCAAGCCGCGCTCATCAGTCACATGCTCGAACGCCGCGCGCTGCTCGCCGGAAAGCACAAGGCCGCGCTCCGCCCCGTGCGCCAGCGCTCCTTCCCGGCCTGCGCCTTCGAGCTGATGTTGTTCACGTTGCGCCAGCAGTGCCGATGCATGTCCAAGGCGCTGTTCGGTGTCGATCATCTGCCGCGAGGTGAACCGCTCTTCGCCGCGTCCGTCCTTGCCCAGCGCGATCAGGTCGGACGAACCGCGAACCGCCCTCATGGCCAGATCGAACTGCTCCTTGCTGTCGCTGTGCCGATGCACGAACATAGCAAGGTCGCGGTTGGTGAAGGTGGCCTGGCTGTGCATGATCGCGTCAAGCGCGACAGCGGGATTGGCGATAATCCGCTCGCCGTTGCGTAGCGCGACGGCGCGATGTTCCTCGATCCGCTCGGCCTCCAGCCCGCGCACGCCCATGCGCGATGCGGCGGGACCGATCTTGTCCTGCGGCTCCAGCGCGATACCCTGCGCCTCCAGGCTGCGGTGATCGATGCGGGCGTCGATGTCGAGTTCGGCCAGCCGCTCATTGACATGTTCGGCCCAACGCTCGCGCCACTGCTCGACCAGTTCGGCCTTGTTCCAATCACGCACCTTCGCGCCAAACCCGTCGCCGTCCACTTCGCGCATGGTCAGCATGACATGGGCGTGGGGCTTGGGCTGGCCGTCTGCGCCAATATCCCAATGGACATTGAGGTCGGCGATCATGCCCTTTGCAACGAACTCGGCTTCGACAAATTCGCGGGCCAGCTCGATGCCCTGTCCCTTGGTCAGCTCGCGCGGAATGGCGAACTCTACTTCGCGGGCAAGCTGCGCGTCCTTGCGCTTCTCGGCGGTCTCGACCGCGTTCCAGAGCTTTTCGCGGTCGGCAAATTCCTCCGGCGCGCCTTCCGGCAGCAGCACTTCGGAATGGACGACGCCGTCCTTGTTGGTGAAGTCGTGGTCACGGTCGAGCCGTTCGTCGTGCAGCCGCTCGGCCCCGCGATAGGCCGCTGCCGCCACGGCGCTGCGCCCGCTCGACCGGCTGATGACTTTGACGGAGAGATGGAAGATCGCCATGACGGCAATCCATCTACGCCATGAGCGCCACGTCGGCACGACGTATAAGCGCGCCCTCCCATGATAAAATCCTGCTCGGGACTATTCAGTATCAGACCGTCTCGACGACTCTACAGCATTGAGAGAGCATCGATATTATCATCAGCGCATCACCTCTCAATGGAGAACTTCGATGCGCAAACCCCGTGACCTTGATTCGGAACTAAAGGCGCTCGCCGACAAGGCGAAGCAACTGAAGGAACGCCGCGTGCAGCAGCTCGGCGAACTGGTGATCGCCACCGGGGCAGACACGACCGATGCGGAAACCCTGGCCGGTGCGCTGCTCGTCATTGCGGAAACCAGCGATGCCCAAAAGAAGGAGGCGTGGCGCAAGCGCGGCGCGGCCCTCTTTCAGAGCAAGGCGCGCAAGCGTGGCAATGGAACTCAAGTCCAGCTGGATGGCACTCTCCCGCTTGACGGCGGCGCGGCATCGGCTTGAGGCCCGAAAGGCACGAACCGACATGCGCGAATGGCAGGTCAAACGCCGCGAACGCACACGGCAACTGATCGAACTGGGCGGCCTGGTCGTGAAGGCTGGACTGGTCGAACTCGCCGACGATGATCGCGCCACGCTCTACGGCGCGTTCCTCACGGTTGCGGCCAAGCTGCGCGGCGAGGAACGCGAACAAGCGCTGGTGCTGTGGAAGCGCAAGGGCAAACGGGCGTTTGAAGCAGAAAGCGAGGCAGGTAGTAGGTAAGCAGGTTTGGATTGAAGCGGGTAGAATGGCTGCAGTGTTAAAAGGTGCTCCAGAAGAACGGCTTACACTACAATTCCTCGAGATTGCCCGACATCGTTGCCAGCAACGTCTTGATCGCCGCAAACTCTCTATCGGAAATTCCCGACAACAGGCGGGCGTAGATCGCATCGGCCTCAAGCCTGAGCGAAGGAAGTATCTCGATTGCCCGAGGCAGCAGATGCAGTGTCCAGACCCGGCGATTGCCCTCGATTGAGCGTCGCTCGACATATTCGGCCTTTTCCAGCTGATCGATCACATGACCCACGCTGGCGCGTTCCAGATCAAGGCATTTGGCGAGTTCGGTCTGGGTAAGTCCCGGTGACCGAAAGATATAGGCAAGCGCGCGCCATTGGGTGCGGGACAGGCCGAATTTTGCCGTAGAGGCATCGAACAGCCTGCGCAGTTTACGCGGCACTTCCTCGACGAGAAACACGATCTCGTCGTTCTCGGTCATGTAGCTGTCCTGGTCGATTTCCTGTTGCATCGGGCAAGCGCCCTACCCGCCGAGCGTTCAATTGAAAAGACTTTACTGTAAGACATCTTACAGTAAGAAGGTTTCATGCATAGTGAATCGATCAAGCTGGAAGGGAAGGCAGGCCATGCCATCGCCGCCAGCATCGAAGGGGCGCGGGATGGAATGCCGGTTATTCTCGCGCACGGCGGCGGGCAAACCCGACGGGCCTGGAAGAAGATTTCGACGCTACTTGCTGGTCGCGGCTTTCATGCCATCGCAATCGACCTGCGCGGACATGGCGACAGCGAATGGGCCAGGGACGGGGCCTATGACATTGCCGACTTCGCGAGCGACCTCGTTGCTATCGCCGCCCGGTTGGCGCGCAAGCCAGCACTGATCGGCGCATCGCTGGGGGGACTCGCCGGGATCGTCGCCGAAGGGCAACTCGCACCCGGCAGTTTCGCTTCGCTGACACTCGTCGATATTACGCCGCAAATGGAGGCAACGGGCGTTGCGCGCGTTGTAGGCTTCATGGCGGCCCATGCGCGCGAAGGCTTCGCTTCGCCCGATGAGGCTGCGCGCGTGATCTCGGAATACTTGCCGCATCGCCCCAGCCGCAAGGCATCGGCAGGGCTGGCCCACTATCTGCGCCAGAAGCCCGACGGGCGGTATTATTGGCATTGGGATCCTGCGTTCATCGACGGGGTCATGCGCCGTCACGCGCAAGACGGCGCGTTGGGCGATCACGGACGGAGCGAACTCAGCAGTGCCGCGATGAATCTCGCGCTTCCGGTGCATCTGGTCAGGGGCGGTTCGAGCGATCTGGTCTCGCCGGAAGCCGTTGAGCATTTCCGGAAACTGGTCCCGCACGCTGCCTTCAGCGACATTGCCGATGCCACCCACATGGTCGTGGGCGACCAGAACGACGTATTTGGAGCGGCGATTGCCGACTTCCTGATCCGCACTCACGATAAGGGCGATGCAACATGACCGCCCGCTCCAACAGGCCGGAACTCGCGGAACTCCGCAAGATGCTCCACATCGCGCCGTTTCACCGCTGGCTCGGCCTCGATATTGTCGATCTGGCCGAGCGGGAACTGATCCTCGAAATGCCCTGGCGGGATGAAATCGTCTCCAACCCGATGATCGGGTCGGCGCATGGCGGTATCTTGTCGGCATTGATCGACCTGACTGGTCTCTACACCGTCAACGCGCTGGGCGGCACGGCGCGGGCGACCGCCGACCTTCGCGTCGATTTTCACCGTCCTGCAACCTCCGGGCCGCTGCGTGCGATTGGTAGTGTCGTCAAACTGGGCAAGCAGTTGAGCGTCGCGGAAACCCGGATCGAGGATTCGGCCCACAGGCTGCTGGCTAGCGGCAGGGGGGCCTATGTCGGTTGACCCCCGTTTCCCTACCATCGGAATCGTGCTTGCGCTGTCGGCCTGTGTTGGGGTTCCCGATGCCGGTGTCAGGCCGGTCATGCGGACCCCCGAGTCCATCGAGGCGACCCAGACCCTCGCCGCGCGCGGCAGCATTGGCTGGCCGCCTGACCAGTGGTGGCGGCTTGTTGGCGATCCGCAGCTCACCCAGTTGATCGAGGAAGGCCTTGCCAACTCGCCGCAGACCGCGATTGCCATGGCTAGGATAAGACGGGCGGACGCAGAGGCTCAGCGCGTCGGCGCAGCCCGGCTCCCGACCGTCGGCGGCGAGGCGGAAGGTGGCTTGCGCCGCCAAAGCGGCAACAACGGCATACCCGCGCAGTTCCTTCCCGATGGCTGGGCGGATTACGGCCAGGCCTCGCTGTCGTTCGATTTCGACCTTGATCTATGGGGTCGCAACCGAGCGGCCTATGCCGCCGCGACCTCGGGAGCTCGTGCGGCGGTGGTCGATGCCGCGCAGGCGCGGCTTGTCCTTTCGGTTGCGATCACCGCCGCTTATGCCGAACTGGGCAGGCACTACCGTGAACGCGACAACGCCGAGGCCGTGCTGGTCAATCGCCGCGCGGCGTTGGCGCTGGTTGCCGAGCGCGAACGCAACGGCCTCGACAACCGCATAGGCCTGCGCCGCGCCGAAGCGGAACTGGCGAGCGCCGAGCAGGACATGGCGGCGGTCGATGAAAGCATCGCCCTGCGCCGAAACCAGTTGGCCGCGCTAGTGGGGGCCGGACCGGATCGGGGCCGGACGATCACGTCAGCACCGCTATTCCCATCGACACCGCTTGGTATTCCGGCCGGGTTGACCACGGACCTGCTTGGCAGGCGTCCGGACATTGTCGCGGCGCGCGAACGGGTCGAAGCGGCTGAAAGCCGCATCAAGGTGGCGCGCGCCGGATTCTTTCCTTCGGTAAATCTCAGGGCGCTGATCGGCTTGCAAGCTCTTGGGATTGGCAACCTCGTCGATTCCGGATCTTTGTTCGGATCGGCTGGCCCGGCGATCAGCCTGCCAATCTTTCAGGGCGGCGCGCTCAGGGCGCAATATGGCCGCGCCGGAGCGGATTATGAGGAGGCAGTCGCCAGCTATAACCAGACCGTGATTTCCGCCTTTCAGCAGGTTGCCGACGCAGTAACGCAGCGCGAGGCGGCGGACAAACGGCTGGCGGCAGCACGCACTGCCCTGGCCGCGAGCGAAGATGCCCTTGCGCTGGTCAACAATCGCTACACGGCTGGCTTGGCCAGCCGACTCGACGTGCTCGCCAGCGAGCGGGCGGTTCACGATCTCCGGCTCGCCGTGATCGGTCTCGAAACCTACGAGCGGGGCGCAACTCTGGCTCTGATCCGGGCCCTCGGCGGCGGATTTGCAGCAGACACTCAAACTTCACCGGAACCGATAACCCAATGACCGCTGCCGCGCCCGATACCCCTGCCGTCGATCCGGCCCTGTCCCAGTCCCGCAAGGCGTCGCGCAAGCGATGGCTCACGCGGCTTGCAGTGGCCTTGGCGGTGATCGGACTGGCCTGGGGGGTCTGGTATCTGCTGGTCGCCCGGAATTTCGTGTCCACCGAAAATGCCTACGTCAATGCGCAAATGGCGCAGGTCACGCCGCTGGTTGCAGGCTCGGCGACCGAGGTTCTGGTGCGCGACACCCAGCAGGTGAAGGCCGGACAAGTGCTGGTGCGACTCGATCAGGCCGACGCGCGGATCGCGCTGGCCCAGGCGGAAGCGGATATGGCCGCAGCGCGACGGCGCTTCCGTCAGACCGTTGCCAACAGCTCCGCCTTGGCGGCGCAAGTGGACACCTCCGGTGCCGGAGTAACCCAGGCTCAGGCGCAATATCGCACGGCGCAGGCTGAACACGAAAAGGCCCGGATCGATCTGCAGCGCCGAGAGAATGTGGCAGCTAGCGGGGCGGTATCCGGTGAAGAGTTGACGCAGGCCCGCAGGACCTATGCCACGACCCTGGCCGCGCTCGATGTAGCGCGCGGGGCGATCAACCAGGCCAGCTCGTCAAAGCGCGCCGCGCAAGGGCAACTGGCCGCGAACGCCGCGCTGGTGAGCGGATTAAGCGAGAATAGCGATCCTGCCGTATTGGCCGCCATGGCGCGGCGCGATGCCGCGCAACTCAATCTCGACCGCACGGAAATCCGCGCGCCCATCGACGGTGTCGTCAGCAAGCTGCAAGTCCAGATCGGGCAACGGCTCAATCCCGGACAGATCATCATGACAATTGTGCCGCTGGCTAGTGTCTATGTTGAGGCCAACTTCAAGGAGAGCCAGTTGCAGCGTGTGCGGATCGGCATGCCCGTCAAGCTCACCGCCGACCTCTACGGATCGAACGCAACCTATCGCGGCAAGGTGGTCGGCTTTGCGGGCGGCACTGGTTCTTCGATGGCCGTTATCCCGGCTCAGAATGCGACCGGCAACTGGATCAAGGTCGTCCAACGCTTGCCCGTTCGCATCGAACTCGATCCAGCCGACCTCAAACGGCATCCGCTGCGGGTCGGCCTGTCGATGGAAGTCGAAATTGACGTTTCGGGCGACTGACAGCCATGAGCGGCACCGCAAAGACTGCGACGGGCATCCCACCTTCGCTTCGGCTGATCGCCGGGCTTACCCTGGCGTTTGCGAACTTCATGGTGATTCTCGATCTGACGATCGCCAATGTTTCGATCCCCCATATTGCAGGCAGCCTCGGCATCACGCTCGAACAAGGCGCGTGGGTTATCACCTCCTATGCGATTGCCGAAGCGATTTGCGTGCCGTTGACGGCGTGGATTGCGTTCAGGTTTGGCTCGGTTCGCACCTTTCTGTTCAGCATGATGGGTTTCGGTTTCTTTTCGCTCCTCTGCGGGCTGTCAGTCTCAATCGAAATGCTGGTGATGTGCCGCATCGGACAGGGCATTTTCGGGGCCTTTCTGATGCCTATGTCGCAAACCCTGCTGCTGCGCGTATTCCCGCCCGAGCAGCAAAACATCGGCATGGGCATGTGGGCAATGACGCTGCTGCTTGGGCCTGCACTCGGCCCGATCATCGGGGGCTGGCTGACCGATAACTGGTCCTGGCACTGGATATTCCTGATCAACGTGCCAGTTGCCCTGCTTTCCATCATCGGCGGGGCCGTCCTGCTCCGCCCGATTGAAACCGAACGCCGCGTCTTGCCAATCGATTATGTTGGCCTTGTTCTGCTGGTTATTTGGGTCGGCTGCTTGCAGGTCATCCTCGATATTGGCCGCAACCATGACTGGTTCGGTGACCCGCTGATCGTCGTGCTGGCTATAACGTCGGCTGTCGCATTCCTGATTTTTGTCGTCTGGGAACTCACCGAAGACCATCCCGTGGTCGATCTGCGCATTCTGCGGCATCGGGGGCTGAGTGTCAGCCTCGTAGTCCTCTCAATCAGTTTCGGCGCCTATTTCGCGGGCTTTGTGATTGTTCCGCAGTGGCAACAGGCATGGCTGGGCTTCACCGCGACGCAGGCAGGCTATTCGTCTTCATTCTCGGCGATCGCGGGTCTCCTGACAGCACCGCTTGTCGTGATGCTGATGCCGCGGCTCGATCCCCGCTTGCTGGTTTCGGGAGGCATCGTTTGGCTGGCCGTGATGGGGCTCTTGCGGACATTCTGGGCCACCGACAGCGATTTCTGGACACTCAGCATACCCCAATTCGTTCAAGGGCTGGGCATGACTTTCCTGATGTTGCCGATCATCAACCTGACGTTGAGTACCGTGGACGAGCATGAAGTCGCATCAGCCGCAGGCTTGCAAAGTTTCATGCGTACCATTGCGACGGCATTCGCGACTTCGGTTTCGCTGACCTATTGGGGCGACACCCAGCGCGCGGCACGCAACGATATAGCGGGCGTTCTGCAACCGGACGCTGAAGGCGGCGCAATTGCCGGACTGGGCTTCTCACCCGAGGGTGCGCGCCAAATGCTGAGCAACATGGTCGAGGTAGAGGCCACGACCCTGTCTGTGCTGCACGTCTTCTGGACGACATCCGCAATTCTGCTGATCGCTGCGGCACTCATCTGGCTAGCGCCCCGGCCCAAGCGGAGCGGCGGCGTGTCGATGGGGCATTGAACGCGCCTGTTGGGGGAAGTGACGGAACGGGCGTGGTTCACCGCATCCAGCCAAGAATAGCGTCCGCCTGCCCACGGGAATCGTGCGGTGAACTCCTCCAAGTCCACCATCTCGACAGGATCATTGGTGTCGAGTCCTGGAAGTGAAGGGAAGCGTGACGGGCGGGAGATGAACCAACCGAAGCAGTTAACGGCGAGTGCGGCGGAGCTTTCGGGACTCTCAAGTTTGACTGACCCTACTTCGTTTCTGCCAGCAGCGCCAAATCGATCCAAGACATGTTCGACTGGAACACTGGGAAGAAACCCTGTCAAACTCAACGCGGATTCGTTGCCATCATCCGCTTTTAGACCGCGACTATGCAAAGTTCTTACGTCCTCAATCAGTCACCTGGCTCAACCGCTGTCTGGAGACCTCGGCCACGTGCTTCGACTGCTGCCTGAGCCAGGAAATCCTCGATGGCGGCAACGGAGTGCTGACGACATAGGTTGAGGGCTTCGACTTCCGTGAGGCAGTCGATCCCGTAGCCGAATTGGCTTTTCCAGAGGTCGTCAAGTGCTTGGCCATAATGCTCCCATAACACAATTCGGGTTGCGGGCTGCAATGAAATTATGCGCGCGTCCCGGCTCTCGGTCAGGGTCGTGATCGCGATGACCTCTCCGCCGCGCGCCTCGACGTAACCGCGCAGGTTGGCGAGAGTGCCGCCAAGGCCGACGTGATCGTCAACAAGCACATAGTTTGCACCCGGCTGGACCTGCCCTTCGAACGTCGCCGGGGTAACCAGCCGCTGAAATGCCGGGGCACGGGTATGGCCGACTTTGTTTGTCTGGACGATTTCACCGGCGATGACGGGGGTTCCAAGTTCGCTGCCCAACACCTGCGCCATCGCATCGGGGATCGCGTTGAAGCCCGTCAACTCGTCGGCCACGACCGGCAGGAGCAGAGTAGGCCGATTGCCGATGATCTCGTGAAGACTCACTATTCCATCTGGCGACAGTAGATCGGATGCCAGCATGAGAGCCGCCTCGGCATCCCCCGCCTTTGCGGCGGCGTAACCCGGATGGTTATCACGTGTGCGGACATCTGTGTGGATCACTACATCGGGGAAATCGGGTGGCCAGGGCAATCGGGTTGGCAATGGGTTGCTCATCTCGTGAACATGCCCACAGGCGGGTTGAAAAGCCAGAACCCGATAGCGCGCACCAAGTTGAACCGGCAATTTGCGCGATTCGCGCGCAAAATCCACCGATGCCGACGCAGATTTGCGGCGATGACGGCGCAAATGCCCGACGATGAAGCGCATTACCGCAAAACTCTTGTTTGAACTGCTTTCCGCGCCCTCGCTTTTCTCGCCGCGCCTTTCCGTCTCATGCTTTCTATTGCCTTGTCATGGCGTCCTTTTCCCAATCCATCCGACTGCGCCCTGCGCTACGATGTACCGGAAATGTTCTTGCCTTCGCGAAGCAGGCCGCCAATCCTTGGTCTCGGGAGGTTTCATCAACTGCCAACTTATGGAAGCAAGTCCCATGTCGAATGCCGAAAAGATCATCCGCCTCAAGACCGTTCTCGACCGCACCGGCCTTTCCCGCTCCACGCTCTATCGCAAGATCGCCGAGGGGACATTTCCGCCCCAGGTCAGGATCAGCATCCACGGTGCGGGTTGGCATGAATCGGCAGTGAGCGGCTGGATCGCCGATCCTGCTGCCTACCGCCACAGTCAGAGGGAGAGCCGGGTGTCATGAACGCGCTCCCTGATCCAATATGCGTCCGGGTCAACGATGCCGCCCGCATGATCGGTGTGGGCCGGACCAAACTCTACGAACTAATTGCCAGTGGCGAAGTGCAGGCCGTCAAACTTGGCAAGTCCACCCGAATTACCACTGCGAGCTTGCATGAGCTAATCAGGCAGCAACGCGATCCTCTGTAGGCTCTGCCGCCGCATCGGCTGGCGTTGCCTCGGCGCGGGGCGGGCTATCCAGATAGTCCGCCCACAGCTTCATCAAGCCGCGCCGCTTCTCGAAAAAGTCAGTTCGGCGATAGGCAGCTTCAACTTTGTCGGGCAGTTTGTGGGCCAAAGCCTTGTCTGCCACCTCCTTGGGATATTCGGTGCATTCCGACGACCAGTCGGTAAAGGCGGAGCGGAAGCCGTGAACCGTCACGCCGCTTATGCCGTCATCGCGCAAAAGCTTCGTCATCGTCATGTCGCTGATCGGCTTCTTTCCATCCTTGGAAAAGACGAGGCCGATATCGCTGGCGCGCTCGTCCCATCGCCTGCGGAGCAATGCGACCGTGGGTGCGGACAACGGCACGACATGAGTTTCGCGGGCCTTCATACGCTCGCCGGGTATAGTCCAGACCGCGTTGTCCAGGTCGAACTCTGTCCAGACTGCAAGCCGGGTTTCGTTCGATCGGACAGCGTTGTAGATCGTGAAGCGCAAGGCGTCGCGCCCGATCGTCGGCGCAGCGTTCGCCAATTTCCGCATGAGGGCAGGGACTTCAGCATAGGGCATGGCCTCCATGTGGCCGCGCTTGTCGTTCTGGCGCGGTAGCCCCTTGCGAACGGATCGCAGTGAAACTTCCTCCGGCACCCAGCCTTTGACGTGGGCGAAATCCAACACCACGCCGATGCGCTGCAACATGCGCCTCGCCGTTTCGGGAACCTCCAGCCAGATAGGGGAGAGCGCCTCGGCAACGCAGGCGCTATCGACCTGATCGACTTGCTTCCCTCCGATCCGGGGAAAGACATGCCGCTCAAAGCCAGACAGCCAACGCGCGTGATGGCCCTCCTTCCAACCGTCGCCAAGTGTTTCATGGCAGCTCCGGGTTGCGACCTCGAAGGTCGGGATGACCTTCCGTGCCTTGCGGCGCTCGGCAACAGGATCGAAGCCTTCGCGCACTTGCCTGCGCAACTTGGAGGCGGCCTCACGCGCTTCGGCTAGCGAAACGTCCAGTGCTGAACCCAGCCCATAGTCGCGGCGCTGCCCATTCAACTGCATTCGCAGCATCCAAGTCCGCGCACCGCTTGGCTTCACCAGCAGGCAAAGGCCACGGCCATCGACGTGGCGACCGGGCTTGGCATTCTTTACTTTCAGGATCGTCAGCGGCATCAGGTTCGAGTCCCTGTTAGGGAATCACACCCCCGAAAAGGCGGCATTTTGTTCCCACAATCGTTCCCACATTTCGGCGGGAATTCAGGCAATTCGAAGCGACCGACCGCGAATACGTTACAAGATAAATCGCTGATTTTACAGTGGACTTAAGGACGTTCTGAAATCGCCTGAGACGAAAGTTATAGCGCCTCCTCCGCTACCATCCCGGATTGTCCACCGGTGGCCCACTGAGGCCACTGGCAGACATTTTTCGAGGAAAATCAAATATTTTTCGCGTCCCGTTGCGTACGCCGGCGTCCCGGTGCGACCCGCTGCGGCCACCCACGGCGATTTGGATTGGGGGTATTTTGGGGGTATTTTTCGGCTGTCCCCAAAACAGGCGATACCCCCAGATGGCTTTGAAAGAACTTGAGGTCAAATACGCCACCAAGCGGCAGCGCCCCTACAAGCTGTCCGATGGAGAAGGCCTGCACCTGCTCGTCCAGCCGAACGGATCGAAGCTCTGGCGCCTGAAATACCGCTTCGACGGCAAGGAAAAACTGCTGAGCTTCGGCAAATATCCGACCGTCACGCTGGCGATCGCCCGCGAGAAGCGGACCGAAGCCAAGCGGCTGCTCGATCAGGGTGAGGACCCCGCCGAGGCCAGGAAGCGGGCGAAGAAGCAGAGGGCCGCGCTCAAGCTGTTCGAAGAGATTGCGCGGGCCTGGCACGCCAATCGTATTGAAGGGCTGGACTCGGCCCATGCCCTGCGCGTCATCAACCGGATGGAGCGCGACGTCTTTCCGGTCATCGGGAAGCGTCCGATCACGGAAATCGACCCGCCCGAGATTCTCGAGATGATCCGCGCGGTCGAAGCGCGCGGCGCCCTCGATATCGCCCGTCGCCTCAAGCAGAACGTCAGCCAGATCTATCGCTTCGCGATCGCGAGCGGCTGGGCGACCATCGATCCGACGCTCGGCCTCAACGATGCGCTCAAGCCCAAGCCGCCCGTCAGGCACATGGCGCGCGTGCCGCTCGCGGAGTTTCCGAAGCTGGTGCGGGCGATCTTCGCCTATGACGGCGAGGACACGCCGCGCCGCCGCGAGATCACCCGTGACGCGCTGCTGTTCACCTTGCTCACATGGGTCCGAACCAGCGAAACCCGCTTCGCGGCCAGGGACGAGTTCGAGGATCTCTATGGACCGAACCCGCTATGGCGTCTGTCGCCGGAGCGCATGAAGATGGAACGTGAGCATCTTGTTCCGCTGTCCCGCCAGGCCGCAATGATCGTTCAGCGCCGCTTGCAGGCGACGAACGATGCGTTCCTCTTTCCCGGAGCCAAGCCTGGAAAGCCTATTTCCGAGAACACCATGATCTATGCCTGCTACCGCATGGGCTATCTTGGCCGGCAGACGGTGCATGGGTTTCGGGGGCTCGGCTCGACCTGGGCGAACGAAGCCGAACGCTACAAGCCCGACTGGATCGAGATGGCGCTCGCCCACGAGGATGAGGACGAAGTGCGCGGCGCCTATAACAGCGCGCTCTATCTCACCCCGCGAAGGCGGATGCTGCAAGATTGGGCCGACGTGATCGACGCGGCAACCGCAGTGTCGGATGTCGAGAAGGATCCTATCGAGTTCTCACAGCTCACGGGCTGTTCTGCGCCCATCCAGCGCTTGCCGCCGAGCGACCGGAGACAGCCGTATTGGCAGCGCCCTCGTTGGGCGGCTTCGCGATAAGCGTCACGGCTCGGAACCGCTGATTAAGAGCGCGGCTTTCCACCATAATTATTATAAACGTCAGTTACTTAGATGCATCCGTGAATAGTGGGACTGAACAATAAGAAGCAGTATCGTATCATATCCTACCATGCCCTACGTCACAAATTCACCTACGTCGGAAGAGCGCCCTCATGGCGGACATTCGTTCAATCAAGCAGGCAATCACGGTGAGCGGCATCAACCATCGAGCTTGCCAATGCCCTGTACCCTAAGACACGATAACAATCCCCCCACGCAAAAGTCCTCCATGGCCTTCAGGGTCACCGAGATGTTCCGTGAAGAAAGTCGCCCACCCGACATGTGATCGATCCGGCGATTGTCGGCGAATGTGTACAGCGTACAGCTCAGAATAAACTGATAGGCCTGCAAGGCATCATCGCGCGATGACTTTGGTTTGATAGATATCATCGCCTCGACATATCGGCGAGATATTTCATCAAATAGCGGTGCAACTATTTCGTCCATCCAGAGTTGCACGCCTGCTATCTGTGAGATGAGGCGACAATAATTCATCCACCCCGGCTCACCGGATTCAAAACGGCTCAAGAGGGGGCCGTAAAATGCGCGGATGAGAAGTCGAGCCGATGCTTCCGGGCGATCTGGATCGAGGTCCAGCTCCGCAAGCCTTCGCAGCCGCTCTTCGTTCAACCACGCGCTGCGGCGTTCTATGACTTCCGTGAACAGCGCTTCCTTGGTTCCAAAATGATAATTCACAGCGGCGAGCCGTGTGGACGCTGCATCCGTTATTTCTCGCACCGAAACGCCGAAATAGCCCCGGTCCGCGAACAGCGACTCGGCGGCGTCCAGGATCTGCTCGCGCAGATCCGGTCGTTCCGTTTGCGGCTTGGAGATTGCCTTTTTTGGCTTAATATCTGGTAATTTCAATCATCTTCTCCCCCAAAAGCGCCCCGAATTGACATGTGAGTGGAACGTTCGTATCACTCGATCAAGGACGCGCAGCCTACGCTGGCTTCCGTCACAAAAATAGATGGTAGGGGAACGAAACTGTGAGACCGATCCTGATCCGTAACGGCTATGTCATCACCGGCGATCCTGCGATCGGCGACGTGCCCAGTGGGGATGTTTTGATCGTGAACGGACGCATCGCTGAGATCGGTCAAAACCTTCACCATGATGAGGCAGAGGAGATCGACGCGACCGGCACGATTGTAATGCCAGGCATGGTCGATACGCATCGGCATACTTGGCAGACTCAGCTACGCGCGATTTGCGCCGACATGAGCCTCATGCAGTATATGCGCTGCATCCGCTTCAACATCTCGCCCGTCTATACGCCAGAAGATGTCTATGTGGGCAATTATATCGGCGCCCTAGAAGCTCTGAACGCCGGGATCACGACGCTCTATGACTTCTCACATACGTCGCACAGTCCGGAACATGCCGATGAGGCCATCCGCGGCCTGCGGGACGCCCGGATTGCTGGCCTCTATGCCTACGGCTTCTATCCAGCACCGGTCGACCGGCCTTATTTTACGAGCGTCGACCAACGCATCGCCGATGCGGAACGGATAAGGACGCAGCATTTTTCGTCGGACGATCAGCGGCTGGGCATGGCGGTCGCGATCACCGAGGTCGGGATGTATCCGTTCGATTCGACGCGTAAGGAGATCATGACAGGCCGCCGACTTGGCGTGCAGCAAACAATTCACACGAACTGTTTCTGGGGCTCCGCTTTTTGCAGCGGTATAGAGGAACTCGCGGCGGCCGGACTCCTTGGACCCGACCAGGTCCATGTGCATTGCAATTCCGTGACAGACAACGAACTTCGCCTGCTCGCCGATAATGGCGCCAAGGTTTCATGCACGCCCGATACGGAACTGCAGATGGGCATGGGCCACCCCTTGATCGGCCGCGCCCACGATGTCGGCATCAAGCCTACACTTGGGGCCGACGTTATCTCCTGCAACGGTGGCGACCTACTCACGCAGGCACGCCTCGGTCTTCAAGACGCGCGCGTCCTGGCCAACGATCCGGTCAATGCGCAAGGTCGGATGCCTGAGGATATCCCATTCAAGGTACGTGACGCGATCGCGTGGATGACGATCAACGGCGCGGAAGCGATGGGTCTTGATCATCGCACGGGATCGCTCACGCCGGGCAAGGATGGCGATATCGTTCTCATCGCGCCCAACGACTTCAACCTCATGCCGCTGAACGACATGGTGGGCGCGGTCGTGCTGCAGGCTAACGTTTCCAACATCGATACGGTGGTCCTGCGCGGCGAGGTCGTGAAGCGCCACGGTCGCTTGACTGGCGTCGACTTCAAGCAGTTGCTCCGCATGGCGGAGGGCTCGCGCGAGCGGATCATGGAGCAGGCCCTGCGTCGCGGTCCGCTCGTTCCGCCGCCCAACACCACGGCAATGGCAGAGATGGAGGAGACCGCGCGCCAGAACCTGGCCGCATAGCGGGGTAGGAAACCAAAGGCGCCGCATGAACCGCGTCGGCGTCCAACGAGGAGGGGATTACGAAATGGATAAGCTTTGGCCGCGCGCCGCGCGGATCGGACTTCTTTTGCCTGCGGTCGTTGGCACAAGCGCTTACGCACAGACTGAGCCGGCTTCATCGGCTGCGAGCACTCCGCAGCCGGAGGCCGTATCGACGCCCGCCGCACAGGATCAGGGCGCCGGTCTTCAGGACATCATCGTGACTGCGCAGAAGCGCAGCGAGTCGGTGCAGAAAATTCCTCTCGCGGTGACGGCCCTATCCGGCAATGACCTCGCGAAGGCGGGCATCAACAGCATCGAGGGTCTGCAGGCCGCCGTCCCCAATCTCAACCTCGGCCAGCAGCTCGGCGTCGCGAGAATCTCGCTGCGCGGCATCGGCCTCGACAACCTCAGCACCGGCGCCGAGGGAAGTATCGCTTTCCACCTCAACAGCGCGTTCATTTCGCGCGGCGCCGCAGCGCTCAGCGCATTCTACGACGTCGATCGCGTGGAAGTTCTGCGCGGGCCACAGGGCACGCTCTATGGCCGCAACGCGACCGGCGGCTCAATCAACCTCATAACGCGCCAGCCCACCGACACGTTTTCGGGTTATGGCGATGTCACGGTCGGCAACTATGGTCGTTTGGCGTTCGACGGCGCCGTCAGCGGCCCGATTGTCTCTGATAAAGTGCTCGCGCGGATCGCTTTCTCGACGGACGACCGCAACGGCTATGGCCGAAACATCACGACCGGCACTAGGATCGACGACACCAATGCCCGTTCGATCCGTGGTACGCTGAAGCTTTTACCCGCCGACGATCTCACCATCACTCTGATCGCCGACTATCATCGAGAAAATGACAACGCGAACGGCTATCATTATTTCGGACCCGCGGGCCAGACTGCCAGCGGCCAGACAATCACACCTTTCGGCATTCAGTTCGGCGGCGTCACCGCAAGCAATCCGCGCGATATCGCAAACGAAGCCGATCCGTTCAACCGGCGCACGATCTGGGGTGTCAGCAGCGAGATTGCATATCGATTCGGCGGCGTCACAGCCAAGTCGATCACGGCCTATCGCAGCACGAAATACATTACCGGATCGGACCTCGATTCCACCAGTTTTCGTCTCGCGCCGATCTTCCAGAACGAAGACGACAAACAGTTCAGCCAGGAGTTTCAGCTCTCGTCCGAATCCGACCGGTTCCGATGGCTGCTGGGGGCATTTTATTTCCACGAAAATGACGCCGGCGCGATCATCATTCCCTACAATGATATTGGCTTCGGCGGTCCCGGCGTCATCCGCCAGGGCTATTATGCCGGCGGGCGTCTCGAGACTGATGCCGGCGCCATCTTCGGGCAAGCGACCTACAATCTGACCCCGGAGATTCACCTCGTCGTCGGTGGCCGTTACAGCATCGAGCGAAAAGGCATTTCCGAACAGCTTCAGTTCGACCTCGCGCGACCCTATTCGCCCGCCAATCCCGTCGCGCCGCTCGCCCAGTGCGGAGCCGATATCCCATCGGTCCCGACCTGCCAACCGCACAAGACCTTCCGATCCTTCACGCCGAAAGTGGCGCTCGAGTATCAAATCACGCCCGACGCTTTGCTCTACGCCTCGGTTTCGCGAGGCTTCAAAAGCGGCACCTACAATGTCGGCGGCGTGCAGCCGCCCGTGAAGCCGGAGAAGGTCACGGCCTATGAAGGGGGCCTGAAATCGGAATTCCTCGATCGGCGGCTCCGCATAAATCTTGCCGGCTTTTATTATGATTACAAGGATCTCCAGGTCGGCAAGGTGGTCAACGCGTCACTCGCGCTGGAGAATGCGGCGACAGCGACGATCTACGGTGCCGAGCTCGAGTTGCGCGCGCGCCCCACGCCCGACTTAGAACTGGGTCTGACCGGCTCCTATCTCAACGCCAAGTTCGACAGTTTCATCAGTATCGATCCCGCGCGACCCGGAGGTGACGGGCGCACCGTCGACCCGGCGACCGGCGCACCGGCTTTCAACAACGCCGGCAACCGCCTGCCGCAAGCCCCCAAATGGACGGTCGACGCCATGGCACAATATACCGTGCGCTCGGACCATGGATCCTTTGCCCTTCGCGGAGAGGTCTTGTGGGTCGATAAGGTCTATTTCAGTGCCTTCAACGTTCCGCAGGTGTCGCAGCCGGCAAAGACCAAGCTCAATGCCTCGCTGATCTACACCGATCCGGGCGATCGCTGGAGCGTGACCGTCTACGGCAAGAATCTCGCCAACAAGACGTACATCTCAAACGCCTTTGTCAGCTCCAGCATCGTGGGATTTGGCGTCAACGGCTTCCTCGAGGAGCCGCGAACCTATGGCGTGACCATCGGGTATAAGTTCTAGCCGGGAATATATTCTCATGATCACGATTCCCACCGCCGAGTCCATCATCGACATTTCGATGCCCATCGAGAATGATATCGTATCGGATCCGGCGGCCTTTCGTCCACGGGTCCGATATTTCGGGCACGATGATACACGAGAACAGATGCTGGCCTTCTTCCCCGGAATGACGGCCAGCGACCTGCCCGATGGCGAGGCCTGGGCGATCGAGCATGTCGAGCTGATCACGCACAACGGCACGCATCTCGACGCACCTTACCATTTTCATTCGACGATGGATGGGGGCAAGCGGGCGATCACGATCGACGAGGTTCCGCTCCACTGGTGCTGCCAACCAGGCGTCAAGCTCGATTTCCGGCATTTCCCCGATGGCTATGTGGTGACCGCCGAGGATGTTCGGGCTGAACTCGATCGGATCGGCGTCAAGCTCAGCCCGCTGACCATCGTGGTCATCAACACGCGGGCCGGTTCGGCCTACGGCACGGATGACTATGTCAACGCGGGGTGTGGAATGGGCCGCGAAGCCACGCTTCACCTGCTTGAGCGCGGTGTCCGGGTGACAGGGACCGATGCATGGTCATGGGACGCGCCGTTCACTTACACGGCGCAGAAATATGCCGAAACCGGGAATGCCGACCTGATCTGGGAGGGGCACAAAGCGGGTCGGGAAATCGGCTATTGCCATCTGGAGAAGCTGCATAATCTCGAAGCGCTTCCATCCTCCGGATTCACCGTGATGTGTTTCCCGACCAAGATCAAAGGCGCTTCGGCAGGCTGGACCCGCGCGGTCGCCGTCCTCGACGATTGAATGGAGTCTGGCCATGAGCAACAAGGTCATCATCAGCTGCGCGGTGACGGGATCGGCGCACACGCCGACGATGTCGGACGCGCTCCCGGTCACGCCCGAGGAGATCGCCGAGCAGTCGATCGCCGCCGCCGAAGCGGGCGCGGCGATCCTGCATCTCCATGCCCGCATCCCCGAGGACGGTAGGCCGACCGGCGATCCCGAGGTCTATGCCCGCTTCCTGCCCGTGATCCGGCAGCGCACCGACGCCGTCATCAACATCACGACGGGCGGTGCGGCCACCATGCCGGTCGCCGAGCGCCTCGCCGCCTCTGCGCGTTTCAAGCCCGAGCTTTGCTCGCTCAACATGGGCTCGCTCAATTTCGCCTTCTTCCCCGCCGCGAAGCGCATCGCCGACTGGAAATACGCGTGGGAGAAGGACTATGTCACCGGCTCCGACGACTATATCTTCCGCAACACCTTCCGCGATATCGAGACGATCCTCACGACGATGGCGGAGGCGGGTACCAAATTTGAGCATGAATGCTATGACGTCGGCCATCTCTACAATCTCGCCCATTTCGTCGATCGCGGCCTGGTGAAGCCACCCTTCTTCGTCCAGATGATCTTCGGCATATTGGGCGGCATCGGTGCCGATCTCGAAAATCTTCATTATATGAAGGAAACCGCCGATCGCCTCTTCGGACGCGGCAATTACCGCTGGTCGGTGCTCGCCGCGGGTAGGCACCAGATGCCCTTTCTGACGCAGGCGGCGTTGCTCGGCGGCTATGTCCGCGTCGGGCTCGAGGACAGCCTTTTCATCGAACGCGGCGTCCTTGCGGCTTCGAATGCCCAGCAGGTCGAGAAGATCAAGCGCATCCTCGCCGAAATGGGTCACGAACCCGCGAGCCCCGCCGAAGCGAGGGAAATCCTCGGTCTCAAGGGCAGTGACCGCGTCGCCTTCTGAGCCGTGCACAGGAAGCAAGCGAATGAGGGCTTCGGTCATCGACCGATTCGGCCGTCCAGACACGGCCCTTTGGCGTGCCTGAGAATCCGTATCGCCAGATGAATTCGTACCTCATCTTCATGATCCAACAACGGCACAATGCACAGCCCGTATACGCGGATGTCGACGGGGCTGCTTTCAAGGCGCGCTGTCGCCGCTCACGGCGACAGAGATGGTGCATTCACGGTCACCCGAATAGCTGATTTCCTTTGCTACTCGGCAAGGGAAAACCGTTGGCACCGCCGATTACACCGATACACCGTTTGGAAAAGCTGGATTGGAACGCCTCGCGCGCGCGCATCCGTCCCGCTGGGCGCGCTCAGCGTGACTATTCCAATGAAGTGTATGGGGTCATTTGCTCCGCCACGAGACGTCGCCGGTGCAGGCTCAACAATCCTCAATCAATGAGTGGAAGGAATAGTTCGCCAACAAATTGAATTGGACGATGAGCCCCAAGGCGCGGCAAATGGCGCCAAATCAAAAAATGCCGTGGGGAGGACAGTCATGGTCACAGCCTTTAGGACAAATTTGCTTTGTGCCACCGCGCTATCGATCGCGTGTGCGCTTGCAGTGCCGGCACATGCCCAGGACGCTGCATCGCAGGGCGAAAAGCCCGAGGCGCAGGAAGGTGGCCTTGAGACAATCGTCGTCACGGCGCAGAAGCGCGAACAGAATTTGCAGGATGTTCCGGCCGCCGTTTCCGCCATAGGCGGCGAGACGCTGCGCACGCGCGGCATCACGGAGACCTCAGACTTGATGGGCGCGATCCCCAGCCTGCAAGTCACCACTCCCTATGGTCGCACCCAACCGAATTTCTCGCTGCGCGGGATTTCAGTGGCGAACGAATTTTCCGCCTCCACTGCGTCGCCGGTTGGCGTCTATGTCGATGAAGTCTATCAGAGCTTCCGGGCGAGCCATGGCCTGCAACTCTATGACATCGACCGGGTCGAGGTACTGCGCGGACCGCAAGGAACACTCTACGGTCGCAACACCACGGGTGGCGCGATCAGCTTCTTCACGCGCAAGCCGGATCTGGGAGAGGCCAATGGCTATCTGACCGCCGGCTATGCCAATTACGACACTTTCACGGTGCAGGGCGCCGCTGAAGCGACGCTGGTTCCCGACATCTTGGGCGTCCGCGTCGCCGGTACTTTTGCAAAAGGGGATGGTTGGCAGCGCAATGTACTGCCTGGGAATGAGCGCGACCTAGGGACCACCGATACGATCGGCGGTCGCATCTCGATCCGCTTCCGGCCCGATCCCGATCTCGACATCAATTTGAAGCTCTATGCCGCGAAGGACGATCCATGGGGCACCGCGCCCTATGCAGGTGGTCAACTCGCGGGCGGGCAGGATGCGCTCGGCTATTCGCGTTACGATCCGCAACCTTTCCTAGGCGGGCGGTTGCTGCGTGACAATGAGGTCGCAGTTGATCGGGTAGGTAAGAACATCAGCAAGTCGAAAGGGATAGCCCTCAACATCAAATGGGATGTCAGCGACCAATTCTCCGTCACCTCGATTACCGGCTACGACACCGGCGACTATATCAACAATCCTGATGATTGCGATGGCGGCCCAGCCGATCTCTGCTCGATCGGCCTCACGTCGACGAGCAAGAATTTCAACCAGGATCTGCGTTTCAGCTATTCGAACGACCGCCTCGATATCATTGCCGGCCTTTATTATGGCAGGGACAAGGTCAAGACGGTCAACTACCCGGACTTTTTCGGGGCGCTGAGGCCGCTGCTGCTTGGCGCCGGTCTTCCGGGCAGCTACAATAACGCCGCAATCGGAACGCCCGACGCGATCCGCTATATCCCAGCCTTTGCCGCCAATCCGGCGTTGGGGCCTGGCGATGCCGGATTCTGCGACGCGATCGAGATCAATCCCAACGGCTTCCTTGATGCACGCTCGCTGATTGCACTCCAGACCGACATCGCGATCAATAATACGGGCAATGGCGGCATGGGGGGTAGCTTTTCGGCGGGCTGCGCCGGGGCAGGCGCGCCTCCGTTCACCCCGATCCTCGGCGAACAGCGTTTTGACGTGTCGCGCCCCTCGAAGGCGATCTACGGCGACGTAACCTGGAAAACGACCGAGCGGCTGACCGTGGCGGTGGGTGCACGCTACACCCAGGATAAGGTCAATTACCTTAACGGCAGCACTTTCCTCTATGCGCTCGACGGTACGACGCCGGTTGTCAACCTGATCCCCTACAGCAATCCATACAACCCCAATCTCGCGCCGCTTGAGCAGCGCGAAAAGGCAAACAGGCTAACCGGCCGTATCAATGTCAGCTATGAGTTCGCCGATGATATCATGGGCTATCTCCAGTACAGTCGCGGTTACCGCAGCGGCAGCTTCAACGGGCTTGCCTATCAGGGCGTCAATCAAGTCTATTATATCCAGCCTGAAAAGGTGAATGCATATGAGGCGGGGCTCAAAACCCGGCTGTTCGATCGCCGCGTCCAACTTAACCTCGCGGGCTTCTACTACGAGTATTCGAATCACCAAGTAACGCAGGTGGTCGGCGCTACAACCTTCACGCGCAGCGCCAATGGTCGCCTGTTCGGTGGCGAGGCCGAACTCGCCTGGCAGGTGGCCGATACGTTGCGTTTCGATGCTTCGCTGGGCTATCTCAACAGCAAGTACAAAGGCAATGTGATCGATCCGGCAAACCCGGCCAGCCCGACATTGAACGTCAACGGCAATCCCTTCCCGAACGCGCCGGAGGTTACGTTCCAGGCCGGATTCGACTGGGATATGATCGATGACGGCACCAACAAGCTGACCTTGCGCGGTGATGCGTCCTACATGGGCAAGTACTATTTTGATCCGTTCAAGAATTATGGGCAGACACCGTGCGATACACCCCCAGCGGGATCGAACATAACGCTCGCGGGTAAGGCGATTACATGCGCAAATCCGGGCTACTGGCTCGCCAATGCGCGATTAACCTATGCGCACGACAATATGTCGGTTAGCTTGTGGGCGAAGAATCTGTTCGACAAATATTACTACACCTACGGCCTCAACCTCAACGTGTTCGGCTACGATTATCTGAACCGCGGCATGCCGCGCACTTATGGCGTCGAAGCGACAGTCAAGTTCTGATCGCTGCTGCGACGGGGGCGGCGGGCATCCTCTCCCGCCCGCTGCCCCCGATTTTTTCGACCTGACTTTCAGACCGAGGAGTATCCATGATGCGTTCCACCGGCAACGGTCCCTCATTCATCGGCACGGCGTACAGAATCGAGCGCGCTGTGATCACTGAGATCGGCGCAGCTGAAAGCACCGCCCAGGCGAGCAGCGCCGAGCGGCCAGCGCGCCTCCGGACGATTTAACGTGGATGCGTCTCGGAACAGAACTGAGCTGGAACGAATTTTCGCGACCCAACGCGAAGGGACGCGTGAGCAGGTTTCGCGCAGCTACGAAGAACGCATGGACCTGCTCGGGCGCCTTGGCCGGATATTTGAGCAGCACAGAGACGAATTGGTCGATGCCGTTGCCGCCGATTTCGGCATTCGATCCCGCTACGAGACTATCCTGCTCGACCTGATGCTTGGCATATCGGAAATTAAATTTGCGCGCCGCAATCTGAAGACGTGGCTGAGGCCGCGGCGGGTGAAGACTGACATCTTCGGCCTTCCCGGTTCATCGCGCCTGGTCCCCCAGCCCCTAGGTGTGGTGGGCGTTCTCGGCACGTGGAACTATCCGCTCGGCACCATATTCGTTGGCGCGGCCGGTGCATTGGCGGCCGGCAACCGCGTGATCGCAAAGCCGAGCGAAGTTTCCGCCAACGCCGCCGAAGCCAGCGAGCGGCTTGTGCGCCGGTATTTCGCCGAAGAGGAATTCGCGATTGTCCAGGGCGGGCCCGACATGGCACAGGCGATGACGGCCCTACCTTTCGACCATATTCTCTTCACCGGTTCACCCGCGGTTGGCCGCAAAGTCTATGAAGCGGCGGCTGCCAACCTTACACCTGTTACTCTGGAACTTGGCGGCAAATGCCCTGCCATCGTGGGCAAGGGTGCATCGCTTGCACAAGTCTGTGAAAGCTTAGTGTTCGGCAAGCTGCTCAACGCCGGCCAGACCTGCATCGCCGCTGACTATGCCTTCGTCCATGTCGATCAGATGGAAAGCTTCGTCGCCGCACTCCGCGCTCAGGTTGCCAAATGCTACCCCAACGCGGCAAGCAACCCCGATTTCACCAGTATCATCAATGACCGACAGTTCGCGCGGCTCCAAGGTTTGCTCGATGATGCCGAAGCCAAGGGCGCGACGGTGCTCAACCTCTCGGACAACGGCGATGGAACGCTTCCTGAACGGCATCGGATCGTGCCGTTGGCGGTTCTCGACGTTACCGATGACATGGCGATGATGCAGGAGGAGATTTTCGGACCGATCCTGCCGATCATGCCATATCGCTCCGAAGACGAGCTCATTCGCTACGTAAACCGGCATGAGCGCCCGCTGGCGCTCTATTATTTTGGCGACGAAAGTGAGGAACGGCGCAAGATCATTTCCGAAACGCACGCTGGCGGCGTGACTCTCAACGGCACGGTCATGCACGTCTTCCAGCGCCGGCTGCCTTTCGGTGGCATCGGACAGAGCGGCATCGGTGCCTATACCGGCGTCGCCAGTTTCGAGCGCTTCACTCATTACAAGCCGGTGTTCTCTCAGCCGAAACTCAGCCTGCTTGGTCAACTTCTGCCACCCTATTCGAGCAAGACCGAAGGACTACTCAACATCTTCGAAAAGATCCTCTGACGTGGCTGCGGCGGTTGATGCTGGCATGTTGCATGACGCCGGGTCGCCAGCATGGGTCGAATGACAAGGGAAGCAAATGGCTGACTATGTAATTATTGGAGGTGGGTCGTCGGGCGGCGTTATCGCCAGCCGGTTGTCCGAGGACCCCGATGTCACCGTTTGCCTGCTCGAGGCAGGCGGCCCAGGCACCTCGCCGCTTGTGTCCACGCCCGGCGCTTTTGCGGCGCTGATCCAAGACTATCGGATCAATACGCTCAACTGGCGGTTCAACACCGACCCTTCAAAGGCGCTCAACGACCGCCGCCTCTACAATCCGCGCGGGAAGATGCTGGGTGGATCGAGCGGTATGAACGGGATGGTCTATATCCGCGGCGACCGGTCGGATTTCGACCACTGGGCCGAACTCGGCAACGACGGCTGGGGTTACAACGATGTCCTGTCCTATTTCCGCAAGGCTGAGAATAATGAGCGCGGTGAGGATGAGTTTCACGGCTCGTCGGGACCGCTTCACGTATCCAACGGCAAGCGCGAATTCGATGTCTATGATGCTTTCATCGAGGCGGCGACTGGACTGGACCATCAAGCCAATCCGGACTTCAATGGTGCCAGCCAGGAAGGTGTCGGCATCTATCAGTTTACCGTGAAGGACGGGAAGCGCGCCAGCGTGAAGGCGTGTTACCTTGATCCGGTGATGGGCAGGCGCGGCAACCTCCGCGTCGAAGTACATGCCCGCGTCCATCGTATCAGGTTTGAGGGCAACCGCGCGGTGGCAGTCGAGTATTCCCAGGACGGGCAGTTGAAGACGATCCCGTGCGAAAAGGAAGTCATTGTCAGCGGCGGCGCCTATAATTCGCCCCAACTGTTGATGCTTTCCGGTATCGGACCGCGTGATGAGTTGGAGAAGCATGGAATCGAAGTGATTCATGATATTCCCGGTGTCGGCCAGAATCTTCACGACCATCCTGACCTGATGCTGGTCTACCAGTCGAAGAAGCGGCTCGGGATCGCACTCAATGTCGTTGGCGCGCTCAAGACCGTGCGAGACCTATTCCAGTATCTCACGCAAAGGAAAAGCTGGCTGGCATCGCCGCCCACGGCTGCAGGCGGTTTCTTGCGATCCGCGCCGGGGCAGAACCGGGCGGACTGCCAGGTCCATGTCGTGCCGCTCGCCTATCGCGACCATGCGCGCGACTACAAGCTGATGACGAAATGGGGCTATACGATCATTCTCAATATTGGGCGCCCAAAGAGCCGCGGCTGGGTTGCCTTACATGACTCAAACCCCGAATCCGATCCCAAGATTGACCTCAATCTCTTGAGTCATCCCGACGACCTCAAGACGTTGCGCAATGCCTTCCGTGTCGTGCAGGAGATCCTGCATTCGGATCGCATGAAGGCGATGATGAAACGGCCTCTCTATCCTGACCGCTACCTTGAAACTGATGAAGAGATCGACGCCTATATCCGGGCAGAAGCCAATCATGCTTATCATCCGGTGGGAACATGCAAGATGGGCACCGACGAGATGGCGGTGGTCGACAACCGCCTGCGCGTTCACGGCCTCGCAAATATCCGCGTGGCCGATGCCTCGATCATGCCATCAATCGTCAACGGCAACACCAATGCAACCTGCATCATGATCGGCGAGAAAGCCGCCGACATGATCCGGCACGATAATATGAGCAGCAAGAATAGCATCGCAGAATATTGAATTGGACGATTGGATCAATGCTGCAGACACAGATGCTTACGAAAAGAAGTCCGGAGAGGCCTATCGCATGTCAGTTTATTATGTGTCGACTGCGCCATTGTGGGCGAGCGCCTTAGAGGAGCGCGGCTGATGGACGTCCGTACGCAAATACGTCGCGCCGCACGTTATTTCGCCCAGCAAGAGGCTCTCGTTCACGGCCACAGGCGGTTGACTTTCTCGGAAGCCTGGTTGCGCGGCGTGAAGCTCGCAAATGCTCTTGCGGAGTGCGGCCTTCAACCGGGTGACCGGATTGCTACGCTGGAGAAGAACTCCATCGAGGCCGCCGACATCATACTGGCGGCTGCCATTGGAAACTATACGCGTGTTCCTCTCTATGCGCGCAACCGATGTGAAGCGCACGCCCATATGATCGCGAGTACCGGATCTCGGTTGGCGCTGGTCGATGAGGCATTGGCTTCGGAGTTGGCGGGGCTGGATGCCCAAGCTCCGACGCTTGAGCGGATCATTATCCGCGATCACAACTATGAGAATTGGTTGGCGACAGCCTCGGACCGGGATCCTGATCCCGTCGTCGCGCCGGAGGACTATTGTGTCATCCGCCACACCGGCGGCACGACGGGCAAACCCAAGGGCGTTGCCTATCGGCACCGTTCATGGATGACGATCTCCGCCGCATTTTTCAGCATCGGCCCCCAAGTGGCCCCAGGGGATGCCATTCTGCATGTCGGCCCGTTGTCCCATGCATCGGGCTTCCTGTTCGTGCCGGCCTGGTATTGCGGCGCCCGCAACGTGATGATGGACGGCTTCGATCCAGCGTCCTTTCTTGACACTCTCGAGCAGGAACGGATCAGCCATGCCTTTGTAGCCCCCACCATGCTCAATGCCATAGTGCATCACGACGGGGCATATGGCCGCCACTTTCCGAATTTGAAGTTTCTGCTGAGTGCTTCAGCGCCGATCTCCGAGCCGACGCTTCGCAAGTCGTGCCAGATATTCGGGAATCATGTTCTTCATTCGGGCTATGGACAGACCGAAATCCTGCCCATCGCGTCTATGGGGCCCAACGAGTGGTTCGGCGAATTTGAAGGTTCTGCCCCAATTCGGGCGGTCGGACGTCCCATGAGTGGCGCCGATATCGAAATCCGTAACGAGGACGGAAAGGTGCTGGGACCAAACGAGCCCGGCGAGATCGTCGCACGGTTCGAAAATGGCCAGATGGAGGAATTCTGGAACGATCCGGAGGAAACCGCCCGGCGCATGGAAGATGGCTGGGTCAAAACCGGCGATGTCGGCATGATCGACACAAACGGATTTTTGTATCTGCTCGATCGCAACAACGACATGATCGTGTCAGGCGGCTTCAATATCTATCCCACCGAAATCGAAAACGTAATTGCCGACCATCCCGGTGTACTCGAGGTCGCGGTCTTTGGCGTGCCCCATGAAAAATGGGGTGAAACGCCGCTTGCAATGGTGCGTGTCAAGCCCGGAGCACAAATCACGGAGACCGAGATAATAGATTTGGTGCGCCAGCGTCTGGGCTCCGCAAAAAAGCCAAGCAAGGTCGTTTTTACCGCCGAGCCACTGCCGTTGAGCAATGTCGGAAAGGTGCTTCGTTCAAAGCTTCGAGAGCCCTATTGGGCGGGCCAGGACCGGCGCATTTCGGGGGCATGACCGACGCAGCCATCCTAGCCACATCCTCTATTCCGGTGACCGCCTGCCGGCGCGCGGGAGACTGCAATGGACTATGAATACATCCTGGTTGAGCAACGCGGCCCAGCGCTTTGGGTGACCCTCAACCGGCCGGCAGCGTTGAACAGTCTGTCGTTGGCTTTGGCCGAGGAACTCGCCGCAGCGATCGAGGCAGCGGAAGCAGATGCGACGGTGCGCGCTTGCATTCTTACCGGCGCCGGACGGGCGTTTTGCGCTGGCGCGGATCTGCTCGCAATTGGCGATGGAACAGGCGGACAAACTCTCGCCGAACGCTTAAATCTGTTTCTGCCGCGGCTCGGTCAGGCTTTTAACAGGATCGAGACGTCGCGCCTTCCGATAATTGCGGCGGTCAACGGCCTTACGCTCGCCGGCGGCTTGGAACTGGTGTTGTGCTGTGATCTCGTCATTGCCGCGCACCCGGCCAGATTTGGCGACGCCCATGCAAATTACGGCCTGTTGCCCGGCGGTGGAGGGTCGGTTCGACTCCCTAGGAAGATCGGCGAAGCGCGTGCGAAACATCTGATGATGACCGGCGGGACCATCTCGGCTGCCGAGATGAAGGAAGCCGGACTCGTGACCCAACTGGTTGCTCCCGAGGATCTCATTGCGGCAGCGCAAGCGCTGGTAGAATCTCTTGCAGAAAAGAGCCGGCCAGGGCTCGCCTACATGAAGCAGCTAGTCCGCGCTGCGCAGGATAGCTCGCTCGAAGTCGGGCTGCGTCAGGAACTCGAAACCATGGCTGCTTACGCCTTGTCCAACGACATTGTCGAAGGACTGGCGGCATTCCGGGAGAAGCGGAAGCCCGATTTTTCCGACCGGTGAGACCTGATCGGATGCGGAACACATTGGAAGAATGGATCAACGAATGACCGACATATTCGTCATGGGGGTTGGGATGACCCCGTTCGGAAAACAGTTCGACAAGAGCCTGAAAATGCTCTGCGCCGAAGCTTCGTCGCAGGCCTTTTCCGACGCAGGATGCACCGCCGGCGATGTCGAAGCCATCTTCTTCGGCAATTGCGTCCAGGGGCATATGGAGGGCCAGGACATGATCCGCGGCGAAATCGTGGCGCGAGCGATGGGCATCTCAAGCGTTCCCGTGGTGAATGTCGAAAACGCATGTGCGACGGCTTCCACGGCCTTGCACATGGCCGCCGCCTATGTTCGATCGGGGGCAGCGGATGTCGTACTCGCGCTCGGCGCGGAGAAGATGTACTCGCCCGACAAGGCGCTCATGTTCAGTGCATTCGATGGCGCTTGGGACGTGCATGAAACCGAGTCGGGCCGCGCGCAGCTGCTGGCCATGGGCAATGGCGTCGATGTTCCGGAAGGAACGACATCGAGTCAGCCTTACAGCGTTTTCATGGATGTATACGCCGCGATGGCACGCGCGCACATGAAGACCTACGGCTCGACGCAAGCGCAAATCGCGGCCGTCTCGGCGAAAAATCACATGCATTCGACGCGCAATCTGCTTGCCCAGTATCGCCTCCCATATACCGTCGAAAGTGTACTCGCTGCGCCTCCGATCGTTTACCCGTTCACACTGCCGATGTGCTCTCCGATCAGCGACGGCGCCGCCGCTGCGATCATCTGCAGCGAAGCCGGTCGGCGCAAACTGTCGGCAGCCCCGGACAGGGCGCTAAGAATCCTGGCGTCTGTGCTGCAAACCGGCGCCGCGCGCGATCCCTTTGATTATGACCACCATGTCAGCCGCCTTGCGGCGAACCGGGCCTATGCGATGGCCGGCGTGGGGCCAGAAGATATTGGCGTCGCGGAGGTGCATGACGCCACGGCGGTTGGCGAGATCATTGAAATCGAGGCGCTCGGCCTGACGCCGCCTGGCGAGGGCGGACTCGCGGCAGAGCGCGGTGAGACGGCGCTGGGTGGGCGTATTCCGGTAAACACGTCGGGCGGGCTTGAATGCAAGGGACATCCGATCGGCGCCACCGGGCTCGGCCAAATCTACGAGCTTGCGCTGCAATTGCGCGGCGAGGCGGAAGATCGACAGGTTCCGAATGCCCGGTTCGCGATCGCGCAGAACGGCGGAGGTGTCATCGGGGTGGAAGAGGCGGTGGTCGCCGTCACGATCCTGGGCCGGTAGTTGTCAGAGCGCGCCTAGGGAAACACGGGGTCACGATATGAACTTTGAGCTGTCCGATGAACAACGCATGGCGGTGGAAACCGTCCGCCGCTTTCTCGACAACAAGCTTGAGCCGGAAATCCGCCGGCATGGGGAGCGGTTCATCCCCAAACCGCTCATGAAGGAATGGACTCAAGCACTGACCGGCTATGGCCATATTACCGCACCGCATCAGGAGCAATGGGGCGGGCTTGATATGGGATGGCTCACTCATCTGCTCATTTTCGAGGAGATCGCCTATTCCTCGCTCGATGTGGCCATACCCGGCTTCATCAACGCGGTTGGCGCAGAACTCATCCGCCGCTTCGCCCCGGAGACGATCAAGCAACGCTATCTTGCCGACCTCGTCGCGGCCGAGAAGTTCGTTTCGCTCGGCATCTCGGAGCCCGATGTCGGCTCGGACGTCGCCGCCATCAAGACACGCGCCGTACGAGACGGCGATTTCTGGGTCATCAATGGCGAAAAGACCTGGATCACCAACGGAGCCTACTCGGACATCTTCATCTGTACGTGCAAGACTGGCGAAAATGAAGTCACTCACATCCTGGTCGATCGTGACGAGAGTGAGTATGAGGTGCGCGATATCCAGAAGATGGCGCTCAACGGCCAATCGACTGCACAGATATTCCTGACCGAATGCCGCGTACCGGTGGCAAACACGATCGGCCGGGTCGGCGATGGATTGCGCAATACGTTGCAAGTGTTCGAGATTGCCCGCTGCCATATGGCGATGTGGAGTATCGGCATCGCACGGCGAGCAATGGATGAGGCGATCGCGTACGCTCGCGATCGCGCGCAGCATGGCAAGAAGATCGCCGGCCATCAGCTGATCGCCGACAAGATCGCCATCATGGCGACCAAGATCGACGCAGCCCGTCTGTTGACGCACCGGGCAATATCCCTCGTCCAGGCGGGCACGCGCGCAGAGACGGAATGCTCGATGGCCAAGTGGTACGCCACCGAAATGGCGATCGAAGCGACGCGCGATGCGCTTCAGATCCATGGCGGCAACGGCGTCACCCGCGAATTCATCGTTGAGCGGCTGGTGCGTGAGGCGATCATTTGCCCCATCCCCGATGGCACGACGGAGATTCAAAAGCTTGTTGTTTCGCGCGCCCTGACCGGCATTCAAGCCTTTCGGTAAGGCTCAGACGAAAACGACAGCGTCGACGGAAATGGAGCCGCGTGCCTGACTCGCACAGGATCAAATGCGCAGATGCGTCGCTCAGGTAAAAGAGGCAGACAAGCGATGGACGAAGAGCTTCGTTTCGATGGCAGGGTAGTGGTTGTGACCGGAGCCGGAGGCGGACTTGGGCGCCAGTACGCGCTGATGTTTGGCGGGCGCGGAGCCAAGGTGGTGGTGAATGATCTGGGTGGCGACGAGAAAGGGAGCGGCAGCTGCTCCACAGCCGCTGACAATGTGGTCGACGAAATTCGAGCCACGGGCGGTCAGGCGGTGGCAAATTATGCGTCGGTCGAGGAGGGCGCGCTGATCATCCAAGCCGCGCTTGACAACTTCGGAACCGTTGACGTCGTCATCAACAATGCCGGCATCCTGCGCGATGTGAGCTTCCACAAAATGACCGACGAAGACTGGACACTGCTTCAGCGGGTCCATCTGAATGGGACGCGGGCAGTGACGCAGGCAGCATGGCCGATACTGCGCGACAAGGGCTATGGCCGCATCGTCATGACCACGTCTGCAGCCGCAATCTACGGCAACTTCGGTCAGGCCAACTATGCCGCAGCCAAGCTCGGAATATTGGGGCTTGCGAACGCGCTGGCGGAGGAGGGGCGGTCCAGAAACATCCAGGTTAATACGATCGCCCCAATCGCCGCATCGCGTATGACCGCGACCGCCTTTCCACAAGAGTTTCTCGCCAATCTCAGAGCGGAAGCGATCAGTCCATTGGTCGGTTGGCTTGCGCACGAGAATTGCAGCGAAACCAAAGGGCTTTTTGAAGTTGGAGCCGGCTATATCGCCAAGCTTAGGTGGGAGCGCGCGCTTGGGCACGCCTTCGGAGCGGACAGGGCGTTCACGCTCGATGATGTCGCCCGGCACTGGGGTAGAATTGTCGACTTCACGGATGCCGAGCACCCGCTCGGGCTGAATGACAGCCTTGAGGCGGTAGAACGGGCGCTGAGAGCGTAATCAACCCGATGAATTACCATGATATTTTTGAGCGGCCGTCGGGCTGCCGATGGCGTCGTGCTGCCGCCAGATATCGATGAGCAGCAGGAATAGTTCTGCAGCGAATTGAATTGGACGACGGCCCTCAAATGCCGCCAAACGGCATGAACTACACAATATCTCCTGGGAAGAGAGGATCAGCCATGAGAGGATGTCTATTGGCGTCTGCCGCGTTGTTGTGCTCGGGAACAGCATTTGCCCAGGAAGCAACGCCCCAGGCGAACGACCAAACCGGGAGCGCCACGGAAGCGCTGGCTGAGGACATTGTCGTTACCGCCACCAAAAAGGGCTATGGCGAAAGCGTGCAGAAAGTACCGATGGCGGTCACGGCTTTTGGTGAAGCGCAGTTGGATGCCAAGTTCGTCCAGAATCTTCAAAGTCTGAGCTACGACGTTCCCAACGTCCAGCTCGAGGATGTGGGTACGGCACCGGGCTATGCCAATTTCACTATCCGGGGCCTCGGCATCAACAGCACGATCCCATCGATCGACCCCACCGTAGGCGTTTTCACTGACGGTATTTACCTCGGCATCAACGCTGGTGTCGTGCTGGACAACTTCGACCTTGAGGGGATCGAAGTTCTGCGTGGACCGCAAGGCTTGCTTTTCGGTCGCAACGTTACCGGCGGTGCCGTGGTTGTGCGGACCACACGGCCCAGCTTCGATTTTGGAGCCAAAGCCAAGCTATCCATTGAAACGGGACTGAAGAAGACCGTAAGCGGCACGGTTACCGGACCTATCGTCGATGACGTTTTGGCTGCCAAATTGGCCGTCTACTACAGCGACGACAATGGCTGGTTTCGCAACCGCTTCGACAATCGCAGCTTCGGTAAATCACATGACCTTATCATTCGCCCGGCACTTTCGCTCAAGGGTGGCGACCGCTTCCGAATGGATCTCCGCTATGAGCATGGCGATGTCGAAAGCGATGGAGCCCCTGTCCAGAGTCACGCGCTGTTTCCCCGCGACAGCTTCAGGTTTTCGATCAATTTCCCAGGTTTCTATGATGCCAAATGGGACCAGGCGATCGTGGAAACCAACATCGATGTCGGTCTGGGCGAAGGCGTCTTCACCAACATCGCTGGCTATCGGAAATTCCGATCCTCCGCGGGCGCTGATATCGATGGAACACCACAGTCCTTCTTTCATGCCTTTTTCGAAATCGACCAGGATCAACTCAGCGACGAACTTCGTTATGCCGGAAGGTTCGGTGACGTCGAATTGACAACCGGTCTATACTATTTTTCCCAGGATCTTCGTTACGCCGAGCTGCGGAATCTTTTGGGCGGTGCTCGGATCGTTTCCGGTGGGGGTACGCAAGACCAGACAACATGGGGCATTTTTGCTTCGACCGACTGGCATTTCACCGATACGCTGACCTTGAATCTCGGCGCGCGGTATAGCTGGGAACGCAAAGCCGTTCGGGTCTCGGCCTTGCGCGCAAATGGTTGCAATCTAGACACGCTGATCTGTGCAACCAATTTCGCCGACGCGGCAAAATGGCGAGGGTTTACGCCGAAAATCGGCCTTCAGTGGAAGCCGGATGACGACACGCAGATTTATGGCCTTTACACGCGCGGGTTCCGCAGCGGCGGATATAATTTGCGCAACACCGATCCCGCTGTGCCGCCGGGGCCATTCAATCAAGAGACCCAGGACAGTTTCGAACTCGGCGCCAAGAAGCAATTCGGGCGCCACCGGATCAACCTGGCGGCCTTCTACAATCGCATGAAGGACCTGCAGCGCGAGATCAACCTGCCCGGACCGCTTGGCGTCAGCCAGGTCATACGGAACACCGCCGACGCCACAATCAAAGGCGTCGAGGCCGAGGGGCAGTTTTTTCTTTTGTCCAACCTCGTGATTTCGGGTCAGCTCGGCTACGTGAATGGCCAGTATCGCAACGTCCAGTTCGACCTCAGCGGTGATGGCGTCATCAACGATGTGGATCGTGCGCTCAAATTGCCAAGGCTGTCGCCATGGACCTATGGCGTGGGGCTGACTTATGATCAGCAGCTTGGCGAATTGGGGACAGCAACGGCGCGTGTCAGCTTCACGCATCGCGACAAGGCGGCATTCACCGACAACAACGTCGGCTTCCTTCAGGGCGCCGATATGCTCGATGCGAGCCTCACATTGGCGACCGACAACAAGCACTGGCGCTTCTCCATCTATGGCCGAAACCTCCTGAATGAGGTGACGATTGGCGGCGATACACCTTTGCCGGCGGCCTTCGGGGGCACGGGTGCAAGCCTTTCACCGCTAAACAGGGGGCGCGTCATCGGCGGAGAAGTGGCGATTAGCTTCTAGGCCATTTTCGAGGCGAGTGGAATCACCCGCCAACTCGGAAAATGCCCAAGATCAATTTGCTAGAGCATTTCCTGCCGGAAAGCCGGTTCCCACTTCTGCGCGAAATGCTCTAGCTGATCGCGACGGATGCAGCGGATTTCCGATCGCACCCCGCCCCCTTGCCGTTAATCCGATGGTGCGGTGCGCCATGCCTGACGAACAAGGCTGACGAGCGCACGGCCAGCCGGTTTTACCTGCCAGCGGCTACGCACAGCATAACAAAGCGTCAATGGATCGAATATACCGATTCCCTCCAAGGCCACGAAATTGGCGCGAAACCATGAGTTCTCGGTGAACTGTTTTGCAACCATCCCGATAGCATCGGATGTGGCAACGATCCGTCGAACCAATTGAAAATAGTCTGTCATGTGGATCCAGTCAGCGGGACGCTTACCGCTTTTTTCGTACATCTGCTGAATGATCGATGTGTAGGGTTCGGAAGATGAGGGCACTACGAATTCGAACTGGACCAGCGGCTCCTTGCTGGTCGGGTTTATCCCCAGAATGGGATGATTGTTCCGCACAAAAGGCAGTATTTCGATCGAGGCGACCCGCTCGCACTTGAATTCCGGCCAGCGTGCAAAGGCCGCTTCAAGTCCAAAGGCGACATCGATATCGCCGCGCGACAGGAGTCGCACGCCCCTTTCGCTGTTGCCCGAAACGACTTCGACGCGCACTGCCGGATGGCGCCGCAGCAAAGAAACCAGAGGTTGGGTGAGCAACCAGTCGATTGACCCTGGGAACAGTCCGATTCGAAGCGGGCCCGCATAGGCGTCGGCGCGGCGGGCTGTATCTCCGAGTAGTTCAGCTGCGTCGGCAAGCAAGCGCGCTGCGCGATCGATAAATTCGCGTCCCTCCTCTGTCGGCATCGCGCCCCGTGAGGTCCGATGGAAAAGGGAATAGCCAAGATACCGTTCGAGTTCAGCGACACTCTTGGTCACCGCCGACTGCGTGACACCAACCGCATCCGCTGCCCTGGAGAAGGAACGAAGCTGACCAACCGCGACGGCATGCTTGAGGCGAGAATCGAGCATGGACATGCCCCACAGGAATAATTGCTCCAGAGAATGAATTAGGCGAATCAAGGTCATTTTGCCAATCTTACTTTCGACACTGCCGCCCAGCACGACTGCAACCCGTCTCGAAATCTGGAGCGGCGAAACGGCCTGGATCAAAGCGCCAAGGTCTCAGACGCAGGTATGCCTGAATGACGAAAACTGGTCCGCTTGCAGGCCTCAAAATACTCGAAATTGCGGGCATCGGCCCGGCGCCGTTTTGCGGAATGCTGTTGGCCGACCTTGGCGCCGATGTCGTCGTCATTGAACGCGTAAGCCCTAACTCCGAAAATATCGATCTTGGCAGCGGCGCCATTGTGAACCGCGGGAAACGTGTAATTGCCTTGGATCTGAAGTCCCCCGAAGGCGTCGCGCATGTCCTGGATCTCGTCCAAAGGGGCGATGTACTGATCGAAGGCATGCGGCCTGGGGTGATGGAGAGGCTCGGCCTTGGTCCCGAGGTTTGCCTAGCGCGTAACCCCCGCCTTGTATTCGGTCGCATGACGGGTTGGGGGCAGCAGGGACCTCTCGCCCAAGCGGCCGGCCATGACATCAACTATATCGCGCTGTCAGGAGCCCTTTGGTATGCTGGGCATCCTGGTGAACCGCCAATGGCGCCGCCAAGCCTGGTAGGCGATATTGGGGGTGGAGCGCTTTATTTGGCCATCGGCGTCCTCGCAGCGGCAATGCACGCCCGGGATACCGGGAATGGGCAAGTGGTTGACGCCGCGATCGTCGATGGGAGCGCTCACATGATGAACTTGCTCCTGAGCCTGAAGGCCGCCGGCCAGGTTGCCAGCATACGCGGCTGCAGCATCCTTGACGGCCCTCACTGGTACTCGACCTATCGGTGCGCCGACGGGAATTTCATCTCAGTCGGATCACTCGAGCCCAAGTTCTATGCGCTGCTTTGCAAAAAGCTGGGGTTGGCCGGCGATAGCAGTTTTGACGACGGCTATGATCGTGATGCCTGGCCCGAGCTCAAGCAGCGTTTTAGCGAGATATTCGCCATGCGGACACGGGAAGAATGGCGCGCACTGCTGGAAGGCAGCGATGCCTGCTTTGCCCCCGTGCTTGATCCGGACGAAGCGGCGCGCCATCCTCATATGGCAGCGCGAGGCGTCTATCGGGAGATCGACAATATCCTTCAGGCAATGCCGGCGCCACGTTTTTCGGGCTCGTCACTACCGATCCCCGGACCGATCCCGCTGCATCATGAAGATCCGAGTACAATTCGGCGGGGCTGGAGCAAACCGGACCGCTGCGGGATTACCGCCAGAACCGACTGTTGCGAGTAGTCGGTTGGCATGGTGGGCGGCCAGCGGCCCGACACGAACGGTGATTTCATAACTATGAACCAATGCGACGCTCCGCTTCGCTGCGCTGCATTCAAATCAAAGGAGACAACGACACACAGGCACGTCAAACTATCCGATGATTCCTGTACGCCACGCCGGAACGGCGATTGCGGACGTGTCCACGGGACGTTGTTCGCATCGTGATTCGCTCGGCGCTTGAAATCAATGCTCGCCCCGGATGTGACGACGCCGATGGGATTTCCACTGCGGCGGCCACGGCCAATGTCCTGGCGTGAGGGCTTCGGTCATCGACCGATTCGACCGTCCGAATGCGGTCTTTTGGCGCGCCTGAGAATCCGCATCAGAGTTGAGTGCGCGTTGTTCGGGAATCTCATTTAAATATTTGTAAAAACGTAATAATATAGATAATAACTCCAACCTGTATCCAGTGTGGAGTAATGGTCGCAGGGCGTGAACTTACGCCCTTATGGATGCGTCGAAGTCCTTCAGTTTGAATCTCAGGAAATTGCGGCTTGCGATGCGCATCACGCAAGAAGCGCTCGCCCATGATGCGGGCACGAGCAGCTCTTATCTGAGTGCGATCGAAAATGGCCGGTCGAGCCCGACGCTGAAAGCAATGGAGCGGCTCGCGAAGGCACTCGGCGTTAATGCCGTCTATCTCTTGTCCGGCCGGATATCGATCTCGATCGTTTCGGACGACGAACTGGAAATCGGCGCGATACTGGCGCGCCCGGCGGTGACGCTCCGGCGCCATCCGCACAAGCCGACGGGGCGGCCGAGCAAGACCAAGTAAATCATCGGGGGCTGCACGCGCGTGGGCTGGAACCACGCGCCCGATAGACGCGCCCGCAACGCGCGCGTCGAAAGGAGTGCCCCTCGGTGCCGTTTCGCGACCTCGATGCCTATATTAAGCAGGCCAGGCGCGCGAACAGTGATCGCGAGCTGTTCAGTTGCAGCGAGGCCGCCGCACGCCAGCTCGGCCTCCCATGGCTCGCGATCGTCCAGAGCATGGCCTTCTTTCAGCCCGGTGGGCGATATTTCCGCATGGACAATTTCCAGAGCTGGGGCGACGTTTTCGTCGCCGAAGGCTATTACCGCGACGATCCCGCCTTGCTCGCGGCGCGCTCGACAAGCCGGGCGTTCTGCTGGCACGAAATGGAGCGACTGCTGGGCGGCTTCACGCGGCGACAGGCGCGCATCGTGCGCGAAGCCGCGCGTCATGGCCTGCGCAACGGCCTCACCGTTCCGATTGGCGTCGCCGGCGAGCCGCCCGGATGCTGTACGTTCGCAACGCGCGACGGGCAATTGCCGCCATCGCATATCTGCCGGATCGCGACGCTGATGGCGAGCGAGGCGTTTACCGAGGCGCGGCGCTTGCACGGCTTTCCGGCGCGCCCGCTGAAATTACCCCATCTCAGCCCAAAGCGGCTCGAATGCTTTCGCTTGGCGGCGATGGGCAAGAGCGACGTCGAGATCGGGATCATGATGAACATCGCCCCGACGACAGTGCGCACCTACATGCGTGACCTGCGCGAACATTTCGGAATCTATTCCCGCGCGCAGCTCCCGGCGATCGCGCTCGCCTGCGGAATCGTCTGCATCGAGGAGATCGTCCCGCGGTTCTGAGCGGGATCGCCGCATCCTCAATATTGACGACTGTTTGAGCCCTTCATCTCTGCTCCCTTCGCGACTGTTCAATTTGAACGGGAGCTACTGCCATGATCCATATTGTCAAAGGGTGCTCGCTTACCGATGCGCGCGCCGCCTCGATGTTCGAGGACCGCAAGACCCTGTTCGTCGATCTGCTGGGCTGGGATGTTCCGGTCGTCGGCGGCCGCTATGAAATCGACAGCTATGACGGCGACAAGGCGGTCTATCTGATCGCCACCGACGATGGCTGCATTCACCAGGGGTCGATGCGGCTGCTATCGACAGAGGGCGCACATCTTCTCGCCGATCGTTTCGCGTCGCTCTGCGAGTGCGATGCGCCCCGGGGGGAGCAGGTTCGCGAGATTACGCGACTTTGCCTGCCGCAACGATTGGGCGCCCCCGGACGCCTGCGTGTCCGCAACCGGCTCATCTCGGCGATGGTCGATCATGCGCTCGGCAGCGGAATCACCATGCTAACCGGCGTCGTGACCGCTGCTTTTCGCGAGGAGGTTTTGGCGATGGGCTGGCGCGCAGCGCCGCTCGGCCCCGCGCGCCGCATCGATGGCGCGTTCCTTGGAGCGTTCCGCATCGAGATCTGCGCCGGTACGCCTGCGCTGCTGGCGTCGAACGGCATCTATGTACCGGGTGCGATCACTCCCGATGCGGCGGCAAGAGCCGCGTGAAGGGAATGGCTGAGGATCAGCGTGCAATAGGCACCCCCTTCGTGGGGTGATCGGCGTGCAAAAAGGACCCCTTCATCCCGGGGATTTAGTCGGCCGACTGGTTTTGATCAGTTGGCGAGAAC
>Ga0233425_10002164_pt1 | contig 39940 bp, 38 predicted proteins | sample Watercolumn_Towu_2_FD_181712 | JGI IMG/M metagenome (GOLD analysis project Ga0233425, IMG submission 181712) | Freshwater microbial communities from Lake Towuti, South Sulawesi, Indonesia - Watercolumn_Towuti2014_140_MG | ecosystem: Environmental > Aquatic > Freshwater > Lake | place...
CAGCGCGATCACCTGGCGCACGGTCATGTCGGGAGACACCGTCATCGGGTCGCGCAGCACGCCCGACTCGAAGCGCTTGACCTTCGCGACCTCGGCCGCCTGCTCCTTCGGCCGCATGTTCTTGTGCACGATGCCGATGCCGCCTTCCTGCGCGATCGCGATCGCGAGGCGCGCCTCGGTGACCGTGTCCATGGCGGCCGAGACGAGCGGAATGTTCAGGTCGAGCTTGCGGGTGAGGCGGGCTTTGAGGGAAACCTGGCGCGGCAGGACGCGCGAGTGGCCGGGAAGGAGGAGAACATCGTCGAAGGTCAGCGCCTTCTGGATCAACCGCATCTTTTTCCCCGGCTGCAAATTCGCATTATACGCTGGTTAGCGGCGCCGCGCCCGCTGCCGACGCGCCTCCTTCGGATCGGCCGCCAGCGGCCGGAGCAGCTCGACCCGGTCGCCGTCCCTGAGCACGGTCCCCGGGGCGATTTTCTTTCCGAACCTGCCGAGCGCTGCGTAGGTCGTCCGCAGGCCTGAGGCCTGTACTGCGTCGCGCGCGGTAGCCCCCTCCTCCAGCTCCAGGCTGACCACGCGCTGCCGCGCAGGCAGCGCCCAGACCACCTCAACGCGCAGTTTCATCGCGGCGCGCGGCGGCGCGGCGCACGAAAGCGTCCACCGTGCTGTCGGCCATGCGCTCGAGCACGGGCCCGAGCGCGCCGGCCAGCAGGCGATTCGAGAATTCGTACTCCAGGGAAAACTCGGCCTTTGACGCGGATTCGCCCAGCGGCGTGAAGCGCCATTCGGCGAGGAAATGCCGGAACGGCCCCTCGACCAGCCGCATCGTGATCGAACGGCCAGGCTCGTGCCGGTTTTCCGTCGTCAGCGAATGGCGCATCCCCTTCACGTCGAGCACCAGGGTCGCCCGGTCCTTGTCATGCACCCGCGCGCCCGCGCACCAGGGCAGGAACTCGGGGTATGAGGCGACGTCGCTGACCAGCGCGTAGAACGCGTCGGCGCTGTGCTCGACGAGCGCCGAGCGCGCGATGCATCTCATGGGAAAATGCCCGGGTGTCGATCGTGCAGAACCGCAAGGCGTCCCACGACTACTTCATCGAGGAGCGCTACGAGGCCGGCCTCGTGCTCCAGGGCTGGGAGGTGAAGGCGGTGCGCGCCGGGCGCGCGCAGATCGGCGACGGCTACGTCATCGTAAAGGACAACGCGCTGTGGCTGATCGGGGCGCACATCTCGCCGCTGCTGGCCGCCTCCACGCACGTGCAGCCCGACCCGATGCGCACGCGCAAGCTGCTGATGAACGCGGAAGAGATCCGGCGGCTGATCGGCAAGGTCGAGCAGCGCGGCTTCACGCTCATCCCGCTCGACCTGCACTACTCCAAGGGGCGCATCAAACTCGCGCTCGCGCTCGCCAAGGGCAAGCTCAGGCACGATAAGCGGGCGTCGGAGCGCGAGAAGGAGTGGCAGCGGGAGAAGACCCGGATCCTGCGCGGCCGCTAGCCGGGCCGCCTGGCGCGGACGGCGCCGCCGCAGCCAGCGCGAGCCAGGTCGAGACCACGGTATCCGGGTTCAGCGACAGGCTCTCGATGCCCTGCTCCATCAGCCAGCGCGCGAGGTCCGGGTGATCGGAGGGCCCCTGGCCGCAGATGCCGACGTACTTGCCCTGGCGCCGGCAGGCGCCGATCGCCATCCCGAGCATCGCTTTGACCGCGCCGTCGCGCTCGTCGAAGGCGCCCGCCACCAGGCCTGAATCTCGGTCCAGGCCGAGCGTGAGCTGGGTCAGGTCGTTCGAGCCGATCGAGAACCCGTCGAAGTGCTTCAGGAATTCGTCCGCCAGCACCGCGTTGGAGGGCAGCTCGCACATCATAACGATGCGAAGGCCGTTGTGGCCCCGCTCCAGATGGTTGTCCTTCAACAGCTTCACGACTTCAACCGCCTCGTGCACGGTCCTTACGAACGGAACCATCAGCTCGACATTGGTCAGCCCGATCTCGTCGCGCACCTTGCGCAGCGCGGCGCACTCGAGCTCGAAGCAGGCGCGGAAGTCGCGCGCGATGTAGCGCGAGGCGCCGCGGAAGCCGAGCATAGGGTTCTCTTCCTCGGGCTCGTAGCGCTCGCCGCCGAGCAGCTTGCGGTACTCGTTCGACTTGAAATCCGACAGCCGGACGATCACCGGCTTGGGCCAAAACGCCGCCGCGATGGTCGCGACGCCCTCCACCATCTTCTCGCGGAAGAAGGCTTCTGGGTCGGCGTAGCCGCGACTTTTCTCTTTCAGCTTGCTTTTCAAGTCATTCGAAAGAGATTCAAATTCCAGGCACGCGCGAGGATGAACGCCGATCTCGTTGTTGATGATGAACTCGAGCCGCGCGAGGCCGACGCCGGCGTTCGGCAGCTGCGCGAACCCGAAGGCGAGCTGCGGGTTGCCGATGTTCATCGCGATCTTGACCGGAATTTCCGGCAGCTCGCCCAGCTCGCTGCTGGTGACCTCGAAGGGCAGCGTGCCTGCGTACACGTTGCCGGTATCGCCCTCGGCGCACGACACCGTCACCGCCGCGCCGTTAGGCAGCGCCCGGGTCGCGTCGCCGCAGCCGACCACCGCCGGGATGCCAAGCTCCCGGGCGATGATCGCGGCGTGGCAGGTGCGCCCGCCGCGGTTGGTCACGATCGCCGCGGCGAGCTTCATCACCGGCTCCCAGTTCGGGTCGGTCATGTCGGTGACGAGGATGTCGCCGCGCTGCACGCTCGACATCTTCGAGGCGTCGGCGACGATCCGCACGGCCCCGGCGCCGATCTTGTTGCCGATGGCGCGGCCGCTCGCCAGGAGCTTTCCCTGGCCCTTCAGCCGGTAGCGCTCCTCGCCGCCGGGGCGCTTGAGCGAGCGCACGGTCTCGGGCCGCGCCTGCAGCACGTGCAGCGAGCCGTCGTCGCCGTCCTTGCCCCACTCGATGTCCATCGGGCGGCCGTAGTGCTTCTCGATGGCGACGCCCAGGCGCGCGAGCTCGAGCACCTCCGCATCCGTGAGCGAGAACCGGTCGCGCTCGGCCGCGGGTACATCCACCATGTGCGTCGAGCGCCCCGCCGAGGCGCTCGTGCCGAAGATCATCTTCTGCAGCTTCGAGCCCAGCCGCCGGCGCAGGATCGCCGGGCGCCCGGCCTCCAGCATCGGCTTGTGGACGTAGAACTCGTCCGGATTGACCGACCCCTGCACCACGGTCTCGCCAAGGCCCCAGGCCGAGGTGATGAAGACGACGTCGCGGAAGCCGGACTCGGTGTCGAGCGTGAACATGACGCCGCTTGCGCCGCGGTCGCTGCGCACCATCCGCTGCACCGCCGCCGAGATCGCGACCTCGCCCTGGTAGCCGCGGTGCGCGCGATATGAGATCGCGCGGTCGTTGTAGAGGGAGGCGTAGATCCGGCGGATGGCCGCCACGACCTCATCGGCGCCGCGGATGTTGAGGAAGGTCTCCTGCTGCCCCGCGAACGAGGCGTCGGCCAGGTCTTCAGCGGTGGCAGAGGATCGGACTGCATAGGAGGCCGAGTCTAAAGAGTCTTTCGTAAGCTGTTGATAGTAAGAGCGTATGTCTTTCGCTACTTCCGCCGGGAACGGCTCTTTCTCGATCCAGGACCGGATCTCGGCGCCGCACTTGGCGAGCGCTTCGACGTCCTCGGGGTTGAGCGCCTTGATGCGCTCGGCGATGCGCCGGTCGAGCCCGCCCTGGCGCAGGAAGGCCGTGAAGGCCTGGGTGGTGGTTGCGAAGCCGCCGGGGACACGCACGCCGGCCCGGGACAATGCGCCGATCATCTCGCCGAGCGAAGCGTTCTTGCCGCCGACCCGGGGCAGATCGCTCATCCGAAGGTCCTTGAGCCAGGCTACGTGCATTGGCTTAGTATTTTATCGTCATGACGCAGCGCCGCACCGTGTTCTTCGTCTCCGATGGCACCGGCATCACCGCGCAGATGCTCGGCCACAGCCTGCTGACGCAGTTCGAGGGCATCGAGTTCGACCAGATCAACCTGCCCTTCGTGGACAGCCCGGAAAAGGCCGAGGAGTGCCTCGAGCGCATCGAGCGCGAGTCGCTGCGCGCCAACGGCCCGCCGATCGTGTTCTCCACCCTCGTGAACGGCGACGTGCGCGACGTGGTGCGGCGCGCGAACGCCCTCTTCCTCGACTTCTTCGAGACCTTCATCGACCCGCTCGAGGCCGGGCTTGGCGTCCAGTCGAGCCACAAGATCGGGCGCTCGCACAGCACCATGGACAAGCGCGAGTACAAGCAGCGCATCGAGGCGGTCAATTTCTCGATGGCGCACGACGACGGCGCCTCGCACCGCGATCTTGCGGAGGCCGACGTCATCCTGGTCGGGGTCTCGAGGAGCGGCAAGACGCCGACCAGCCTGTACATGGCGCTGCAGTTTGGCGTGAAGACCGCCAACTACCCGCTCATCCCGGAAGACTTCGCGCGCATGGAGCTGCCGCAGGCGCTGCACGCGTTCAAGCCAAAGCTCTACGGCCTGTCGATCGCGCCCGAGCGGCTGCGCGAGATCCGCCAGGAGCGGCGTCCCGGCAGCCAGTACGCCGACCCCGAGAACTGCCGCTACGAGGTCGAGCACGCCGAGAGCATGATGCGCCGCGAGGGCATCCGCTGGATCAACTCGACGGCGAAATCGATCGAGGAGATCGCCACCACGATCCTGCGGGAGCTGAAGATCGAGCGCCGGGTGTTCTGACTAGGTCTTTGCGCTTGGCCGCGCCGACACCGCCGCGTGCCAGCGGGCGAGATGCGCGAGCTGCGCCGGGGCTTCCGCCCCGACGCGCTTGGCGAAATCGTAGACGCAGAGCGCGGTGATGTCGGCCACCGAGTAGCGCTTGCCGGCGAGGAATTCGTTGTCCGCCAGGCGCCGGTCGAGCTTCTCGTAGAACCAGCCGAGGCGCTGCTTGCCGCGCTCGACCAGGCCGGGAATCTGCTCGACCGTCCCCGGCATGCCCGAGAGGCCGCGGCCGGCGAACTGCTTGCGGCTGTTGCGGAAGAACTCAGCCACCGCATTCATGCCGTCGTTGTCCGCGCTGCGCTCCCACATCTCGATCGTCGCGCGCTCGAGCGCATCCGTGCCCATGAGCGACGGCTCGGGATGCAACGTCTCGAAGTAGCGGCAGATCGCCATCGCCTCGCCGATCTGGGTTCCGTCACCCAGCACGAGCAGAGGCACGCGCCGGTGCGGCCCCGACTCCAGGAATTCGGGCTTGAGCACCGCCTGGTTCGGGACGCCGGCGTCCTCGGTCGGCACCTTCAGGCCCTTCTCGGCGAGGTAGATCTGCACGCGCCGCGGGTTGGGCGCGACTCCCCAGACGTAGAGCTTCATGGTTTTCGCCTCCTTGCATGCTCGTAGAAGCAGATCGCGGCGGCCGCGCCGACGTTCAGCGACTCGGCCAGCCCCGCCATCGGGATTGTCACCTTGAGCTCGGCCTTCGCCGCCAGCGCCTTGGTCACGCCCCTGCCCTCGGTGCCGAAGATCCAGCCGGCGCGCGCCGGCAGGTCCGCCTGCCCGATCGGCGTGCCTTCGCGCGGTGCTGTGCAGAGGAGCGTGCCGCCGAAGCGCCCTACCGCGTCCGCAAGGTCAGCGTCGTCCGCGATGCGCATCGAGAAATGCGCTCCCATCGCCGCGCGCAGCGCCTTCGGCGACCAGGCATCGGCGCAGCCGCGGCCGAGCACCACGTCCTGGATTGCGAAAGCGGCGGCGCTGCGCAGGATCGCGCCGATGTTGGCGGGGTCCTGCACGCTCTCCAGGAAAATGCAGCCCGCCGACGCACCCAGATCCACCCTGGTCTTCGGGATCTCGATCTCGGCCGCGATGCCCGCGGGCGTCTCGGTATCGGAGAAGAACTCGAACACCGAATCGGAAACGAGGACAGGCGCCTTGCCGTAATGGCGCATCGCGCTCGCGTGCTCGGGCTTTTCCTGTCCTTTCTGACTCACGATCAGGCTCCGGACTGGAATCCCCGAGCTCAACGCCGCATTCACCAGGTGAGCGCCTTCGAGCAGCGCCGCGTGCTCGCTCTTTCGCGCCTTCGTGTCGCGGGCGAGCGCGCGCCAGCGCTGCACCAGCTTGTTCTGCCGGGAGGTCAGCGCGCTCATGCGAAAGGCAGCTCCGGATTCAGCAGCCGGCGCACGGGCTCAAAGCTGCGTCGATGGATCTTACACGGGCCGTGGCGCTCGAGCATTGCGAGGTGCTCCGGCGTCGAGTAGCCTTTGTGCCCGGCGAAGCCGTAGAGCGGATAGCGCTCGTGCAGGCGGCACATCTCCGCGTCGCGCGCAGTCTTGGCCAGGATCGAGGCGGCCGAGATCACATTGCGGCGCCGGTCGCCGCCGATGATCGCTCGCGACCGGCATGGAAGGTCCGGGCAGCGATTGCCGTCGATCAGCGCTTCGTCCGGAACCATGCCGAGCGCGTCCACCGCCCGGCGCATCGCGAGAAACGCGGCTCGCAGGATGTTGAGCCGGTCGATCTCTTCGACCGAGGCCTGTGCAATAGCAAATGCAAAAGCCTTTTCTTTTATGAGAATTGTGAGCCTGTCGCGCTCAGGTTCCGGCAGAACCTTCGAATCGTTCAGGCCCCTGATCTTCCGGTCCGGATTCAGTATGACTGCTGCAGCAAAAACAGGCCCGGCCAGCGGGCCCCTTCCCGCCTCGTCTACTCCACAGACTCTAAGCGCGAGCGCCATCGATTACCCCGAGGATCGCGTCGGCGGCCTTCTGCGCGGTGCCCTGCTGGAGCACGCCATGGATCTCGTGGAACTTCTCCACCTGCCGCCGCTGCGCCGCGCCGTCGTGCAGCAGCGCAAGCAGCGCGTCAGCGAGCGCGCCCGGGGTCGCCTTGTCCTGCACGAACTCGGGCACCAGCGGCTCGCCGGCGAGGATGTTCGGCATGCCGATATAGGGCAGGTAGAGCATGCGCTTCATCAGCGCCCACGTTACCGCGGATTGACGGTATGTGATCACCATCGGCGTCTTGAAAAGCGCGGTCTCCAGGGTCGCCGTGCCGCTCGCGACCAGCGCGATGTCGGCGGCAGCGAGCGCCTCGTGGGAGTGGCCGAAGAGCAGCGTGAGCGGCAGCCCCGCCGCGTCGTGGCGGCGCAGCGCCGCCTCGAACAGCTCCCGGGTGGCGCGCGAGGCGGTCGGGCAGACGAAGTGCGCGTGCGGCAGGTCCTGCAGCAGGCGGCGCGCGGTCTGCACGAACAGGTCCGCCATGTAGTGGAGCTCCGACCGGCGGCTCCCCGGCAGGAGCGCGATCACCCGGCTGCCCGCGGGCACGCGCAGGTCGGTGTGCGCCCTGGCCTTGTCCGGATGCATCGGGATCAGGTCGGCGAGAGGATGGCCGACGTAGGTCACCGGCACCCCCGCCTTCTCGTAGAGCGCCGGCTCGAACGGGAACATCGCGAGCAGGTGGGTGACCGAGCGGGCGATGCGGCGCACGCGCCAGCCGCGCCAGGCCCAGATCGACGGGCTGACGTAGTGGATCGCCGGGATGCCGGCCTCCTTCAGCCTGCGCTCCAGGTCGAGATTGAAGTCCGAGGAGTCGACACCGATGAACGCGGCCGGGCTCTCGGCGAGCAGCCGCAGGGCGAGTCGGCGGCGGATCCCCATGATCTCGCGGTAGTGGCGGAGCACTTCGGCATAGCCGCGCACCGAGAGCTTGTCGATCGGCACGTGCGAGTCGAAGCCCTGCGCGATCATCTTCGGCCCGCCGATGCCGGAGAAGCTGAGCTCCGGGCGGCGCGCCTTCAGCGCCTCGATCAGGTGCGCCGCCAGCTGGTCCCCCGATGGCTCGCCGGCGACCATCCCCACCCGGACCGTGGCGGCGGCCGGCACTAGCGGATGTAGCCTCGATTCGAGGCGACGAGGAATTCCAGCATCAGGCGCACCTCGGTGCAGTCCTTCGCCTGGGTCTCGAGCTCGCTGCGTGCCTCGTCCTGACCGAGGCCGCTGCGGTACAGCGTCCGGTAGGCGCGCTTCAGCGCCTCGATCGTGGCGTCCGGAAAGCCGCGCCGGCGCAGGCCGACGCTGTTGATGCCGTAGGGCTGCGCCATGTTGCCGGCGGCGCGCACGTAGGGCGGCAGGTCGCGGTCGAGGTAGGTGCCCATGCCGGTGAAGCTGTGCGGGCCGATCTGCACGAACTGGTGCACCAGCGTGGTCGCGCCGAGGATCGCCCAGTCGCCGACGTGCACGTGGCCGGCGAGCTCGCAGGCGTTGGCGAAGGTGGTGTGGCTGCCGATCTGGCAGTCGTGCGCGAAATGCACGTACGCCATGATCCAGTTGTCGTCGCCCACGCGCGTCACGCCCGCGTCGGCGGCGGTGCCGCGGTTGATCGTCACGTACTCGCGGATCGTGTTGCCGTTGCCGATCTCGACCGACGTGTCCTCGCCGGCGTACTTCTTGTCCTGCGGCGGCTCGCCGATCGAGCAGAACTGCCAGATGCGGTTGTTGCGGCCGATCCGGGTGCGCCCGGAGAGGACCACGTGGGGGCCGATCGCACTGCCCTCGCCCACCTCGACCTGCGCGCCGACGATCGAATACGGGCCGACCGTGACCCCGGGCGCCAGGCGCGCGCCCGGCTCGATGATCGCGGTCGGGTGGATCATCCGGCGTCGCCGGCCGCCCGCACCGTGCAGAGGATCTCGGCCTCGGCGGTCACGGTGCCGGCGACGCGCGCCACGCAGCCGAACTTCCAGACGCCGCGCTTGGAGCCGAGGATGGCGACCTCGATCTCGAGCTGGTCCCCCGGCACGACCGGGCGCTTGAAGCGCGCATTGTCGATGCCGGCGTAGTAGTAGACCGACTTGTCGTTGGGCCTGGTGTTCTGGGTCCGGAACACGAGGATGCCGGCCGCCTGCGCCATCGCCTCGAGGATGAGCACACCCGGCATCACCGGCCGGTTGGGAAAGTGCCCCGGGAAGTACGGCTCGTTGGCGGACACGTTCTTCAGCGCGCGAATGCGCTTGCCCGGCTCGCATTCGAGCACCTTGTCGATCATCAGCAACGGAAAGCGCTGCGGCAGGTGCGCGAGCACCTGGTGGATGTCCATCTCAGCCATCACCGCCTACCTTTCTGCTTGGTCTTCTTCAGCTTTTGCTCCAGCTTCCGCACGCGCTCGGCGAGCTCCGCGAGGTGCCGGATCAGCGCGGTGTTCTTCGACCAGGACGCGTTGTCGTCGAACGGGAACAGGCCGGTGTAGGTGCCGGGCTTGCGGATCGAGCGCGAGATCACGGTGTCGGCCGACACGCGCACATGGTCGCAGATCGAAAGATGGCCGAGGATCAGGGCGCCCGCGCCGATCGTGCAGTGGCTGCCGATCTCGGCGCTGCCCGCGACCGCCGCACAGCCGGCCATGGCGGTGTGCGCGCCGATGCGGCAGTTGTGGCCGATCTGCACCTGGTTGTCGAGCTTGACGCCGTCGCCGATCAGCGTGTCGTCCATCGCGCCGCGGTCGATCGTCGTGCTGGCGCCGATCTCGACGTCGTCGCCGATCACCACCGTGCCGGCCTGCGGGATCTTCTCCCAGCGCCCGCCGTCAGCGGCAATGCCGAAACCGTCGGCGCCGATCACCGCCCCGGAGTGCACGATGGCGCGCGCGCCGACGCGGCAGCCCGGATAGACCACAACCGCCGGATAGAGGCAGCTGTCGTCGCCGATCGAGACGCCGTCGCCAATGACGCAACCGGGGCCGATGGAGACGTTTTTTCCCAGGGTTGCCTTTTTCGATACAACCGCCGCTGCGTGTACCCCGGGTTCCTGCAAAACAACGGGATTGAACAGCTTCGACACACGCGCGAAATAGGCGTAGGGATTGTCGAAGACGATGCGCGGCAGCGTCGTCAGCGATTCGGCATCCGGCGCGAGCACGACGGCGGAAGCGCCGGTGCCGGCAAGCTTGGCGCGGTACTTCGGATTGGCGAGAAAGGCGATCTGGCCCCGGCCGGCCCGTTCCAGCGACCCGACCTGCCGGATCAGGACCCGGGCGTCGCCGACGACGCGGCCGCCGAGCTGCGACGCGATCTGCGCGAGCGTGAACGGCCCCGGCATGTCATTTGGTGGCGGCGGGCGGCTTGCCTTCCATCGCCTTGATCACCTTGTCGGTGATGTCAATGTGCGGATTCGCGTAGGCGGCTTCCTGGAGAATGATGTCGTACTTCTCTGCTTCGGCGATCTGGCGCACCACGCGGTTGGCGTGGTCGATCACGGACGCCAGCTCCTCGTTGCGGCGCTGGTTGACGTCCTCGCGGTACTCGCGCTGCTTGCGCTGGAACTCGCGGCTCTGGTCATTGAAGTCGCGCTCCTTGTTGCGCCGCTGCGCCTCCGACATGGTCACGCCGTCCTTCTCCAGCTCGTCCTGCATGCGCTTGATCTGGTCCGACTGGCGGGCAAGCTCGGCCTCGCGCTTGGCGAACTCGGCCTCGAGCTTCTTCTGCGCCCGCACCGCGGGAGCGGAGTCGCGCACGATTCGGTCGATCTGGACGACGCCGATCTTGCTCTGGGCCAGCGCGGCGCCACCTGGCGCTGCGCAGAGAGCCGCCGCGGCGGCGGCAAACATCAATGTCCGGTGCATGGGTGCGGCAGCCCTCCTTGGGGGCTCTAGAACGTGGTACCTACGTTCAATTGTAACCGTTCGACCCGGTCTATTCCCTTCTTGTCGTTCAAGGGCTGGGCGACGGAGATCCTGAGGGGCCCGAACGGCGAGTTCCACGCCAGGCCGAGACCTGCCGAGTAGCGCAGATCGCCGAGGGCGATTTTCTGGTTGACGCCGTAGGCCTGGCCTCCTTCGAGGAACACGCTCATGCGCAGCGATTTGTCTTGCTGCGCGCCTAGCACCGGGAAATAAAGCTCCGCGCTGCCGGCGAGCTTGCGCGTGCCGCCCAGCGTGTTGCCGACGGCATCCTGCGGGCCGAGCGAGAACGCGCGATAGCCGCGCACCGAGCCCGGGCCGCCGACGTAAAAGTTCTTGAAGAACGGCACCTGCTTGCCGGCGAGCCCGTGCACGTAGCCGACGTCGCCGGCCAGCGCGCCCGTGATGGTCCGGCTGAACGGGTAGAACCATTGTCCGTAGCCATTCAGGCGGTAGTATTTCAGATCCCCGGTCGTGCCCTCGACCGACGTGCGCGCATGGTAGCCGCGCGTCGTCACGATCGCGCTGTCGCGCCGATCACGCTGCCAGCCCCCGGTAAACGCGCCGTACCGGTAGCGGTTGCCGAACTGGGCGGCGAAGTTCGTGTAAGCAGCCGGGCTGTTGGTGAACGTGTCCAGCGTCACGCTCTCGGCGGTGGCGCTGAAGCTGATGCTGTCGGTCTCGGTGACCGGATAGCCGAGCTTGAACGCGCCGCCAAGCGTATCGGTCGCGTAAGCGCCGACCGCGAGCGTCGAGGCGTTGATCTTGCGCAGGTAGACGTCGAAACCCTGGCTGACGCCGTCGATGGTGAAGTACGGGTCCAGGTAGGAGAGCGCGTAGGTGCGGCTCACCTTGCCGGTGTTCAGCTGCACCGAGACGAACTTGCCGCTGCCGAAGACGTTGGCTTGCGACACCGAGCTGGAGACCACCAGCTTCTCCAACGTCGAGAAGCCGGCGCCGAAGAGCAGCGCGCCGGTGGGCTTTTCCTCTACCGTGAAATTGACGTCGACCTGGTCCTGGCTCTCGGACACCGGCACCGTGTCGACGCCGACATCCTTGAAGTATTGCGTGCGGTCGATGCGCGACTTCGAAAGCTGGATCTTGGAGGCGTCGTAGTACGAGCCCTCGAGCTGGCGCATCTCGCGCCGCACCACCTCGTCGCGCGTGCGCGTGTTGCCGGCGATGTTGATGCGCCGCACATAGACCCGCCTGCCCGGGTCGACGACGATCGCGAACGCGACGGTGCGCTTCTCGCGGTCGACCTGCGGCACCGCGTTGGCGTTGGCGAAGGCGAACCCCTCGTTGCCGAGACGGTCGGTGATCGCCTTGGCCGATTCGGTCAGACGCTGGCGCGAGAACACCTCGCCCGGCTTGACCCTGATCAGCTTCTGCAGCTCCTCGCGCGGCAGCAGCATCTGCCCCTCGAGCGTGATGTCGGAGACGGAGTATTTCTCGCCCTCGATCACATTGATCGTGATGTAGATGTCCTTGCGGTCCGGCGTGATCGAGACCTGCGTCGACTCGACGTTGAAGTCGATATAGCCGCGGTTCTGGTAGTACGACCTGAGCGTCTCGATATCGGCCTGCAGCTTCTGCCTCGAGTACTGGTCGGCCTTGGTGTACCACGTGAGCCAGCCGGGCGTGCGCAGCGCGAACTGGTCGAGCAGCTCTTTCTCCGCGTACGCATGCGCGCCGACGATGTTGATCGAGCGGATCTTGGCCATCTCGCCTTCGACCACCGAGATGCTGATGCCGACGCGGTTGCGCTCCAGCGGCGTGATCGTGGTCTGCACCTCGGCGGCATACCGGCCGCGCGACAGGTACTGGCGCTTAAGCTCCTGCTCGGCGCTTTCGAGCACGGCGCGGTCGAAGGTGCGGCCGTCGGCGAGGCCAACGTCTCGCAGGATGCGCTTGAGCGTGTCGACCTCGAACTCGCGCACGCCGATCAGGTCGATCTGCGCGATCGCGGCCCGCTCCTCGACCATCACCACCAGCACGTCGTTCTCGACTTCCAGCCGCACGTCGCGGAAGAAGCCGGTGGCAAACAGCGCGCGCAGCGCCTGCTGCCCCTTTTCCTCGGTCATGGTCTCGCCGACCTTGACCGGCAGGTAGGTGAACACGGTGCCGGGCTCGGTGCGCTGCAGGCCCTCGACGCGGATGTCCTTGACCACGAACGGCTTGAACGTCTGCGCGAGCGCGCCGCTCGCAAAGGCGAGCAGCAGGCAGGCAGCGGCGAGGAAATGCTTGCGCATGGCTATCCCCGGATCTCTATCCGGAAAGCACGCGATTCAAGTCGTTGTACAGGGCGAATGCCATGATGACCAGGAGAAGCGCCAATCCGGCGCGCTGCCCGAGATCCATGGCGCGCTCGGACACCGGACTCCCCTTTACTATTTCCACCGCATAGTACATCAGGTGTCCGCCGTCGAGCAGCGGAATCGGCAGCAGATTCAGCACGCCAAGGCTGATGCTGATCAGCGCCAGGAACATGCAGAAAGGAATCCAGCCCATCTGCGCCGACTGGCCCGCGTACTCCGCGATCGTCACCGGGCCGGACAGGTGCTTCCACGACACTTCGCCGATCAGCATCTTGCCCAGCATCTTCAGGCTAAAGATCGAGATGTCCCAGGTCTTGGCCAGCGCCTTGCCGAGCGCCTGCCACGGCCCGTACGAGACGTGGACCACGATCCTGTCGCCCTTCATCGCCGGCACCCGGGAGAGCGCTCCTATGCGGCCGAAGGTCCGTCCCTTTTCGGTCTTCGTGTCGGGGACAACGGTCACAACGGTAGTGACTTCCCCGCGCTGGATTTCGAGCTGAAGGGGCTTGCCATGGTTCGCCTTGATTTTGCGAACCAGGTCTTCCCAGGTCGCGATGCTCTCGTTCCCTATCCGCAGGACTTTGTCGCCGGGCTGCAGGCCGCCGCGCTCGGCCGCGCTGCCCTTTTGAATTTCGCTGATCACCGGCTCGAAGGGAGGTCTGAAAAGGCGCAGGCCAATGCGCTCCATCGTGTCGCTCTCGACCTCCTCCGAGGGGTAGCTGCGCAGGTCGAGCACGTGCATCGACACGCCGCCGCGGGCGTCCACGACCTCGAAGCGCAGGGACTCGCGCTGCAGCGCGCCCTGCAGCACGCGCCAGCGCAGGTCCTGCCAGGTCTGGATCGCCTCGCTGTTGATGGCGCGCACGGTGTCGCCGGCCTCGAAACCGGCCGTGTGCGCGCGCGTGCCGGCCGCCGGCGCCGACAGCACCGGCCGCGCCTCGGGCAGGCCGTACATGAAGAGCCCGGCGTACACCGCGATCGCGAAGATGAAGTTGAACACCGGGCCCGCAGCGACGATCAGGAAGCGCCGCTCGACGCTCTGCCGGTTGAACGAGCGCTCCAGGTCGGCCGGCTCGACCGGCCCCTCGCGCTCGTCCAGCATCTTCACGTAGCCGCCGAAAGGAATCGCGGCGATCACCCACTCCGTCTTGTCGCGCCCGAGGCGCCAGGTGACGAGCGCCTTGCCGAAGCCGACGGAAAAGCGCAGCACCTTGACGTTGCACAGGCGCGCCACCAGGTAATGGCCGTACTCATGCACCACGATCAGCACACCGAGCGCGACGATGAACCAGAGCACGTATTGCAGGAAAGTCATGTCAGGTTCGCACTCGTGCTTATGCCGCCCGTCCGCCGAGCGCGGCGACACGCTCCGCCGCCGCGTGGCGCGCCGCGCGGTCGGCTTCGAGCACCGCCTCGAGCGAATCCGCCGGGACGGCGTCGGCACGCCCGAGCGCGTGCTCGATGACCTGCGGGATCGCGGTGTAGCGCAGCCTGCCGTCGAGGAAGGCCGCGACCGCGACCTCGTTGGCCGCATTCAGCGTGGCGGGCGCGGTGCCGCCGCCGGCGAGCGCCGCGTACGCGAGCTGCAGGCACGGGAAGCGCGCCGGGTCCGGCGCCTCGAAGGATAGATTTTTCGCCAGCGCGAGATCGAGCGGCCGCGCGCCGGACGCGATTCGCTCCGGGAAGCCGAGAGCGTGCGCGATCGGCACCCGCATGTCGGGATTGGACATCTGCGCGAGCACCGAGCCATCGACGTACTCGACCAGCGAATGCACGATGCTCTGCGGGTGGATCAGCACCTCGATGCGCTCGGCCGGCACGTCGAACAGCCAGCACGCCTCGATCACCTCGAGGCCCTTGTTCATCATCGTTGCCGAATCCACCGAAATCTTGCGCCCCATGACCCAGTTCGGGTGCGCGCAGGCCTCGTCCGGCGTCACGTGCGCGAGCCGCTCGATCGGCGCGGCGCGAAACGGCCCGCCCGAGGCGGTCAGGATGATCCTGCGCACTGACTTCCTGTCGGCGAAGCACTGGAATACGGCGTTGTGCTCGCTGTCCACCGGCAGGAGCTGGGCGCCGCTTTTGCGCACCGCGCGCATGAAGAGCGGCCCCGCCATCACCAGCGCCTCCTTGTTGGCAAGGAGCACGCGCTTGCCGGCGCGCGCCGCCGCGATCGACGAAGCGAGGCCCGCCGCGCCGACGATCCCCGCCATCACGGCGTCGCAGTCGGCATCGGTTGCGACCTGCTCCAGCGCTTTCGTGCCGAAAAGCAGCTGTACGCGGATGTCCGAGAACCGCTTGCGCAGGTCCTGGCTTTCGACAACGCCGGACAAGACCGCGAAACGCGGCTTGTGCCTGCCGCACAGCTCGAAGAGCGCATCGGCGGCGCGGTGCGCGCTGAGCGCGTGCAGCCGGTAGCGGTCGGGGTGGCGCGCGACCACGTCGAGCGTGCTCGCTCCGATCGACCCGGTCGCGCCCAGCAGGGTCAGGCCCTGTGCCATCGTCTCAGCCGTTTTCTCAGCCCGCGCCCAGGACAAGCAGGCCGAGCATCGCGGGCGGCAAGGTCGCGGTCGCGCTGTCGATGCGGTCGAGCACGCCGCCATGGCCCGGCAGGAGCCGTCCGCTGTCCTTCACGCCCGCCTGTCGCTTGAGCGCCGATTCGAGCAGGTCGCCGACCACGCCAAGGGCAAAAAGCGCGAGCGCGCCCGCCAGGAACGGCACCCAGATCACCCCCTCCACGCGGCCTCCCAGATCCGGGAAAAACACCCCGCAAATCATAGCGTAGATAAGGGTCCCGGCTGCCCCTCCGGCGACACCTTCCCAGGTCTTGCCCGGGCTGATTTTCGGAGCGAGCTTGCGCTTGCCGAACGCGTTGCCGGCAAAGTACGCCGCGGTATCGGCAATCCACACGAGGATCAGCGTCAGCAGGACCCACTTGGGAGGCATCGCCGTCATCGCGATCCCGGCCGGGATGAGGACGACCCCGCCGACCCAGGGCAGCCACAGGCGTCCGATCGAGCCGCGATACAGGAAGTACGGAGCGCAAGCGATCCAGAAAACGCTGGCAAGCAGGCAGATCCAGACCGAAACCCAGATCTCCCGGACCAGGGAAAAATAGATCAGCGCGCAGACCGCCGCGTAGATCCCCGACCACACGGGGCCCGCCTCGCCCAGCCTGCCCCACTCGTAGGCGCCGAGGGCGACGATCGCCGCGATCACGAAGGACAGCGCGAAGCGATCGAGCCAGAGCAGGGCTCCGAGAAAGGCGGCGATCAGCGCCGCCGCGGTCAGGAGCCGGGTGAGGAACAAACGGTCAGGCGTCGGTCGCTGCCGGCAGCGGCAGCACGGCGGCGGCGCCGTCGCGCAACTGCTCGCTGGTGCGCCCGAAGCGGCGCTCGCGCGTCCGGTACGAGGCGATCGCCGCGTCCAGCGCAGCCGCGTCGAAATCCGGCCACAGCGTGTCGGTGAAGTACATCTCCGCGTAAGCGAGCTGCCAGAGGAGGAAGTTGCTCACCCGCTGCTCGCCGCCGGTGCGGATGAAGAGGTCGGGCTCCGGCGCATAGCTCATGGCGAGGTACGGCGTCAGGTCGGATTCCTGGATGGCGCTCCTGCCCTTCGAATCCTCCAGGAACCGGCTCACCGCCTGAAGGATGTCCCAGCGGCCGCCGTAATTCGCCGCGATCGTCAGCGTGAGCGCGTCGTTGGCGGCGGTGAGCTGCTCGCCCGCCGCGATCAGCGACTGGATTTTCGGATCGAAGGCGCTCAGGTCGCCGATCACCTTCAGGCGCACGCCGTTGCGATGCAGCCTCTTCGCTTCGTTCTCGAGCGCCGCGACGAAGAGCTGCATCAGCAGGGCAACCTCGTCGGGCGGCCGGCGCCAGTTCTCGGAGCTGAACGCGAACAGGGTGAGGAACTTGACGCCGCGCTCGGCGCAGGCCTTGACGACGCCGCGCACCGCCTCGACGCCGCGCTTGTGTCCTGCGAAGCGAGGCAGGTGGCGCTGCTTCGCCCAGCGGCCGTTGCCGTCCATGATGATGGCGACGTGCCGCGGCACGTCGCCGTGCGCCGGGATGCCGACCGTCGAGCTGACGTCCGCCATCGCTACACCGCCATCAGCTCGGCTTCCTTCTGTGCGAGCAGCTTGTCGATCTCGGCGACGTGCTGGTCGGTCGCCTTCTGCACGTCGTCGTGCGCCTTGCGCTCCTCGTTCTCGGAAATCTTGTGGTCCTTGAGCGCTTCCTTGAGTGCCTGCAGAGACTCGCGCCGCACGTTGCGCACGGCGACGCGCGCGGTCTCGGCCTCCTTGTGCACGACCTTGGCGAGCTCCTTGCGCCGCTCCTCGGTCAGCGCCGGCATCGGCACCCGGATCGTCTCGCCGGCCGCGGCCGGGTTCAGGCCCAGGTTGGCGTCGCGGATCGCATTCTCGATCGCCTGCCCCATCTTCTTCTCGAAAGGCGCCACGCCGATCGTGCGCGCATCGAGCAGCGTCACCTTCGCGATCTGGTTCAGCGGCGTCTGCGCGCCGTAGTAGTCGACCGTGACGTGATCGAGGATGCCGGTGTGCGCGCGCCCGGTGCGCACCTTGGCGAGGTCGGCCTTGAAGGCGTCGACGCTCTTGTGCATCTTGGCTTCGGTGTTCTTCTTCAGTTCCGGAATCATGGCTCGCTCCGCGGCGGCTACAGGTGGACCAGCGTGCCCTCGTGCTCACCGGCGACGACGCGGCTCAGGGCGTTCTTGCGGAAGATGCTGAACACGTTGACCGGCAGCCGCTGGTCGCGGCACAGCGTAAGGGCGGTTGCGTCCATCACATTGAGATTGCGCTGGATGGCTTCGTCGAAGCTGACGCGGCTGTAGCGCTTCGCAGCCGCGTCGACCTTCGGGTCACTAGTGTACACCCCGTCCACCTTGGTGGCCTTGAGGACGATTTCCGCGCCGACCTCGCTCGCGCGCAGCGCCGCCGCGGTGTCGGTGGTGAAGAAGGGGTTGCCGGTGCCGGCCGCGAAGATCACCACCGTGCCCTCCTCCAGGTAGCGGATCGCCTTGCCGCGGATGTAGGGCTCGATGACCTGCTCGATGTTCAGCGCCGACAGCGCGCGGCTGGCAAGCCCCGCCTGGCGCATCGCGTCCTGCAGCGCGAGCGCGTTCATCACCGTGGCCAGCATGCCCATGTAGTCCGCGGTGGCGCGGTCCATGCCTGCGGCGCCGGGCGCAACGCCCCGGAAGATGTTGCCGCCGCCGATCACCACCGCGATCTCGACCCCCTGCTTGGCCACCGCCATGATCTCCGCCACGATCGACTCGATCGTGGGGCGGCTGATGCCGTAGGCGCCCTCGCCCATGAGCGCTTCGCCCGAGAGCTTCAGCAGGATGCGCTTGTACTTCGCCTTCATGGCTATTTCATCATCGCCTTGACTTCGGCGGCGAAGTCGCTCGACTTCTTCTCGATCCCTTCGCCGACCACCAGGAATCGATAGCCCAGAACCTTGCTCTTTCTGCCAGAGAGCATCTTTTCGACCGTCTGCTTGTCGTCGCGGATGAACGGCTGGCCGAGCAGCGTCAGCTCGCCCAGGTACTTGTTCAGGCCGCCCTCGACCATCTTGGCGACGATCTCGGCCGGCTTGCCGGATTCCTTCGCCCGCGCCGTTAGAATGTCGCGCTCACGCTGCACCACGTCGGCCGGCACCTCGCCCTTCGACAGGTAGGCCGGCTTGGCGAACGAGACGTGCATCGCGACGTCCTTGCCTGCGTCGTCCGCGCCGTCGTACTCCACCAGCACGCCGATGCGCCCGCCGTGGACGTATTGCGCGAGCTTCGCTGCCGTCTGGATGCGCGCGGTCCGTCGGATGGTGATGTTCTCGCCAATCTTCTGTACCAGGCTCTGCCTCTTGCCTTCGACTTCGGAAAAATCCACGGGATTCTTGTCGGCCACCAGCCGGGCAAGTTCCTGCGCGAAGGCGACAAAGCTCTCGTTCTTCGCGACGAAGTCCGTCTCACAGTTAAGCTCGACCAGAGCGCCGAGCTTGCCGTCGGCCGACCGGTAGGCGCCGATCACGCCTTCCGCGGCGACGCGGCCGGCCGCTTTGCCGGCTTTTGCTCCGCTTTTGACCCTGAGAATTTCTTCAGCTTTGCGCAGATCGCCATTGGCTTCCGCCAAAGCTTTCTTGCACTCCATCATTCCGAGCCCGGTCATTTCACGGAGTTCCTTGACCAGGCCCGCACTTATCTCAGCCATCTCTTGTCCTTGCAGTTAAAAAAAGGGCCTTGCGAGGCCCCGTTTTGCCTTTTGCCCAGGCGCGCGCTCAACGCGCGCCTTCCTCGTCCACCTCGACGAACTCGTCGCGCGAGGCGGACACCACCTCCTCGACGGCCTGCGCGCGGCCTTCGAGCACGGCGTCGGCGATGCCGCGCGCGTACAGGCGGATCGCGCGGCTGGAGTCGTCGTTGCCGGGAATCACGTAGCCGATTCCGTCCGGCGAATGATTAGTGTCGACCACCGCCACCACCGGGATGCCGAGCTTGATTGCCTCGGCGACCGCGCCCTTCTGGTAGCCGACGTCGATCACGAACATCGCATCCGGCAGGCTGGCGAGCTCCTTGATGCCGCCGAGCGAGCGCTGCAGCTTGGCCATCTCGCGCTGCACGCCGAGCGCTTCCTTCTTCGACATGCAGTCGAGCGTGCCGTCCTCCTTCATCGCCTCCATCTCCTTCAGGCGCTTGATCGAGTTCTTCACCGTCTTGAAGTTGGTGAGCATGCCGCCGAGCCACCGATAGTCGACGAACGGCATGTTGGCGCGTAGCGCCTCCTCGCGCACGATCTCGCGCGCCTGCCGCTTGGTGCCAACGAAGAGGATCGTCCCCTTGTTGGCCGCCAGCTGGCGCACGTACTTGAGAGCGCCCTGGTACAGCTCCAGGGTCTTCTCCAGGTTGATGATGTGGATCTTGTTACGGTGGCCGAAGATGTATGGCGCCATCTTCGGGTTCCAGTAGCGGGTCTGGTGCCCGAAATGGACGCCCGCCTCCAGCATTTGACGCATCGTGACCGACATTCGCACTCCAGTTTTAGGGTTGGGGTCTGCCGCACCGGTCCGTTGCACCCCGCTCGATCGCCGAACGGGGCACCCTAAATGCCGGGCGGGAAATTTGGTTCCGACAGATGCCAAAACCAGACTGAAATTCTAGCATAATCAGCACCTTTTCCGGTCAGCCGATGTCGGTCGTCCTCAAGTCGCAGGAAGAAGTCGCCAAGATGCGGGTCGCCGGGCGCCTGGCGGCCGAGGTGCTCGATTACATCGCCTCGCGGGTGAAGCCGGGTGTCACGACCGGGAAGCTGAACGACCTGTGCCACGCCTACATGAGCGGCGTGCAGGGAACGGTGCCTGCCCCGCTCAACTACGCGCCCCCCGGTTACAAGCCGTTCCCCAAGTCGATCTGCACCTCGGTCAACCACCAGGTCTGCCATGGCGTGCCCGGCGACCGCGTGCTCAAGCAGGGCGACATCCTCAATATCGACATCACCGTGATCAAGGACGGCTTTCACGGCGATTCCAGCCGCATGTTCTATGTCGGCGAGCCGGGCATCCAGGCACGGCGGCTGGTCGAGGTGACCTATGAGTGCATGTGGCGCGGCATCCAGCGCGTGCGCCCCGGCGCCCACCTCGGCGACCTGGGCGCAGCGATCCAGGAGCACGCCGAGCGGCACGGCTTCTCGGTCGTGCGCGAGTTCTGCGGGCACGGCATCGGCCGCAAGTTCCACGAGGAGCCGCAGATCCTGCACTACGGCAAGGCCGGCACCGGGATGCGGCTCGAGCCCGGCATGACCTTCACTGTCGAGCCGATGATCAACGCCGGCAAGGCCGCGATCCGCGAGCTGGCGGACGGCTGGACCATCGTCACCAAGGACCACAGCCTGTCGGCGCAATGGGAGCACACGGTGCTTGTCACCAACGCCGGCTACGAGATACTGACGAAATCCGAGGGGACGCCGCCGCCGCCCAAGCCGTCGTGAGCCAGGTCGAAGAAGAGCGCAACGAGCTGCGCGCCGCGCGCGAGGCGCTGCGCGACGCCTACCTGAAGGGCGAGCCGCCCGGGTCGCTCCTGCGCGCGCACAGCCGGCTCGTCGACCGGACCCTGGCCGGCCTGTGGCGAGAGCACAGGCCCACCGCGGGCATGGCGCTGGTCGCCACCGGCGGCTATGGGCGCGGCGAGCTCTTTCCGGCCTCCGATGTCGACGTGCTGGTGCTGCTCGACAAGGAGCCAAGCGACCCCGAGCGCGAGCAGCTGGAGCGCCTCATTGGCCGCTTCTGGGACATCGGCCTCGAGATCGGCCACAGCGTGCGCACGGTCGAGGCCTGCGTGGAGCTGGCGCGCACCGACATCACCATCGAGACTTCGCTGCTCGAGTCGCGGCCCCTTGCAGGCAGTGCGGGGCTCTACAGGAAGCTCGCGAAGGCGATCGAGCGCATCGTCGACCCGGCGGCTTTCCTCAAGGCCAAGCGCCTGGAGCAGGAGCAGCGGCACGCCAAGCACCGCGACACGCCCTACGCCCTGGAGCCGAACCTGAAGGAGGCGCCCGGCGGCCTGCGGGACCTGCACGTCATCCGCTGGATCGCGCAGGCCTGCGGCTTCGGCGACGGCTGGCGCGACCTTGAGAAGCGCGGCCTGCTGCAGCGGGGCGAGGCGCGCCAGCTCGCGCGCACCGAGGCGCTGCTCCAGGACCTGCGCATCCGCCTGCACTACCTCGCCGGCCGGCGCGAAGACCGCATCGCGTTCGACTACCAGGACGCGCTGGCGAGCCAGTGCGGCTACGAGGACACCGCGGCCCGGCGCGCGAGCGAGCACCTGATGCAGGCCTACTACCGCAACGCGAAGACGGTCACGCAGCTAAACACCATCCTCTTGCAGAACCTGGAAGCGCGCTTCGCCGGCGAGCGCCCCGCGGCGCGCGTCCTGAACGAGCGCTTCCAGGCGCGCGGCACGCTGCTCGAGGCGCGCAACGAGGACCTGTTCGAGCGCGAGCCGAGCGCCATCCTGGAGAGCTTCCTGCTCATGCAGCAGCACCGCGACTTGCGCGGCATGAGCGCGCCGATGCTGCGGGCGCTCTGGCGCGCGCGCCGCCGGCTGGATGAGCGGCTGCGGCGCGACCCGCACGCGCGGCTTCTCTTCCTGTCGATCCTGCAGCAGCCGCGCGGCATCGTGCACGAGTTCCGGCGCATGAACCAGTACGACGTGCTGGGCGGCTACCTGCCGGAGTTCGGGCGCATCGTCGGGCAGATGCAGCACGACCTCTACCACGTGTACACGGTCGACCAGCACATCCTCATGGTGCTGCGCAACCTGCGCCGCTTCACCATGCCCGAGTTCGCGCACGAATTTCCCCTCTGCAGCCAGCTGATGAGCGGCTTCGAGCACAAGTGGCTCCTCTACATCGCCGCGCTCTTTCACGATATCGCCAAGGGGCGCGGCGGCGACCACTCGACGCTCGGCACCGAGGACGCGCGCCGCTTCTGCCGCCGGCACGGCCTGGCGAAGGAGGACACGGAACTGGTGGCGTTCCTGGTCGAGCAGCACCTCGCCATGTCGTCGGTGGCGCAGAAGCAGGACATCGCCGACCCCGAGGTGGTGCGTGCCTTCGCCGCGAAGGCTGGCAGCGAGCGGCGCCTGGTCGCGCTCTACCTGCTGACGGTCGCCGACATCCGCGGCACCAGCCCGAAGGTCTGGAACGCATGGAAAGCGAAGCTGCTCGAGGACCTCTTCCGCCTGGCGCGCCGCATTCTCTCCGGCGAAGCGCCGCAGGTCGACGCGGCGGTGGCCGACAAGCAGGCCGAGGCGAGCCGCCTGCTGCGCCTGTACGCGCTGTCCGACGCGGTCAAGGAGCGCTTCTGGGGCACGCTCGATACCGCGTACTTCCTGCGCCACGACGCGCAGGAGATCGCCTGGCAGACGCGCAACCTCCACTACCGCATCGACACCAGGGTCCCGGTCGTGCGCGCGCGGCTCGCGCCCTTCGACGAAGGCCTGCAGGTGATGATCTACACGCCCGACCACGAGGCGCTGTTCGCCAGGATCTGCGGCTACTTCGAGCGCTCAGGCTTCAACATCATGGAAGCCAAGATCCACACAACGCGCAACGGCTATGCGCTCGACACCTTCCTCGTCATGGGCAAGGGCTCCGGTGCCCACTACCGCGACATGATGGCCATGATCGAGAGCGAGCTTGCCGCCGATCTGGAATCGCGCGAGCCGCTCGGCCCGCCGCGCACCGCGCGCGTCTCGCGCCGCGTGCGCCACTTCCCCGTCGCCCCTGCGGTCGACATCCGCCCGGATGAGCGCGGCACCTACGACGCGCTCACCATAGTGGCCTCCGACCGGCCCGGGCTCCTGTACCGCGTCGCGCGGCGCCTCGCGGGCTACAAGATCAACCTGCACTCGGCCAAGATCAACACGCTCGGCGACCGGGCCGAGGATGTCTTCCTGATTTCCGGCGGGGCACTGCAGGACTCCAAAACGGTCCTCAAGCTCGAGCAGGAACTGCTCGCGGAGCTGCAGATCTAGTCTTCCGGCGGCAACTCCTGGCCCGGGAAGAGCGCCTCGTTGAACCCAAACTTGGTGAAGTCCTTGATGCGCATCGGGTAGAGCACGCCGTCGAGGTGGTCGCACTCGTGCTGGACGACGCGGGCGTGGAAGCTCTGCACCTCGCGCACGAAGCGCTTGCCGTGCTGGTCCTTGCCGCTGTAGCGCACGTGCTTCCAGCGCGGCACCCAGCCGCGCATGCCGGGGACGGACAGGCAGCCTTCCCAGCCCTCCTCCAGCTCCTTGGAGAGCGGCTCGATCATGGGATTGATGAGCACGGTGTCCGGCACTTCCTCGGCATCCGGGTAGCGCGGGTTCGACTTGACGCCAAAGATCACCACGCGCAGTCCGACGCCGATCTGCGGCGCGGCGAGCCCGGCGCCATTCAGGTGGGCCATCGTATCCCGCATATCCGTCAGCAGGACCCTCAGCTCCTCTGAATGAAACTTTTCCACTGGCAAGGCAACGGCAAGCAGCCGCGGATCGCCCATGCGCAGGACTTCGCGGATCATCGCTTGCACACTTCCTGGAGGATGCGCCGGACCCGCGCCATCGCCTTGCCGAGCACGGCTTCCAGCTTCTCTAGCGAGATGCGCTTCGCGCTCTCGCCGCGTCCCGCGGCGTGGTTCACCACGACTGCGATCGCCGCGTACTCGAGCCCGGCTTCGCGCGCCAGCGCCGCCTCGGGCATCCCGGTCATGCCGACAAGGTCGGCGCCGTCGCGCGCCATGCGGTTGATCTCGGCGGCGGTCTCGAGGCGCGGGCCCTGCGTCGCGCCATAGCAGCCGCGCGGCGCGATCGGCTCGCCGCACGCGCGCGCTGCATCCAGGATCCGCTGGCGCATCAGGCCCGAGTACGGCTCCGTGAAGTCGACATGGCGGACCGGCACGCCGGGCCCTTGCGAAAACGTCGAAGGCCGGCCCCAGGTGTAGTCGATGATCTGGTCGGGCACGACCAGCACGCCCGGCCCCATGTCCTTGTGGATGCCGCCGACGGTGGCGATAGCGACCACTTCTCGCACCCCCGCCTCCTTCAGCGCCCAGATGTTGGCCCGATAGTTGACCTCGTGCGGCGCGATGCTGTGGCCGTCGCCGTGGCGCGCGAGGAATACGATCTCCTCGTTGCCGATGCGACCGAAGCTGAGCGCCGCCGAGGTGTCGCCGTAGGGCGTGTGCACGGCCTTGCGGCGCACGTGCGCGAGGCCTTCGAACTGGCTCAGGCCGCTGCCGCCGATCACCGCGAGCATCAGGCGCCCCTCATGGCCCGGATCTCCGGCAGGTTGCGCCAGAACCCCTTCGCGTCCATGCCGCAGCCGAAGACGAAACGGTCGGGGATTGTCAGGCCAATGAAATCGGGTCTAATGGGTTTCTCTTTCCCCGTGGTTTTTTCTACAAGCACGGCACAAGCGAAACTCTTCGCACCAAGGGTCAGCAGCCGGTCGCGAATCGCCGCCATCGTATGGCCGCCGTCCAGGATGTCGTCCAGGACGAGGACGGCGCGATCGCGCACGTTCTGCGGCGGCTCGACGCGCCATTGCACCTTGCCGCCCTGGGTCACATCGCCATAGCGCGTGACATGGATGTAATCGAGATCGAGCGGCATGCGCAGCCGCGGCAGCAGTTGCCCGGCGAAGACCACCGCGCCGCCCATGACGACCAGCACGAGCGGGTACTGGTCAGCGAATTTGGCCTTGATCTGCTTCCCCAGTTTCGTGATCGCGGCCTCGACTTCCGCAGCGCTCGAGACAAGATCCGAGTTCTCGAGGAATGCCCAGGCATCCTTCGTCACGGGCATGTCAGCGATGCGCGAGGAACTCGGCAAAGCCCTTGCCGACCTCGGCGTGCCGCAGGCCCAGCTCGACCGTCGCCTTCAGGTAGCCGAGCTTGCTGCCGCAGTCGTAGCGCTTGCCGCCGATGCGCATCGCGAGCACGCGCTCGCGCGCGAGCAGGGACGAGATCGCGTCGGTGAGCTGGATTTCCCCGCCGCTGCCCGGCTTGCCGGCCGCCAGCAGCTCGAAGATCGCCGGCGTCAGCACGTAGCGCCCCACCACGCCGAGCGTCGAGGGCGCCTTCTCCGGCGCGGGCTTCTCGACGATCGCCTGCACCTGCGTCACCTCCGCCTTGCCGTCGGCCGGGCTGAGGATGCCGTAGCTGCCGGTCTGCTCGCGCGGGACATCCTCCACGCCGAGCAGCGAGCAGTTCTCGTGGGCAAAGCGCTCGGTCATGCGCGCCAGCATCGGCGGATTGGCGTCGATCAGGTCGTCGGCGAGGAGCACCGCGAACGGCTCGTCGCCGACCGCCGGCCGCGCGCACAGCACCGCGTGCCCAAGGCCGAGCTGCTCGGGCTGGCGGATGAAAATGCACCGGCACCCGGCAGGCAGCACCTTGCGCGACATCTCGAGCAGCTTCGGCTTCTTCTCCAGCGCCGCCTCGAGCTCCGGGTTGTGGTCGAAGTGGTCCTCGATCGCCCGCTTGTTGCGGCCGGTGATGAAGATGAGATCGGTGATGCCCGCGGCCGCCGCCTCCTCCACCGCGTACTGGATGAGCGGCTTGTCGACGATCGGCAGCATCTCCTTGGGGCTCGCCTTGGTCGCCGGCAGGAACCGGCTGCCGAGCCCCGCCACCGGGAATACCGCTTTGGTGATCTTTCTAGCCATCGCGCAGGAGTTTCTTCAAACCCGCCTCATCGAGAATCTCCACGCCCAGCTCGCGCGCCTGCTCCAGCTTGCTGCCGGCTTCGGTCCCGGCGACGACGTAGTCCGTTTTCTTCGACACGGAGCCTGCGACCTTGTGGCCGAGCGATTCGATCAGCGCGCGCGCTTCGTCCCGTGTCATGCCCTGAAGGGTACCAGTGAGAACGAAGGTTTTCGCACCGGCGGCCGGGGCTTTCGCGGCCGTCACAGCCTTGACTTCGATCGCCTTCGCCAGGCGGAAGATCACGTCCCGGTTGTGCGGCTCATGCACGAACTTGTCCACGCTCTCCATGACTTCGGGCCCGATGCCTTCCAGGGGCACCTCGAGCGCGGGCTCGCCCTTGCGCTTTCGTTTCGCGTTGTCTTTCCGGGTGTCTTCCTTTTCTTGTTCTATTTTCTTCCAATCGGCCGAGAGCAGCGCACCCAGGCTGCCGAAATGCCGGGCGAGGATTTTCGCCACCTCCTCGCCCACTCCTGGAATCCCCAGGGCGTAAACGAAGCGCGGCAGCTCGATCGAGCGTGAGCGAGCGATCGCGTCGATCACGTTCTGCACCGATTTCTCCGCCATGCGCTCCAGGCCCTCCAGCGTCTGCGCCCTGAGCGCGTAGAGGTCCGCGGGGCTGCGCGCCAGCTCCTTCTCGACCAGCTGGTCCACCAGCTTCTCGCCCATGCCCTCGATGTCCATCGCACGCCGGCTGGCGAAATGCAGCATCGCCTGCTTGCGCTGGGCCCGGCAGTAAAGGCCGCCGGTGCATCGCGTGGCCGCTTCGCCGGTGATTCTGACGATGGGGGAATCGCAGACCGGGCACTTCCTGGGCATCTCGAAGGGTTTTGCATCTCCGGGACGCTTTTCCAGCACCACAGAAGCGATTTCCGGAATCACGTCACCTGCCCTGCGGACGAGCACCGTATCGCCGACCCACACCTTCCTTGCGGCATCTTCATTGTGCAGCGTCACGTTGGTGACGGTAACGCCGCCCACGAAGACCGGCTTCAGCCGCGCCACCGGCGTGAGCGTCCCGGTGCGGCCGACCTGGACCTCGATGCCGACCACTTCGGTCGCCTGCTCCTCGGCGGGAAACTTGTGCGCGACCGCGAAGCGCGGCGCCCGCGCAACGTAGCCGAGCCGCTCCTGCCAGTCGAGCCGGTCGACCTTGTAGACCACGCCGTCGATCGCGAACGGCAGCCGCTCGCGCTGCGCGCCGATGCTCTTGTAGTAGCGCAGCAGCGCGTCGACGTCCTCCACGCGCTTGCGATGCTTGCTGACCGGGAAGCCCATCTCCTCCAGCCTGTCGAGGATTTGCGACTGCGTCTTCCAGCGCGCGCCGCGCGCCTGGCCGACCCCGTAGGCGAAGAACCGCAGCGGCCGCTTGGCGGTGACGCGCGAATCCAGCTGGCGCACGGTGCCCGCGGACGCGTTGCGCGGGTTGACGAACTCCTTCTCGCCCGCCTCGCGCTGCTTGCGGTTCATGGCCTCGAAGTCCTCGCGGTAAATCAGCACCTCGCCGCGTACGTCGAGGTCTTTGGTGTCGGCCGCGGCAGGCAGCTTGAGCGGCAGCGAGCGCACCGTGCGCAGGTTGGCAGTCACGTCCTCTCCGGTCGCCCCGTCGCCGCGCGTCGCGCCCTGCACGAAGACGCCGTCCCGGTAGGTCAGGCTCACCGCCAGCCCGTCGAACTTCGGCTCGGCGGCATAGGCGACCGCGTCCGCGCCGAGCGCCTCGCGCACCCGCTTGTCGAAGGCCCGCACTTCGTCTTCCTCGAAAGCATTGCCGAGCGAGAGCATCGGCACCCGGTGGCGCACTTCCGCGAATTCGCCGAGCGGCGCGGCGCCTACCCGCTGTGTCGGCGAATCGTGCGAAGCAAGCTCGGGGTGCGCCGCCTCGAGCTCGACCAGCTCGCGGAAGAGCGCGTCGTACTCGGCGTCGGAAATCTCCGGGTCATCGAGGACGTGGTAGCGCCGATTATGCACCTCGATCTCCTTGCGCAACCGCTCGATGCGGTCGCGGACCTGCTTGGGGACCGCCATCGCTATGAGAAGACGCGCAGCGCGGCGGGGCTGCCCGGGCGGATGCCGCGCTGATCGAGCTGCGCGCGCACCGCGTCGAGCTGCTGGGCGATGGCGGCCATGCCGCGCTCGTCCAGCGCGCTGTCGTTGTCGTCCACCACGTGGCCGCCAAGGTGCGCGGCCAGCTGCTGCGCGAGGCGCGTCATCGACTCGAAGCTGCGCGACGTGTCCGGCGCGCGGCAGACCTCCAGCCCCAGGGTCAGCGCGGCGGGGTTTGCGGTGCGCATGGCTTCGGCAGAAAAAGGAGCGCCGTCGCGCGCGGCAAGCGTGTAAAGCAGCCGGCCGCCGTCGTCGCGCAGGGCGAAGCGCCCGTCGCCTTCGAGCGCGAGGCCGCTCGACTCCGCCGCGGCGCGGATCTTGGTGCCGGCGAACGGCCCGCCGGTCACATGCAGCACGACCTGGATATCGGCGTCGCTGCAGAACGCGTCCAGCTCGCGCGCGGCCTCCACCGCCGCCCGCATTTCCGGGGCTGACACCGTGCCGCCATGCGCAGCGGCGAGCGCATCGACAGCGGCGCGAAATTCGATCAGGTCCCCTTCGCCGACGGCGCCGTCGCGCGAAACCAGCTGCAGCGCCGCCCGCCAGCCCGTGCCCTCGGCATTCCTTCTGAGAAGCGCGCGCCTTGCATGGCGGCGCTCGATCGCCCGCCACGCGTCCAGCAGCACCGGCAGCGCGACCGGCTGGGGAAAGCCCAGCTCGATGATGTAGTCGACACGCGGGTCTGGCTTGGGCGAAGCATCCGGCTCGGCAACGGATGCGGAAGGCGGAGCGGGCCGCGACGCCGGGGCCATCACTGGCTCGCGCCGGCCTGCCGGCTCCTCCAGCAGCACGTCTGCGTGGCTCGAGCCGAACGCCCGCTCGGCGCCGCGCCGCGCGCCGCACTCCTGGACTCGGTTGTAGGCAAGCACGCCGACGACGACCAGCACTCCGATGGCGAGCAGCGCGATCTGGAGCTCGCTCATGGCGCGCTCAGGCCGCGAGCTCCTCTCGGATGCGCAGCGCCTCCTCGATGTCCACCGCGACCACGCGCGACACGCCGGACTCTGGCATGGTGACCCCGATCAGCTGGCCGGCAATCTCCATCGTGATCTTGTTGTGGCTGATGAACAGGAACTGGGTCTGCGCCGACATCTTGCGCACGAGGTCGCAGAAGCGCCCGGTGTTGGTGTCGTCCAGCGGCGCATCGACCTCGTCCAGCAGGCAGAACGGCGCCGGGTTGATCTGGAACATGGCGAAGACCAGCGCGATCGCGGTGAGCGCCTTCTCGCCGCCCGACAGCAGGTGGATCGTGCTGTTGCGCTTGCCCGGGGGCTGCGCCATCACCTGCACGCCCGTGTCGAGGATCTCCTCGCCGGTCATGATGAGCCTGGCGTCGCCGCCGCCGAAGAGCACCGGGAAGAGCGCGCCGAAGTACTTGTTGACCGTGTCGAAGGTCTCGCGCAGCAGCTCGCGGGTCTCGCGGTCGATGCGCCGGATCGCGTCTTCCAGCGTGCGCACCGCCTCGTCCAGGTCGGCCGATTGCGAATCGAGGAAGCCCTTGCGCTCGCGGCTGGTCGACAGCTCCTCGACGGCCGCCAGGTTCACCGCGCCGAGCTCGGTCATCGCCTGGTTCAGGCGCGTCAGCTCCCCCTGCAGGCTCGAGGGCCGCGGCGCGTCCTCGGCCGCAAGCGCGAGCGCGGCCTCGTCCGCGTCCGCCTCGCGCAGCTGCGCCTCGAACTGGTCGCGATTGATCTGCGCGGCCTGCTCCTTGAGTCGCAGCTCGTTCATCTTCTCGCGCAACGGCACGAGCGTGCCCTCGATGCGCAGCCGCTCCTCCTCGAGCGAGCGCAGCGCGCCGGCCGCCGCTTCGACCGCGTCGCGCGCCGTGCCGAGCGTCTTCTCGCTCGCCATGCGGCTTTCGACGGCCCCGGCGAGCGCCTGCCGCACCTTGGGAATCGGATCGACCGCGAGCTCGCCGGTGAGCCGCCCGATTTCTTCCTCGGCGCGGCCGATCTGCTCGTCGATCATGCGCACCGAGTTGTCGATTTCGGCGATCTTAGCCGTGCATTCGCGCTCGCCGAAGACCGCGTCCTGCGCCTCGCGCTCGGCCTGCTGGGCGCGCACGCGCTGCCCGGCGAGCGCCTGCTCCGCGGCGACGTGGGCTGCCTGCGCCGCTTCCAGGCGGGCGCGCCCATCGCGAATCTCGTTCGTCCCGTGCTGGAGGATCCCGCTTGCCTCGGCGAAGGCGGCCTGGTCGCGCTCGGCTTCAGTGCCGACCTCGCCCAGCTCGGCGCGGATCTGCGCCGCGCGCTCGCGCACCTGCGTGCGCTTGAGCGAGTCGATCTGCGCCTCGTGCAGCCGGCGCTGGCGCGTCGAGTGCTGCGCCTCGGCGCGGGCCGCCTCGGCGCCCGCGGTCTCTACGCGTTTCCCAAGCTCGCGGCAGCGCTCCTCGAGCGCCTCGATCTCGGCCTGGCGCGCGAGGATCCCGGCATCGGCCGGATCGGGCGCGTGATAGCTGACCGTGTGGCGCGTGAACTGGTCGCCCTCGCGGTTGACGAGGATGGCGCCGGCGGGCAGCGCTGCGCGCTGGGCCGCATTCGGCACACCTTCCGTCACGTAGACGCCGGTCAGCCAGTCGGCGATCGCGCCTTCGAGATTCGGGTCATTCGGGTGCACCTTGCTCTGCAGAGTGACCATTCCCGAAGGACTCGCCGCCGCCCCGCTGCGGCCGGCGCTGAAAAGACTCGCTTTCACCGGCGGGCGATCGCCCGCGCCCATCGCGCCTGCTTCCAGCGCGTGCAGCCGCTCCCTCAGGATCGACTCGAGCGCGACTTCCCAGCCGTGGTCGATGCGGATCTTCTGCCAGAAACGCGGCCGCTCCGCGAGCTTGTGCCGCTCGAGCCAGGCGTGCAGCGGCGCCTCCTCCTCGGCGGCGGCCTGCACCTGCCTGAGCGTTGCGAGTTGCGCGTCCGCGGCCGTGTGCTCGCGGGTCGCCTCGGCCAGCGCCTCGGCGGCTGCGGCGCTGGCCGCAGCCAGCGCCTCCGATTCCTTGCGCAGCGCTTCCAGGCTCTGCTCGCTCTCCGCCGCCACCTGCTCCGGCGCGGCGAGGGTCTGCGATTCGGCCTCGAGGCGCTCGCGGCGCTGGCCAAGCGAATGGAGGGTGCGCTCGAGCAGCGTCGCGCTCTGCTGCGCGAGTTGCAGCCGCGTCTCGGCCTGCAGCAGGCGGCTGCGCGCCTCATCCAGCTCAGCCTGGCATGCACGCTCGGCCTGCTCGGCTTCGGGAAGGCGCGCGCTCTCCGTCGTCTGCGCCGCCTGCGCAGCCGCGACCCGCTGACGCGCGCCGCCCGAGCGCGTCGCCCAGGTGTGCAGCGACTGCGTCAGCTGCCCGCGCTGATCGCGCCAGGCCCCGAGCTGCACGCGCCGCTCCGTGTGCTGGCCCTCGAGCCGGTTGCGCGTCTCCTCGACGTGGCGCAGCTCGGATTCGTGGCGCGCGACCTCGGCGTTGGCGGCGTAGACGGCAGCCTGGGCGGTGTTCAGCGCATCGCCCGCCCCGTAGTGCGCCGTTCGGGCGGTCTCGACGCGGCTCTCGATCTCGCGCAGCCCCGCGGTGCCGGCTTCCAGCTCGTTGCCGACGGCGGCGATGTCGCGGCCGTGCCGCTCGCGCTCGGCGTCGGCATCCTTGCGCCGCAGGAACCAGAGCAGTTGCTGCTTGAACTGCATGTCCTGCTGGATTTCCTTGTAGCGCGTGGCGATCTTCGCCTGGCCCTCGAGCTTCTCGATCTGCGCGCCCAGCTCGGTGCGGATATCGGTCACCCGCGCAAGGTTCTCGCGCGTGTCGGCGAGCCGGTGCTCGGTCTCCTTGCGCCGCTCCTTGTAGCGCGACACGCCGGCCGCCTCTTCGAGGAAGACCCGCAGCTCGTCGGGCTTGGCCTCGATGACGCGCGAGATCATGCCCTGCTCGATGATGGCGTAGGCGCGCGGCCCGAGGCCGGTGCCGAGGAACATGTCCGTGATGTCGCGGCGGCGGACGTGCGTGCCGTTGATGTAGTACGAGGACTCGCCGTCCCGCTGCAGCACGCGCTTGACCGAGATCTCGGCGTACTGCGCCCACTGGCCGGCGGCGCGTCCCAGCGAGTTGTCGAACAGCAGCTCGACCGAGGCGCGTGCCAGCGGCTTGCGGTTGCCCGAGCCGTTGAAGATCACGTCCTGCATCGAGTCGCCGCGCAGCGCGGAGGCGCGCGATTCGCCAAGCACCCAGCGCACCGCGTCGATGACGTTCGACTTGCCGCAGCCGTTCGGGCCGACGATGCCGACGAGCTGCCCTGGGACGTGAATGGAGGTTGGATCTACGAAGGACTTGAAGCCTGAGAGCTTTAGCTGAGTGAGCCGCATGAGCCTCTTTGTATTTTTTAAAATGATACCATTTACCGGTCGTTTTTTCCCCGAAATTCAGAGCTTTCCCGATGCCTTCGCGCCCCAGCAAGCGCCCGCAGACCTTCGCCAACCCGACGCCCGGGCGCGACTACCGGATCCGGATGGAGATCCCCGAGTTCACCTGCCTGTGCCCGATGACCGGGCAGCCCGATTTCGCCGTGCTTTCGCTCGACTACATCCCCGACCGGCTCTGCGTGGAGCTGAAATCGCTCAAGCTCTACCTCTGGTCGTTCCGCAACGAGGGCGCGTTTCACGAGGCGGTCACGAACCGGATCTGCGATGACCTGGTGAAGGCCCTGCTGCCGCGCTACCTGCTTCTCACCGCAAAATTCAACGTGCGGGGCGGCATCACGACCTCGGTCGTCGCCGAGCACAGGAAGAAAGGCTGGAAAGCGACGGCTTGAACCCGCACCTCGCTCGGCTCCAGCCCTACCCGTTCGACAGAGTGCGCGCCCTGCTCGCGGGCGTGACCCCGAATCCGGCCCTGCGCCCGATCGATCTGTCCATCGGCGAGCCGAAACACCCGACGCCCGCCCTGGTGAAGGACGCCTTCACCGGCGCGCTCGACGGCCTCGCCCAATACCCGCGCTCCCTCGGCCTCCCGGAGCTGCGCGAAGCCGCGGCGGCCTGGGCGCGACGGCGCTATTCCCTGCCCGAGCTCGACCCGGTGACCCAGGTGCTGCCCGTCAACGGGACCCGTGAGGCGCTCTTTGCGTTTGCGCAGACGGTTCTCGAGCCCGACGCCAGGGTCGCCTGCCCGAACCCGTTCTATCAGATCTACGAAGGCGCGGCGCTCCTTGCGGGCGCAGCGCCGGTGTTCCTGAACGACGGCAGGCCTTTCGGAGAGCTCGACTGGAACGGGGTCCGGCTCGCCTACGTCTGCTCGCCCGGCAACCCCACCGGCCGGGTCCTGAGGCTGGAGGACTGGAAGAAACTCTTCGAGCTCTCGGACCGCCACGGCTTCGTCATCGCCTCGGACGAGTGCTACTCCGAGATCTACGCGGACGAGTTGAAGCCGCCGCTGGGCGGCCTGGACGCGGCATACCGGCTGGGGCGCAAGGGATTCCCGCGCCTGGTCATGTTCACGAGCCTGTCCAAGCGCTCGAATTCGCCCGGCATGCGTTCCGGCTTCGTCGCCGGGGACGCGTCGCTGCTGAAGGCGTTCCTGCTCTACCGTACCTATAACGGCTCGGCGATGAGCATCGCCGTGCAGCGCGCCTCCATCGCGGCCTGGAACGATGAGGCCCACGTCCGCGAGAACCAGCGGCTTTACGCTGAAAAATACGCGGCGGTCCTGCCGCTCGTCGCAAAGCCCCTGCAGACGGAAATGCCGGAGGGCGGCTTCTACCTCTGGATCCGGACCCCGATCGATGATGCGCAATTCTCCCGGCGCCTGTTCGAACAATATAATGTGATGGTGCTGCCGGGCAGCTTCCTTGCCCGCGACAACCACGGGGTGAATCCGGGCAAGGACCATCTGCGCGTCGCGCTCGTTGCGCCGCTCGCCGAGTGCGTCGAAGCCGCGCAACGCATGATGCAACTCGCCAAATCGCTATGAAAAACGTCATCGAACAGGCCTGGGAAGGCCGTGCGTCCATCACGCCGGCCAACGCGCCGAAAAAGCTGCGCCGTGCGGTCAAGCAGGTCATCGGCCGGCTCGACAGCGGCGAGCTGCGCGTGGCCGAGAAGCTGAACGGCAAGTGGGAAACCCGCCAGTGGCTGAAGAAAGCCGTGCTGCTTTCGTTCCGGCTCGAGGACAACCGGATCATGAAAGGGAGCGCGACCCGGTATTTCGACAAGGTGTCGTCCAAGTTCTCGGATTTCAACTTCAGGAAAAGCGGCGTTCGTGTCGTACCGCCTGCGATGGCGCGTCGCGGCGCCTACATCGCGAAGAACGTCGTCCTCATGCCCTCCTACGTCAACATCGGCGCCTACGTGGACGAAGGAACGATGGTGGACACCTGGGCGACGGTGGGCTCGTGCGCGCAGATCGGCAAGAACGTGCACCTCTCGGGCGGCGTCGGCATCGGCGGCGTGCTGGAGCCGGTCCAAGCGAACCCGACCATCATCGAGGACAACTGCTTCATCGGCGCACGCTCCGAAGTCGTCGAGGGCGTCATCGTCGAGGAGAACAGCGTGCTCTCGATGGGGGTCTTCATCGGCCAGAGCACCAAGATCTTCGACCGCGAAACCGGCGAGGTGATCTACGGCCGCGTTCCTGCCGGCTCGGTGGTCGTGCCCGGGACGATGCCGTCGGGAGACCGCAGCTGCGCGCTCTACTGTGCGGTCATTGTGAAGAAGGTGGACGCCAGAACGCGCGCCAAGACCAGCCTGAACGAGCTTCTGCGGGGCGATTAGGGGTTAAACTAGCCGCCTCGGTCGAGAGGGGAAATGTCATGTCGGCGATGAAAAAGCTGTTCCAGGTGATGGCGGACAAGAAGGCCTCGGACATCTTCTTGACCGTGGGCGCGCCGATCAAAATCAAGATCAACGGCGTCGCAATGCCGGTCAACCGGACGCTGCTGAACGCCGACGCCGTGAAGCAGCTGCTCTACGAGGTGCTGCACGATCGCCAGATCGAGGAATACGAGAAGGAGATGGAGCTGAACACCGCGTTCGCGCTGGAAGGCGTCGGCGCGTTCCGGATCAGCGCTTTCCGCCAGAAGGGCTCGCCGGCGGTGGTCGTCCGCTTCATCCCGGGCGATGTGCCGAAGTTCGACACCCTGGGCCTGCCCGACGTGCTGAAAGAGATCATCATGCAGAAGCGCGGCCTGATCCTCATGGTCGGCGCCACCGGCTCGGGCAAGTCGACCTCGCTCTCGGCGATGCTCGACTACCGCAACGAGCAGAAGTCCGGCCACATCCTCACGCTCGAGGACCCGGTCGAATTCATCTTCAAGAACAAGAAATCCATCGTCAACCAGCGCGAGGTCGGCACCGACACCAAGAGCTTCGAGGTCGCGCTGAAGAACGCGCTGCGGCAGGCGCCGGATTGCATCCTGATCGGCGAGATCCGCGACAAGCAGACCATGGGCATGGCGCTCGCCTACGCGCAGTCCGGACACCTCGCGCTCGCCACGCTGCACGCTAACAACAGCTACCACGCGATGAACCGGATCATCAGCTTCTACCCGCTGGAGAACCGGCCGACGCTGCTGCTTGACATGTCGGCTGCGCTGCAGTCGATCATCTCGCAGCGCCTGGTGCGCACCAAGGCCGGCAACCGCAAGGCGGCGGTCGAAGTGCTGCTCAACACGCGCCACGTCGCCGAGCTGATCGAGAAGGGCGAGATCAACGAGATCAAGGAAGCGATGGAGAAGTCGATGGCGCCCGGCTCGCAGACCTTCGAGCAGGCGCTGTTCAAGATGTTCATGGACGGCCATATCACGCAGGACGAGTGCATGGTCAACGCCGACTCGGCGACCAACATGCTGTGGCTGATCAACCAGGCCACCGCCGGCCAGATCTCGTCGGGCAACGTCACCCCGGTGACCGACAAGAAGGACGACAAGAAGGAAAGCGCGCTCTCGGCCACGGGCACCACCTCGTTCGCCGACTTCAAGATCTACGCCAGCGCCTGAAGTGCCCGGAGCCCTGGAACTCGCGCAGGAGCTGATCCGGCGCAGGTCTGTCACGCCTGAAGACGGCGGCTGCCAGGCGGTCGTGGCGGAGCGGCTGACTCAAATCGGCTTTCGCTGCGAGCCGATGCGCTTCGGCGAAGTCAGCAACCTGTGGGCGCGCCGCGGCAACGTGCGGCCGCTGGTCTGCTTCGCCGGCCATACCGACGTGGTGCCGACCGGCCCGCTCTCGGAGTGGCACACCGACCCCTTCGTCCCCACGATCAAGGACGGCAAGCTCTACGGCCGTGGCGCCGCGGACATGAAGTCCTCGATTGCGGCCTTTGTTGTTGCTGTTGAATCTTTTGTAAAAGAAAAGCCGAACCATTCTGGCTCGATCGCGTTTCTCCTCACCTCTGACGAGGAAGGCCCCTCGGTCGACGGCACGGTCAAGGTGGTCGAGGCGCTGAAGAAGCGCGGCGAGACCATGGACTACTGCATCGTCGGCGAGCCGACCTCGGTCGATGCGCTCGGCGACATGCTGAAGAACGGCCGCCGCGGGTCCCTTTCAGGAAAGCTTACTGTAAGGGGAGTTCAAGGTCACGTCGCCTACCCGCACCTTGCGCGCAATCCCGTGCATCAGCTCGCCCCCGCGCTCGCGGAGCTTGCGAAGACGCAGTGGGACAAGGGCAACGAGGCTTTCCCGCCGACGACCTGGCAGGTCTCCAACATCCATGCCGGCACCGGCGTCGGCAACGTGATCCCCGGGCATGTCGAGGTCGACTTCAACTTCCGCTTTTCCACCGAAAGCACCGACGCGTCGCTCGCGCAGCGGGTCGAGTCGATCCTGAAGAAGCACGGCCTCGAGTACTCGATCTCGTGGGTTCTCGGCGCCAAGCCGTTCCTGAGCGCGCAGGGCAGGCTCGCGCAGGTGGTGACGGATGTCTGCAAGCGGCACACCGGAAGGAATGCCGAGCTGTCGACGACCGGCGGGACCTCGGACGCACGCTTCATCATCGAGATCTCGCCCGAGGTGATCGAGCTCGGGCCGGTCAACGCGAGCATCCACAAGCTGAACGAGCACATCGAGATCGGCGCGCTCGAGCAGCTGCCGCGCATCTACCTCGACGTCCTGCGCGCCCTCCTTCCTTGACGCTGCGCGAGATCGAGCACCGCCTGCGCCGGGCCCGGCTCAGCTACGGCCACGGGACGCACGATGCCCGGGGTGAGGCCGCCTGGCTCTTTTCAAGTTCTAGATCGCCTAGGAAACGAAAAGAGCTTTTAGAAAGAAGAATCCAAGAAAGGATTCCCCTCGCCTACCTGCTGAACGAGGCCTGGCTGGACGGCCGCCGCTTCTACGTTGACCGGCGCGTCATCGTGCCGCGCTCCTTCATCTCCGAGCTGCTGTGCGAGCGGCTGCGCCCATGGCTGCAACGACCGGTGCGCTGGGCCTTGGACCTCTGCACCGGCTCCGGCTGCCTCGCCGTGCTGCTCGCGTCGACTTTTCCGAGAGCACGCATCGACGCCAGCGATCTTTCGCGCGATGCCCTCGAAGTCGCCAGCATCAATGTGCGAAGGTGTCGCCTGAGCCGGCGCGTACGCTTGGTCCGGTCGAATCTGTTTGCATCACTGAAAAACAGAACCTACGACCTGATCGTGACCAATCCGCCCTACGTCGATGCACGCACGATGCGCAGACTTCCGCCCGAGTACGACTATGAGCCCAGGATTGCCCTCGCCGCAGGTGCCGACGGCCTTGATTTCGTTAGGACAATCCTTTCGAAAGCGGCAAGACATCTGAATCCCGGCGGCTTGCTGGTCTGCGAGGTCGGCGACGGGCGCCGGGCGCTCGAGCGCGCATATCCGAGGCTGCCGTTCCTTTGGCCGGAGACAAGTGACCCCGGCACGCTATTCATCCTGCGGCGCGATCAGCTCCCCGGCGCGGCGGGCGCCAGAAGGCGCCGCGCTTTTGGAAAGAGCGCCAGGCGGGCTCGAGCGACGCGATAAGGGCGATCTCGCGCGCGGCGAGCGAGCGCCACAGCCGGGCGCCTGCGCGCTGGCCGACCACCGGGCCGCGCGGCACGAGCTCCATGAGGAAACGACGCGCGACCGCGACGTCGTTCAACTCGCCGAGAATGTCCTGCAGGTTCTGCAATCGCCGCAAGTACGGGCGCACGGCGGCGTTGGGAAAGCTGCGGGCAAAGTAGCCGGTCGCGTAGCGCAGCCGCTTGACCTTCACCCGCAAGGCGTGGCGCCGCTCGACATCGTCCCAGTCGATGTGGCGCGGGTACTCGATCGTCTTGCCGTGCAGGCGCTCGAGCGTGTGTCGCGCAAACTCGGGCGCCGGTACTTCGCGCGCGTCCGGGCGCCGGCTCCAGGGCGCATCGGCAAGCCAGAGGATGGCGCGCAGGAACAGGCGCTGGAACCGCCAGGCCGAGACCGTCTCGCGCGCCAGGCGCCTTGCCGATTGGCGGCGCGCCCGGGCACGAGCCAGTACGGCCCGCACTTCGCCGGCATCCGGCCCGGCGCTCCTCGCTTCGCTCGCCAGCCATTCGCAGAACACATCCCAGTCGCGCGCCGCGCCGAGCGCGGGCGTGAGGCGGCGCAACGCGCGTGTGAGCGGGCGCGACTCCTTGCGCGGCACGATGCCGCGATAAACGCGCAGCAGGGAGCGCAGACGCCGCAGGCCCACGCGCATCTGGTGCAGGAACTCCGGGTCGCTCGAGCCCAGCACGCCGTGCGCGTTCGCGCCCGCCTGCTGCAAGGCCGCCGCAAATTGCGCCGCGAATGCTTCACCCGGCGTCGCCGACTCGGCCACGCCCGGGCGAATCCACTTGCGCGGCACCTCGGCAGGGTCGCCCGCGGCGAGCCGGTAGCCTCGCTGCGCCTTGCTGGCAAACTCGAGCGAGAGCCCGAGCGGCTTCGCCAGTTCCTCGGCGAAGCGGATCAGCCGGCGCGGGTCGCCCGCCTTCAGCTCGAGCTCCAGCTCCAAGATCGGCAGGTGCTGCCGCGCGGCCGAGATCCTGCCGCGGTCGACGCTCAGCTCGGCACGCGCGCCGCCGCCGAGGTCGACCATGCCGGCGCGGCGCGAGAAGCGGGTCTCGAAAAGCGGCTTCAGCTTCGGCCCGAGCTTGCGCAGATCGAGCCCCGTGGTCGCGTTGATCGAATCCCTCGGGAACGCGGCGATATCGAGCTTGCGCCCCGGCGCAGGCAGCTGCCATTCGGCGCGCGTCGGCAGCCCGCCCGGCACTCCGGTGTCGGCCTTCATCGTCTGCACCCAGCGCCCGCCTTCGCGCCGTAGGCGCAACTCCGCGCGCGCGCGGCGCAAGCGCGCGCGCTTCGTGTCGTAGTAGACGGCGCTGAAGGATTGTCGACGCGGCGGCGACGTGAAGCGCACCAAGCGCCAGACGCGCCGCGCCGAGGGCGGCGTTATGCGGAACTTGAGCTCGCGCTCGATCTCCATGTCTGGGGCCTGGTGGGGTGGCCGATGGGACTCGAACCCACAACAACCGGAATCACAATCCGGGACTCTACCCTTGAGCTACGGCCACCGTCGTTGCAAAAAACCGTTCTGGCCTGCCCGGCGGGACTCGAACCCACAACCCCCAGCTTAGAAGGCTGGTGCTCTATCCGGTTGAGCTACGGGCAGATGAATTTCCCGTTACCTGCCGGG